>Ga0080006_1238869_pt1 | contig 18069 bp, 20 predicted proteins | sample RS3BMetagenome_FD_69209 | JGI IMG/M metagenome (GOLD analysis project Ga0080006, IMG submission 69209) | Ferric oxide microbial mat and aquatic microbial communities from Rainbow Spring, Yellowstone National Park, USA - RS3B (SPADES... ... | reverse complement strand
CTCCACACCCCCTTTTGTTCTCCCTGAACCTTACGCATGCCGGTCCAGGAGCGTTTCACCCCCCGCTCGCACCTTGGGGGGAATGGTTGGGGGGCCCGCCCCCCGCCATAACAACAGGACGAAATAGATGGCACCAGCCGCAATCGATACCAGTGTTCGACCATGAATGCCATCTTTTTCAGCTGCTGCCCGTGCGACCTGATTCACGAGGGAGCGCACGATGTTCGGGATCTCTAAATAGGAGCAGAAACGGGAGACAAAGTCGTCTGTGGTGCGAATCCGACTGATTTTGGCTGCCTCGCCAATCGACATCTCCATTGCCTTCACGTATGCCGCAACGCGAGACTTGGCGACAGATACGATGACCGAGATTTCATTGAAGGTGCGTGGAAAGCCTTCATTGCGACAGGCGATGAACAGTGCTGCAGAGATAATTGAGGCGGTTTCGTCCTCACGAAAACGAGCACGAGCTCGCACCCCGTCTGCACCTAACGTCAGGTGATCGTAGTAGAGTCTGAGGAGCTCGCAAGCACGATCCTTCACGAGCTGCGGTAGGCCAGAGCGCTCGCACAGGTAAGAGATTCGGTTATAACACTCCGTGACATAGCGATCGTTGGCATCAAGCACGTTTCGTGACTGCGCTCGAGCTAGACGCTCGTTCAGGGCATTGGCACCGGCCGGTCCTTGTGAGATTGAGGTGGCGAGGCCACTGTCTAGCAGGGGATTTATGCTCCCACCGACTCGATTCGGATCGTATGCCGAATCGTCGTTTTCGAAAGTTCGCCACTCGTGGCCCAGGTCGATGAGCAGCTCGGCAGCGACAACACCGCACTGGGCGCAGACGAGGTCCCCGTTCTTGGTGTCCTCGACGAGGTCCGTACTTCCGCACTCTCCACACACGTCAGGCACATCGCGTTCCATCGTCGGTGCAGACATTCTCTAGACAATAGGGCGACGTGCTGCTTGTGCTTTGGGCAAGAGCCTCGAACTCGCCAACTGACTTGGGGCGAGTCGGCGTCTAGCCGACTTGTGGGCTTCCGACCCTGAACAGTCGTTCTGCTTGGAGTTGCTCTCGCGTCTGTATTTGCTCCAGCTTACCCTCAGATAAAGCACGCAAACGAACAAAAGTCTTTGTTTCGGAACGAGCGGCCGCGTAAGCTGCTGCGTCAAAAGTCCATACGCCGTTTTTCAAGCGCACAGCGACGAGGCGAGCTTCGGATATGAGGCAGCGGCCTTCGGCAGGTCGTCGAAGAGCGTTCGCTTCTTCTCGGCGTGCTTCTCGCAACCGAAAGGATGCAATAGGTGCCTCGTGCGTGCCTGAAACCTGGTCATGCAAGCAGTACCTCAGAGTCACAGTTAACAATATCCATAGCGTTTGGTTGTGTCCAGAGGCACGGAACGCTGACTGGCTGGCTGTCAACATCCAAAGTATCCCCCAAGCGAGCACTCTTCTCCGTGCATCTGCTGCTGCTGTAGCTGCGAATGGGAGCCAGGAACCATCCATCAGGGAAATATCCATCATAGTGTTTCGTCCAAAAGACTGAAGTGAATCTACGAACTTTACAGCACACAGATTCTGTTCATCTTGACGTTATCGAGGCAGCCCATCCGAAATACCGTATTTCTAGAAGCTGCACACCATGAGCTGTTGTCGGGAAGGAACCAGGTGAACGGTGATGCCTGGTGCGCGACTAGGGTATCGCCCAGGATGAACTGCTGGCTGCAGTTGCTCGGGCGTCGCCGAGATAGCGGTTGGTTTCATTGCTCTCAGTATGCCTTGACCGGAGCCGCAGCAAGCGTCGAACGTCGGCAAATACGAACGATGCAGCGGTCACATGGCCTCTGACGTCACACGATTTCCTTCACTGATATCATTCACGTCAACGTTCGTGTACGATTCCAAGCCGGGACCCGCCATCGCCAGGGATTTCTCTGCTCGTGTGGGAAACACACAGTGCGTGTCTTCGTTTCGGGAAGGACACGGTCCATGGCCGCATACTGCAGCCTCTGGGACGGAATAGCGAGGATCCATGGACATGTCGCTACAGCCCGGTCCAGATGAGGCCTAAACGTGAATTCAATCCATGCGGGAATGGTTTGCGCCAACTGCTCATCGAGATGATCCGTTTGCACTGACGAAAGCGGCGCCTCGAGTGCTTTCAACCATTTTTCAGCTACGATAGAGATATTCTGTTTCGTCTGTGGAGGTATCTTTGCTTAACGGATGCTTCGGGTCAAGCCGCTCCGTCTGTGCATCTTCCGGCGCACTTATCGACTGCAGACCCTGCCCTGTGAGTTGCTCAAATAATCGTCCGAAACGCTCCCATTCTGCATCAGGAAGCTGATAAGGCGCGTACGATGCAGTTGGAAAACGACGCTGCTTCACCGCTGTTCGATAGTCGACTAACCCACGATGAATCTCCGCACCAGCTTCCGCGAAGCGTTTGCAAAACTTGGGCGTTACTTTGACATGATGTGGGTGGGTCATCATCCCACATAAATCATGATACACCAAAACTTGGCCACTGGTACCGGCACCTGCGCCAATGCCAATGGTTGGAATACGCAACGCCGTTGTTACTGCAGTCGCGAGACGCGCAGGCACGCACTCCAGCACCAGGGCAAAAGCGCCTGCTTCCTGCAATGCCAGTGCATCTTCCAGAAGCTCCGCTGCTTCGCTAGCGTTCGTACCAAAGGCTCGAAATCCACCCCGAGCGCTGTAGCTCTGCGGCCGCAGCCCAACGTGACCCATTACCGCAACACCTAGTGAATGCACACAGGCCTCAATGACGGGTGCCATGCGCTTACCTCCTTCTATTTTTACCCCGTGCGCGTGTCCTTCTTGAATCATTCTGGTAACGTTGCGGAGTGCATCCGCAGTGGACGTCTCACAGGTTCCAAAAGGCATATCCGCGAGGAGAAGCGCCCGTCGGCATCCTCGCGCAACCGCTCGACAGTGGTGCAGCACGTCGTCCAGGGTCACAAACTGAGTCGTATCATGTCCCAGTTCGACCATGGCTAAAGAGTCACCGACCAGAACGATGTCCACCGCCGCGAGATCCGCATGCAGTGCCTGTGGATAGCTGTATGCCGTCACCATGCAGATAGGGACGCGCTCCTCATGCATTCTCTGAATGTCGCGTATGGTTATCCGTCGCAGATGATTCTCCGAGTTTCCCGCTTGTTTTGTGCAGTATCCCCGATTTGGACTAAAATGATTAGGCGACTGTCCCCGAATGAGGTACCTGAACTGGTTTCGGCCCGGTTGCCAGTCACGAGGCGCAGCAGCGCGCTCGCCGAGACCTCGCAGGTACCGCCAGTGCTCCAGCAGCTGCCACCGCGAGCACACCCTGCGCATCGTTGTGTCCATTGAGACTAGACGTGTCAGTATATGGTGGCACCAAAGGCGTCTATGGGTTCAGAAGGTTGCTGTTTTTGTTGGCGGTAGCGCTGCGCCTGGGACGTCAAGGTCGGCAGCGCTGCGGCTTCCCAACGCGGACAAGTGTTCTTGTGAGTCAGGGTTGAAGCTGGTAGAAAGAAACCTCCGGCTCTGAACGTGCTACGGGTCCGCAAGTGCAAATACGTAGCTTGCCAAAGAGGCGCACACGTTCCACCTATTCCAAAAAAACGTGCAACCTGCGGGTACGGAGCTCCGGTGACCCGCAAGACGCCACCCTGTGCTCCGCATAACACGGCAGCATGCGCTTTGCTGCTCACTGTGCCGGGCAAGCGGTTTCCGGAGACCTAGGTCCGTTCGAGTATGTCGTGCCTGTTGCTGTAATGTAAGAAAGATTTCGTCTATAATAGGGAGAGGGATACTGTTAAGCACGCAGCGTATGGACAAGCTCTTTGTTATTCGTACCCTGCAACAACCGGGTGTTCAAGAGGAGCTCGCAGAGCGCGGAGCCCTCTGTGCGGGTGCGGGTGCCGTCTCTGGACTCGTAACTGCAGCGGTTCGAGGGTACCGTGTATCAACAGCTGCCGTCATCGGCAGTGCTGGATTTGTACTAGCGGGAGTGCCGTTTTTTGCCTTGCAACGCGTGTTCCAGGAACGGCGGCAGGGCGTTCAAGATCCGTGGAACTCGGTGCTCGCTGGAGCTTTTGTTGGGTGGTTCGTTGGCCTCGGTATTAGTGGTCCAGGGCGATGTCCTCAGAGTGCGCTCACTTTGGCTGCACTCTGCGGTGCTGTGCACTGGTCCTTGTCCACGGTGGGGCACTGGCGGCAGCGAACGCCCGCGTCAAGTTCAGCAGCTGTGCGTAACGAGACTGAAAGCTTCCAGTGGCCCGAGTGGCTACCTATTCAACCGGTGAGACCGGGGTATCGGCCACCTCATGTTGAACTCGCGGAGCTTGTAGCGAAGCGGGCGAGCCTAGAGGAGGAACTGCGGGAACGCAGGGCCCGTCTGGAGCACGAACGAGGTGCCGAGCCGGCGAGTCCTTGCGACTGCTCCCCAAAGTGATGCCTGGAGCGCAGTGCACACCGGTATTCGCGGCAGCTGTGGGGACATTCCGGCACGAGCATCCAGGATTGTGAGGATACTCGACGCGTCGCGTAACGATCGCCTGGTGATTGCGCCTGACGCAAACTTGCCTGGTGCGAGGTCGGTGCTGTTCACAGGTCATCCACGTCGCTCGTCGGAATTCGCCGGAGAAACCCATCATACAGTCAAGTTAGTTTAAATGCGGTAAAAAGTTGCAGCGCAAATTGTATCAGATCGATGACGGCGCTGAGAGTCGGCATTTCCGATGGGATTCGAATCCTCGCGCAAAGAGACTGAAGCGGATCTTGTATTTCGCATGCTCGATGGATACTCAAGAGCGCGTTTCGCTGTCGAAATGAAACACGTGCCGTCCGTACGTTGCCCGCAAAGCAGCTACTTTCGTTGAAAAAGAGACTTCTTAGACGACTGGTGTATTGGATATGTTGCTATTCAGAGAGCAACATCATTCAAGCGGAAAGACACCGGATAGACTGCTGTCTGGGATCTGGTGTCGTGCGTCTAGCGCCTCCGGGGCCGCTGCCGAAGCAACCGCTTCCAGAGCACCTACCATGGACCTTTGGATCGGCGCCCTCCAGGAATCAGATGTTCTCGAATGTTGCCGAGCACAAGCCTCGTCCGAGTCTATTTGACGGGTTGGTGCGCCACTTGCAGGCATGGTGCATTGACGCATGCACTTGTTCTGTTCTGGTCTGCTCTGCGAGAAAATCCAACACGCGTGCACTGTATGAGACAGTCCATTTCGTTGTTGCTCAGGGCCTGAAATCAGACCCTGAGCAACAACGACAATCAACAGGGTATCCATTCCCGCTTGACTCGGTTTTCGATTATCAGTATTGTTTCGTTTCTGGCGTCTCAGTGATGAAAGCTCTCCTCTTTCGTTTGACATGCTTTCCAACTGTTAGTATCGTTTCATGTCTGGCGCATTGTTGACAACAGCACTCCATTCCGGTTGATGCGGTTCACAGACAGGGGCATTGTGTTGTGACTGGCGCTTCAGTAACAAGAGCGTTGCTCAATAGAGTTCGCGCAGCGCAGTGCTTCCTCAGACGCTGCTTCATAAAGATCTACCTCAATAAAGCGCGCCAATTGCGCTTTCTTTTGCCGCAGTGCTGAGGACGCTGCATGCCTTCAACGCAGAGCTCGAATCATCCTAAACGAACAGAGCTCACCGTTCCAGACAGAATCAAAGCTCGATGTCCTGTTCTCGACATGAATCGTTGCGTTACTTTCACAGAGTAGAGACTAGCTATTCGTACCAGAAGCACATTGCAAGCAAAGCTGCGACCTGTCGTAGGAGGTCACGTTTTCGATGGTTTCCATGGCCATCGTGCGCACAACATCCTGTAGATCGTATCTGGACGAAGAAGTGGGATTGCTCTCGTCTTCTGGTCGTGTATAGTTTGTTCTTTTCTGTTCGCTGCACAGCGCTACAGCCATGTATCCTAGAACGTAAAGTAGGGTACTCGCTGTGAGAGGTCTTGGCCCAGAAAACGTCCAGTCTAAGCTGCCAATGCGCTGTGCCTCCCTGCTACTCTTCTAGTGTCTCTATTGTGCTGATTCCCGGGACATACGGACCAGTGTGACCGTCGTCAGACCTAAATGTCGCAGAGTCCGCGTTTGCTTCCGGGGTCAACGTCCACGGTGGCGGCGTTGACTCGCAAAAACCTCGACAGCCTGGGGGAATGCTCGTGCGGAAAGGTTCCGCTCCAAAGTTGGCTCGACATCTGGCTCCCATGTACAGAGAAATCATCGGATAGTATACAGCAGGTATTAGGTTCCGGAATGCGATACCCTGCGAGACACCGTTCTTGAAAAATTCAATATAGGTACCAGTGGCGACATGGCTTGACTCTCTGTCCGTGGTATAGAAGAGCTCTGTTGGCGGTGGCATTTTCGGTTTGCTCCCGAGACCCATCTTCATTCCTTTGAAATCAAACCAGGCATCATCGAGTCGTCGAATAAGAGCCTCTTCGCGAGCGTCAAGACTCGGTGGCAGGCAGATTCGACAACCGATCACGTCACCGAGCTGGCCCCAACAGGAACCGTATGCCTCCGGGATGCAGTCGTGAACCTTGTCGCCAGTCTTATCCCGATACGCATAGCCGTGAACTTCCCAACCGACCGGGAAGGATACCTCAGCCCGGCAGGAGCCGAACCCGACTCTTATATGAGGCTGGACTCCATCGCGATCGACGACGCTCTCGTGGCAGGGCAGCGGTGGCGGTTCCCCTGCCAGGACCTGGATCTCAAAGAACCAGTCACCAGTCGCAACGCCATGAATACCGCGTATACTGCGGAAGCCGCGCTCTCCAGTCACCGTTAAGAGGTCCGACGATAACTGAAGCTTTGGATCTCGCTGGTGCTCGCTTAGGGTGTAGGGCACCCCACGCGGCGGTTTCCTCCATTCCAGAATTGCGGCATCATCGATGAGCTCTAAGGGATCGATTTCCTCTACGGGCACACCGGCTTTTAAACGAGCCAGCACAGATTCACTGAACTGGGCGACAAGTCCACCTCGTCGAATGGTACGTTGTCCACCATCGGTTGCAGCGGAGCGGGCCGCATGCCCCCCGTGTCGTGTTCTGGTGTTTCCTTCGGTGCGCGGCACGCCCGCCGGACCAGACGCAGACCTCTCTTCTGCTCGATTCGACACAGCAGAAGTGCGACCAGTGGATGATTCGATGTCTGCCAAAGTCGCGACGCGTTGTGGTTCAGTTGGGGTTTCTGGCGACCCCGATGCAGTTGTTCCAGGTGCTGGCGCTAACAGCAGTGAAGCGGTGCTCTTCGTTTCCGCGGACGTAGAGCGAGCCCGCTTGGGCGCAGGCTCTAGGTCCAGATCATCGGCGAGGCGGCTTGCATGTTCCTCGGTTATCAGGCTCCAGTCATAGGAGTCCACACCCAGCCGAAGCTTCCAATATGCCTCGTGCGTCTGCTCAGCGTCAAGCGCACTTGGGTTCCTGTCCAACTCGACGAGAGCACTGTCTGGCTGAAGTCTTCTTGTGAGTTCCACACTGAACTTGCGACGGAACTCTGCACCCTGTGCAACTTGATCCCAGTGTGCGTCGACGTAGTCGATGATTTCCCTCGCAGTAAAAGAACTCCTGTTCGAGTTGGCCTGCTCGAGTGCCTTTAGCGCTCGGAAGAGAATCGCACACCACACAGAACGCAGTGACTCGGGAGGTGGATCCATTACCTCCCAAGATCTGTGTTAATAGTGTCCAGTGAGGCGTTCGCGAATGAACGAAGACGCTTCACCGAGCAGAACCTCGGATACCTGACGCGTATGTGCGCGTTTCGAAGCGATCCGCTGCAGGTGCACTTACGCCCGTGTTCCAGTCTTTCAACACGATTTTTTTACACGCCTGCTGCGGTGTACAGCAGCTGATCGAAATCATGCTGGAGTGCACAGTACAGACTGTAGACGAATTGCTCGTGGGATATGCATTCTTTACTGAACAGTGCAAGTAGGGCTGCATGCCTCCTTCCGGTCAGTCATACCACAGAACGCAGATGGCTGAGGAAGATTAAAGAACAAGCACAGGCGCTCCGCATCAAAAACTGGTACTCTCACAGCGTGTGCTCGCGGTCAACTGTAGAATGTGATCCATTGATCACCGTATGGGAAGCAATAGCGCCGATAATACACGCCACGGGGGTTTCTGTTTACCACCAGCTTGTTCGTATGGCCCTGGAAACACTGGGGACCAATCGCAGCAGAGTCCTAATGCAGGCACGGCCATCCGCGACAGAAATCGCGACTGCAACAAAGTTACTGCACCGTTGCGATCGGTATGAAGCAGAGTGGCGTCGATTTGTTTTTCTCAGTCGATGAGACTTGCTTCGGACGAAATTTTCAGAGCGTAAATGGATATTCGCGCAGAGGGGGCCCATTGTATGTACAATTGAACACGAAGAAAACTAAGACATCATCATCATCGTTTCCAGCTGCAGTGGATTCATCTCGCGGTCTCAGTTTCGCAAGTAGAGAATTTACATTCAAAAGGACCAATCACTTTGTCGAAGCGTGGACGACTTTGCCCAGACCTCTGGCGATGTCCTTCTATTGGGAAACGTGGTATTTCACCGTTCCCGATATGTCCGAGTTTGTGCAGATTCTGTCGGGGAGTAGAGCTGTTTTTCATTCCTCCGCATACTCCGTGGCTCAACCGCATCGGGGGAATGTTTTCTATCGTGATACGCAATGATCGCTCCATTGAGCGGATCACTGGAGTATTCAGCAAGATGACACACCGGCGCACATGTCATCGTTCTTGGGCAAGTTTTTTACCGCTGGGAAGGTCCTCTCGTAAGCGCATAAGCAAGTGCGTTCGTTTTTCCAAAATATAAGAAAAGAGTTGGAATGTACAGTTCGGACGGTTGAGATGGAGAGAAGGCAGCGGAGCACTTCGTCGAAAGAAAAGCGCTGAGAATTGACAGAGCACCAAGTAGAACTGAGGGCACGAGTTCGGGGACGCCTTGCATCGGCAAGTTCGACAAGCGGCAGGTCACGTAAGGAGTTCGTGAACCGAGACTCTAATGCCGCCATTAATATCAGGAGATGTGCGGTGCTGAAGACGATATCCGAGGAGCTGACGCGATCCAAATTTCTGGGGCAAACTCTCAGTGTCGTGGTGAGCAAGGAGAAGCTGAAACAGATTGCAAGGGGCCAGTCGAAAAAGGCTGGGAGGCATGCGCGAGTGGGTATTCATTTACCCTATGTTCGCAGAGCGTTTCTGCTCAACTGAACATACATTTGGTGCCGGATACACAAATGCCAGTATACGATGGATGGGTCCACTTATCGAAACCGGACATTCGTGCAAACCTTTGGATTCCTCCCCGTCGCTATCAGTACCAGCATTAGCGGGCTTCTTCTGCGAATGGTTCCTTTTCCTCTCGCATATCCCCGGCTCTATATATGCCAGTTGTTCCTGTTCCTCCAGCTCAGTCTTCAGGTGTCGAGGGATGTCGATGGCAGCGTTCAAGTTCCGATTTCGCTCTCTTCGGATTAGCTCTTCGCATTTCATGCAATTTTGGAAATTCCGATCTACCCTTCACTTGCCTTTTCCATGTTTATTGTACATGGCCTTGGGGCGTTTGTCGCGGCTGTGAGACACTTGGCAGTGGGCGGGTTTTCCCATATGTCTACCAAACACACACACACACCCACAGACACCGCCCTCCGAGACCTCCCTTTGTTATCCAAACACATGCCTTATTGCTCACGAATTATACCTGTAACGAGTAACGAATGCTCAAGGCGACGCCTACCTCGGTTTCTGGGCCCAGTGTGGCGACCTAGGATCGCGGGCTTCTTCGACACAATCCCCACGGCGAGTGCTCTGTCCGCAGCAGACGCAAACGCACGCTGTTTCATTTAATACAGGTTTTGTGGAACGCTATGATGTCTGGGATGGAAAAAATACCGGATGGAAAGTCTCGGCTAGAGTGCAAGCCGGGAAATTTAGGCCCGTATATGCTCCCTTCGTGCTAAGCGGTGACGCACGCTTTCTTGTTCGCGATCCCTGCGATGACTGCGGCCCGAGTCCAAGATCATCTTCCATGCCAACAAACGAGACGTGAGTATCTTGGAGTATTCACGGTGATACGGATCAGGGTGCTGTCGAATGCAGTTCCGCGAATAGCTTCCAAGTGAGGATGATTTAGGATCCGAACGGAACCGATCATTGCAAGTAAGATATCTAGTGAACATTCCTCATGAGCCTATGAAGAAGCTGTCCAGCATCGACTTCCAGAAGTTTTCGTCCCCGATCCAGTGGCACGAATCGCTGCGTCCAAGCATTGCCTTGAAGCAGAACGATCGAAAACTGGTACAATGCGGGATTCGAACATGCTACGTATGCGAAAAGGGGAGCACTGGAGGCTTGCACGTAAGCGCTGGAAAACGACACCAGTTATTCTAAGCGCTTTTGTTCGCTTGCGTCGGGAATCATCGGGATGCTGGTGACGGCGCGCATTCCAGCGGCATAGCGTCATTCGAGTCACTCCAAAACGACGACCTAGCATCCAAAGTCTACATACGCATCCACGAATTCTCATTACTGCATGCCGAATGTCAAGGCAGTTCATCGCAACAAATTCGGAAAAAGGATCGCAAGGCAGGAGCACCGCGACTCGTTCGGTGTTCCGTTCTAATCTGACGCAGGCATTATAGTGCGCTTGGGGTTCAAGAGCTCCTGGTGTGCAGCGCTCACGACGCTTTCGCTGGGACTGGAGCGTTCCATTCACAGTCTGCACGTTTCGTGCACGCGGAGCAAGACGGAGTTCAGTTCACTGTAGACGCTACGTTGGCAATTGGGACGGTGTGAAACTGCCTGCACCCGTGTTTCTGCCTCCGAAGCTTCCCACTGGTGAAAATGCAAGCAGCGGCCGCTCTGAGCTCCAGCCAGAACGGTCCCACGGAAGCGCAAGGGGTTCTCTTCGGGCACCCTGTGCTCCAGGAGGCGCCCATTGAGGCGTCTGTGGAGAGTCAGCTGGAGCAGCTAGCAAAACGGGAAGATGTCACTGCAAGCCGCGTCTACTACGCTGCGAGAAGCGCAGTGGTGCACATCAGTTCCATGGAGTCGTTGCGAGCAGCGGCTCGTCGAGGATTCCGGAAACTATGGCCACCGTTTCCCTACGGCCCCGAGTCACCGGACGACGAGGACGATACCGAGGACGAGGATGCGTCGGCAGCACGTGCTGCCGAACCCTCTGAACCTGAGCCAAAGCGTGGACTCGCAGAGCCGCCTCTCGCTAGTCCACACGAACGTCCGGAGGAGGAATGGATCCTTCGGGGAACTGGAACAGGGTTCTGTTTCGACGCTGACCTCCACATCGTCACCAATGCGCACGTCGTTGCGGGCGCCTCACGGTACTGGGTACGGTTCATCAGCGGTGATCAGGTTCCAGCACAGGTGCTGGGCCTCGACTCAGAGCATGATATTGCGGTTTTGCAACCGCGCTGGGAGGGCGCATCCAGCGACCAGAGTGCTCCACTCCGTGAGCTAGCGGCGCTACCATCCGATGCACCACGAACGCTTTCCAACGCGGTGGCTAGCCGCTGGTCGCAAGGTGCGAACCTTACAGTGCGCAAGCGCCTCCTCGAAACCATTCAACCGCTCCGTTTCGGTGACTCTACCAAGTTACTCGTGGGTCAGCGCGTATTCGCGATCGGAAACCCGTTTTCCCTAGAACACACGCTGACTGCCGGCATCTTGTCGGGTGTCGGTCGTGAGGTTGCCTCCCGCCGATCTGGAGGTATTCCCATGTTTGGACTCTTGCAGACCGATGCTGCGCTCAATGCCGGTAACTCGGGTGGTCCACTGCTCGACTCAAATGGCTGTGTCATCGGGATGAACTGTGCGATTGCGAGTCCGAGTGGAGCCTTTGCGGGTGTCGGGTTCGCGATACCGATTCATACCGTTCGACGAGTTGCAGAGGAGATCCTGACGCGTGGCCGCGCTTCTCGCCCGGGTCTGGGCGTCACTTTCGCGCCGACTGCACTCACGCGTCGACTGGGTATTCGTCGCGGTGTGCTCATTTTAAACGTGCTCCCAGATGGACCAGCTGCAAGGGCGGGGCTGCGGCCCACCAGGCGGCTAGAGCGACTCTATCTCGGTGATGTGATTCTCAGCGTCGATAACCATCCGGTGAACGACGCCGTTGATGTGATGCGCATCCTGCAACAGAAACGCGTTGGTGACACAGTGAAACTCGCTGTGGCGAATGCATCCGAGATACTCGCGCTGCAGGGCGGTACCCAAGCATGGTCAGACAAGTTGCCACCGGCAATGAACCGAGCGCATCCATCGCCTTCGGAGGAAGAGGCCATTCGGGAAAAGTGGAAAGGGCTTCGGGTTCGTGAGGTTACCGTCCAGCTCGCAGACATTCCGAGAAGAGCGTGGCGTATCGCTTCGAAACTCTGAAATGTCCGTGAGTCGCCGCTTGTACGGCATGCCTCCATGGGGTCCAGCGGCACCAGTTGCGGGCCCTGGTTACGTGAACGTACCGAGAGGCTTTTTTGTCAGACACGGGAGGGTCACTATGCGAACGATACGTTACTCATGAATATGTTCATAAACCCCTGGTCCAGTTGTATGCGATTGCAGGGTACGTTCGTATTCGTATGAGGCCAACGAGCGACTCCAGCAGGCGGCATCGTGCGCTTCGCACCCGGTGTTGTCGTCGACTCAGTCGGTGAGGATTCGCTGCTGAGGCCCCGGGGCATCGCGCTCTCAACAACCAGCACAAGCTTCGCACGCTGAGCGACAAAAGCGCAGTGCCTCAGCTCTAGAACCTAGATCCTATGTGCTCTGTTTCAGTACTGCGTTTCGTGAAAGATGCGTTGAAGAGACGTACCTGAAGGCTCCACCTGGTTTCCACAAAAAAAAGCGACGCTGGTCCCGGAAACGCCCTGAATACTGCTGCTGTACGATTCCATCGAACAGGTGCTGGTTGCTCGCCTTGAGCATCGAATGCAGAGGACGCAGGAACACTCGAGGAGTCGCTCGTGAAAGCGTTCTCTAGGGAGAGCGCTCCGACGCCACGACCAAAATAGACGTTACAGTCAGTGCACCGAATAAAACAGGAAACCGTATTCGTTGAACCGGAGGCTGCCACTTGCACGCAAGATGCCTCGTGGTGTCGATAAGGAACACTTACCCACCAAAGTCTGCGAGGTGTGTGGACGTCCGTTTACGTGGCGAAAAAAGTGGGCTCGATGCTGGAACCAGGTTTCGGTGTGCTCCAAGCGTTGTCAACAAGAGCGACGACACCAGAAACGACAAGAAAAAGCGTCAGACGCGGATGGAAGCGTTTCCACGTTTTCGAGTGTCGCTGCGCAGGGTGCAGGAGCACTGGCGCTTGCTGCACTGCGGTTTGCGATCGTGGTGGGGTGTCGACCAGGGTCCAGCGCTGGGCGAACACTTGGCTGGTGTCCTTGGCGACTGGGCATTCATTGAGAAGGTGCAGGGGAGACACACACGTTGTGACGGAAAACGTTTTGCGTCTGCTAAAAAGTTTTAGCGTTCGGGAAACCGGGCGCATCGTGATCGAGTGCAGCGAGAACACCGAACAACCCGCAAACCCTTGCATATGCGAATCTGTCTTAGCGTTCAGGAACTGGTCTCCGCATCCGTCGGTTCGGTATCCGTCGAGTCGGGCGTTGGCTGTCGTTGGACAAGCGCAACTTTCGTGGTGGAACCTACCGATTCAGGTGCCAGGTTCTGGTCGCCACTCGGGGGGTTTGTAGCCTCCTCGTGCGAAATTGTGCGACTCTTTTTCTCCGAGAGAATGATCAAGCGCTTATTGCGCTCAATGGTGTTCTCGATCGGACATTTTTCCAAACTGATTTTGGGAAGCGATCGATTCGTCTCCAAAGGTTCGTTCGATGCTGTTACAGTTACCTGAACGGCTGGTGTGCCTCGTGGCTGACCGGTCTCCAGGCGGTAAGCACCTGCTATAGCTTGTGGCCCTGTTGATGGCTGCTGCGCCGTCGCTGCAACCGACAGCGACGGTGCCCATGAAGCATCAGCAGCAGTTGTAGCAGCAGCCAAGGTGTCCGCATCGGCAATGCCCTCTCGACGGTCCAGCCCGGCTGCGGATCGCAGCAGAGGATTCACCTGGTTCGGAGGCCCGGGATCTTTGGTCATTAGTTTCGAGGCTACGCTTGGCAACTGATGAGCCCGTGACATTCCTGCACTGATCTGGTCAGTGCTGGGGACTGCTGCTTCCGCAGATCCTCCTCCTCCTCCTCCTCCTCCAGCATCTAATCGGTGCAATGTTTCTGCCCACGGTTCAGGTTGCGTCGGCACCATGCCCATTACGCCCGGAGCCTGCCCCGAAAAGGCACGCTCACCAAGAGTACGTGTTTCAGGGTAGGCTGCGTCTCGTCGCGACGTCACCTGCGCAGGTATCTGAGCATGAGCCGGATACGTGCGATGCAGCGGCGGGAAAGTATCCTGACGGCGGCTATCCGGTGGATAAGACAGGCCTTGCGCAGCCGGCGCTGACGGCAGTATCGCCTGGCCGGTTGTTTTGGGAGCGCTCCGCCCGGGGGCACTGGTGACTGCCTCACCAGCCTGAAGCGTTGAACACATAGCCCGATATCGTTCCAGGTAGCTGATATTATGGGGATTCAGACTCATGGCGCGATGGTAAGCACTGCACGCATCAGCAAATTGTCCATAGTTCTCGTAGAGGATGCCGAGGTCAAACCAGACCTCCGCAAGTCCAGGATTCAAGCGAATCGCCCGCATATACGCATCAGCAGCATCCGAATACTGTTGAGCCTGGTAGTAGAGCACACCAATTGAGCACCAGTAACTTGCGTTATTCGGCTCCCGTAATACTGCTTGCTGGTACGCGTTGCAGGCCTCTAAATGCTGCTCACTGAGGGCATAGGCGCGACCCAACAAATACCAACTATGTGCCCGATTCGGATCGAGTTGAACGCAGCGCCGAAGATGCTCAAGCGCAATGGGTACCTCATTCAGCAAGATGAGCGTCCAAGAGAGCTGCTGCAGTGCATCGACATCTCCGGGGTCTGCGATGAGCGCATTTTCGAAGGCCTTACGCGCTTCTGCTAAATTTTGGCAAAGCATGTATACGTGGCCAATCTCGCACCAGGTTCGCCCATCTGATAACGCGGATAGTTCTTCGTCGAGAACCAGGTCGAGGAGCGCGCGGCGAGCGCGGAAGAGGCGCTGTCTCTCCAGGGTTTCGTACTCTTTCTGAGCCATTCCGAGCACCATTTTTGTGGCAGCAGATTCACGCTGTCGCCCATTGTTTGACCCTGATGGTAGCAGCGGTCCATTGCCACGAGCTGCGCTCGTATCCGTAGTGAAGGAAGTTGCTCGTCGATTGGCAGTGCTCAGTGGTGCGGTCTCGTTGCCGATACGCAGTGTACTCGGTTGATCATTTTCGACAGCGTTGCCACTGTGCCGAGTTTTCTTCGTCATAAGAAGCGCTGCGCTACGTTCTTCGACGCGGTATTCAAGAGCCTGTGTGAACAGGGCCAAGGCTGCATCATAATCTCGAGCCGCACATTTCAAGGTCGCCAGGTAGAATAAAGCAACATCTCGGAATTCGTCATTAACGGGCAAAAGTCTTTGGGTGACTTTGTATGCCTCAGCGGCTTCTTCGAGCTGCCCGTATAGCTGATACAGAATGCCTATGCCAGTCCACACGAGGGGATCCTTGGCGCTTTCGGGATCAAGCTCCATGCAGCGTTGGTAGGCCGCAAATGCACCCGGAATCTTGTGGCGCAGAAGGAGCGCTTTTGCGAGAGCCAACCAGCCCAGACGAAAGCGTGGGCAGGTTTCCAGGAGGAGCTCTAGTCGTTGCTGGGTTTCCTCCAGATGACCGCGCCGGTAATCAATGAGACAGAGACGAACCAGGGCAAGCTGGGCCCCAATGTCGGTTTCCAGCATTCTCAGTCGTTCTGGAGACGTGCCCGAAAGGATCGGCTTCGCGATCTGACTGTACATTACTCGAGCTTTCTCAAAATCACCAAGGCATTCGAAAAGCAACCCTGTATCCAAGAAAACAAACTGGTTGTTTTCAAGCCGCGACGGATAACAGGACCTGTTCCAGAAATTCCGGCCTGTGGCAGCGGTACCAGTGCTCGTGGGCTCCCGTTCACTCGCGCTCCCCAGTTCCGGAGATACCCTGTTCAGAGACGGAATCGTATTCGACCACTCTCCCGGCTTAGGTGCGTCCATGTTCAGTCGCTGGAATGCTGGAATCGTTCCGCACCAAAAGCACCTCTACGAAACCCGATGGAACCCTCCGAAACACCGAGCGCTGTCGCTACAACGGCCCTGTAGCCAAGCTGATGCAACAAAGCTCCCACAATATGCGCTCTGGCAGCGCACGCAACCCAGAAGTGACAAAAGTATACAGCTCCTTCGAGTCGAGTCGCCGGATAAAGTCTCCAACTTCGAGTCGCGAAAACTTCACAGATTCTTTTTCAGAGACCAGGAACAGTCAAGTCTATGAGCATAAAACCGTCTTCGCAACTTTTTGTGAAGAATTTCAAAAGCGGTATAATCACAGCGCTTCAACAGAGTGCTGCGAGTGCAAACACGTTGCAGCACGCAAGCAACCTGCACCGGTGCTCCCAGTCCGCAAACGCTCCCAGGCGAAGATGACCTCCTGCTCCCCTCAGCTGTCGATTTCCTACCAAAACAAAGAGAGCAAACACGCTCTGCGTGCTACCGTCCCCAAAACCTGGCGCACACGCTCGCAAACTTCCGGGTACGCACCGCGCGCAAAACAGTGCACGCCAGCGTCCGCTTCAAGAACGCTCCGTTTCCACACCTCTACTGTACGAATAGAAGTTAAGCCACTGCTCCAGTGTAAAGTCAAACCTCAGCACCACTGTCGGTATCAATATAGATGATACAGAACAACAAGCGCTTTTCGTTGTACGTCCCAAAAAGGACCTTTCCCAAAAGTCTCCAGTGGGCAACGCTTCAACTGTTACATGCGAGCTGGATACACATGGAACGCAGCGCTCGATTCACCGCGAGGCGAACGCTGCCGCGCGGCGCGCAATCTTCGCACCCGCGATGCCTTGACGCGCGCCATCTTACGAGAGCGTCGAAATCGCGCTTCAAAAACGTGACCATTTGGATGAGACGTGACATCTACGGTGATCCCGCGGATACATCGATCTGTAACGATGCACACGGCGGCAGCGTCGATGACGGCAACGTCGATAACGACGGCGATGACGGCAACGTCGATGTTGGATGCCAGCGGCGTACGCGTTCTCGACATTCACGCTAAAATATGGGAAGTAGGCGCCACAAAGCAAATTTTTCTGGTTGCGCATAGGCTACTGGAATCAGCGGAGAGCACTGTGTTTATGTTCGGGCGCTTCCAGATTCTCTCATACTTAGAGAATCGATAACCTTTGGAACAGAGGAACTTGTGGATCGAGAGAGAGCATCCTTGCTGCAGAGCGCAGTGCACAACGCGGACGTGTCGAGAGAGACCGCCGCATCGGTAGTCCCCGCAGCCGCAACTGAGTATAGACGTGTGAGTCCTGTGGCAGGTGATCGCGCCCGTTCGTAATGCTTACCATTGTGATACCCTTCTGGAGACTGTGGCGAGCGTCGGATGACCGCTTGGTTCCCAGGCTTGGCGCAGTGCGGCGACATGGAGTTTCGCTCTGGGATCATTCGGGGCATAGTCCATCTTCTCGGTAAGCGCTACGTGAGACCGAAATAGGATGCAACGTTTGGATAGGCGAGGGAGCTTCGAGGTTCTTGATCATGAACCTTTGACGCGAGCATGAACGCAGTGTTTCTGGTCTGGCCGTCGTGCGTTCACGTGCACAATATGGCCGGTTCGCTATTTTGTTCATTATATGCGCTGTTCCCCGCCGATTTACCTAGTGGACGTAACGCGCGACTTGTTCATTATCTTTTTTATTTTACCGCCGGTCCTCTGCGCGCTTTCGACTGTGCAGATTGAGCACCGTCCCGAATGGCGACGACTGCGTTCATCCTGCGCCTTTCCAAACTAGCTACCATACGCGATGCGGCATTGCTCGCTAGAC
>Ga0080006_1228511_pt1 | contig 18073 bp, 29 predicted proteins | sample RS3BMetagenome_FD_69209 | JGI IMG/M metagenome (GOLD analysis project Ga0080006, IMG submission 69209) | Ferric oxide microbial mat and aquatic microbial communities from Rainbow Spring, Yellowstone National Park, USA - RS3B (SPADES... ... | reverse complement strand
TTCTGGTCCCGTTCCAACCTTGCTAAATGTACAAGTAGACCCGGATTCTCCACGTCACCCATAAGAAGTTTCGTGTGTTCATCGACTTTTTTCTCCACCTGTTCCATCCTGTAGTTGGTTAACTGTAAACTTTTGCTCTGTTCGTCCATCGTTTTCAATATCTTGTCTATTGCCGCTCTTATCTCGTCGATCTCTTGATCCTGTTTGGCTGGCATGATCTTAGTTAAAGGACAGTGATATAAAACCATTGACTTCGTGTAAGTTGTGTAGTAGATAGATGGAATACTTGGGTTCGCAGTGTAAGGAACTTTCAACAGATAGTACCATCAAATTCTGATGAATTCCACTCAGATCTTGATCCCCAATTTCAATAGGATTTGTCTTTCCTCATCCGTAAACTCCACAGGTTTGTTTGCGTAATAGTACCACAGCTTTCTACCTGCACTCTTTATCGTACCCTCACTGTAGTTACCAAGTAGGTTAACGTACTTATCACATTCGCCCTTAGTGTCCTCCAACTTATCCGAGTAGATTACACCTTCGTCATCTGGTGCAAAGAACTCTAGGTTGTCACCTCTAGCTGAGGCAATTAAGAAGGCAATGGTTGACGCTAGCTTGTCGTCTTTGCAGTAGTCCTTCAAACAGTTTAGGTACGAGGAAATCCTCCACCTGTGTATTGACAACATACATACAACATATACTGAATCGTATTTAAGTTTTCCATATTTTCTAAATCTTAAAATTTTCATAGAATAGTTGGTTCAAAGGGGAGAAAACCTCACCTTGTCTCCCTTCATCTGACCTCCTTGCTTCTCTGGAAGGGTCGAGGCTTGTCATTCTTTGTCAAAGAAAGATTTTTAAATCTACAAGGCTTCTGTAGTAAGTTGGTATCTGATCTTAATATATGAGGTGGGATAATGATAGCTCCAGTACAAGGCTTTGGTGGACAGAAAATAAGGAAGTGTATTGTAATTGGAGGGGAGTGGGACGAATTTTCCGCTCTGTACATCAATGATGCGTCCAGTGTAACAGTATCAGCTAACGGGACAGCTAAAAGTTATAACGTGTACATTCCTTATCCCGCTCAGTCGAATAATCCCCTCACAAACTATCTGGTTCTTATAATTCAAGTGAACGGATATATCACATTGGCTAGCAGGTCTTCTAGTGGATCAGCTACTGTAAGTGTAGTTATGAACGGAACTACACTTTACAGTACTACGTTCAGCAATACAAATAATCAATTAATTGTAAATCGAATAATTCCATATTCTAGCTTTCCGTCAGGCTCCCAACGGAATTGGTATGATACGCTACAAATAAACGTGGCGTTAGGAAGTGGTACATCGTCAGTAACTATAACCCAAGTTCAATATATGTTTGGTGTATTACTAAATGGAGGGTCTAGCGGGCTCACGGTGCAAATTCCGGTTTTTCAAGGAATCGCTTATATCAATGACGATCCTAACATATTCACATCACCTAATCTAGCTAATGCGTTCGGACTAGGTGCTATTATCGCTCATTATGACCCATTCGGAATAACGACAGGCCAAGCTACATATAACGCAAACTCGGGACAGGTGAGTCTAGTAGCAAATAACACGAATTCGATATGGATGTTAAGAGCAATGCCTACGACGATTTCAAGCAACATGGCTAGCGGGACTTTAACTATCACAGTAGGTGCGAATCAAAGTGTATTGATTGGATACTTTTTATTCTCAATAATAATAAACGGTATAAGTGTAGCAAAAGGACACTTGAGAGAAGACTTATACGTAAGGTACCTTCAGCTAGGAAATCCTGATAACGGAGTACAATTCAATAATGATAGATTTGCTCTAGCTGAGAACTTATTCATGAGTAATAGCAATCTTACGACATCATTAACAAACTTCATAAATCAAACTGGATCGGTTGGTTCTTTGCCGTCGGGAAATTATAATCGATCCATCTTTCAATCATACGAGAATCAATCTCCCACTAAGCAAGTGGGAAATAGCTATCTCTATGTTCTTACAAATACCATACCGAAAGCTCTAATTCATATTGACACAATGGCATATTCGTATTCCGAATCAGATCGCGGGCAAGGTATGTTTGGAAATGGCGGTTTTGATCAAGGCGGAATGGCGATAGCTAGGATGGTGTTTGTGGAGGTGGAGTAATGGCTAGAAAGATAACCATAAACGTTCCTGAGGGAACGTGTTTCCACATAATGGGAGATCACAATCCACAAATACGAGGACAATACCAATACGCAAATCAGGAATATCGGTTCATGGGCATTGGGATATATAGGGCAAACACAAACGTGGCAATATTGACATTAGGGAGCGTAGCATATTGGAAATGTTAGGTGTTAGGAGTTGTAATGGTGATATTATCAATCATCGTAATTTTGTGGAGAAGATGAGTGTAGAATGATGAAACACTCTACCTTATTAGATTCACGAATGCCAAGACTTCCTTTGTTCCTTTGTAAGAGTGAGAAATGCCCATCCAGAAGGGTACCAAAAAGGCGGACTACCCCGTCCTTTAGGACGGGGTAGTTCACGTTTTCCATTTTTCTAGATCTTAGAAGGAAAAGATTTCTGGCGAACTACCTCGACCTTACGGACGGGAACTTCCTCCCCTTAACCCCCAAAAAGTTAAAAGGGTATCCCACTAGTTTAAGTCATGAGCGGTCTTTCAAAACTTAAAGATGTGGCAAACATGATTAACAGTGGTGATATACAAACCCTTAGGAATAACATGTCCTCCCTAGTTAACCTAATGAACGAGTTAGTGGCGTTGGAGAGGGAGAATAACAAACTGTTGAGTAAGATATTGGAGGAGCTGAAGAATGGCAAGAAGGAAAAGTGAGGATGATCCGGCTAAGAAGGAGTATGAGGAGGCACTTAACAAAGCCTTGGGTTTACAAGTTAGGTGGAGTAAGCTCTCCATACAGGAGCTGGAGGAGATTAGTAACAAGGTTGCTAACCTTTTGATGGAGAAGGGTAATACCGAGGAGAATAACGTTGGTAATTTGATAGACTTGCTAGTACCGAAGGAGTACCAAGGACCGGCACTAAAGTTATTGAGGAAGGTGTTGAACAACATTAAGTAGTTAGAGCGGTTCACTCAATACTAGGATTGTTATCGTCGTACTACTTGTGTACTGGTAGTTTATCTGTACCCCAGATGGTAAGTCTATGGCGAATTCGTACCACGAGTTTGCGTTCAATAGGTTACCGGAATTGAGGTAGTTTTGTACGGTTGTCGTACCAACAGTTAAAGCCAGGCTGAGTGTGCCAGACGCACCTGCGGCGGCAACTGTGAGAATACGGCTGGGTTGTGTGATCGGCAGGTTGCTTGAGAAGATGTTTGTGTTCGCCGTTATGCTACCGTTCACCACCTCACCTAGTAGGGTTGCGTCAGGTTGTTTTACGGTGTTTACAGTACCACCTGTGACATTTACGGAGATGGGTTGCCCTTCAATTGTTGCTAACACCGTAGGCGTATTCGCCACGTTGACGGAGATAGGTTGCCCCTCAATCGTCGCAAGTACTGTCGGTGTGTTCGACACCGTAACCGAGATTGGTTGTCCCTCAATCGTAGCCAGGACTGTAGGAGTGTTTGCCACGTTCACGGATGGAGTATTCGACACGTTTACTGAGATAGGTTGTCCCTCAATCGTTGCCAACACTGTGGGCGTATTCGCCACGTTCACAGAGGGGGTGTTCGAAACGTTCACAGAGATAGGTTGACCCTCAATAGTGGCAAGTACCGTAGGGGTGTTCGATACCGTAACCGAGATTGGTTGTCCTTCAATCGTTGCCAGTACCGTTGGAGTGTTTACGACATCAACGTACAGGGTACCGTTCTGTATGTTAGACTCCACCGTACCCTCAACAATCCAGGCGTTGTTGAAGGTGTCGTAAGCGATCGCACTACTCTGTATATCAACCGGGACGATGATTGAGGTACCAACAATAATGACGTTGCTTGCAGTGGTGATCGATGCCGTCATCATTACTAGTTAACCATTCCCTGTTAAAAATCTTGGCTGACTGTGGCGGAATCCTGATTAGCCCGAGGGGATGAATGTTTTAGTGTCAACGATACAGGGATTGATGAAGGCAAACTTTTACATTTATTGTCCTCCACCCGTAACGACGACCGTAAGCTACGTTTTCGCAGGTTATTACACCATCCCTGGTCACGTCGACAAAATCAGCCCCTCAACCATGTCACTCGTCAAAACCTTCACTCCACCCTCAGGGCATAACCTTACGACCGCTTTAACCACGCTCTCCGGTTACATCTTCGTAGGTTATCTCACCACCCCCGGTCGTGTCGACAAGATCTCTCCGTCAAGCATGTCACTCGTGGAAACCTTCACGGCACCTTCGGGGCATAACTTTGTGTTGTCGCTAACTACCCTCTCCGGTTATGTCTTTGCCGGTTATCACACCAGTCCAGGCCATGTCGACAAGATCTCCCCATCAACCATGTCACTCGTCAAAACCTTCACCGCTCCGAGTGGGCATAACTCTGTGACCGCTTTAACCTCCCTCTCCGGTTACGTCTTCGCAGGTTATTCTACTCCTCCGCCTCCACAAGGAGTTGTGTTCACCGACCCAGGTTACGTCGACAAAATCTCCCCCTCCACCATGTCACTCGTCAAAACCTTCACAGCACCCTCGGGGCATGGCAACGTGTTGTCGTTAACTACCCTCTCCGGTTACGTTTTCGCCGGTTATAGCGGCTCACCCGGTTACGTCGACAAAATTTCCCCATCAACCATGACTCTCGCCAAAACTTTCACCGCACCGTCTGGCCAGACCACTGTACGTGCTTTAACTACCCTCTCCGGTTACGTTTTCGCAGGTTATTACACCAGCCCAGGTCATGTCGACAAAATCTCCCCCTCAACTATGACCCTCGTAAAAACCTTCACAGCTCCGAGTGGGCATAACAATGTGTACTCCTTAGCCTCCCTCTCCGGTTACGTCTTTGCCGGCCACAGCACCGTCCCTGGACACGTCGACAAAATCTCCCCCTCAACTATGACCCTCGTAAAAACCTTCACAGCTCCGAGTGGGCATAACTATGTATACGGATTAACCACCCTCGCCATCTAGATAGCAATAGCCATCACTACAATCTACTACTGGATAAACACAATCTTGATCAACCATGAGACGAATATTGCCACATGCCAGAAAGCCTCATCTTGGACAACTTAACCTCATTCCTAGAGAATTTCAAAGGCGAGTTTCAAAGCCAGGTAAGGCAGATCGGTGATGGTATCTATGAGGAGGTAGGTACACTGAGGGTTTACTTACCGGATGAGAACGGGGGAAGGGCTATGGGTGAGTATAACGTACACGCAGTGATATACAGTGGAGTACAAGTTATAAGACTTGATGGAAGGTATTACGACATAGGTGATGATAGATGGCATACCGTTTCTCTGTTGTTGGTGTTTAAGTACAATGAGCTACTGGATGAAACGTTTTTGCAAGTTGGAAACGGTGAGATAATCTACGGACAGAGAGACCGTCCATATTGGTGAATCTTTCTCCCTCAAGCTACGAAGATTTGTTGATTCATCACGTAACCTGAAAAGTTAAATTCATCAATCAACCAATTAACATGGAATGTTAGCGTTTGGATTTATGCAGAAGGGTAGAGGAATGATACAGAGTACTCTAGTATCTCCGGATAGTAACAGTTGGATCGTGCTAAATTACATCACAAACGACAAGTTCATTAACGACAGCCTACTGTCACTCGTCAACAACAGTAGCAACCTACCCACATTAACGAGGCAGGTCTCATTACGTATCCTGGGTTACTCAAAGAGGGTTGTGAACCAAGCGTTATCTGAAGGCATTTGTGAGAAGGCTGGGGAGATTAAAGGTGAAGGGGTAACCGGTGTTGAGGTTACATGTAATACTTACATATTCAACTATGTTTACAACAAGATTTTACAGCTGCATAAGTACACCCTTCACTATAGTAATGACGAGTCACCAATACAACACACACTTGAGTTACACGTTACGAGGGAGGGGGTACCTGATGGTAACGAGGTGGTTACACAGCTTTTTGATAGGTTGCAAAGATACGTTGAGGAGATGGAAAAACTAGTCTAGACTATTCTAAACCCAGCCCTTCCTCCAAATCTCTGTATTGTAGTCGTTGGTTTTGTGGTGGTGGTTGATGGTTTCTTTGTAGTAGGTGGTCGTAGTGTACCAGTTGCGTAGGTTGGTTTCTGTATAAAGTGTACCGTAGTATGTTGTATCGTCCTAGGCGTTATCTCCCCTCCTCTATAACCTGGGTAAGGTACAATGACTGGCCCCCTGTAGGGTATGGGGCTTGGGAGTGTGACAACACTTGGGCGTTGGTAGGTTGTCGTCTCTCTCGTCGTTTGTGTAACTGGTCTTCTTATGATGTGTATTGCACCATGGGCACCGGGATACGGTGCAATGCCACCTATTGACCTTACGGTTGTTGTTATAATTGAGGGACCTGGTGGAGTAAACGTTGGTATGGGGCGTATTATGCTTACGGTTGGGGTTGGTCTAGGGTACCTGGTTGTTGTAGTCACAGTTGGACGATGATATGTAGTCGTTGTTGTTGAAGTTGTGGTTGAAGTCGTTGCCGAAGTCGTTGTCGAAGTCGTTGTCGAAGTCGTTGTCGAAGTCGTGGTGGTCGGTATTTTCGTTGGTATCGTTGTTGGAATAGTTGTAGGAATGGTGGTGGGTATAGTAGCCGTCGTTGTACTCGACGTTGTAGCCGTCGTAGTTGTAGTGAGGTAACGTACTATCACCCTGGCTGGTGCAATACCACTGAAATTACTTGGGATTTGTATCCTACCAGTTAAAGCACCGTTTGGATTCACATTTAGCGGGTAACTCTGCCCAAAAGCCTCTAGCGTGGCAGAAACGATGTTTTGTATTCCTGGGGCAAAGTATGCAACATTAACTGTACTACCCGGTTGTACGACCTCTGGCATGAATAATAATCACAATACAAGTTTATCACGATTTGTGTTCTCTACACGTGTTTTACGCTGAAACAACGTTGTACTCCTAACTAGATATACGTGACTAAAAATTCGACCTTGACTTTGTTTTTGTCGGGCTAGCCTTTTGCTCACATTTTTCTCGTTTTGCAAGGAATACACGAAAACAACAAGGTTAACCGTCCTCCCATTTTTGTATGTTTGAACCCCACCTTTGGGTTAGGTTATCCCTTTTTGTTTTCGTCCCATCTACCGTTATATAACCTGTTGTAAAACTCTACGGTTACCGTTATACAATTATTGTAGTATGACTCTTTTTCCATAGTTTTCTTTCCTCTTTCTAGTTATATAACCTGTTGTAGTACCCCCGATTTTTTATTTTTTTTGTTTTTTTTAAATTATTTTAAATATTACAAACTTACATAACGTGTATTTATATTCTCACATAGCCGTTAACTTTTTAAACTCGGGCTTTTTAAATTATTAACTCGTTTTTACGTTATTAACTTACGCTATTTTTGGCGTTAACTTTATATAGTGTTTTAAATACTCGTTTGTGTATTACGTAAAGTTTATTTTACGTTAAACTTAACGTTAAATTTAACGTATTGTTTACGTTAAACTTTACAGTTAACTTTATAAACTACTCGTTACTTAAATTTTTAAGTAATACTTACGTTAATTTTAACGTATTTACTTACGTAAATGCCTGTAGTTAACTTTAAATACTCTGTTTTACAATAGTTTTTTGTGGAGTTGTGTGTGTGTAACAAACACACAACTCCTTTTTTACATTTATGGGCAGGCTTAACGTGCCTGCCCGAACGCCACTCCCTTTCGGAGTGGGAAGGAGGGAAAGTCGTTAGTAAAAACGACAAACCCCCACGCCGAAAGGGAACGGCGACCTCTGGAGGGCGGACGGGGGCTCCCTCCCCCGTCGGCCACCATTTTTTACCGGCGGCGATGAGTCGGGGGGTCTGATGACCCCTCCCCTCGGTGGTCAGCGACCAGGGCGAGGGCTCCCCGATGAGAAGCCGACCGTGCGTGCCCTTTCGGGCACGTTCACGGCGGCAATGGGAGGGATGGGGCGGTAGCCACGCCGCCCTTGCCCTCGAGCTTCCCGTAAGAGAACACACGGGCAACCGTGTGTTCTCCCCACTTTTTCCAGTGGCTGGGAAGCTAGCTCCCTCTCTGATGGGAGGGGCAACGGTACCCCTTCGGTACCGGAAACCCCTTTCAGATGTGGAAGGGAGTCGCCGTCAACCTCCACCCGTCCTCTGGAGTTTCTAGGCCCGCCGCTGACGAGCGGCGTGCGGCTGGTGCCCCACCTAAGCCCCCTGGTAAGGGGCAAAACCCCGAACTAGGGGGGCGAGGATGAAGCGGCGGGCCATGACGGGGATATAGATGAGGAGGCAATATATTAGCAGGGTCCTCCAGCAGATCAAGCTGGAGGATCAAATGCTCCTCCGTATGGAGGCGGAGGAGCAAAAGGTGAGGGCGAAAGCCCTCACTCCACAGCAACTCTATACCCTCCTCGCCGAGGAGGGTATAGAGTTGAGAGAGGGGAAGTTATACGTTCCCCTCTCATGGGTCGCTCACACGAGACGGCCCGCTTTAAGGCAAAGCCTAGCCCTCATACCGAGGGCTAGGTGATTTTTCGCGGGGATCTATATGGTGGATATAGTTAAAGTAGTACACAACTGCCCACAATGTGGGCACAGATTGCTAGATATCAACGATGAGTATATTGAATTTTCACCATGTCAGCACTATGTGTGGTACGGTAACCTAGGGTCTATAGGTAACGACGAAATATGGATGAAGGGTCTGAAAATGAGGCTGTTGAGTAGGTAACTTTTTCGGGGATAGAAATGAATGTGGAATACAGGTTAAAGATTGACAAAGATGGGCAAATGGCAAGCTTTTACTGCGTGAGATGTCACAAAGAACTTTCTACAGAATTTTACAATGGTAGTGATGTACGACAGCTTATCGGTACATATAACTGTAGTCACTACCACTGGATCTTCGTGGGGGACTATTATCTGGACCCCCCACGGGATAAGGAGACAAAGGAGATCCTGGACACTGCCATCGCAAAGGTAGACACGAATGGGGGAAAGTACTTTCTTTTACCTACCTATATTAAGTAGAGAATAACAATTTTTCGGGGATGAAGATGACGACTAGATTCAATAATACCTTCCCGTGCGACTGGGGGCATGACCCCCAGAAGTGCGGGACTTGCCGTAGGTGGTGCCTCCCGAAGGGGAGGTGTAACTACCACGGCAACTATACGAAGTGGCCCCCGTGATTTTCGGGGATGAAGGATGAAAGTTAGGTTACAGGAATCAGGGGCATTAGGGATCTTGAGGTGTCCAGAAGATGGGGCGGAATTATTGGTCTTTAACGAGGATGACGTTACTTTACAATCATGCGAGCATTACCACTGGCATACAGGTCCGGATGACATAGAGGAGAATGTTGATGAGAATGCTGACGAGTATGTTGATGAGTATGGGAAAGAATGGAGTGAAATTCTGAAAAGTAACTACGTCGCTAAAGTTTCCGTCGAAGAAGGCGCGTTCTATTTGATTCCAGTAAAGAAGGCGATTGAGAAAGAATAACTTTTTCGGGGAGCCTACGTCCACAGATTGAGGGCTACACGGGGATGAAAAATGGAGTTAGTAATTTCAACTAAAATCTATGATGATTCCAATCTATCCGAATATGTAGATTTACTTAAAGATGATGTCGGCGAATTTTACTTATCGAGGACGATACAGGGATGGAAACGAATTTCAGACATAGAGAAAACCTGGAATACTCTTTTGAAACATAATTATTATGTAAACAAAACTGTCGTACCGCTGGTATACTACATCTTGTCCACAGATCCTCAGCAGTTAGATCTTGTGTTCGAGTTTCTTTACAGAGAGAATTTTATCGAATATGAGGAAGAGGAAGATTCTTAATCTGAGGGAAAAATCTGTCAACCTAACTTTTTTCGGGGGATAAAAATGGAGGTAGAGATATATGAATACGGTTTTAGGGTTAACAACGGCGACGAAAGCCTCTTCTTTCAGGTGGGACCTGGTGTGGAACTAGTTGTCGTCTACTACGAGAGGAAGCTAGAGCTGGTTGCCGTGATCTATGTACCCCTCAGCAAATATGGAGTGGAGAGTTTTGACGAATTACAGAGGGTATTGCTGAGGAATCCTGAAATGGCATGGAGAATATTTACGTGATTTTTCGGGGAGCCTACGTCCACAGATTGAGGGCTACACGGGGATGAAAAATGGAGAACGTTAGAGTATTTTATCTGAATCACATGGACGGATTAGGACAATTGAAACCCCTTCTAATTGTGGAGGGCGAGAAGATATGGAACGGTGCGGTTAAGGTTAGAATCAACAGCCCTATGTATTACGTTTTCAGCGGAAGCTTGTATATAAAACTGTGGAGAGACAAAAAAGGAGATTTACTATATTTCTTCGATAACTATAATCCTATTATCTTCTACGACAATGAACCAGAGATATTAACTGCTGATCTAAATCTGCAATGGGGCGTTGACACCATGTGGAGGATTGGTGAGGAGGAGAAGAAGATAAAGTTTAGCTTACCAATCTTCAACGTTATAAGGAAGATTGACGAGAAGTTGTGGAGACCAACGGCATACATACTAGGCAAGATGTACTATCATTCCTCGGAAGGCCAAGACTCCACACAGGAATAATTCTTTCTTCGGGGTTTCTTATGCCGAGTCAGGAGAAAAGGAGTGAAGAACTACAAATAAGGTGTCCGATGGACGGAAAGGTAATATTGTCATACGATGATGACAAAATTGTTTATCGAAGTTGTGAACATCTACACTGGCACGAGCAAGTATACCCAGAAGAACCGGCAACTAACCTAGAGAACATTAAGGAGGATGATGAACTAGACTGGGATGATTTTCTGAAATTGAAATATATTGCTACTATCACAGTAGACGGTAAGAAACTGTACTTAGTCTGGTATTTAGCAAGACCAACAGAGGGTGGATTTACTGTATTGAATGGCCAATTACCAAGTGACAAGATACCATGGATCTTCTTTCTTCCTCCAGATGGGTCGTTAGGTATGAGTTCAGAAGAGTAATCTTTTCGGGGATAGATATGAAAAGGGAGAAGATAATAGAATTGATAAACAAGATCAATGACAACCCGGAAAGGATAAGACGAGGCCTTTATCCGTTAGAGTATAAGGACGATGGAGGGTTTAGAATCGTCTTTGAGCCATATCTAGAGCAATACACTTTCCTTCCTGAGGGCAGACTCCTCAGGAGGAATGCGATTAAGGACTGGGACTCTAAAGGAATTTACTACTGGATACCATATCGCAAAATACCAAAAGGTTTCACCACACCGGCACTCAGGCTCTCCAAATTACGTGAAAAGGAGTAACATTTTTCGGGGATCTATATGGTAGCGAGGATGGAGGTTATTAGATGCGAGCTTGATGGCGAGCCGCTACTAACCATAATGCTTGACGGCACGGTGAAGCTATGGTCGTGTGAGCATCACCAATGGTACTTGAAGGATAGTCGCAGTTTTAATAAGGATGGTAAGGGAATATTACAGTTGTTGGATAAGGTGTGATCTTTCGGGGATGAAAATGGAAGAGGATATAAACGTAACATGGATTTGCCCGAAATGTGGGCAATACTTAGTCAACGTAGTCAACGAGGGAATTTTCTTCCAAAACTGCGAGCATTTTGAATGGTGGAGTAATCTAGGGACTCTAAGTAGCGAGGAGTTGAGAATAAAAGGTATCAAACTACTACTTTCGAAGAGGTAATTTTTCGGGGATAAAAATGGAGGACTTAAAGATTGAGGTAAGCTTGAAAGATGGCAAGTATCCATATATTGATGACAAGGTTGTCAGCCTAACCACTCACAGCGGTGTAAGGGGTAGACTCATCTATCTTTCCTCAAGGTTTATTAACGGTAATACTGTTACTCTAAAGAGGCTAAACGAATTTGTTGCTAAACTTGATGACGCTAAGATTTTGAAGACAGAGAAGGGGACACTAGTGATCAAGTATGAGCATGGATCAACGCTTTATCTTGTTGAAATCCCATCAGGTTATAGGGGTAGCGTTGACACCGAGGTGATTAAGGGAGACTGCCAGATCTCCGAAGTACTGGTCTCTCCAAGGGGATCACTTGGAGAGATTAAGCATGTATGGTGCAACGGTAATGCAACAATAAAGTATAAGATTACTGGTAGGACTAGCACTGTTGGTTATGGGAGATTGAGGGAGATATATGGCGAGAATCTCAATGGTACAGTGATCATTGATGAAGGAAAGGTTAACGTCGTCTTCGACGAGGAATTGGACAAGCTAATCTGATTTTTTCGGGACAAAGATGGAGGAGATATGGACTAACGAGATAAGGGACCTTAGTTTTCCAGAGCACTAGAAGGTAATATATGAGATGTTGAAGGCGATACCACAAGTTACAGGGTCTGCCTTATAGCGTTCATCTAGATTTCGCCAAAACTATATCAAGATGTCAACCTAATTTTTTCCGGGGATAAAGGTGGAGGAGCTGTGGATTGTTGAGGTAAGAGATCTCAACATCCCAGAGCTCGAAGAAGTAATCCATGAAATGCTGGAGGCGGATGCAACGGGTTACAGGGTTTGCCTCACAGACTACTACAGAATGTTGATTCGTGCGATTTCTCTGAATACCTTAAACAATTTACCAAAGTATATCTATGAAGTTTTTAAGGATGAATATGGTGACGAGGAATCCATTATACGTGCGTTAGATGAACAACTACTTAGAAACGTTGAAATAGGGAGAAACGGAGCTAAAGGAGAGGCGGAAGTGGCGATGAAAGGAGATAAGCTGTATAAGCTGAGAATAGTCGTGGACATTCCGATGAAGCTACTTCACGACAAATATGTCGAGTTCTTCGAAAATTATGTATGTGGGGACGAAATAGAATGGTGTTACTGCAGAGAGGAGGGGGAGATTCTTGATCACGAGATCTTCCTTACTAAGGAGGAACTAAGGAGGTATAGACAAATGTGCGAATCTACCTGCGCGAATTTTGTACCGTACTAGCGTTCCACGGAAACGACGTCAAGTTACCAACCTAACGTTTTTTCGGGGATAAAGATGGGCGTAATCCGGATGATAGAGAATGAGGAGAATGGACAGACAGAGAAGCACTACTGTACAATATGTAAGCAAGACCTTTCTAGAGTATTTTACACCTGGGGAGGTGCATATCAGTTCCTAGGAGTCTACGATTGCGAGCACTACTCTTGGGTCTTCGTTGGGGGCTATTATTTAGATCCACCATGGGACAAGACAACGACGGAGATCGTAGAAAATTCCGTTGCAAAAGTAAGGGCAGACGGCGGCAAGTACTTCCTTCTACCAAAGAAATTTGCAGAAAAGTACTTGTAATAGCCTGTTTTTTCGGGGGATAAACATGAATTCGTTTGAAATAAACTATGGTGATCACAAGTATATTCTAACAGGAAAGACGCTGATAGATGACTCAATCTTAGTAGAAGTTAGAATAGAGGGTAATCTGTGGGATTGCCTGAAAACTTACCTATGGTATTTCGATGTAAAAGATTTTGATGAACTTATGAATCTCGATAAAAATAAAATTGAGGGCATAATCAGAAGACAGATCAATGAAAAATACTTCCAACCAATGCCATACGATCAGGTTAAGGGATATGTTATAACGCTTATCAAAAACACTATCAAATCTATAGATGATGCTATTGATCACGTGAACAACAAGATTCCAGATTTTACGTCTCTGATTAAAAATATTACTTCAATTAGCAGTATATTTGATGGTAAGGTGAAATTAGTGTTGGATGAGGAACACGACAGGTTATCTGCCTATTATTCACTGTTAATGACGGACGCAGGGCACATACCTGTCCCTATATTCATGACCTACGTTGGTGTAGGGTGTGGAAGAGATGAAGAAAAGATAAGTATCTTAAAAAATGTATTATACTTCATCAAAGGCTATAATGAAGAGATACCAGAAGAAAGGAGGGACTGGGAATCTGACCTATCTGATGATGATGTGAGGGGGGCGAAGTCAGAATTATTTCAAAAAGCTGTGGTGCTGTACAATAAATTGCCCAAGGAAAAGAGGTATCATGCTGATGATGAGGATGGATATTATGTAGATGAGAGGTGCCCTGGGCACTCCATTCCTGATGGAATGGGTTACTGCAGGGATTTCGACTATGAGGAGCTGATGGAAAAGAGTGAGGACGAATTGGCGAACGAGATCGTAGAATCACTTACCAAAATAAAAGGAAGGATGTTAAACTTGGAGGAATACTATGATGATTAAATTTTTTATCGGGGATAAAAATGAATTTAGGAGGTGTCGGAGAATATATATTACAAAGGTTTACCGATAGACTGTATAGTAAGGAGCATTTATTTTACATCATAACAACTGATGGTCAGTTATATGACCTTAGTACATACGAGCATCTTCTCAAAGAAAACACGAACATTTCAAAACCTTATATATTCATAGCGAATTTGTGGTTTACTTATGAACCTGTGTTGTATTATCCCTTTATAGGTGATAGGGATCTTCTATTAGAAGTCTACCTACGAAAGCATCATTATTATAGAGGCCACTATGACGACCTAAAATACATCGCTATGATCATCCATTTTTCAAAGACTAATGAGTCTTTTATGGAGGTAGCTGATGTCGAAACTATTGCAAACAATACAGGTTTACAAAAATTGGTACAACAGATATTAAGTGAAGATGGTGAGCATTACGATAAGAACGAAGGAGTGGTAACGCTTGAGCTCGATCTTGATGAACAGGGACGTTTGATCTTAACTGTGAAGGGGGCTGAAGATGAGGATGAGGACGAAAAAGTAAAAGAACTGGAACTAGAGTTTGAAACACAGAGTCTGTTTAATGGTTATAACTTTCAGGAAACGACGGAAATAATTAATAGGTACTACAATGAAAAACACGAGGCTCTTGCTGAAAAGGTCAAGGATATAGAGGACGCTTATAATCGCATATTTCAACCATATCGTATAGCACTTTCTTCAAATCTTTGATAATCTACCTAGAAATGGGATATCCTAACTATTTATTTAAGTCAACAAGGTTTTACGTCAAACATGCTAGGATAAACATTTTTCGGGGATCAGCATGGGGATACTAAGAACGATAAGACTAAGAATAAGACTTCTGAGGCTAAGGTTAAGACTACTCCGAATGAAATTGTGGAAATGGAGGCCAGTATTATGAGATGGGGAAGAGCCAACATTTTTTCGGGGGTCTTAACGAGTGAAGATGTAACGAAGATAGTGATCACCAACGTTGATTGGAATCTCTACTCAGAGATAGAACGTGGATCCTTACAAGGAGATTTCATGGCACAGTCCTGTGATAGCGACTTTCTTGATATGGTGGCTTACACCCTAGCCAGGCAAGCCACTCCACGTGAAGGTACCATCAAACTATCCAATGAGATAAAGAAGGCTTTTCAGAAGACGAAATACGGCGAGGACTTCAAATTTAGTAAACTGTTGGTTATTGAGAAAGATGGTAAAGCAAGCAAGTATGCTGTGGATATACGAATACCTTGGACTGTTATGCACGACAAGTTTATATCGTTCATAGAGAGGATACAGAGGAGTTGGTGGCAATTGTGTTACTGCAGATTTGATTCAGGTCAATCTTACGAGGGTGCCGACTACAACGTCCTACTAAATAAGGAGGAGAGGAACAGGTATAATTACGTATGCGAGGAGGCAAGGTTGGAGAAGAGGTGGTTGTAACTTTTTTCGGGGATCTAGATGCAAAACGTGAATAAATTAATTGATGAACTCTTCCAACTTTTCTTAGAAGATACTATTAGAGAATTCAAAATGGAATTTGACGGATTGTTGATCACTGAAGACGATTTTTACAACTTAGTAGGTAACTATGATGGTAGTAATGGCGCAATCAACAATGGTGTTCACATCGATGAGTACACATATGATATTGACGATGTGGACATGAAGAAGCTAACGATCGAATATATAAAGAAAGTTGATGGAAGATACGAAATACTATCAATAGAAGGATTTAACGACAAGAAACCAGGTGATGACAATGAGTGATGAATCTATGGTAGTGTACGAAGAAGACACATGGGGATTATACGGGCAACACAAGAAGAAGATGGCGTTTATTGTGGACTTAAAGGAGAGGGTACAGAAGGCGTTGTGGACTTTCTCTGGAGTTGAATGGCTGAATAACGACTCAAGTAAGAATAGGCACAGGAAGGCGTTGATGGATTACAAGCAGTTACAGGGATTGATGATCGGTGATAGGTTACTGAAGGTCGTGACCGATTATAAGTCTTCCAGTAACAGGGAGATAGAAACAGCCTACTACACGATGGTTGATGGTAATTTAGTGGAGATTCCGAGTAAAAACGTGAGGGTGGATGGTAAGTTTTACGATCTGATCGAGTATAACAACGTAAGGATTTACACAAATAAGGACGAGGTGAGGATAGACCCGCAAAACTTACCGGAGGAGAAGAAGGTGGAGAAGAGGTGGCTGTAACTTTTTTCGGGGATAAAAATGGAGGTAGAGATATATGAATACGGTTTTAGGGTTAACAACGGTGATGAAAGCCTCTTCTTTCAGAGAGGACCGGATGACTTAGTTGTCGTTTATTACGAGAGAAATTTGGAGACGGTTGATGTGATGTATATGCCCATCGATAGGTATGGAGTGGAGAGTTTTGAGGAATTACAGAAGGTAGTGTTGAGAAATCCTGAAATAGCGTGGAGACCAATGTAAAGCTAATGACTGGGGGTTATTAATGCGAGAGGTAGAGGGAGAGAGGAGTGAAATATCTTACAGTAGATACGGCGACCACTATGTCAGGGCTGTGGCCACACGCAGATATGAGGAAATGGAGGAGGTTACGGAGACATATAATGAGGAGGTTGATATCATATCGATTGACGGCATACCGTATTTGTTGAATCACAACCGGCTTAGTTCCCTAGAGAGATTGGATACGCCTGCACCCGAGCCGGAGCTAGAATACGCTAGTGTATACGATTACTACATCCCTGTGAATTTCATTGATGATGTGGTTATGGGTAGGGTTGATAGATTGGTAGAGAAGGTTGAGGAATTAGACAAGACAATACAGTATATCAACAGCTTTGATGTTTATCTCACGAAGCTGGGAAAGCTGGCAAAGAAGCTGACGAATGAGACTAAGAAATACGACCAACAACACGATCTACAATATGTTACAGAGGAGACTTACTATTTACTGGAGGATGGGACGAAGGTAACGAAGGAGATCGTGTTATATCGGAAGTATAGATGCAGAAAACACCAAATTCCAACAGACGAGGGCTGGGAACGCCACGAGGAGTGTGAGTTTACATCAACAGATACTGTTGAATCACATGATTATGGCGAGATATCGGTATACAAAACCGACTTCTACATCAACTACCAAAAGCAAAAAGATAGCCTAATGCGGATGATAAAGGACTTACTACAACAAATGGTTAGGAGTAAAGTGAGAGTTGATGTACAGAGAGAGGGCGAAAGGGTGAGGATAAAGGTTGACGACGACGAGGGAGAATTCATGTACGACTGGGTAAATAGGGCTAACTATTACAGAGGTAAATACGGTCCTCTTGCAATGTTATTTGCGTGATCTTTTTCGGGGGCACAGAGAATTATAGGTGATGTAATACACAGGATGACCCATTCTCTCAAACAGAGTATTAGAGCAAATGTAATACACCTAAATATCATTTGCTGTCAGCATGAGTGTTTTTGTAATACACAGTATTTTGTCTGCCCATCAGATAGTCAGATGTAATACACATAGTCCTTGCTGTATAGCAATTGGAAAAGTGTAATACACATGAAAATTCTCTGTACAGCAGAGGGATTAGTGTAATACACATAAAAATTTCTGTATAACATTAGGAAAAGTGTAATACACAA
>Ga0080006_1215780_pt1 | contig 18088 bp, 30 predicted proteins | sample RS3BMetagenome_FD_69209 | JGI IMG/M metagenome (GOLD analysis project Ga0080006, IMG submission 69209) | Ferric oxide microbial mat and aquatic microbial communities from Rainbow Spring, Yellowstone National Park, USA - RS3B (SPADES... ... | reverse complement strand
TGCAGAAAAACATTTCACGCGCCTGGGGGTTACTCTTCTCCCATCACAACATCCTTAATGAACCTCATCAAGATTATTTCATCCCCCGGCTTGAACTCAGCCAGGGGGGAATCCATTAGCAACAGGAATTCTGTTCTTCTCTTCCAAGCACTCCTCTCATATGGCTTCGCCCACCCAAGTTGAGCGATTCGCCTAAGAATATAGGCGCCAACGCTTAATTGAGCCACGGGGGCATCCTCCCCCGCAGCATCGAAGATCTTCTTGGGCGAGACCATGACTACTCGCCCCTTGGCCTTCCGCATTATATTTATGAGGCCCGTGGCGAAGCGAAGCAAGATCCAATCAAAATTCGTATCGCTCAATCCCTGCCACCCCTCACGTTTGATCTGATTGAGGAGGTTGGGGTAATCCCTTAACTCCTCCATCGCCCGCTCCCGTAACTCTTGAAAGGCTTCAAGCGTGGGGGCGGCGTGGAGGGCCGCAAGCATGACCAGGCGCCCGGACTCGTAGCGCCCAGCCCTCATAAACAAGGAAGTTAATTTAATTGCCCGCGTTATCCATTCCTCGTTACTTATTTGTTTCATTTTTGGTCGGTTTATTTCTCATTCGCAGGTTTTTAAGTATTTCCTTTTCGAAATGCTTAAATATTACTGTATAACTACCTAAACATGGCACGAATAAATAAGGATGGGATGGTTCAAATAAACTTGAAAATACCCAAGCCACTCCTGGAGGAAGTGGATGAATTAGTTAAGAGGGGCATAGCCCCCTCCAGGAGCGAGGCAGTGCGGTACCTAATCCGCCTCGGGTTAATGGAAGAAAGAAAGCAAATCCCACTCTTTTAGCCGGCGCCCTCAATTATTAAGTCGCCGAGTTGCCCCTCCTCAGCCGCCTCCTTTGCGCCCCTCCAATCAAGTTGGAGGCCAGTGCTTTGATTAATTACTTCAAGCACGATTTTTCGACTGGCGTCCCTAATCGCGGGCTCCTCCGCGGAATCAATGCACTCAAGGAAGGAGGAGACGCCGCTGCTATTGTGGGCACATGACTTCACGTGTTTAGCCGCAATGGCGTAAATCCTATTCACGCTATTCTTGATGAGGCCCTGCGTCTCCCTCGCCGCCTCCTGAATCTCCTCCGTCTCCTGAACCTCGCTCATAATGGTAGATACAAGAAAAGAAATATAACCTTTTCGGTGCGAGCTACCCCGCCCTTAAGGGCGAGGCTTCCTCCATACGTATAATAGAGCTCAATCCATGATGATTTTCTCCACTGACTCAAGCCCTAACACGCGTCTCACTATCTCAAGCGCTTTCTTCCTCTCCCAATTGGTGTACTCAATACCTACGTAATGCACACCCCTATTACTTATATAGTGCTCAACAATCGCTATTGGCCTCGTCACTGAGACGATGTATCCCTTTTTCACGCCCCTATAGCACCTCATTGCGGGAATGGTTTGCAATATTTTCCCATCCTCAAGCGATACTACATACTTAGTCCTCACACGGCACTCCCTCTCACTCCAGCAACAGGGCGCCTCAACGATTCGCTTTTCAGTCTCACTCATCGTTATCACCTAGCACTACATCTATTGTATGTAATAGAAGAGTCCGCAAATATGAATTTTTCATATATGATACAACCGCAATTAAAAACAATATTTTCTCGCTTTCCAATATATCGCCTCTTCCCCGCTTTCTTTCTATTAATTCTTTAGCCCAGTAAAGATAATCATGCACAATACCTTTGTTTTCATCAACCCACTCTAGCGCTAAATCCAACATATCCTCCGCCTTAAATGACACAATTTTATCCCATTCCACGCTCTTCCATTCATTCACCAATCATCACCACATGTTAATCCATTTTTCTCCTCCTTTAATCGTTCCATATCCCATTTATTTACCCGCTGCATATGGGAATCTATACTGCTTATATGTTTATAAAATCTCCTCATTAATTACCATATGATCTAAAAATCTCCTAATTATAGAAGAAAAGAAAGAAAAAAGGGAAGAGGGGTTGTTTTTAGGTGTTTTTAGGGAAGGGGGCTAGAGTTCTGATTCCTTTGGCGCGTTTATTAGCAGCCTTATCATTATCACTATGAAGAATATCAGTATTGTTATGCCGATTATGTTACCAATGCTTCCGAATAGCGAGGTCACGGGCGATAAGAGGTTTGCCTGCGCTGGGACAGTTATTCCGCCATTGTTCAAGGCACCGATTATGTAGTAACCGATGGCGGCTACGATCGTTATTATCAGTACCATTACGACTAGGTCGACCACGTCCCTAGTCCCCGATTTTACTCCACTGAATCCCATGATTCTTTCATATCCTCATCCCTTTAAAAATTTTTCACATGGATTTCCCCACGTATTTATAAAGCAAGGAACGAGGATTATCCCACGTATTTATAAAGCCCCATTAATGCCCCAAGGGGGGCCATCATTACTTTCTTGAGCCGAGGCCCAGGAGCACGGCGCCGAGGAAGAGGAATATAATGGATATTTGCCCTATTTGGATTAGGGTGAGACCCAGGAGACTTAGAACCCAGCCCCCGAACACTGCGACCGCTATGAGTCCTAGCCCCGCATCCTTCGGCTTGTGTCTCCCCGCCACTCCAATCATTACGGCCAAGAAGATGAGGGGAGCCGCCTTCAGGATTGCGGTGGGGGGAGTAATTATCGGCATTGTCACGGGCGTCACGAGGTACTGATTAAGCCCGGGAATCCACTGCTTTTGGCTTGGGTAGTATGCGTCCCACGTGATTGAGTTAGCCATGGAGCTCCACAGTATTACTTGGCTCGCAGTGGGGGTGTTAGTGGTGTTTATCCAGGTAACCGTTAATTTATCTATGACGCCCGTCGTCGAGTTATAATTCGTCTCAATTACCTGGAAATCCATTGGCGCCGCGCTCCCATTGAGGTACCTGCTAATGACCGTCACATTAACGTAACTCGAGTTAATGGGCCTAGCGATTAAGTTCACAATGAGGTTGCCCAACATAATGGCGTGGAAACCATTAGTTACATTGATCTTAATCGTGGTATTCGCGGTGAGGATTTGGGCCTGAATTGGGTGCGGAATCATGAGTATAATTAAGCCAATAACGAGTAGGAAAACCAATCCCACATGTATTGACCCATGCATGAGAGGTAATCACGCGGTGGAATTTAATGTTTTCGTTAACGCCTCTCGCTGAACATCAATATGGCTATTACGATGACTATGATTATGGGAACCGCGAGGGATAGGAATGAGGAGAGGAGGTTAATGCCGCCAGTGAACGTGCTTGGCCCAATCCCATCGATTTGACTGGGATTGGTCACTATGGAGGCGGGCAAGCCATCATTCACCATTGAGTTAGCGACGCCTTGAGTCGCGGCATATAGCTCATTATTAATGACTTGCGCAAAGATTAGGATAATGGTTATAACAATGCTTACCGCCATGAACATGATTATGTAGGCCAGCCTAGTTCCCCAATTCACTACTCCTCACCCCTAATCGCGGTGAAAATATAGTAAATAGTGCCTATCACTAGGACTGCAGCCATTGCGTAAATGCCTAGGTAGAGGTACTTGCCGAGGTCTGCGACGGGGGCCGGCGGGGCACCAGTCACCTGGAAAAGCATGCCGATGCTTAGGTTAGCGATGTAGACTAAGTAATTAAGCACAATGAGGAATAAAAGCATCACTGCATCCAAGATGAGGATGCTGCTGACCCTCATTAATCACCCGCCTCTCCATGCATTGTCCTCCCAATGAATAACCAACCAATCAAGGAATCAATCATATAAACCCAAGCCAGTGACTGGAATGCGATGGCCATGGATAGGAACGCAACGGTGTCCGGCAGGGGAACATTGAGGAGATTAGCAATGTTCCACACCATGATGGGGAAGCCGGCGAGGACTCCGAAACCCAAGTTACTAATGGCGAATAATAGGCCGGATGGGATGACGTAGAAGAAGAAGTAAATAACATCTATATGAATATAATTACTGCTGCTCTCCGCAGCGAATTTAGTCAAGGCATTAATGAAGGAGTTACCGGCAATATTCGGCGCAAAATAGAGCTGGGAAGGCACATTAATCCCAGACCCAACCAAGACGATGACGAGGGCTAAATCGGCCACGCTTAAGGCAATGCTGAACCTCAGTATGAATAATGCCCAATCCCTCCACATGCATATAAATTCATTACTGGATTTTTAACCCTATCGGAGCTTAGCTTGGTTGCCCATAATTCCTCGCGAGGCCGAACTCCGTGCCCGCGCTATGGGCGCAAGTCAGTGCAGGCACTAGGCACTCATTGACTAGGGTTTGGTATAGGGAGGCGGTTTCCGCAAGCGTGACTGGGTCGCGCTTAGGCAATTTACCGTTCACGCAGCTCTTAACAGCCATTAACGCATCATCGCTCGCATTCAAGCCTCTCCTCCTCATGCATTGAAACAATACCTTCTCATAAAACTCCCTCAACAAGATGGTATGGGGCTCCATGAGCGCCATACATTTACTCGCGAGGGGGAGCAGGTAGAAATTAACGAACTCACTCACGGAGTGATTAATCGGGGAATCCCTGCCCCTAGTCGTGCTCAATAATTGAAAAGCCTCATTAACGCACTCCTCATAATGAACATCAATCATTGAACCGCTTCTCCTCTCCGCCATGAATCAATGCGGGGATTCCCCCATAAAAACCCTACCCTAGACTGGAGAGGCGAGCGCCCTCTCCACACTCTCCTCCCCGATCTTGACTAGGCGCATTATTGTCTCCACGCCCGGCCTCCGCACTAGGATTAGGCTGCCAATATCAATTGCGTCAGCGGCCCCAGTCGCTGCGAAGCGAAGCGCGTGGATCCTCCACCCACTCCCATCCATGATATTCAGGAGGCGGCGGAGGTCTTGCCCACTCAAGACCCCATTCCTAAACAATTCCTCCCTCGCTCCCCTAACCTCCTCAGGGGGAGGGGCGGGGGGCACGCGGGTCAGCATTAATTTCTTCGCCACGAATCTAGCCCAGTCCTCCCCATGCGCCGCGTTCCAAGCCTCGCTCCCCCTCTTGAATATGAAGTGGATCCTATTCCCGCTCGTCGTTGATGCACCGAGGAGTTGGAGGGCGGCGTTGAAGAGTTGATGGCCGCCAACCCAATCCTTCTCCATGTACTTGGCGACTATTGTGAAGGTGGTGGAGAAGGAGGAGCCCCTCGCCCTCCGCATGAGTGCCCCCACTCCCCCCAACGCAATCACTTGATTCCTCGCATTCATTTCCTGCCCCACCCCATGACTAGGTGAACCCCCTCATCCGGGACATATATAATGATGTCCCCGCTCCCCAAGTACGCGTTCAGCATGGCTGTATTGTGGTGGATCTCAATGAGGTGGGGAATGTGGGGATGGGGGAGGCCCCACTCGCATCCCTCGCAATCCATCACGAGCAAATCATAATCATTAATCATACTCGCATCCCTCAATGAGTGGAACTCCTTAATAATCATTTCATCACAGGCCGGCTCCCCATCCAGCAACGCAGTGCTTCGATGAGTATCGACGCAATGAGTCTCGTAGCCAAGAATTTTGAGGATGGCGGCGCTAGCCCCAGCCCCGCTCCCAACGTGGAGAACCCTGCCCCTGCCGGGCCTCGGCCATAAATTCCTCACCGCGCCCCACTCAACCCACTCCCCCCCAAACTCCCCCCACTCCCCCTCAATAATGTGGCCCCGCAACTCAAGCATTGGGGGGTCACCCCTCACTAATTGCGCCCCGCTCCTAGTCATTGGGTTCCCGCTCCAATCGATTAGGGGGGTCTCGGCGTTAATCATTGCTGCCCTAATTAGGTTCCAATCCCTGGTCTTTGGGAGGGGGACTCCGCGGGCATCAATTAATTCCCCGCCCCGCTCATGGATTGGGAAGCCGAAGAGGTTCCCAAGCGCGGCGAGGAGCCCCAGCCTCCCCAACTTGAGCAAGTGGGGGTACTTAATGCCTGCCTCAACCATGGTGAGCATGGCACGCGGCCCATTCCCCCTATAATCCTTCACAAATCTAAGCATTCTATTCGAGTACATTCATTTCCCCCAGTTTCTGAAGCGTTTGAGCCGCCTCCCAAAGCCGCTTGCTCTTCAATTGGATCCGCGCCTCCTCCAACACCATCGCCATGGGGGAATCAAGGGCACGCCACTTGGCCTCCACCTCATGAATCGCCTCCCACAGCGCCCTCATCAATACATGCTTCACCTCAGTCATTCCAGCCGCCTCCGCCGCAGTAATGCTCCTCATGAGTGCCAGGAGGAGTTGGGCCTCGGGGTTCCCCTCGCTTGGTTTAGGCACCCTCCGCACAGTCATGTATGCCGCCATCCTAATTATTTGCTGCACCTCCTCCTCGCTCCTCTTATTGAGGGGGGAGTCGGGCGGCATATAGTAACTCTTGCTATTGGTCGCCGGCTCCCTTAAGTACCCAATAATGGCGAGCCTATGAAGGGTTCCGCCAATGAAGCTACTCATTCCCTGGTATTGATGCGGCAACGCATTTCTTATAGATGCTATATTAATCTTGAGGCCGTGTCTTCCGTCCCTATGCGTAGTGATGTACTTAGCTATTGTTTTTATGATGTACTCCCGCCTCTCCCTCACTGTTTTTTGAGTGAGCACGTTCAAACCCCTCGTGAGCAGATTAATAAATTCATCGTTGAGGCGAGCCGGGCGCCGGCCCCATGTTGATTTTCTCGTGAAAATAACGTGGATTTAGAGGGGGAACCAGACCCTAGCATTTTTAAGGGTTGGGCTTTTTCTTAACATATGTCCTATAATGAGTGGCCGGCCCCAATGAAGTGGTTACATAGGGATAATTTTGTTAATGATCTTGAGCAAATAGCTAGGAGGGGGCCGCTTAACTTGGCCTTCATTGGTGCTCCAGGCTCCGGGAAAACAACGCTGGCTTACTACGTCTCAGCGCTCCTCATCATAAGTAAGTTAAGGGTCTCATATGGGGAGGCGCAGGAATTGATTCTGAGGAACCACCCCACTGCCTTCCATGAGTTGCTGAACATGTTTTACTCCGCGATTAATTGCGGGGCGAGGAGGCCCATTCTCTTCCTGGATGATGCCATTCCATCCTATTTCTCCCTCTATAAGTCATCAATGGGGCAGGCATTCTGGAGCAACTTAACGCGCTACCATAGATCCCTCAGCGACCTAATCGTAATAACCCTACAAAAACCATTAACCGGGATTAGGCCGGAGCATTCCCTCATGGTGCGGAAGCACGTCAGTAATGGCAGGGTGGTGACTAGGGCATGTGAGAGGGGTACATATATTGATAAGGGTGGGAATATTAAGCATAGGGAGAGGTGCATCATCTTCCCCTGGAGGGTGGATTACACTCTCCCCCCGAGGGTTGAGGAGGCGGTTGAGGAGGCTAAGAGGAACGTGGCTGCGATGCTTCTCCCCCCGAGGGAATTAGATAGATTAATTAGGAGGGCTATGCGGGAATCATGCAGGCATGAAGGTGGTGAGGCGTGACTAAGAGGGCGAGCCTCAGCATAACAATGGTTAGGGGCGTGTTCGGGGACTTAATGAGCAGCATTAGGAACATGGATCTAAATATGGCGGACGTGGCTAGGATTATAGCGGTTTTTGAGCCCACCGCCATTAATATCGCGTCGGTCGTGGATAATGACCCATTCTGGAGCAAGTTCGTTAAGGATATCTTGAGGCAGGGCATCACATATAATAATCCAATTCTTGGGATTAGGGTTGATTTGCATGGGGATTCGGCGAGGGAGGCCTTCCTTAACTGCATTAATGGGGGGGAGGATGACTTGGCGAGGGGGGCATGGATCCACATCTCATGCATAACCGCGCTCCTAAGCCTAATCAGCAGCCAGGAAGAGGCGAGGACGGAGTAGGCTTTTTATGCCTCAATCCCACCCCCACTCATGCATGAGAAGGCTAGGGCAATGCTTGGCGTCCTCCTCCTCGAGAAGGGGATGTGGGGAAGAATCAATGAGTGCTTCGTGACTGTTACGGAGGCTCGCCGCGGCGAGGTGAGGCCTAAGGTGCCTCCCCTACCAACGCCCCACCTCCTCATGTTATCGGCGGCGATTAATGCCAGGCGATTCATGCGGCCCGATACGCATATGAGGGCCGCAACCATTACCTGCACAATGGAGGCGGTGAGGGATGCGGCGCCGGGCCCCGGCATTCTTCAACCAGTGCCGGGCACGCTCGTGATGCAGGTGGATGGGGAGGCGCGGGAAGTGGGGATGGAGGAGTTAGAGGTTAGGCTCAGGAGCGCATTGCTGAATATGACTAGTTACGCGGCAGTGAGCATTATTGATGTTGGCGACGTGGTGAGGGGCACAGCCGCATTAATAGCCCCATTCCCAGACAGGCTGAGGCTGAAGGAGAAAAAACATGGATTATCATTGCCGCTGCCCTTGAGGCGGCTCATCCCTCATTAATGTTAGATGCGGAGATTTTTTTAAATGACATTATACTATTTTTATTATGAGCACAGAAACAAAGAAGGAGGAGGGGGGGAGAAAGGAAAAAAACCATGGATATGGTTAGTAAGTTGGCTTCAAACCTATGTTCAAACGATGAGTTAGAGGACATGGTGAAGTGCATAGATAATGCCTTATCATGGAGCGATGAGGAATTAACCAGGTACATTGCGAATTCATTACCTGACCCAGAAAAATCAATTTATCTAAGTGATACTCATCCATTCAATGTAGAATTTAGGCTCACATTAAGTATATCAGGCATAATTGCCAGTTTGATTAATGTCTTTGTCGTGGCACTCGACTATCATATAAATCAAGCGAACCATATATTGAACTCCACTAATTCATAAAACAATACAATTTAATAAAAACAAAAAATTTAAAAACTAGTAATTACACAGTTTTCTCGACCCACATGCAAGAAAACCAGGAATGTGTGAATAAGCTGGAGGGGTTAACCCGCATATGGTTTGACCCCATTACGGGGGAGGCCAATGCTGCCCCCATTACGGGGAGGGAGGTGGCCTTCAAAAAACAAGTGATTATATTGAATGCACTCCCCGTGAATGCCTTCGCGGGGAAAAACGCCACAATTAGAGTAATGCATTGCAGCAATCTCGATAAAATCATTGACTCAGTGAAGGCAGTGATCAACAATAATGCGGCAATAAATTACATCTCTCATGACTCCACCGCCAAAGCACTGGGGCTAACCCCCAATAAAGGGCTATACGCCTACAAGGATGGGGATGTATTGCTGATATTTACCTTGAATAAGCCATTAAGGAATGCCCCGGATGTTCAAGTAACCACGAGCGACCTAGATGTTTACCTAGTCACCCCCGTGGAGTAAAAAATTAAATTTCTTTTTTTATTTCTTTTTTAATTATTCTTCTAGGGTCTCTTCTTCTTCCTCCTCGTCTTTGTCTTTCTTCGTCTTTGTTGGTTTGAAGGGGGTGAGGGTTAGGGTTAGGGCGCTTACCTCCCCATCCCCCATCTTCACTTTAGTAATGCTTACCTGTACGGCGACTCCCGCATCCTCCCCCTCAATGAGGAGCGTGGCGTCCTTGCCTGGACTCCACTCAATGTTTAGGTCGCCCATCATGAATTTCTCGGGGTTCGCAATCAACACAATCCTCCCACTGCTAATGGCTAGCCCCCGAGTAATCGCCTCATGAAAGGCATCGAGGGCACTCATCGCCTCGCTCTCCCCCGCCATTACAGTGCTGAAATCCCCCAAATCCCTACCCCCATGCTGCAGCGAACGTGCGAGCAACTGCATGAGGACTAAATCACTCCTCTGTACTAAGTCATTCCTCTCACTCATACCAATGAAGAGCGGGGAGGGGAATAAAAAACTATTTAGAGAATCATTTTAATATAATCATTCTAGGATTATCGTCATCATCTTTGCGCGTGAGTCCGTATCCCTTTTCCTCCAATTCCTGAATTATTTTCCTCAACTCCAACGCCTTTCCCTCTAGTTCCTTCTCTTTTTCCTCCGCCTCCCTCTCAAATTCTTGAATTTTTCCTAACTCATTTGAATCAATATTAATGGCATACCTAATCTCGTCCTTTAACTCTAAGTCCTTCACCTTGACACTTACTTCATACTTTAACAAGAGAGTATTATTACCGTATAACACGTAGTACTTCTTTATCATACCTATTGTATTGCTTATTGATTTTTAAATTCTTCGTTTATATTAAAGAATTAAATTAATAAATAATTCACATCGTTAGTGTGGGTAGGGAGGCGTTGAACCACTTCCTCATCTTGGGTGGGTTGTAAATCAGTAACTTCTCCTTGGCCCTCGTAATGGCCACATAGAGGAGGCGGCGCTCGGCGTCGTGATTAACATTCCTAATCCTGGAGGATGTGGCGTTAATAATGATCACGCTATCGGCCTCCCTGCCCTTGAATTGGTGAACCGTGTCCACAATGATGGGGGCAGTAATTACGCCGCGGCCCAGCACCTCCTCCTCCCTCCTCTCCCTCACCGTGTTAATGATCCTCCGCAGCATCGCCTTATTCCTCCTCCCCATGACCCTGGCCTCCCCATTAGCGATGTACTCCCTAACGGCTCGGAGGATCGGGGGCTCCGGCCTCTTCATCACTCCCGGAATCACTCCGCGCATTAGAAAGGCATGTAGGGCCAGGAGAACCACCTCATTCGTCCTCGCCACGACGAATACCTTCCTCCCCAGCCCCACCTCACGCATCGCGCCATCAACTAAACCATTAATGACCTCCACCTCCCCCTCCACAGGCCGCGGCCTCCACGTCTTTGGAAGGAGCCGGGTTGGGGCAATCACTCTCTCCGCGATGCCGGCGACCCGCCTCGGCACCCTCCTACTCTCCTGGAGGACACTCACCTCCGCGTACTTCGATACCTCTCCCAAAATGCTTGGATCCGCTGCGTGGAGCTCATGATAAATGGTTTGATCATCGTCCCCAGCAATGATGACCTCCTCGGGATCAAATGACTCAATGATGAAGCGCCACATGGTTGGACTCAAGTCCTGAGCCTCATCCACTAGGAGACGGGAAGCATTATGGAGGAACCCCCTCGCGTGGAGGAAGGCCGTGGTGAAATCAATAGTGTTATCCCTCTCCAGCCCCTCCAGGTACTCCAGCATGATGGCCCGGGGAGCCGGCTTCACGTGATCCAACCCCGAGCGCCCCCACCTATGAATCACATAATCAAAGTAATGAAACAACTTATTGCCCTTCCTCACATAGAAGGGATTCAGGCTGTATGGGAGACCATGCCTCCTCGCAATCCTCGCCCTCAACACGTTAATCATGATGTCGGCATTCCCCGTTCCAGGGAGGGAGTAGCCCTCGCTCCTCGCTGCCTGCACGGCGAGGCTATGAATCGTGGAGGCGATTGCCCCCCTACTCTTCGCCTCCTCCACCGCACTCACATTAAACGTTATGAGGAGGGAATTAGGGGAGGCCCATTGAACCAAGGAATGAGTCTTCCCAGTCCCCGGAGGCCCAAGAATCAAGCGAACACTCCTCCTCCTAAACCAACCCCAATCCAACTCCATCACGTGATCACCTCATCATCCAACTCCTCCGGCGTCATACTATCACAAAACATTTTAGCGCTAATACCCAGCAATTCCTCAATGAGGCGGGAAGGAACCTTAATGCACCTCTCCTCCCCATCCCTGCATCTGGCATACCATGCACCCCCCTTCCTGCTAATGAGCTTCTTAAGCGCCGCAGTCTTTGCCCCCCCAATGGTTAAAGCCATCTTCGCCCTAACAATGGGGGGAAGAATCAAGAAATCCCCATCCAGTACGATCATATTATCGTCCCCGCTCGCCGCCTTCTCGATGGGGACGCAGCCGCCCCCACTCCTCAACATGGTGAATAGATCCGCCTTCATCCTCTCCACCTCCTCATCAACCACGTCCTCCACCGCCCTATTCTCAACCATTGAGGTGAAGGCCACTAAATCATTATCATCACCGATGATGTGAACCCTGCTAGGCAATAAAACAGTCCTCAACGGCTTAATGTTTAGCCACCTCTTCCTATACTTGAGGGCCACCGTTACGGGGCCGCTGTGGAGGGGGGCATTTTCCTGATCCACAGTGACCTTGAAGAGGACACCATCAGGCTTACGAATCATGGTGACATCAGTCACATTTAGCTCGCTGAGCCTCATGTTCAGCTCCATGCATTCCCTCGCCTCCCTATCAATAATTGGCTTAACTCTCCCCCTCAACTCCTCTGGAAGCGCCTCCAGGTAGAGCTTGAGCCTCGCCTCGCCCGGCGGCACCCCATCCGCCAACTGCGTAATGAGGGTAGTGGAGAGGGCTTGATTGATTCGCTGCATGACTTCACTAACCATGGGGAGCTTCGCTGCATCCCTCGCTGCATCCCCCAGCAGCGACACTACGCCGTAAACCCCAAACGAGAGCTCAATTAGGTAAGCAGCAATGAGTAGGGCATCCACTGACTCTTGATAATAGTTTTGGAAGTGCGCCGCGTCACAAATGTACTTGTACTCCATGGCGGCTCCTCTCAACTAGTAGGAATAAGATGTAGTCCTCCATGGAGTAATTATCGAGGCCATCCGCGTGCTTGGCCTCCTTCAACCTCGCCAGCGTCTCATAACTAACGCGGATTGTCGTTACCTTCTTCCTTGTGTTGATTTGCATATATCCCCCATATTTGAGTTGTATTTATACCTAACGAGAAAAAACGAAGAGAACACTCCGCGGAAGTAGGGGCCCGAAAAATATTTAATTGAATTGTGGCGGGGGTAAATTAAACTTTGTCCATAAAAATTGGATATTAAATGGAATCATACATCCCGGTATGGGCTGAAGCATGTGGTATGGGGTACCCACCCCCCCCGCGCCTGTAGTAAAAAATACCTCATACCACCTCATACCACCTCATACCAATATGTAGGATATATATAAGTCTGCAATAAGTAAAACTGAACATATCTTAAACTTTGTTCGCAATTACACCCAGATATTTGTCCATAAATCCATGCTATAAACATAAAGACACTCACAACAAACGCTTAAGGAAAGCCCAATTTTCAATAGTCTATACATAAACTGCCATCCCCTATATAAAAAAGCGCATCTCCAATACTAATTTTTTCAACCATGGGGAAAAAACTAATATTTGACCATAAATAATGATATAAACATATAAAGTATTAACTACAAACTAAATTCGTATATCACTCAAATATGAAACATAAGCGTCTCTCTGCGCCTAAGGGAGCCCCCCGGTACCTCATACCACCTCATACCAGGATTCTACGCCCGTACTACATATTTATGTAACGAATATATATCTATATAGGTCTTATATAAGCGGGGGAACGTTGTTTTTAATAATAAACTGAATCACACTTTTATATATAGGGAATGTTGCTTCTATATAGAGGGGGATACCATTTTACTAAAATGTGGAGGAAGAGTTTACATTTATCACACTCACCTTACCTAAATTTTGCACTTTGTCCATTTAATATTTTGCTTTTGTCCATGCCGTGATTTGCTGTTAGTGGCATCTTTTTATGACTCAGGAAGGGAAAGGGGTTTTCACTCAAGGACCAGCATGACCTGCTCCACTCAAAAATGTTTTTAAGGGTCCTCATGATTATTGAGTTATGCCTAAGAAAAACAATGTAGAGAGCATTGGTTCACTTGTGTTGATTATTATTGCTGCTGTCTTCTTTTTCGGCCTCTTTTCCTCCCTTATTTCCTCACTCATGAGGAATGGGGTTAATCAAGTCGGTAACCTCACCACTGCAGTACCCACTGCGACTGTGCCCGCCGGGAGCGTCGCTATCCCGCAGTCCCTAAATGCCTCCGGCGCCGTGAGCAAGGCGGCGAGTCAATGGTACACGGTGGCGACACAATTCACTCCCTACCTCATTAGTGGGGCATTCATTGCCTTCGTGGTGGCGATGGGCCTAATCATTGGAGCCCTAAACGCGAAGGCAACGGATTAAATTGATGGAGTGGCTTTTTTAAGCCATGCTCCGCATTGCGCCCATGGATATCTTAACATCTATCTCGATGTTTATGGCGGGATTAGCGCCGGGACTCATTCTCGCTTATTACTATAAGAAGAATAATATGGATAGCAAGTTATTGAGTGGGTTCTTGATTTACCTCCTCTCCACTGACCAACGCGTCACCGTGCTCAGCCTCCGCAGCACTGTGGCCCCCAATCTATACCTAGCCATGAGGGGCGGGTGGCAATACATTATTAGGGTTGATCCCAACCACATCCTCCGCAATCAGTATGGGGGGAGAGTCGCTTTCGCGGTGGGGAATGCAGTGATGGGGAGCAATAATTTCCACATAGTTACTGGTGCAACAATTGATCCAAGCCTCGCGATTGATTATGACTTAATGGAGCGATTCAAGGGGGCAAGTGGGGATGGGAGGATTGAGGAGGGGGATAAATTAGTGGAGATAATTCGCAACGCCAAGAACGGCGTGAGCGACATCAAGTTAATGGATCCAGCGTACGGCGCCAGCATTTACTACACGATTGATTTGAGGAGGTTGGCGGCTCGATTATTGAGGGATGCGAGTGAAACCACGAGCAGCATGAGCCAAAGCTTCGCTTACGTGAGCACGGTCAGCAAGAGCCTAAGCGCCGCTGTGAAGAGCCTCGCCTCAGCCGAGGCACTGCGCAGCTCAAGCAGGGTGAGGCTGGTCTACGCCCTCGGCATAATTGGAATAATACTCCTAGTCATCCTATACGTGTTCTTCATAAAGTGAGGTGAATAAAGTGAATGGCTGCAACACTAAGGCGGTTCGCCGCCTCCTCCGGGGCCTCCTCATGGAGCTGGCTGACATGGATTATGGGGGTGGGGAGCACCGGGGCCTCCCCTTCATTGTGGATGCTAGGGTGGTGGAGTACGGGCCATGGGGCGAGTTGAGGTACATCTTCGATAAGGTGGGGAGGGGAGTCCCATCACGCTCCTATTACAAGATAGTGATTAGGTATAATGACAGCGACGTGTTAGCCATGATTAGTTTCTTGAGGAGAAGGGGCGTGGAAGTGAATACGGGCCTAGATGAGTTGAGGTGCACCTATACGCAATTAACCAAGGCGGTGCAGGACAAGCTCCTCACGCTCTTCGTTGAGAACGTCTATATTAGGGGGAATAACCTCTTCATGACCATAATGATACCTAGGAAGGGGAGGAGGCTTGAGGGTATGTAGCGAGGTTGAGGCGGAGTGCCTGGAGATCAATGCCGCAACCCCCTCCCTCCTCCGCATGCAGCTCCTTGGGAGAGTGGTGCAGAGCGGCGAGAAGATCTACTCCTGCAACTTACGGGTCTCCCCCAATCCCTGCCTGTATCTTGACACGGATATTCAACTTAGGAGGAGGCCGCCCCCCATTAACCTAATCATGAGGGATGATGTGGCGATTCTCCGATTACGGGAGCGAAGCCTCATTTATGACCCCAAGATAATGAAGATGATTATGCGGCTAGTCGTGGAGCCACTCCGCAATGGGGAACCCCCCCTCACCAACATCATCCTCGCCGGCTTCCCCGGCACAGGGAAAACAGAGCTGGGGCGAGCCATTGCGGAGCTAAGTGGAGCCACGTTAATGGAAGTGGATAGCACTCAAATAATGAGTAAATGGGTGGGGGAATCAGCGAAGCGACTCGATAAGATAATAATCCGCGCCGCAAGCCAGGAACCAGCCATCCTGGAATTCAGCGACGTGGATAGCATCAGCGCCGCGGGGAGCAGGACGGATAATGCGCAGGACGCCGCCCCCTATATCGAGGTGAGGGGGGTACTCATTAATAGGATGGATGAGTTGAGAAATAGGAGGGTAACATTCGTGATCACCACGAATAGGTCGCTCGCGACGCTTGACCCCGCTATAAAGAGGAGGGCCATGACTATAATAATGACTCCCCCAACTCCCCCCATGATTAATGCGTATATTCAGGAAGCGAGGGGCGGCAGCATTGAGGCAGCCGTAAAGAAGTGGGGCCGCGACGCTGTGCGCGAGAGGGTGATGGGCCTCGCCGCCGGGGGAGCAACGTGGGGAATAATTGAGTCAACGCTGCGCACAGCGATTGCCCTGGACGATATTAACGCGACTCAAACCGATATTAATGGATTGGGCTACTCCTTCATATCCACCACTCGCCCCACTCCCCTCCCCGATGCTCCCCTCATCGATGAATTCAAGCGTAAAATGAATCTGGGGAAGAATGTTAGGATAGTTCCATCGCCCAACACATCCACCGCAACCAGCCCCATAAACGATACATTCGCAACGGTGGCGGGACTCGCGGCATCCATAGCAGCGGGGCGCCTAATCATACAGGTAACTAGGAGTGACTACGCGGAGGACGCGGCCGCCACCGCTCAACAAACAAACGCGGTGCTCCTCGTCCCCCCCACCGTGCCCCCCCAAACCAGGGCCACGCTCCTAAACTACCTAATCCCCATCATTTTCATGAGGGTCGTGGATGATGATACGCGGAAACTAATGCACATCATGGAGGTTAGCGATGCGGCGGCGCATTACCTAGCGAAGCTAGCGGCAGCCTTATTCGATGTGCAGTGCGATGATAAGGCAATGATTAAGGCAAGCAGGATACCCGAGATCCTTCACCTCATGAATGTTAAGAGGATGGATTGCGCCACCGCCGCCAACACGCTCTAAATTCGTTTTTTACCTGTCAATGAACCAATGCGATTTAGTTGCATCCCTGAGTTCCGCACGTAGTGCTTGCTGCAGCTCCACCCCCAATTCATCCCAATGAAACCTGATCTCTAACCACTTCCCCACCCCCAAGTTCCTGGCCTTCATTATTAGGGACTCCCCATCCCAATAGAACAATACTTGAACACTAGTGTCATGCACCCCACCGCCCTCGTGCCTAATTAGGCGTGGCCCCGGCGGATCCCCCATAATCACGGCGCCGCCCCTCATTAAGGCGAGAAAGAGGCGCCTACCCCCCAACTCAATCATATCACGCATGCCCCTCACTCACATAAAAATCCTTGCCCATTACGCGGCGATTTTTTATTCCCCCCTCGAGCAGTGATTTTCACATGAGGAAAAGATTGTTGGCAGCATTTTTGGGATTATCTATCTTATTATCTATCTTATTGATTGCAGTCACTCATGGGGGAGCAATAATCAGTTTCATTACTTTACTGATTGGAGCAATTACTTTTCCAGTATCGCTATATTTGTTTTATATTTCCCTTGATGAATTAGCAGACATTCTAGATGCCGTTACAGTAGTGGCTATAACGATTATTTTTATCATTATTGGGATTATATGGGCGTTTTTTATTTTCCCGCCAATAAATTCATCGGCTTTGTCGATACCTTGGGTTAATAATACACTAATCAAGGGTGGCCCTATTCTCAATAATATTCTTAATAATATGTCAATAATCGTCAATACTACCGATAATGTTGCTATTACCTCGATACATGTTGTTATCCCCTCAATAGGTCATGCACAGAATCAACAAGTTTTATCAATACAACAAGTTTTATCAATAATTATACTTTACTTTTTGTTGGCATTAATATTTACTTTTGGATTTATTGGTTACGGTTTAATTCTAGGCGTTGCATTGATTTATGCATTACTATTAATACTTATTGGAGTAATTGAAACTAAAAAACGCATCTCAACTATTCTGAAGAATAATCGCTCTAAAGGAGAAGGAGGGGACGATTAATATATTTTCACTCATGAATAAATACCTCAATTAATGGTTCCAGAAAAAAGTAGTTTTTTATTCCCCTAAGTGGTTCTCATTCATGGATTACTTGATTGTGACGGACGCGCTTAATCGCCCCCTTGGGGGGCAGAGGCCAGGCGTGGCCTGGGGCGCCGAACTCATTAAGAAAGGCTATAAAGTGGGGATTATGGCTCCATGCACCACTCGCGACGTGGCCACTCGCTTGCAAGCGCTCGGCTTCAACCTCCTCGCTCCACCGTGCCGCCACGCTCGCGTCCCACTCCAGGGATTCCTCACCGCGCTCCGCGCCCACCCCCCTCAAGAGAAGGAGAAGATCCTCAACTT
>Ga0080006_1105654_pt1 | contig 18123 bp, 19 predicted proteins | sample RS3BMetagenome_FD_69209 | JGI IMG/M metagenome (GOLD analysis project Ga0080006, IMG submission 69209) | Ferric oxide microbial mat and aquatic microbial communities from Rainbow Spring, Yellowstone National Park, USA - RS3B (SPADES... ... | reverse complement strand
TCCGAGCTCATGCTTGAGCGAATAGCTTCTCAGCACACTGAACACCCTGTGATCCTTTATGAGCGCACACCCGCTCACACACACAGATATATTTCATAAACCGATATAAACCCTTATAATCTGAAACTGCTGACAACGGCGTATTCAAGGGTCTCTCTTGAGGTCTTCATGTTGTACTGTTGGAAACCTCGTTATAGGAAGTCGAGCGACCTATCCGCGTTAAACCTACCCACCCTGACCTCCTCAATGTGTCTTCCATAAATAGGGTGAGGATGGGTCATCTAATCTGAGGAAGTCGTAGAGTAATCCAAGCTCTGACCCCGTCAGGATAAAGCTGATGTTCTTACAGTAATCATAAGAGTGTGCTAGTAGTGCGAGCACCTCGTAGCCAAGCTTACCCCTCATATTCTGTGCTTCGTCGAAAGCTATTATCGCTCTCCCAACCCCGCACACCCTATCCATTAATTGAATCAGTGAAACCCTACTATCTTGATCCCATGATAGTGATACACCCAACCCGAAAACCGGGACACCCTTAATGCCTTGCAAGACGCGTTTCACCCTTTCTTTTCTGTTGAGCTGTGTCAATATTTCAGAGAATGTGGAATAGAGAGACCCGTACGATGTAAGTGGGAGCCTGACATCTATCAACGCATATGGAGCATCCACCTCGTTTAGTAACACCTTTAATATCGATGTCTTGCCGATTCTCCTGACACCTGTAAGTAGAACTATGGGCTCTGAGAGCGATGAGCGTAGCGCTTGGAGCTCCTCCTCACGGTCATACAGGTCCTCTCTGGACTCTTTCGGTCTACTATCAAAGTAAACTACTAACACTCTGTTAGTTAACTAGTACCCTGTTATGTTTAAGCCTTTATCGCAGTACCAATCACCTTCTCATTGCGTGAGCTACCCCGCCCTATACGGTAGATCAAAATTCGCGCTCGGCGATATGCCTCGAACACGTTTTTTGGTCTATAGTAAGATTGAAGACCCCCGCTTTTACCCTATACAACGAAACATCTACCTGAGTGGTGGATGAAAGTGGGTGATAGCGTGTTTTTTAGTGGTTGCGGGCTACTTTGTTCACCTGTTTAAGGGCATGTTTAACTTGGGGGACCACTTGTTTTGTGTAGAGTTATGTTTGTGTGAGTTTTTCGGGGCCAGTGGGCCAGAAGTTAAAGGAGTCCACGCCCAGCTTCGCGAACCCTAGAAGCATGTTAACCAATTCGTCCACGGTGCTCACTGTTATGTTTTCCCTTTTCTCAACTTTCTCTAATTCTTCGAGTATGATTCCCCCGAAGTTGTAGTTCACTAGGATCTCCTCAGGACTACGCCCCCTACTTCGTGTAGTGTCCTCCACAATCTTCTTCTTGTTTGGTATCTTCTCTGGTGGCTAGGTATGGGAGGGATATGCTCCACCCATCCGCTAATTGCCCCGTAAGTTTGAGCATCCTCCCCCGTAGCCGCCTACCCAAATCTGGAGTGGGTAGATGGGTTCAGGACCGGGTGAAGCCCCCTTCAGCCTAGTATTTTCCGTCGAAGTTCACTGGGGAATCCCTACCCCACAGCAGTCTAATGATCTGTAGGACCTCCGGAGTCCACCACAGCTTCCTAGGGTTTTCTCCTTGCAACGCCGAGCGACTCGATCTCGTCTCAAAAGATACCCCCACCTAGGTCTACTTAACCCTACCGCGTGTTATGACATCATGTGTGGCAGCGGATTTAGCGAGTATAACCGGCGAGCGTAGCGATAGGTTCGCCATTGTCGTCATTGGGTGTATTCTCCGAGTTACAGAGGCCAACGCCCATAGAATGGTCCACGTGTCCCCAAAAGAGGGGTTATGGGGTGGTCCTGCATCCCAATGATGTCGGGTGAGTATGAGTCAGTGTTCTTCGCAATCTCAAAAGCCTGCTCTAGGTGGGACGTTGAGGGATTAATATTTATTCTGAATAGCATTAATTGGTGCTAGAGGATTGTTTAAAAGAGTTTCGGGGTCCACAGATAAACACCTATTTTGCTTTTTACCCACGGAAGAAGTATGCGTCTATAGCCTCTAATATGTAATATTTTCTAAGAAAACCTCTGAATCTATGAAACTTTCTAAGTATAGTAAAATCTTATGACGCTAAAGCTGTGCATATATTCGTAAGAGCCTTTCTGCAGTATTAAGAAGACCTTGTAATACTATATAAAATCAATACTAGTGAATTAAATGTATTGGAGTTATAGAATCTGAACGTGGACTATGTACGCCTGTGTTAATATGTTAGCCTTAATGTACTAATCGTAATTATGACGGCCGACTTGGTTAAACTACTAGTGTCGTCATAATTGTAGTTTCTTAATGAGGGTGTTCCGCAAGAGGTGTGTACCTCTTTGGTATGTTATTTGTTATCCATCCTCTGAAAGACTTTTATTGAATAATTTAGTGAAAAAGTGTTAATGGCTTCTGGAAATAACTGTTATTACCCTTGCTTTTGTTGTGTCTATTGTGACCACTTTAAAATATAGCTGTCTTGTATATCCTAATATCGATCAATAATAAATATCTGTGCACTAGGGATCTGCTTTTATTTAAAAGAGCTTAAAATATGAGTTGTGTGGCTGTGTTTTATAGTCTTTTGTGCATCGTGATAGTTGGTTGCAGCTATTTTCGGCGCCTTGTTTTTGCACCCTTCTTAGGTGAACCGAACATGAAGTTTCTCAGAGGGTGTGGTGCAAATCTTCCATCATTGGTTCTAAAACGTTTTCCAGGTACGCCCATTGCGGCTTCTACATTCTCAACATATATCTTTGGGGACGGAAGGTCCCATGGGTTTTTTGCTCTGTTTTTCCTAACCATAACTACTATATCTCTTTATAAATAAAAATTTTTTGTTGATTTATTCGTGGTGTCAGGATAGCGGTTCTCCACGCTTGTAGATCACGCTCGTCGCCAACCAATCTGGACACACCCCTTAAGGTGAACCTTTCGTGTGATGCGAAGTATTAGGTGTATGCATCATATAGGTGTAAGGTGTTTTTGATTCCACGTGTTCGTTAGTAAAGTCTATAATACTATGTAGGGTGGTATTGTTTTTGATGGTTTCTCAGGATTTTGTGATTCATATTGATAGTATAGAGGTGTTGGATGAGGTTCTCTCGGAGCCAACTAGTGAATTGTTGAGGTTTATGGGTGGTACTAGTGGGGATTTCATGGTTATTGGTGCCTCTGGTAAGATGGGTCCCAGTATGTGCAGGATGTTGCGAAGGGCGTTGGACACATTGGGGGAGAAGGGTAGAAGGGTGTTTGGTTTGGCTAGGTTCTCCGACAAGAATGTTCGAAAGAGGCTGGAGGAGTGGGGTGTTGAGGTTCTCTCAGTTGACCTTTTCGATGAGGCTGATGTCAGAGACCTACCCAACGCTGAGAACGTTGTGTATATGGTCGGCCAAAAGTTTGGGACAAAGGGGAACGAATATTTGACTTGGGCAATAAACACCTATCTACCAGGTGTGGTGGTTAGGAGGTTCAGTGAGAGCAGGTTTTGTGTTTTCTCCACTGGAAATGTCTACCCGCTTGTTGCTGTTGATTCGGGTGGGGCCACCGAGGAGACCGCGCCGCAACCTGTGGGCGAATACGCCCAGTCTAGGCTGGGTGGTGAAAGGGTGTTCAAGTACTTCTCTGTTAAAAATCACACGAAAATGGTTATAATCAGGCTTAACTACGCTTATGAGTTGCGCTACGGCGTACTAGTAGATATAGCTAGAAGGGTTCAGCAGGGTATACCGGTCGACCTTAGCATGGGATATGTTAATGTGATTTGGCAGAGGGATGCTAACGACATAGCTATCAGAGCACTTGGTATAGCCGATTCGCCGCCAGAGGTTTTAAATGTAACTGGTCCCGAAACGCTTGCTGTGCGCTCCTTAGCTCACAGGTTTGGTATGTTGCTTGGTGTGGAGCCAGTTTTTACAAATTGGGAAGAACCCACAGCGCTTCTGAGTAACGCCTCAAAAATGGTGAGACTATTTGGAACTCCGCAGATAGGGGTTGAAACTGGGATTAAATGGGTGGGGGAGTGGGTTAGAAACCGTATGCCTATATATGATAAGCCCACGCACTTCGAGGCGAGGAATGGGGTGTTCTAATCCTAGTTGGCTGTCTTAAAGTAGGGGATAACTTTTTCCCCGAATAGCTTTATGGCTTCTAAGGTGTCTTCGAGACGTATGTAGGGCATGGCCATCCTGAGCACTAGGTGTATGCACCCCTGCTTTCTGAACCTCTCGATTGTTTCTATGACGGTGTCTGGGGAGCCTATCATAAACCTATCATATACCCATTCCTCGACCTGCGCGCTTTTACCTCCGACGAGAGGATGGCCGGATGAGCTGTAGTCTTCCTCATACTTCTTCTGGACAGCGAACTTGACGTTTTGGAGTGCTCTGTCGTCTGTTTCGGCAACGTGTGCATCCCTCATAAGCGGAAAGCCTCTGAACTCTTTTCCATATGAATTAAGTTTCTCCTTATAGAGGTTTAAGGCGTCCTCAACAACCTTGAAGGTACCCACTGGTCCTGGGAACCAGTAGTCGCCGTGTTTCGCTGCTCTACTTATCGCAGCCTCCTTCCAGCCTCCAATCCACACTTCAGGCCTCCTTCCCCCGTAGGGTTTCGGTTCGAGTGTGTAGTCTGAGAACTTGTAGAAGCGCCCATTAAAGCTAACCTTTCCACCACTGAATACTCTGTTTAGTATCTCCAATGCCTCATCCATTCGGGCACCTCTCTCCTTTAGTGCTATGCCCAGATTTTGGAAATCAGTCTCCCTATAACCCACTGACACGCCAAGTATAACTTTTCCTTTGGCCACCTGTGTTAGGACGGAGACGTCCTCCGAGAATCTGATGGGGTGGTATAATGGAAGTATCGCAACAGCCGTACCCAGATACATTTCTGGGACGCTCGACCCGATGGATGCTAGAGCCATTATGGGTGAGGGGAGGTAGCTCGGGTTCTGGTGGTGTTCTTCTATAAATATTGAGTCGAAGCCGACGCCGTGTGCGAGTCTCGCTTCTAAAAGCGCATCATCAATAAAGTCTCCCCACTCTCTAGGAGTCAATCCAAACTTCATCTACAGCACCATCCGAGCTATACTTCGATGCGCTTGAGTGCTAATTTGATGGCATCCTTTTCCTGTTGGGTGATTCCCATGAGTGGAGGCCTCACATAGGTGTACTTTCCATCTATTATACCAAGCTCAGAGAGCGCATATTTAACCCTAGCCCTATAATTCCTTACGGGTGGGGAGAATATGGCCTCTACGAGTGGGGTTAGCTCAATGTGGATTTCACGGGCCTCCTTTATTCTATCCTTCTTGACTAAGCTATACATCTCCACAAGCTGTTTGGCTGGTGGCGTGCCAAAACCGATTAGCGCTCCATCAGCGCCAAGAACAAATGATTCAAAGATAAAGTTGTCATTACCAGTGAGCACGCTAAGGTTTGGCGCTCTGCTTCTAAAAAGGTTCAGCGTGTCCAAAAAGACTTTGGCGTCGAAGCTCGCCTCCTTGATCCCTACAACCCTTCTTAGTGAGGTCAGCCTCTCTAGAGCCTCCTTGGTGTACTTGAAGCCCCCCAATGCTGGCTGAAGCTGGAATAATATAATATCGAGCCCCGAATCTTCGGATATTCTTCTATGGTATTCGAACGGTAGCTGGGGGTCGAGTGGTTCGCCAAGAAAGACGGGGTTTGGGAAAACTAGTCCCGCGTCGGCCCCCGCCTCCTTAGCATCCCTTGCACACTCTACGGCAGTTGAAGTTGAGCTTCCCACTATCCCTGCTATAACCTTAATGTTCCCAGCTGCTTCCTTAGCAGCGCGGATAACCTCTACTCTCTCTTGTCTGGTAAGAGATGGACCCTCCCCCGTGTCCACGTTGACGGCCACACCTGTTATCCCAGAGGAAGCGGCCCACTTCAAGTATTTCTTATACTCATCCAGTTCCGGCTCATAAGAACTGTTCATAGGTAAAACGACCGCGGGAATAATGCCAGATAACATTTCCACTCTCTGTAAAAACTTTATTCTATGATTAAAGCCTTTTGTAAAATGTTAGTTTATTAGCGTGGTATTTGGATGAATACACCATAAGATTTGATAGCACTTGGGGACTCTGCATATAGAGTATTCTGATTTCCCGAGCATGTCCATTCTGGTCTGGCTTCGTGTATGAGTCTTGTTGCTTGGCTGTATTCTTAGCTTGTTTGGCGATGTGGTTGTTAAAGAAAGCGCATTATCGTCGGTGTTAGCTGGCTTTGTAATAGTGCTTATAGCGGGGTTATTACTGTACCTTTTGTTTCTTTTAAGCCAAATATGGCTATGAATTGTATTATGGCCCCTATTATCATACCTATTGATATTGCTACCCCTAGATTACCCATGGCGTAGGGAGTGCTCAACAGCATTAGTACGAAGATTGGAGGTGAAGCGGCGCCTATACCCCTTCCAAGCATGTAGGTGAAGTTCGAACCCGTCGCTCTCATGCTTGTTGAGAAGTGTTCGCCGATCCAAACGCCGTACTGAGCTATGAATCCAGCTGTAAAGTATACCATCATATAGGCGAATTCGACGGGAAATGAGAGTATTCCTGTGAAAGGCGGCTTAACGATGGCCTCATACCAGAACCATATGACGGCGGGAAAGGCTAGCGCCCCGTAGATTATGGCGGTGCGCCGTCTGCCTATTATATCAGATATGAAGCCACATATGATATAGCCCACTATGCCCACTAATTCTGCGAGTATTATCATGAGGCTATATGTTGGCACAGGGATTTTGTAGACTGTTCCGAAGTAGGTGGGTATAAATGATAGGAAAGAGTATGTAAAGATGAAGTCGCCTATTACTAGAAGTGAACCGAATATTGTATAGCGTATATATTTTCTTGAGAATATGGATACCAGTGGGTCTCTTTGTTTATAGTCTAAGGGTAGTTTACCTTCCTTTTTGAGTTGCATATACTGTAGCCAAGCCTTTGATTCGGGCATAAAGAATCTTATGACTACAAGCACTAAGGCTGCTATACCAGCTATATAGTAGGCGTACCGCCAGCCTAATGCTGGGCCAAAGGTTGTAAGGGTATAATCAGAGGTTATAACCCCCGCGAGGGATCCGAAAACGTACATACTAGCTAAGAAACCCCCAGCCTTGCCACGAGTCTTTTCAGAGTATGCTTCGTTGAGCATCGAGAAGCCTATGCCCCACTCGCCACCCACACCGAGTCCGGTGAGGAACCTCCAAAGATAGAACTCGGGTATGCTTGCGGAGGTCCCTGAGAGTATCGTGGTCACACCGTAAGTCACTATAGTTAAGAATAGGGTGTTCCGTCTACCTATTTTGTCAGCAAGCCACCCATAGAATATTCCACCTATTACTGATGCCAACAGCACTAATGTTAGGGCGTAGGAAACCACTTTGATTCCAACGTGGAAGTATGCCGCTGTTGGGGAGAGCACGAATGAAGTTATCAGGAGATCGTATCCATCGAACATGAATCCCAAAAGCACACCGATATAAATTACAGTCTTTTGTTTGCTCGTATATGTAATTGACTCACTCATATATGGACTTTATTCAATGTTATAACATTCTATTTAAATCTAGCGATTCGAAGAGGTGATATTAGTCAGATAAAAAGAAAAAAATGGTTTCTGTATATATTATGGTAAATATTTCAAAATTTGTTTACGCAATTCTTTATTACGGGAAAGCTTATCTTATCAATGTTAGAGAAGGAGAATGTTTGGTGGTGGCTTTTAGAGTTGGTGGACGAGCATCATCCTGCTAACTTGGGTAGTATTTTGTCATCACATTTGCATTGGTTAGAGGTAGTTGATAATTATTCTAGAGCGGGTTTTACTGGATATTCTTTCTGCTTTGCTAGTAAAACTTAATAGGAAGGTTAATGCAGTTCCAATTCATGAAACGTTCTTCTAGGTTTTTGTGTGCTTGTTTGCTTGTTGTCGGCCTTGCTTCTAGCTTAATTTTCATACCTAGCTTGAATACTATAGCATCAGGCGCTTCCCCCTCATCCTTGACGGTAGGACTCGTTTCGGCTGGACCAATTATAGCGTTGAACCCGTTTTTCCCCGGTGGGCAGTCGGCAGTTGTGATAAGCCAGCTAACTGGGTTGATATATGAATCCCTCTTGTTGCAGTCTCCCAACGGTACGCTTATGCCCCAGCTCGCAAAATCGTGGAGTGTTAATTCAAACGCAACCGTTTTCGTATTCAACCTACGCTCCGGTCTCAAGTGGTCTGATGGTGCTCCGTTGAATGCTAGTGATGTAGCGTATACCTTTAACTTGTTCAGGTCGAACTCCCTGCTAGATGCCTTTAATGGCTTCATTGTGGGTCCACTTATTAGGAATATAACTATATTGAACTCCACGGCCGTGGAGTTCACCTTGACGCACCCCTACTCGCTTTTCTTAGAATACGCGGGTCTCGGTAAGGTGATTGTGCCTGAGCACGTTTACTCTAAGCTACAGAATATTACGAGTTTCACAAATTCTGGTTCCCCTGTTGGTGATGGGCCCTTTATGCTCGTCAACTGGACTCCGGGTTCAAGCGTTCTACACTTTGTTCCCAACCCATACTATTATGGTGTGAAGCCTAAGATTCAGAACCTGTTTGTACAGATTCTCTCTCCTACAGCGAATATCCCGGCTCTTATACAGACTGGTGAGGTCGACCTAGCCCAACCGTCGCCGAGTCAGGTTTCCGCGTTGAAGGGTATGGCGAATACCAACGTTGTGGTTTCACCGGGTATCTCGATTTTCGGTACATATTTTGAGCCTGCTGGTCTTTTGATGTTTGATGACGCTCTCTACCCGTATAATCTCACCGCGGTGAGGCAAGCTGTTGCTTACTCGATTAATAGAACTCAGGTTGTTGAGCTAGGGCTTGACGGGTTTGGTGTACCGGGCAGCCAGGGACAGCTTCCCCCCTCTTTGACTCAGTGGATTCCGCCTAATCTACCAAACTATACATATAATCCAGCCAAGGCTAAGGCTCTTCTGGTTTCAGCTGGCTTCAAGATGGGTTCGAATGGGTACTTTGAGTTTCCGAACGGGACCGTGTGGGCACCCACGGTGATGGATACTGGTGGCGCCGCTAGCAGCGTTGTTTCCGTGGTTGTGCAGGATCTCCGTAGTGTCGGTGTTGATGCGTCGGAATCCGTGGTCACCTTAGGGGCGCTTGTTCAGGCGCTTGAATATGGTAACTTTAATATGGTTTTACTGCAGACAAGCAGGCCGCCTATCCCAGGGTTTGTTCTGGGTGTATTCGCCTCTAATGTTAGTGTACCGGTCGGGCAGCAGGAGCCGGATTATCATGGTTGGACTAGGTGGGTTAACCTGAGTTTCTGGAGCGACCTGCAACATGCTCAGACTGCTGGTAGCTTTTCTTCACAGTATGCTCTGTATGCTAATGCGCAGATGATTTTGGCATCGCAGGAACCATTGGTAACCCTCTACTATGGTGAGTCGATTTGGGCTTATAGTAATGCGAGTGTTCAGGGGTGGGGTCCGGCTCAGGCGGGATACCAGTTCCCCCAGGCTCCTCTGCTAACGAGTCTATATGTTCCTTCACAACGCTCCTCGACGGGTGGGTTGCTGGTTTACGCGGTTGTTGGCATCGTCGTAGTGCTGGTTATAGTGGGTGTTGCTATATTTGTGTTGAGGAGGCGTTAGTGGGGTAGAGATGGGCTCCGCTACACGTTTTCTGGCTAGGAGGACGGTTTACGCCGTTGTCGCCTTCTTCATTGTACAGGTCATTATTTTTCTGATTCCTCGTTTGGCGGGTGTGAATCCCGTGGAGATAATGGCCGCATCACAACAGTTTCCACCGTCGGTGGCGGAGCGGCTCACTGTTCAGTTTGGTTTGAATAAACCACTGTACCTGCAGTTTCTATTGTATCTTAAAAACGTGGCTTTGAGTTTTCCTCCAAACATGGGCTACTCTTATGAGTATTATCCGGCCACTGTATGGAGTCTTATCTCTTCGGCGCTGCCTTGGACAGTTTTCCTTGTAGGTAGCTCTGTGCTCTTGGCTTCGGTAGTGGGCACGGGGCTCGGACTAGTTGCGGGGTGGAAGAGGGGTGGTCTATTAGATAGGGGTATCACGTATATAGCTTTGACTGTTCAGAGCTTGCCCTATTTCTGGATCGCCATAATGCTGCAGGTGTTGTTGGCGGTTGTTCTCCGCTTGCTACCTGTGGCTGGTGCCTACTCTGCTACTGATACAAGTGGGCGCTGGTCGCCCATTTTTATTGGTGACGTTCTCTATCATGCCGCGCTCCCAATACTAACCCTAGTTGTGTCCACCGCCCCCGTGTACGCGATTATTATGCGTAACACCGTTAGCGAGGTTATGGGTGAGGATTTCGTGCTCGTGGCTCAGGCTAAGGGTTTAAAGAGTTCTAGGATTATGTTTGACTATGCAATGCGTAATAGTCTGCTACCCATTATTAGCTTGGTGGCTATTAACTTGGGATACGTTGTGGGTGGCGCGCTTCTCGTGGAGTTGGTTTTCAGTTACCCAGGCGTGGGCACTCTACTCTATAATGCTATCTTGGGTCACGATTACCCCGTGATACAGGGTGTAATATACATTCTAAGTCTCGCGGTTATAGGTGCGAACTATTTGGCTGACGTATTATATCTGCTGGCCGATCCCCGGGTGAGGTATACGTAGGCGGTGGTCAGAGATTAGCGTGGTTGAGAATCCCTCTAGAAACGTTTTGGGCAGACTCCTTTCTAGTCGTGGTGGTTTGGCTGGGCTCGTTATGCTGGGTTTCTTGGTTGTGGTGGCGGTTTTCGCTGGGTTTATTGCGCCTTACTCACCCTACGCGATTGTGGCTCAACCTTATCTTCCCCCCTCATTAGCGCACCCCTTCGGCACTGACGGTTTGGGTAGGGATGTTTTCAGTCAGATGGTGTACGGCACCCGGCTCTCCCTCCTTGTGGGTTTCGCTTCGGCCCTGGGTATTACGGCTCTTGGTATGTTGGTTGGTTTGGTGTCGGGGTATGTTGGTTCGCATGTTGACGAGGCGTTGATGAGGATTGTGGATGTGTTGCTCGTCATTCCTTCACTTGTCTTTATGATATTCATGGTCGCGGTTTTGGGACCAAGCTTTGTGACCGTGCTCTCAGTGATAATCGGTTTCGGTTGGCCACCGATGGCTAGGATGGTTCGCTCCCAAACCCTGTCGCTTAAGACGAGGGGATTCGTTGAATCATCCATTGTGAGTGGCGCTCCTACGTGGTACATTCTTTTCAGGACTATTTTACCCAACCTTGTGTCGCTTGTCGCTGCGAATGGGGTTTTGGCTGTGATATACGCCATTGTTGCGGATGCCTCCCTCGCCTTCTTGGGGCTTGGATCTTCGGGTGGCTATAGTTGGGGTACCGTGCTCAATAATGCCGAGGTGGAGGGCGCGGTGTACCATAATGGGTTGGTCTGGGTAAGTGTGCCTGGTGTTGCGATAGCATTCACGGGTGTGGCCATAACGCTTGTGGCCCGAGCTTTGGCTGACGCATCAGGTTCGAGCCGTGTGTTGGGGGCTTAATATTATGTTTATGGAGGTCGAACGCCTCAGGGTATCGTTCCCCTCAGTTGCGGGGTTGCTTCGGGCGGTTGATGGTGTGAGCTTTGGGGTCGCCGAAGGTGAGGTGTTGGGTTTGGCTGGAGAGTCTGGGTGCGGTAAGACCACGACTGCGCTTTCACTTCTTAGATTGGTCAGGCCGCCTGGGGTAGTTGAAGGAAGTATCGTATTCGATGGAAAGGATATTATGGAGCTCAATGATGAAGGGTTGAGGGAGTACAGGTGGAAGGAGGTGTCCATGGTTTTCCAAGGTGCTATGAGTAGCCTTAACCCAGTAAAGAAGGTTGGCTACCAGCTCGTGGACACAATATTGGATCACACTCGTCTAAAGCGTCAGGAGGCGATAAGGCTCGCGGAGGCTGCACTTAAGAAGGTGAGGCTCCCAGAGGATGTCCTAGAGAGGTTCCCACATCAGCTCTCTGGCGGCCAGAAGCAGAGGGTGGTCATAGCTATGGCCATAGCCCTGAACCCCCGACTCATCATAGCTGATGAGCCCACAACAGCGCTTGATGTCTTAACCCAAGAGAAGATACTCACACTGCTAAGGGATATAGTACGCTCGACTGGTTCAGCTATCCTCTTCATATCTCACGACCTATCAGTACTCGCTAAGATCTGTGACAGGATAGCCGTAATGTATATGGGCAGGATTCTGGAGATGGGTAGGAAGGAGGACGTACTCTTCTCACCCGCTCACCCCTACACGAAGGGTCTCATAGACTCCAACATAACGATTGATAAACGCGGTAGCTTGGTGCAACCAGTAGGGGGTAGTCCCGATTTAGTTGTGGGTGATGTGCGTGGGTGCAGGTTTAATCCGAGGTGTGCACACGCCACTCCTGAGTGTGTCGCGAGCGAACCTCCCCGCCTAGAGTATAGGGGTGGAAGGAGTGTTTACTGCTATCATCCGAGGTATGTGGAGAATGAGTAGCCCGCTTCTCGAGTTTAAGGATGTAAGCATTGTATATGGCTCTAAGGGTAGGCAAGTGAAGGCCTTAGATAGCGTGAACCTAAGGCTCGATGAGGGTGAGCGCGTGGCCTTTGTGGGAGAAAGTGGTGCTGGTAAAACCACGCTTGCCCGCTGCTTGGCTGGTCTGATTAGACCTCAGAGTGGTAGGATTTTGTTTAGAGGGAAAGATATCAACACACTCAGTGGTAAAGCCTTAAGGGAGTTTAGAAAGAGTGTTCAGATAGTTTTCCAGGATCCATATGATGCTATGAATCCCCATCAGAATGTGCGTGAGTATCTTTCAATCCCTCTTCGCTTCCTTAATGGTATGAGTTCGAAGGCAGAGTTGGATGAAGCGTGTTCACGACTTCTAGAGATGGTTGGACTCCCAGTCGAACTTCTAGGAAAGCTACCACATCAGCTCTCTGGCGGCCAGAAGCAGAGGGTGTGCATCGCGAGAGCTCTTGCAAGCGACCCAAAGTTCATCGTGGCCGACGAGCCCTCAAGCATGCTCGATGCCTCAGCCTCAGCGGGTGTGCTCAACCTATTCAGGGAGTTGGCGGTAACCAAGAATATGGGGTACGCTGTGATCACCCATAATATAGCTGTGGCTGCATACCTGTGCGATACCATACATGTAATGTATGCTGGAAAAATAGTTGAATCGGCTAGCACAGGGAATCTCATCTCTCGTCCGAGGCACCCCTATAGCCACCTTCTCTTAAAGTATGCACCACGCACACTGAGCAGGTTGGATTTGTCGAGTAGCAACCTGGATCTTGAGGGTGATATAGAGTTTGACCCTTGGAAGGTTAGGGGTTGTAGGTTTCGACCTCTGTGCACTAGGGCTGTTAAAGAGTGCTCACTTGAGTTCCCTACCCCCACGCGGGATGAAGATGGGCAAGTTTTGTGCTACAATCCTATTGTTTACTAACATGTCATGCTCCCCTATAGTATTAAGGGACTCATGAGTTAACGAGGGTTTTTGTTTGTGGAACGAGTTTATAAGAATTAAGGGGAGTGTGCGGTGAATTTGGCTTTATATCTATGATTGTATCCACTATCTCAGAGTCGTTCCCCCATAAAGCTTCGTGGTCGTTTTATCTGTTACTGCTAACCGACATATCTTGGCGTCTCTAAAATAGGGCTGGGACTCCTCTCTATGTCCAACCTACGATATACTTAACTCTTTGAGTCTTTGAGGAATTCTTTGGTTAGGGTTATCAAAAGGGTGATAGATGACTCTTCGATAAAGCTAACTTTGCGTATGTTAGAAAAGTAGTATAGCTTTAGATTCAGGAGGATAGTATGTGCTTGTTCCGTGCAAATATGGTTAATTTTTAAAAATGCAAGCATACTTCTTGGGGTTGGTACAGATGCTGCATATATGAGTGTTGGAGTTAGGGCGTCTATACGGCTCCCTGAGATTTGGGTTGCAAAGCGCTTAGGTCCCATCAGTTATCATTAGGTTACTTTGTCTTGAGTGAGAACTGTAGCTTCAGAGTATGTTCAGCTCAGAAGGAAGGATTGTTAACGCGGTAAAGCATTCTTTCGAAGAATATGGGGACCTAGCTGCGACTAACTCTTTGGTAGAAGACGCTCTATATAGTTATAATAATAATGTTAGTGTTAAATGCCCTATTACTGTCAACCCGTTTACCTGTTTACCAAAATGTTTATGCGGAAGTTATGGATACATAGTGGGTTGATGGGGTATACCAGAAAGCTTGACGGATTAAGTAGAACGTCGGGTGTTTTGATAGCTGTTCTCATCATAATGATTGTTGTGTCAGCGGTGATAATTTCGAGGCCTTTTAAATTCGGTGAGTACCACTTCCCCCACGAGTGGTTCATCAGTATCCTCCTCGAGCTATGTGTCCATGTCATCTATTTCAACAACTACGCTATCCAAGACGTTCCAGCTAAAGCCAGCTAATTCGAGTGTGCTGGTTGACGATTCGCAGACGTCTCCCCCCGACTCACTCGACCCGGATACCGGGTTCTTTACACAGGATGCACCGGTTTTTACATCTGTTTTCCAGCAGCTTGTTGCTTACAATGGTTCTAACTTTAACGAAGTTGTGCCAGCGGTGGCTCAAAACTGGAGTATTAGTCCTAATTATGAAAACTATACGTTTACGATCAGGCCTGGCGTTAGGTTTTCGAATGGTGATAATGTAACGGCCGCTACTGTATGGTTCAGCTTCGTTAGGGCTGCTTATCTAGGTCAGGCGGCTGGCCTCTCAAACTATATTGAGCTCACAATTAATGTTACAGAGTATACTAATACTGGTTACGCCTTTCCATGGGGGATAAGGCGTGCTATCCAAGTGGCAACTGGGCTACCCGCTGTTACCAACTCCACAGTGGCGGCCGAAGCTCTTAACAATATTCTCAGCAACTTTAACCCTGACAACAAGACGATTCAGGAAGTTATGAGTTACCCAGATCAGGCCTATGTTGTTCTCGGAAACATGGTGTTTAGGACGAACCTTCTTGAGCCTTACCGTTTCTGGTTGCTGGATATTGCCGCTTGGTGGGGGGCGGTGCTTGACCCGTCCTATATAGATTCACATGGGGGCGTTCAGGGGAACACTCCTGACTCCTACGTTAACGTTAACGGCGCGCCTGGAACCGGACCCTACGAGATAAGGTCGATTTCTCCAGCCTTCTCGACTATTGTTTTGACACCCAACCCGTATTATTGGGCGATAGGTAAATCTAATGTCCCATATGTGGATAAGCCGCCGAGCATACCCTACATAGTTATAAACTTCGGCTTAAGCCATAATGAGAGGGTTGAAACCTTTGCTGCTAATGAAGCACAGATATCATATGTAAGTATACCTTCGTTTGAGCAGATGTACCAAGCGTATGACTACAAACAGTACTATGGGTTTAATCAAATTTTTAAGAATCTTGGCTACCAGCCCGCTGTGTTTTTCTTGGCTATGAACACCCAGAAATTCCCTACTAGTATTGATGACTTTCGACTCGCAGTGGTTCACGCAATAAACTATACAGAGATACTTGACACGCTCTACGGGTTTAATGGTACGCTTCTCGCCCAAATGTACCTCGGACCTATCTCCCCCCAGTTTCCCGAGTTCTATAACCCTGGAAACCTTCCTCTCTACACCTACAATATAAGCCTCGCCGAACACTATATGAATGAAAGCGGCTGGCAGGGAGGCTTTTACGTGTTGACACCCAATGGCACGATTCTTGGTAATCCTAAGGGTTACCAGCTCCCTCCTCAGGTTATTACTTACATCTCGCCTATAACCCCCTTTGAAAGCACTGAGCTCACGATAATCCAGAACGGCTTGAGCCAGATAGGTTTGAGTGTAACGCTTCAGGGTGTTACCCCAGCGGTTAGGAGAAGTTGGACTACGCCTGCTGAAACACCTAACTTTGTGGATTTGGGGTGGTTTCCAGACTGGCCAGATCCAATATTCCAGCAAATGTTACCTGTGGTGACAACAACAAGTGACCTAACCGCGTGGATGAATGTGTCAAAGGTCAATCAGATCATGCAGGTTCTACCGTTTTTGTCAAACCTAACAGAAATGATCCAGTTTGACAAGGAGGTATACAATATTACATACTGGTATGCTCCTGATGCTTGGCTACCGAATCCCGTAACCTACTACTTTGTACAGCCCTATGTGGAAGGATTTGTATATAATGAATTCGCTGGCTACTACTATAACACTATGTATTATAATATAACTGGTTAATCCACGTCGGGTTTGCGGTCCGTATAAACACTGATTTCGTCGAACAGTAAGCGAGAAGTAAAAGTGACTAGTGGTTATGAATGAGGCCTTAGATATAGTTTCCTCAAACTCTAAGGTTGAATCACGGTCTCGTTAGTGGCGTTCTTTGGGATTTGACGTCTTAAAGATTTCGCTCACATACTTTTTCGGGATGGCTGTGACGTAGTGGTCATTGTAGCCCTTCATAGGTTTGGCTGCTACTAGTGAGTTGATGATTGCCTCCTCAACCGCTTGTAATATTGCTTCGAATACTGGGTCGAGCCAAGAGTTGGGTATCCATTGAGCAGTTAGTGTCTGACTGGGTTCCATATCCACCTTGTTGGCGGTGGAGAAGGCTATAAAGAAGTCGCCCGACCGATCGGAGGAAATAGCACCAGTCCTAGCCAAGCCCAGATAGGCTCGACGTGTGAGCCTTTTGAGCTGGTGGGGTAAGAGCGGTGCGTCTGTGGCTATTATCCCCACAATGGAGCCTGTATCGTGTTTTTTGATTGGGTTTGCCGTAATGTATTTGCCCACTGGCACCCCTCTTATGCACAGTTGGTGGCGTGAGCCGTGGTTGGCCAATACTAGGGTGCCTACATGTATCTCTCTACCTGAGAGTTTGACTCTCCTCGAAGAGGTTCCTATTCCGGCTTTGAAGTCGTAGCTAACCGCCCCCTGCACCCGCCCCAACACTAACCTCGGTGATGGTGGTCTGAGCGGTTTCTATGGCTTCGAACACGTGCTCCCGTTTGACGTGTTGGCCGCGTATGTCGTTCAGATACCCATCGTATATTCCCCTCACCACAGGTAGATACGTGTTATAGTTCAACTTATTAGTAATCATCCACCCCAGCACGGAGTCTCTTACAATCCCAAAACTGAAGGTGTTGGTTAGCATGATCATTCCAGAGAACATACCCGATTCCTCAATCCACAAGGCGCCGTACTCAGCAGTTTCAGAATAGATAGGTTTATATAGATTTTCGGATTTGAGCATTTGTGTGCATGGGCAGTAGGGTGGTAGCATAGACCCAAGACCTCCTTTAGGAAAAGATGGAGGGGTACGTGCACACACATAGGGGGGATGAGGAAGGGGACTGAAGATGGTCGGCGTTCCCCATGATGCCTTCTTCAGCAACGCAGAAGGCATATGAATGGGTGGGTACGTCGAGACAGGGGTGGAGCTGAATGGGGCCAATGAACCCGTGAGGTCCCTAAATGATGCACTGAAGCCCAAGCTCTACTATGCGTATGATAGGTATGCTGATGCGTACCTACGTGCGCCTACGTAGAGCGAAACCCTGTGAGTTCCCCTCCCATTCAACGTGAAGACACCTCACACCACGTTAACATCCGCGAATTTCTTTCCGCAGAGAAGTATGGCTGTCACACCGGTTCTAACAGCCTCCTTACCCTCCCCCCTTATAATCGTCGAGTGACCCACTTCGACGCCTGGAACGTCTGTTATAGAGTTCTTTTCACCGCTCTCACCGTCAAATTTGATACCCAAGTCACGAGTTCTTAGGTGAGACACTATCAAAGTCCTCCTCGAGACTAGTCACCAAAGTTGTTAATAACGTTACCTCGTTATGAGATGAATCCGATATTCATCCTGTTTATAATGAGGAGTTTAATCAGATGGATAAACACATATCACCAAAGATGTGCTGGATTTTTGGGTGTGTTTGGCTCACTGATACCCGCGTTTGTGGTTTTGGATGATTTTTTCGATTGATGCTGTGGTTTCTAAAGCAAGCGTCAGGGCTCTCTGAGC
>Ga0080006_1125152_pt1 | contig 18134 bp, 12 predicted proteins | sample RS3BMetagenome_FD_69209 | JGI IMG/M metagenome (GOLD analysis project Ga0080006, IMG submission 69209) | Ferric oxide microbial mat and aquatic microbial communities from Rainbow Spring, Yellowstone National Park, USA - RS3B (SPADES... ... | reverse complement strand
TACTGCGCCATCCAGCCTCACTGTAGCGGGAACTTCCCGCAGCCAGACGGCGGCTTTACCCCAACCGTCTTACGCTCCCAGGGGTTAGTGGGAGCAGCCGCCAAACGGTTGCTTGTCAAGGTGCAATGGCAGGAACCTCCTGCCATTGCACTATATCGGACCATATGTTCGATGACAAGGGATGGCTGGCGCTCTGGTCGACTCCAGTGATCCGGCCGTGCTGCGCCACATGGCGCCGGATCTCCGGCACTGTTGAAGCCCGGCGAACCTTTGGCCCGTGGGACGCGCCATAAGAAGTGGGCGGCGGGATGAAAGGAGGCATGACACCGCTGGACCTGAGGGCAACGGTGGAACGGGCACGGTCCGGGGATCACGAGGCCTTTGCGGCATTGGTGACGCGCTTCCGCGGCGCCGTCGACGGCGTCGCCCGCAGTCGCGTGGGCCACCTCCAGGACGTCGAGGACGTGGTGCAGGTCACGTTCCGGCAGGCCTGGTTGATGCTGCCGGCCAGGCCATGGCCGGGCAGTTGGGCGATGAGACGGCGGGCGCCCGGTGCAGCGGCGATTGGCGTCGGCACCCTCGTTTGGCAGCGACGGATAGGCCGGGCGTGGCGGGATCGGCGGTGGCCCGGGCAACGAGCCGTGCCAGGATGGGGTCGTCCCCGGCGACAGCCACGACCGATCCCTCCCCCGCTACGAGGCCGGTAGACGCGGCTTCGACCGCGTCCCTTTGCCCGCTTGGACGGATATCCGGGTTTGTTCAATCATCCGGATACCGTGAAAGCTCATCGTTCGGAGCCGACACCCTTCTTTTTCGCATCCCCCGGCTGGACGCTTCGCAGGGAGGATCGACGCGCCACGACGATCCATGGGGTGGGCATCATCCCCCACGCCCCTGCCCGCGCGCGTACCGCGCCCCATCTGCCCCTGCGGTTCACTCCACCTCGGAAAGCGATACCCGCCGCCCCTCTTCGAAGGAGCGGACCATCGCCGCCATGACCGAGATGGTGTCGGCGCCCTGCTCCAGCGTGCAGGCCCGCGGGCGGCCGCGGTCCGCCCGCCCGGCGACCAGGTCGGCGAAATGCTCGAGCAGCGCGATCGTATCGTTCTGGTACCCCGTCTCCGGGGTCTCGACCGTGCGGACCTCCAGGCCCTGCGGGGGCTTCGGCCCGGGCTCGGTGACGCCGCCGTGGCGCGCGACCTGCAGGGTGCGCCGGTCCATGGTGGAGACCACCCCGCGGGTGCCGACGAACTGCAGGATGTTGCGGGCCTTGCTCGCCCCGAACATGCTGCTCTGGACGAACGCGCTGCGGCTGCGCTCGTCGAAGTCGATGAGCATGCCGGCGAACTCGATGGTGCGGTCGCCGGTGATCGTCCCGCGCCGCACGTGCGCCATCACGCCCTCGGGGCGGCCCCCCATCGCCCAGAGGCCCAGGTGGATCGTGTGCGTGGTGTCGTCCATGATCCCGCCGTAGTGGTCGGGGAAGAAGAACTGCTGCATCAGCGGGACGCGGTGGGCGGTGAGCAGGCCCTGGACCGGGTCGATGGCCGCGAGTTCCTCCGCCAGCGCGGCGGCGAACGGCGTCACCCGGAACTGGTAGCCGACCACGCCCACCACCCCGGCGGCGCGCGCCGCGTCGGCCAGCCGCCGGGCCCCGGCGGGGGTGTCGGCCAGGGGCTTCTCCACGTACACGTGCTTGCCGGCCGCCATCGCCTCCAGGGCCACCGGCACGTGGAAGCGGGCGCTGGTGGCGACCACCACGCTCTGCAACTCCGGCCGCGCCAAGAGGCGCGCCAGGTTCCCCTCGCCGGGCGCCCCCAGTTTGTCCGCCGCGGCGGCCATGCGTGCCGCATCCACATCGCACACGGCCAGCAACTCGAACTTCTCCGATCCCCGCAGCGCCGGGCCGAGCCAGTCCATCCCGCGCGGCCCGCACCCGATCAGCGCCGTCGTCACCGGCATCCGGGCAACCCCCCAATGCGACCGCGGCGTACCGCGGCCCTGCAGCAACATGCGACGGGATCGCGGTCTTCCCTGCCGGCGGCGTCACGACTGCTCGCCGTGCCGAGGCGCGCCGCGGCGAACGAAGGCCTCCGCCGAGGGACGGCGCCGGTAACTCCCCGCTACAATGCGCCATCGTCTCGGACAGCGCGGGAGGCCGCGGGGTATGAGGTGTTGGGCATCGGTCCTTCCGGCAAGGCGGCCCGGATGATCGACGGATGCCCGGGCATCACCCTGCTTGGCCCCCACGGGTAGCGTTTGGCCCACCAGCGACGGGGGCTTGTGCCTCTGGGATCTTCGGTCAAGCGCGAGACTTGAACGGGAGGGACGGTAGTCGAACCCTATCGCGCAACGTCGAGATACTCGGGGTCGTTGTGCGCAAGATGCGCGCCTTCGGTAGCGGCGACGGCGGCAATCCGTGCAGTCGCCAAGGATACGGGGAAGTTGGCCTGCTGCGCGGAGGCGGCGCGCAACGGCCCATCGGTCGGGTCGCCTGCAGTCCAGGCGCAGGGCGTCGGCCAACTCGTGGCAGCCCCGTTCCAGCAGCGCGCGTAACCGCTCGGCACCCCGGAGAAGTCGCGGGGTTGCACGGCTGCAAGCAGGCCTGGTCGGGAACGCCGCTGGAGGGCGGATGCAGGAATGTACTGCACCCACGACGTCGACGAGGCTGAAGGGTATCGCGGCGCCCGTCGGCACGCCCCACGCCGGCCGGTGGCCGAACGTCGGGGCAGGTGTGTGCCGGCGGTTGCCGCGGATGGACCGGACAAGCAACCGCTCAGCACCCCCAGGGCCAGGGCGGGGCTGCCGAGCAGTTACCAGCGCGACGTCGTAGTCGGAGCGGAGCCCCTGGGCGACGGGGCTTCCATGGCTTCCATGGAGTCGAGGCGCTCCGTAGCCGGTTGGCCGTCAGCCCGCCGAGCACCCGCCCCCGGAGAGCGGCGAACCCCCCTGCGGGCAGGGCGGCGGGGATAGCGCCGCATAGCTCCATGTGGCCCCGCCGTCGATGGAGCGCAGCAGCCCCCGACCGGACAGGAGCAGTGCGGTGCCGGGCGCGATCACCTCGAAGGCCTGGGCGCTGCCCAGGGGGAGGGGGCGCGCCGTCCAGGTGGCCCCGCCGTCCGTCGTGGCGAGAAGGACGAGGGTGTTTCCTGCGGCCGCGACGACGCCGTTCGCCGCGGCGCTGTCGGGGCCGGGGCGGGTCAGCACCGCCATGCCGTCCCGCGGCGAGGCGAAGGAGACGTCGTCCGGCGCGGACAGGCCCTTCGGCAGGGTGACGGCGGACCACGTGGCGCCGCCGTCGGTCGTGCGGAACAGGCGCCCGCCGCCGGTCACCGCCCAGCCGTCGTCGGGCGTGGGGAAGTCGATCCGGTAGAAGTAGGTGGGGGTCCGGCCGACCTCCGTGAGGCTCACCCCTTCGTCGGTGGTGCGGTAGAGCACCCCGTTGCCGGCGACGACGTACCCCACCGCGGCCGTCGGGAAGGAGATCGCGGCGATCCGCCCGGCGATCGGCGGCAGCAAGGCGCCCTCGTGCCACCGCAGGCCGCCATCGGTGGATCGGGCGAGCGCCGCGCCGAAGGTGTCCGCATCCGCGGCGTAGAGGACCTCGCCGCCGGGGGCGGACAGCCCGAGAACCGGCGCCGCGGCGGTGACGATTTGCCAGGTCCGCCCGCCGTCGCTGCTCTGCAGGATGCGCCCGGCCGCCGCCTCGGCGTAGAGACTGTCGCCGGAACCAGCTATGGCGGCCGGACCGCAGCTTGCGGGGGCAGGGGGCGGGCTGCGGAGGTGCCAGACGGCACCCCCGTCCGTGCTGGTGTAGAGCGCGCGGCCGCCGCAACTCAACGAGAGGGCGACGCCCTGGCCCGGTGTGGGGAAGGAGAGCCCCACGACGAGGTTCCCCGGCAGGCCCGCGACCGGACTCCAGCTCCGCCCGCCGTCGGTCGTGCGCAGCATCCCGCCGCCTCCCGCGCCGAAGGCGAACAGGGCGAAGCCCTCCGTCGCACTGGCGAAGAGGATGCCCGCCGGCTTCCCCGCACCGCCCGGCAGCGGCGACACGGCCGCCCAACTCCCGCCTGCGTCCGTGGTGGCGAGGATGGCGGCGCCGAAGGGGTCCGACCGGCGGCCGCACATGACCCAGCCGTCGGCCGGCGTGGGAAAGGAGACGCCCGCCAGCAGACCGGTGCCGCACGGATCGGGCTCCACGGCCCAACTGCGGCCGCCGTCCGCCGTATGCAGGAGGGAACGGTGGAATCCCTGGGGGCCGGAAACTACCGTCCAACCCCTCTCCGCGGTCGGGAAGCTCGGTGCCTCGATCCGATCGGGCCCGGTGTACTCCGCGCTCCAGGTCTGCCCGCCGTCGGTGGTGCGGTAGAGCGTGTGCCCGACGGTCGCCCACCCCAGGGTCGGGGTCCGGAACGTGATGCCCGTCGCCGGGTGCGGCAGCACCTGCTGCACCAGCCAGTTGCGTCCGCCGTCGGTGGTGTGGAGCAGGACGCCGGTGGTGCCGGATTGCGCCGCCGCCCAGCCCGTCTCCGCGCTGACGAAGGAGATGTCCCACAGCGCCGGCCGTCTTGGGGGGACGGACGCGGCAGGGAGCCATCTGGGTCCGGCGACCGCCGGAGGGCGGGGGGGCGTCCCGCGCACGGGCGGCGCGGACGGAAGGTGCAGTGGGCCGCACCCATTGGCGACAAGCGCGACCAGCAGGAGCAGGGGGAAACCGGCGCGGCGCGTCCCCGCCCGCGGCCCGCCCCGGCGCGCGGGGCGTCTGGGATGGACCGTCGCGGCCGGCCCGGCTCCGGCTGAGGCCTGTGACGCGCAGGCCCGTCCCGACCGCGCATGGCCCCGCATGGCCCCCACCCCTCGGTGCTCGTTTCCCCGATGGAGGACGACGGCGCGGGGGGGCCGGTTCCCCCGAGGCCGAGAGGGGGGAATGGGCGGCCTGGCGGCCGCGGCGTTCGTCGGCCGCTGCGGCTGCGTGCGGGCGGGTACGCGAGCCGTCGGTCGGGTGCAGCAGGACGCCGGTGGCGCCGAGTCGCCCCGCCGCCCCCCTGGTCCAATGGACGCGACGCGCCACGGCAGGGGCCCCGGCCGCACCGCGGAAGGAGCCGCCCCAGGGGGTGCGGCCCATGGCGGATCGGCGATACAGGGTGGCCATCATCGGGTGCGGGCGGCCGCGCGGCGCCGGCGGCGAGACCGGCGCCGCGCGGGGGGTTGAGCACTGGCACGGTTACCGGGCGACCGGGATGTGCGACCTGGTCGCGTTAGCGGACATCCGCAGAGACAACGCCGTGGCCTTCGCGGCCGAGGAGGGCGACCCCGCGTCGCCGCCCGCGGTTTTTGAAGACTACCGCGCGATGCTGGCCGAGGTGCGGCCGGACGTCGTGTCGGTCTGCACGTGGCCGTCACTGCACGCGGAGATGGTGATCGCGGCCGCGGCCGCCGGCGTGCGGGCGATCCACTGCGAGAAGCCGATGGCGCCGACCTGGGGCGAGGCGCGGCGCATGGCCGAAGCGGTCCGGGCTGCCGGCGCACTGCTGATGTTCACACACCAACGGCGCTTCGAGGCGCAGTTCAAGGCAGCGCGCCGGCTCCTCCGCGAGGGGGCGATCGGCGACCTGGTCGGGATGGAGTGCCACTGCGCCAATCTCTTCGACTGGGGCACCCACTGGTTCGACATGATGAATTTCTACAACGGCGACCGCGACGTGCAGTGGGTCATGGGCCAGATCGACCTGCGCGAGGGGCGGCGCGTGTTCGGCGCCCTCGTCGAGGACCAGGGCCTCAGCTACTTCCGCTACGTGGGCGGGGTGTGGGGCCTGTTGGTGACGGGGGCCGGCGCGGGCCTGGGCGCGGCCAACCGGTTGATCGGGACCGACGGCGTGATCGAGGTCGGGGCGCGCCGCCCGGACGGGCAGCGGGTGCCGGTACGGGTCAAGGGGCGCGGCGATACGGACTGGCGGGTGCCGGACCTCTCGGCGGACCGTCCGGGCGCGGGTGGGCCGGTGGCCGCGGCGACGGCGGATCTGCTGCGCTGCTTGGAGGACGGGGGCGATCCCGAGTTGTCCGTGGCCAAGGCCCTGCGGGCGACGGAGATGATCTTCGGCACCTATGAATCCGCGCGCCGGCGGGCGCGGGTGGATCTCCCGCTCCAGATCGAGGATTCCCCGCTGCTGGACCTGTTCGACCGCGGCGAGATCGGGGAGGGCGCCGGGGCCCGCACGTAGGGGGCAGGGCGCCGGGGCCCGCACGTAGGGGGGATGGCGCCGGGGAGGGGGGCGGGCGTGCCGTCTCACCGCGCGCGGCCGCCCCCCTCCCCGCGTGCCGTCCGTAGGGGCTTCGCCGTGGTGGAGCACCGTTCCCGCGACCGGCCGCGCCCCCCCGCGCGGCTGCTACCCGGCGCAGTGCAGCCCCGCGAGGGGCACCCCGCCGGGGTTGGTCACGTCCGTGCCGCCGGTGGAACGGGCCGGCGTCAGCGTCCACCAGAACCGCCCCCCGATGACCGCGAAGCCGGAAGCCCCCTGCGGCACAGAGACCCCCGCGGCCGGACACCACGCCGAAGCGCCGGGCGGGAGAAGCTGCAGCGTCGTGCCGTCCGGTGCCGCCAGGGCGCCCGTGGGCAGGAGCCTCAGGCCGGGATACCGACCGGGTGGCTGCGTCCCGGCCGGGGCGGGGAGCGTTGGCAGGCCGAGGGCGCGCCACGTCTCTCCGGCGTCGCCGGACGCCTCGACCGGGAACGCCGCACCACCGGAGATCAGAAGGAGGCTGGCGGGTCCCGTGGCCGCCAACTCGACTGTACCTTGGCACGTGTCGGCGGCAGTGCGCGTGCTCCAGGTGCGGCCGCCGTCGTTGGAGCCGAGCACACCGCGCATCCACCGTGACATGCACGCGTTGACGGAGGTCGGGCGCGGCCCCCAGCGCACGCAGGGGCCGGAGGCGGGGCAGCCGAGCGCGGCGGCGTGCCATGTCCGGCCCCCGTCGGTGGTCTGTTGCACGGCGAGCGCAGCGGCGGTACCCGCCTGTGCCTGCCGTGCGCCGCCGACGAAGACCGCCTGGACCGCCCGCCCGTGGACCTGGAATCCGCCGAAGTCCCCCGCGGTGAAGCCCTTCGGGGGCGGCACCGGGCGCCATGTCTTCCCCCCGTCCGCCGTGAGGTACCCGACCGGGATGTAGGGGGGCGCGCACCCGCAGGAGGCGTGCACCAGATCGAACGTCACGTAGAAGGTGCCGGTGTGGACCGGGTCCGGGAGGGCGGAGGCGCAGGGGGCGCCGGAGTCCCCCGGTTGGAAGACGTAGGGCGAGGGGGAGGCCACGGGGATGGCCCCGGCCGTTGGGACGTCCGACCACGGGCTCCCCCCGTCCGCGCTCCACTGGATGCCCCCGCCGGCCGGGCAGACCGCGACCGTGCCCCCGGTGAGGGATGATCCGGCGAGCAGCGAGCCGGACAGGGCTCGGCTGGCGCGGATCCAGAGCGGCCGCACCGCGCCGAGCGAAGACCAGGAGGGCGCCGCCTGCACGGGCAGCGGCGTCGGGGCGAGGTCGATCCGGATCCCGCGGCCGAAGTAGTACTGCAGGCTGAGGGTGTGGACGCCGGGCTGCAGGGGGGATCCGCCAAGCGACGGCGGCACCGTGAATGTGCCGGCCAGGTCTCCGGAGGCCGACTGCGAGACCTGCCCCACCGTCTGGCTACCGGGGGAGAGCACCAGGCTGTACCCGGACGGGCTTGAGCCGAAGATCTGCGTGAGCGGCGCCCAACCGCTCACCTTCACCCTCGACCCGGGAGCGGCCGCCGCCGGATCGAGCGCCAGGCGGGCGCAGGCCTGACCCGCCGCGCAGAGCGTGGGTGCCGGGGCGATCAGGCGGAAGGAGGCGACGGCCTGGGGTCCGCGGAGGGCGCAGCCGGGGACCACGGGCCCGAGGCAGCGGATGCCCACCGCGTAGTTCCCCGAAGAGGGCGCATGCGGACCGGCGGCGGTCAACCAGGGGACCGCCGGCACCGTGAACGTGGTGCTGAACATACCGTGCCGCTGCGTCGACCAATGCCAGGTGGGGTTCAGTCGCAGGCCGCCGCGGCAGCCGTCCCAACAGATCGAGCCGCTCTCCCACGCCGGCTGCGACGGGTTGGCCGCCGGCAGTCCGGGCAGGTGCCCCGTCACGGTGACCACGGTCCCCGGCGCGCCGGAGGGGGGACTGATGTGGAGCCAGGCGCCCGGCACCAGAGACGCCGAGGACGACACCGATGTCGCGGACGGCGCGGCGGAGGCGGACGAGGAGGCTGCGGCCGAGCGGGATGCCGGCGGCGCGGCGCCCCCGGACGCCACCGTGCCGCTCCCCGCCCCCGGCTGCGCGGCAGGAGACGCGGCGCCCCCGCACCCCGCCAGCGCGAGTCCCAGCCCCAGCGCCAAAACCGAAGCCCAACGCCGCCATGCCGCCCGGCGCATGCGCGCACCCCCACTTCCCGTTCGTGGTCGGTGGGCGCCCCGAGGCGAGCACCCCGTGGGTTGGGACGCCCGCCCGCCCGATCCGGTTCCGCCCCGCGGAGCGCGCGGGCGGGCAGCGGGTCCGGGCCCTCCTTCACGGCGCCGACACACGGCTCCAGGACGCGCCCCCGTCGGTGGTGCGCCAGAGGCCGGTGGTTGTCAGCATCCAGGCGCGGCCGGCTCCGACCGCGCTCAGGCTCTCGCCGGCATATGGGCCCGCGATCACCGAGGAGGGCAGGGGGCGCCTGGTCCAGCGCGCGCCGCCGTCGCCCGTCCGGTAGAGGTGCCAGCCGGCGGAGGTCTGGGCGGCCAGCCACACCACGCCCGGCGCCGGCACCGCGAGGATGGGCGTGCTGCCGTCGGGTCCCAGACTCAGGGCGGTCCGCCAGGTCCGCCCGCCGTCCCCGGTCCAGATCAGGCGCACGTCCGGCGGGGGCGGGGGGATCGGTATCGGAGCCGGCGCGGGCGGCCCCGGGAAATACGTCTGCAGGGCCCATGCCGTCCGGGCGCCGGAGGGGCGTAGGCTCTCGGTGCCGGGCGGAACGGGGAACGGACGCCAGGTCGCGCCCCCGTCGGTGCTGAACGCCGCGGACATGCCGGTGCGCCCGTGGACCAAGTCGCCGAGCCCCCCGCCGGGAAGGGCGGCGATGTCGGCGGCGGGCCCCCCCGGCACGGCCGGGGCCGCGTGCCACGTGCGCCCGCCGTCGGTGGTCTGCAGGGTGGCCCCCGCGACGGTCACGACCCAGCCGACCCCGGGGGCCGGGAAGACGACTTCGCCCGTGCCGACCGGCAGCGCCCCCGTCCGCCGCCAGGTGTGCCCGCCGTCGGCGGTCCGCAGCAGCGCCGGGGGATCGCCGGGCAGTCCCACGGCCCACCCGGCCGCGGCGCCCCAGAAGCCCATGTACCGGGTCGGGCCGGGGGTGGCCGCGTTGGGCGCCCCGTAGGTCGTCGTCCAGGTGGTGCCCCCGTCCGCCGTGTACAGCACCCTGGAGCGGCCGTCGGCCCCGGTGGCCACGACCAGCGCGGAGGTGGCATCGAGCGGGGCGACCGCGCCCGGGTGGAGCCCCGGCAGGGGATGCTCCGTCCAGTGCAGACCGCCGGACCCCGCCGACCAGACGGCCGGACCGCAGAAGGGGGTCGTCCGGGGGCAGGCCCAGCGGGGCTCGCCGGTCATCCGGTCCGCCTCGTCGCTCGGTATCCCCACGGCCCAGAGGCCGCCCTCCGGACCCGGCCGCACCCCGAGGACGGCCTCCCCGATCTGCCCGAGCGGCTTCCACGTCCGGCCGCCGTCGGCCGTCCCCTGCACCTGTGTCACGGTGGCAAAGCGGCCGACGGTGCCGGCGGCCGTGCTGTACGCGACGGGGGGGGTGGGGACATGCGCGTTCCCGCCGCCGGGCGCCGGCGTCCAGGTCCGGCCGTCGTCGGCGGTGGTCGAGAGCACCCCGCCGTCGCCGGACACCCAACCACGGCCGCCGCCCAGATCCCCCGCCGTGATCTGGAAGGTGCCGATCAGCCGGGCGCCCGCCGACGGATGCGGGTATCCCGGCGTGCGGGCGATCTCGCGCCAGGTGCGCCCGCCGTCGGCGGTGGCGTAGAGGCCCTCCCGTAAGGAGTTGGGCGGCATCACGCTCTGCAGCAGGATCACCCAGCCCTCGGACGGGGACGTGAACGACGCCGACGCGATGCTGCCCGGCCCCGGTAGGGCCAGCCGCCGCCAGGTTGCGCCGTCGGTAGAGGCCACCAGGGCGTCCGGACCCCAGGCCACCGCGCCCCCGCGCGCCCAGGCCTGCAGGTGGTAGAGGCCGGCGGCCCCGCGATAGGCCAGGCGCCAGGGACCGCCGCCACGGGTGGCGGCGAGAATGAATCCCTGGTCCGCACAGGGCATGCCCACGGTGTCGGGGCAGCCGAGCAGCGGCGGGTCGGCCCCCGGGCCGGCGTCCCCGAGGATGAAGGCCGCACGGGGGGAGGGGTAGGCGGCGCCGAGGAGCAGGGGTGGGGGGGCGCTGCCGGGGTCGACCCGGGCGGTCGCGACCGGGGTGATCTCGGGCGTGGCGGGTGGGCCGCGGCGCGCCGGCGCCGTCGCGACGACCGCGGCGGCCACCGCGACCACCAGCCCGGCCATCGCCCCGAGCAGGGCCTCTTGCATCCGGCCGCGCACGAACATCCCTCCACGGGCCAGTATACCGGCGGTGCGGAGTCGGCACGCGTAACCCTCAGACCATCGAGACTGGGGCTGCTGAGCCGTTGCCGCCCGTCACGCCCAGATCGTCGGCGCTGGCGCGCCCCACCCCCAAACCCCGGTCCCTGCGTGCCGATGGATGCTCACGCGTCGGCGGAGGCCTCTCCCCATACCGGGCAGGCGCGGCGGATCAACGCCCCCGCCGGGCTGACGGCCAGCCGAGCCGCGGCGGCCGCCGCGAGCGCGGCGCGGGCATGGCGAAGGACGGCGGCGCCCGCCTCGGTGAGGCGCACCGTCCGACCCCAACGGTCCAAGAGGTCCTGGCCGAGTTCCCGCTCCAGCCGGCGGACAGGGGCGCTCATGGCGGCGGGGATTTCACATCCCGCGCCGCGTAACGCCGGCCCCTGCGCCCACGGGTTCCGCGCCGCCATCGCCCCCCGCGCGCACCCCAAACGCCCCTTCCAGCCCGCGCCAGCCGTCCGGGGTCACGGTCAGCGCCCGTCCGTGCGGCGCGCGCCGCACCCAGTCCAGCGCCAGCAGCCGCGACAGCAGGGCTGCCCCGAGGCCGCCGCCCAGGTGGTGGCGCTGTTCGCTCCAATCCACGCAGTACCGAACCGCCAGCGTCTTGCCGCCCGGCCGCGCGTCGACGCCGAATCGGCGCAGGCGCTGTTCGCCGTCGGCCGTGAGCCGGTAGTCGACGTCGCGACCCGGCGCGGAGAGGCGATCCCGGAGGGACGCCTCGGGATGGAAGCACCCGTCGCCGCCGGTGAGGAGGTCTCCTCGCAGCAGGGACTCCATGAGGGCGACACCGAGCCGGCCCGCCAGGTGGTCGTAGCAGGTGCGCGCCTGCCGCAGGGCGCGCAGGCGGTCCGAACCGCGCAGCGAGCGCGCCGACGCGATCGGGGCCAGGCGCGCCAGCGCCTCCACCGCTGAGGCGACTTCGGGACCGGCCAACCGGTAGTAGCGGTGGCGGCCCCAGGACTCGACGCCGAGCAGGCGGGCCTCCACCAGGCGGCCCAGGTGTTCGCTGGCCGTGGATGGCGCCACCCCCGCCTCGCGGGCCAGCACACTCGCCGGCAGCGCCCGGCCATCGGCCAGCACCAGCAGCATTCGCGCCCGGCTGGGCTCGCCGAGCAAGGCGGCCACGTGCGCGATGTCCACGTCCCCATCCATGCCATGAGTCACGCGGCGCGGGGACGGTCGCCTTTAGGCAACAGCCGAAGCGCCGCTCCCTCCAACGTGGTCGATTGTGGACGTGCACCTTGACAAGCGAGCGTAGCGGATCCGGGCGGGGAGTCTGCCGCCCGGTAAAACGCTCGCAGCACGCGCGGAGGGGAGACGCCGCCCAAAGGCACCGGCCTGCCGGACAACAGCTTCGGGCACATGGCTCTGGATCGCTCCTCTCCTTGCCGGAGTGGCTACACGCGACTCCGGCGGGCCGCCGTCAGCCGGCCTAACGCGCCCCGATCCTGGAGGCGCAAGCCGCCTGCTTTAGCGGGCGGTCGCTGACGCCATGAGTGTATCAGGCGAGGCTTCGGCCGCGGCCGAATCCTCCGGATGCTACCGTTCGCGCCGGGGTGATGGCCTTGGCGGCAACCGCGGCGGGCATCGGGCCCGAGCCGGATTCGGGAACCGAGGCAAGCGTGGCGCTGCGCCGGCGGACACGGTCGACCTACGGGGCCGTGCTCGGTGCCGCGGTGCTCTGCTATGCCGCCCTGGGGGCGGTCCTGCCGGCCCTGCCGCGGTTCGCCGGGATCCGGCTCCACGGCGGACCGGTGGCCGTCGGCCTGGCCGTGGGGGCGCCGTCCCTCAGCGGCGCCTTCCTGCGTCCCCTGGGGGGCCGGTTCGCGGACCGCTCCGGCCCGTTCTCGGTGCTGCTGGCCGGGGCGGTGCTGATGGCGGTCGGTGTGGTGCCGGCCTTCGTCCCCGCTCTGCCGGCCCTGATCGGCAGCCGCCTGCTGGTGGGCGGCGGTGAGGCTCTGATGATGAGCGCCGCCGTGCTCTGGCTGTTGCGGTTGGCGGGTCCGGCGCGGCGCGCCCGGGCCGTGGGCCATGCCGGTCTGGCCAACTATGCCGGACTGACCGTCGGGCCTCTCCTGGCCGACGCGATCGGCCCGGCGGCCCACCTGGACCGGCTCTGGGCCGCGGCGGCGGCGTTGCCGTTGCTCGGCGGAGCGGTCGCTGCGGCCTGCCGCGCGGAACAGGGGGGGCCTCTGCGGGGCCGCGCCGAAGCACCCGTTGCGGGCGGGAGCGGTACCGCCCCGCTGGCCCGACTGACCCTGCGACCGGGCATGGGGCTCCTGCTGGTCAACGTGGGCTACGTCGCCGTCCTCTCGTTCGGCGCCACCGCGGCCGCCGCGCACGGCATCCACATCGCGGCGCTCATCGTGCCGATCTTCGGCGTCGGGGTGATCGTCAGCCGCACGCTGTTCGGCTCCCTGCCCGACCGTCTCGGCGGCGCCCGAACCCTGACGGGCGCCGCCCTGCTCGAAGCCCTCGGCCTCGTCGTCGCGGCGACCACCCGGAGCGAACCCCTCGCCGTCCTGGGGCTCCTCGCGCTCGCGCTCGGGCAGGGGGTGGCCGTGCCGTCCCTCGGCTTGCTGGCGCTGTCCCGTGTCGAGCCCGGGCGGCAGGGGGCGGCTGCCGGTCTCTTCTTCGCCTACTTCGATGCCGGAGTCGGCCTGGGGGGGCCGCTGGTCGGGATGGCCGCCCGGGCGTTCGGCGCCCCGGCGGCCCTGCTGGTCGCGGCGGTCGCCGTCGCCGCCGCGATACCGGCCGCGCTGCTCCGTGCGGGCGCGGGGGACGCCCCGCCCCGGCGGCGCGGGGTGTCGGCGCCGGTGGGCGATGCGGAGGGGCCGCGATGAGTCTGGGGTGGCGGACGTTCGCGGGGCGGGGCGGAGCAGGGGGCCGAGGCGGAAGGATCGCGCCGCAGGCGGCGTGTGTCCGCATCGACGCCCAACAGGCTCCCTCCGCACCACCCGAGGGCATCGGAATTCGGCGTCAGGCCCTTCATCCGTGAGGGCGCACCACCGAAGTGGACCGGCCCACTTCGAGAGCGGCAACCCGACGCCCGCATCACCCCCCCACGTGCCGCCGCAGGGGACGGTCGCGGGGGGTGCGAATCATGGCCGCCGGAGGTGTCGCAGCATGACGCCATCCGGCACGGCCGTCCGGGGGCCCCGGCGCCCCAACTTCATCGTCTTCCTCACCGACGACCAAGGGTACGGCGATCTCTCCTGCATGGGCGCGACGGACTTCCGCACGCCGCACATCGACGCCCTCGCCGCGCGCGGCGTGCGGTTCACCAACTGGTACTCCAACTCACCGGTCTGCTCGCCGTCCCGCGCCTCGCTCCTCACCGGACGCTACCCCGGCAACGCGGGCGTGCGGGCCATCCTGGCCGGCCACCGCACGGCCAGCGGGCTGCCGCCGCAGGTCCCGACCCTCGCCACCGCCCTGCGGGCGCAGGGCTACCGCACGGCCATGTTCGGCAAGTGGCACCTCGGCCTGGCCGAGGGCTCCCGGCCCCAGGACCACGGATTCGAGCAGTGGTTCGGCTTCATGGCCGGCTGCATCGACTACTACTCGCACATCTTCTATTGGGGCCAGGGCGGCGGCCGCGATCCGCTGCACGACCTGTGGGAGAACGGCCGCGAGGTGTACGCCAATGGTGCCTACTTCACCGAGATGGTCGCCGAACGCGCGGTGCGGTTCATCCGGGACCCGGCCCGCGGCACCGATCCCTTCTTCCTCTACGTGCCCTTCAACGCCCCGCACTACCCGATGCACGCGCCCGCGGAATATGTGGACCGCTTCCGCCACCTGCCGCCCGACCGCCGCATCATGGCCGCCATGTTGAGCGCCGTCGACGACGCGGTCGGCCGGATCACGGGTGAACTGCAGCGCCACGGGATCCTCGAAGACACCTGCATCTTCTTCCAGAGCGACAACGGCCCGTCGCGCGAGACGCGCAACTGGCTGGACGGCCGCCAGGACCCGTACTACGGCGGCACGGCCGGTGCCCTCAAGGGGCACAAGTTCAGCCTCTACGAGGGGGGCGTGCGCGTCCCGGGCATCCTCTCCTGGCCCGGATGCCTCCCCGCGGGCCGGGTACTCCACGACGTCGGCGCGGCCATGGACGTCTTCCCCACCTTCCTCCGGGCGGCCGGCGGCGACCCCGCCCGCTACGCGCTGGACGGATCCGACCTCCTGCCGCTGCTGCTGGAGGGCGCCCCGGCACCGCACGCCGACGCGCCCGTGTTCTGGGAGATGGGGAAGCAGACCGCGGTCCGCCACGGGCGGTGGAAGCTGGTCCTGAACGGCCAATTGGTCGAAGGCGCCGATCCCGAAGACGCCGTGCACCTGGCGGATCTCGATGCGGACGTGGGGGAGCGGCGGAACCTCCGGGAGGCGTATCCCGAGGTGGTCGCCCGCCTGAGGGCCGATGCGGAGGCCTGGCGAGCGGGAATCGAGGCGCGCTGGGAGCGCGAGTGGAACCGGGGGGCCGCCGCGGGGGCGACGGGCCGGCCCTCGTAGCGGCAGGCGGGCGGTGGCCGAGATGGGGGGTGCCGCCGGAACCGGTACGGGCGTGTGCGCGGACGCCAAATGGCGTCCGTACCCCGCGCGAACGCCGGCGGCCGGTCCGCGGGCCGCTTCGACGCGTGTAACTCCTGTGCGGCGCCAGTCCCGGGGGTGCTGAGGAGTACGGTCCACGCGCGGCAGCCGGGGTGCTGAGCAGCGGCCCCGGCGCGTACACGCACCGCGGCAGGCGGGCGGTCGAGGGGGAAGGCCGCATGACAGCGCGCTCGGCGTCCACGCCCGCCGTCCCCCTGCTCGTGCTCACCGGCCCCTGCGGCGTCGGTAAGACCACCGTCGCGGGCGCCGCATCCGAGTGCCTGGAGGAGGCCGGGGTCGCGCACGCCTGGCTCGACATGGACGCCCTGCGCGCGTGCCATCCCCGGCCGCCGGGGGATCCGTACCACGTGCGCCTCGGCCTCGCCAACCTGGCCGCCCTCTGGCCCCGCTACCGCGCGGCCGGCGCCACCCGTCTGGTCCTGGCCGATGTGCTGGAGGCGCCTTCCGACGCGGAGGGCTACCGGGTCGCCGTGCCGGGGGCACGGCCCCTCGTCGTCCGCCTGGAGGCCCCGCTGGAGATCGTCCTCGCCCGCCTGGCGCGCCGCGAGTCGGGGTCGGGCCTGGATTGGCACACGGCCCGCGCCGCCGAGTTGAAGGGCATCATGGAACGTGCCGGGGTGGGGGATCTGGTAGTCGACGCCGTCCGGGCGCCGGGCGAGGTGGCCCGCGACGTGCTGGACCGGGCCGGTTGGCTACCCGGCCCCGCCTGATCCGGACGGGCGCGAGCAGCGGCCGGCGCCGGGGGCGGGCGGGAACGGGGGAAGCGGGATGACCCCTCCCGCCTCCCCTGGGCGTTATCCCGGTTCCCGCCCCGCCAGTAAGGAGCCGTAAAAGGTAACCCAGGGCCGGTCTGATGAATCGTTCAAGGCGTGTGCGCGGCAGTGTCCGAGGCGCCGCCGGCGATGAGCCGCGAAGCCCCTTTGCGGTACCTCCCACGTCCATGCCGTTACACCGCTCGGGGAGAAGCGCCCGCAGCCGCCCACCCCCGGGTTCGACATTCTTGTTGCGCAGCTGAGCCCCGGATGGAACCGCATCTCAGCGCAAGCAGGGGCCATCGGCCTCGGTTGTTCAGCCAGGATGTGGTAATCCCTCGGTGGTTGACTCGCGGGGCCCAACTGCTCAGCACCCCGGAGAAGTCGGGGTGGGCACCGTGCGCAGCCGGCCTGGTCGGAACGCCGCCGGCGGGCGGATGCAGGCCAGGCACCGTACCCACGACGCCGACCAAGCCAGGAAGGACCACGTCCCTGCGCGCGAGCCTGCGGCCGAACGTCGGGGCAGGTCTGTACCGGCGGGTGCCGCGGATGCACCGGAGAAGTCACCGCTCAGCACCCCCAGGGCGGGGCTGCTGAGCAGTGACCCCCGCTACTCCACTTCGGTCAGGGCCACCCGCCGCCCCTCCTCCGCGGAGAGGGCCATCGCCGCCATGACGGAGATGGTGTCGGCACCCTGGTCCAGGGTGCAGGCCAGGGGATGTTGGCGATCCGCCCGTCCCGCCACCAGATCGGCGAAGTGCTCCAATAGCGCGAGCGTATCCTTCTGATACCCCGTCTCGGGGGTCTCGACCGTGCGGACCTCCAGCCCCGGAGGCGCCTTCGGCCCGGGCTCGGCCACGCCGACGTGGCAGGGTGCGCCGGTCCATCGTGGTGACCACCCCGCGCGTACCGACGAACTGCACGATGTTGCGCGCCTTGGTCGCCCCGAACATGCTGCTCTGGACGAACGCGCTGCGGGTGCGCTCGTCGAAGTCGATGAGCATGCCGGCGAACTCGATGGTGCGGTCGCCCGTGATGGTGCCGCGCCGGACATGGGCCGTCACGCCCTCGGGACGGCCGCCCGCCGTCATGCGACATGAAGCGTGGCTCTGTGTGCAATGAAACTTGCACCCTTGACCGTGACGGGCATCGAACGGTCGTCCGCTTCAGGCTTGCAACCGGTAGACCCGTGCGGCGCCGGCCGCCAGGTTGCAGCGGAGGCCGGAGCGCCCCCCTCCAGGCACGTGCGCCAGACGCCCGAGATCCGGATCCAGCTCGGCCACGGCCGTCACCGCTTCCCCGAACCGCAGGTCCACATTGGCCGGTTCGCCCGGCGACAGGGTCGTCAGCAGAAGCCAGTGCTCCCCAGCGCCGCCGGACTCCGGAGAGAACTGCGCGAGGATCACGGGATCGCCGGCCACGTCCGCCACCCAACGGTCTGGGGAGAACGTCTCCAGCCCCGCGGGCGCAGGAATGCCCGTGCAGGCGACCCGCTCCGAGCGCAGGGGACGCAGGTGCGCACCCATGACGCTCACCTCGCGGTTGATCCGGATGGCGCTGTCGTAAGTGGGGGTAGGTCTTCCCTGGAGGTCGATGAGCGCCGGCGTGAAGTTATCCGGGCTCTCCATCGTCCAGTAGGTGAAGTACATCATCCCCTTGGCACCGTTGGCCAGGGCCACGTTGGCCTGCCAAAGGATCTCCGCGGCAGAGGGGTGGCGGTGCCCCCGATAGCCAACGACCTGGAGACAGATCCAGGCCGGCACGCCCGCGGCCAGCGCGGCGCGCCGGAACTCCGCCCAGTTGGAGAAATACCCGGCACCCAGACTCCCGTCATCCAATAGCGGGTAATGGTCGAAGGACAAGACCGACGGTCGGACCGGGTGACGAAGGCCCCCAGGTACGCGCGGTACGACGGCGCCTGCAGTTGCTCGGTCGTGGCGTAGTCGGGGAAGAGATTGGTCAACGACCCCACGGCTAAAGCCGGGGGCTTGCGTCTCCGGGATCGGGACGCGATAGGCCGGTTGACGTCGGCCCGCCAGTCCCACGTATAGCGAGGCTGGCAAGGGGGGTGGCTCGGATGTTCCTGGGCGCGTT
>Ga0080006_1159729_pt1 | contig 18137 bp, 19 predicted proteins | sample RS3BMetagenome_FD_69209 | JGI IMG/M metagenome (GOLD analysis project Ga0080006, IMG submission 69209) | Ferric oxide microbial mat and aquatic microbial communities from Rainbow Spring, Yellowstone National Park, USA - RS3B (SPADES... ... | reverse complement strand
AACAACATAGCTCTTATGCATCTCAACACAAGAACGATGCGTTGGAGTGTTCCAAGGGGTGCTGAAAGGTCAAGGTATTACATAACTGTTAAGGAAACAGTCTCTCAAGCTATGCATGTTGAGGGAAGGCATAGCGATGCAGTTATCTGCTCTGTCATCCTTGCTTCTCTTTCCGACAGCTACGTAGAAGGCTCAGCACAATTTATCGGCGCATGCACTGGTCAGACAGTAAGCAAGAAATCACCTGAGATATCAGGATCCGGCTGATCTCGTCAGAGTTAACGACGATACAATCACGAAGCTGAGGTCGATGGGTGCCTTCTCAAAGCCACGCATGCTTGCGATAGATGTGCACGACATCATGTACTACGGTGATCCTGAGGCTGAAGGTGTCGTCGGGACACAACCAAAGAGAGGTTCCCACTGGGCATACAAGTTCGGAAGCATAAGCGTCCTGCTGGATGGGGAGAGGCTGACGCTTGCAGCAATCTCTATCCTGCACGAGCCAAGGATAAAGCAAGTAACTAAGTTGATAGAGCACGCTTCCATGCTTGGGATAAGGCCGAAGCTCATCCTTCTCAATGATGCGTATAACTCCGCTGAAGTCATAAACTATCTGAATGGCATCGGTGTAAAGTACATAATCAGGATAGCTCAACCGATAGAAGGGATCAAGGCAGGCGATGATTTCATCTACAGAACGAGTGGGCACAGGAGGAGAGAGGATGAACAGGCCACGTTCAGAATCGTAGCGATCAACGGAAGAGATAGGAGCGGGAACGTAAGGCTCTTCGTCTTCGCAACAAACACAAAGATCAAACCTGCCAGGGTCAGGAAGCTGTTCAGGAAGAGTTAGCTAATAGAAACATCGTACAGAATGATAAACAAGTTTCTGGCTAGAACAACGTCCAAGCTGTATTCTGTAAGAAGACTATACTTTTATCTAGCTATTCTGATGTACAATATGTGGGTGGCTCTGAAACATAGTCAGGGTTCTGTGATTGCTGACTCGTTGAAGCTATACGCTATGATGACTCTTGTTATGTCGTTCATACCTGATGCGGAGCAAGGAGGAGTGATAAAATGAGGTGGCCGAATTTTTGATCTACTGTAAATGGTGTGGGGTTTCTTTGTTTCCCCAAACCTCTTCATTTGCTAAAATAACCAGCCTCAGTAGTGAAGAATCAAACCCTTGCTTCCTTTTTATAGGCAGGAAGATCAGGCTCCCTATAAGGTAACCGAAGAATGCCACCGTCAACGCATCCGTAGTACCCAGCGCATACTTGCCCAGGGTCGAGGTTGTGCCATAAAATATGGCCGCGGTCAACCCGTACAGGTACCCCCGGTCCTTTTGAAAACGACTCATGGAGCCATTCTCTCTTCGCATACCATGGACAAACACTTAGGGGAAGCCTTGAACGGATAGATCGCAAGCATCATGTGTAACTGTTTCCATTTGTATGATTCTTCCATGACCCAGGAATATCTTCCACGGCATGAATTAAACATTAAATACCAAAATGGACAACCATAACATAAAAATGTCCTACGAAATGCCGGGCCAGGCCGCAAGCGCGCTGGGAATGGGGATAAGGGCTGCCAAATACATGATTTTGTTGTCTGTGCTTGTTCTTGCCTCGATTCTGACCTTCATTGTTGTTTATTATAATGGAGTATCCGTGCTTACAACGATTATCCTAGTAATGGTTTGGTTGCTTACGCTTTGGTTCGTGGTATCCGGCTTTCTTTCACTCAGTCGAAAATAAGCATCAGGAAGAAAAAAGGGAGACAGATGGTTGGTTGGAGTCTATCTGATAAGCGAGCGTGGATACACACAGTACCCAATGAGGTCGAACGGGAGGGGATCACCATGTCCCTTTACTTCCCACCTTTTGGCCTCATATAGTTGAAACCGTTATCAACCTGTTTCACAGTAAAGAAGGGCATGACAGATAACAATGTTTTACTAGCCGGGGCCGGAGCGATGGGGTCTGAAATCGCCATCGACCTTCTGGCAGAGCAGCGTATCTCTTCCTTGGTTGTTGTCGATTCTTCAAAGGAAAGGCTCGATGACCTGGCAAAGGTGGCCAATATTAGGCTCGGCAAGGCGCAGGTTAAGGATAGGCTTGACCTCAGAAGAGTAAATGTATTGTCCGAAAGGGCGGAGTTCAGGAAGCTTCTTTCATATGCTGAAATTGGAATCGGAGCGCTACCTCACGAGATTGCGGAGACCGCGGTAGACGCAGCCATAAAATCAGGAACCAACTATATAGACCTGATATTTTCCTGGAGCCTCAAGGATATAGGTGAGATGGATAGAAGGGCAAAGGATGCCGGAATAACGCTCGTACCTGCCTGCGGTCTGGCTCCTGGACTCACCAACATCCTCGCAAAAAGGGGGGAGGAGGAGCTGGGAGGGGCCGAAGATGTGAAGATAATGGTTGGGGGCATCCCGGAATCGCCTGTACCACCGCTCGAGTACAGGATTCTGTTCTCGGTTGAAAGCGTGCTGGAAGAATACACTCGAAGGGCCACAGTGATACGCAACGGAACAAGAATTTCTTTACCAGCCTTATCGGAGGTGGAGCAGGTGGCATTCAGGCAGCTTCCTGGAAGGGTGTTCGAAGCATTTATCACGGACGGTCTCTCTACCCTCCCATTCACCCTCAGAGCAAGAAGGATGGAGGAGAAGACCATCAGGTGGCCGGGTCATGCGGAAAAGGTGTCGTTTCTCAAATCGCTGGGCCTGCTTTCAAAAAAGAAGATGTTAATACCGGGTAGCCATGGGTCTATCGCGCCCCGGTCCTTCCTCTCATTTCTTCTCTCCGAAAGATTGAAGCTCAAACCGGGGGAAAGGGATATGACACTTCTCAGGGTTTCTGTCACTTTTTCAGGCAAAAGAATAGATTTTTCAATGGTAGACAACTACGACCAAGATAAACAGGTGACCTCCATGGCAAGGACAACGGCGTACCCATGCTCATCTGTTGCTATGATGATACTCGGGCACAGGGTTAAGGCATATGGTTTTGTTCCTCCCGAGATCGCTGTAAAGGGAGAATTGTTCGAAGCCATGATGCAAAGGCTGAGAGACAGGGGGATAAACATCGAAAAGCAGGTTGACGGAGACTGATCAAAACCGAACTCTGCACGACCCGATTACTCTGAGCCCCTTTGCGTTTAGGTCGAGCAAGCACAACTTGATGCTTCCCCAAACAGGGACCCTGGACTGAGTTTGCATCTCGTATCTTCCATCACCAACCTTCTGTCCAACCTTGACAGGGACCATTTCGCCAGGGAGTTGCATGTGTACCGCCCTTTCCCTCCATTCATCTCTATAAAACCTGCTCTGATTCACTTCGACAGTCATGGAACTGGTTGTTTGAATATCATCGGAGGCTAACCAGGCGGTTTTGCGAAGTTCATCCGGTTCAACACCTTTGATCGATAAGCCCACTCTTATGCCCGGTCCAACAGAATCGAAATCCACATCGTTTACCTGGATCCCTTTCACTTCTATGGTTCTATCCGTGGGTCCAGGCAGGGGAACCAGTACGTCATGCATAGAGATCTTGCCAGAGAGCAGGAACCCCAGGACAACGGTCCCAACCCCCTTCACAGTGAACGCTCTATCGATGTAAAGCAGGGTACCGTTCGAAGGGAACCTTGACGCATCGATGTTCTGGGGGAGCTCTATGTTTGAATCCAGCCCGGATCTCATTTCTGATTCGTAGTTGTATAGTCTGGTGCCCTTTAGTTGGGCAATCGCCGTTGATCGATCAACATTGGAGTCTATCAGAAGAACCTTGCCCGGTATTTCATAAGCATCTAGAAGAACTGCGACCTCTCCATCTGCGGTGCTCAGTCGCCCCGAGACGGGGAAAATATAGTACGCAAAGGTTGATATGGACGCTATTCTTGCGCAACCCTGAATTCTAGGAGGGTATTCTAGATCATCCACGAATGTGTATCTGAAGTTCGACCTGGCCCTGTGGTAAACAGTGATCCCCTCAACCTCACTCTTCTTGGCTACTGAGTTCATGAATTTGGTTCTGGCTTCTGGTTCTGAGCCGAAAACCCCTATGATCGCTCCCGGTGGCTGTTCAGCCATGATAATCGACCACATTCACGCACGGTCATATCTTAAGCGAGGTTGTCCCAAGTCGAACTCTTCTCTTCTTTCTGTTTAGGTAAGAAATTGGCTGCAAAATTCAGGACCCAAGACGTGAAGTGATTTCTATTATTATCAGTATTATGGCTGCTGTGATTGCTATCATTATTGCCATGCTCTTTGCGTCGACCCCCTGTGTATCGTCAGCGGGACCTCCTTCCATGGTTGTGGTTGGCAGTCGGGTATTTTTAGAGTTTACATAAACGACTTGTTTTAAGCCTGACGGAGGTTTGATACTTTCAACATCTCGTATTCTTGGCTATGCTTTATAACAACGAGATCGGAAAACATTCAACCACCCAGACGTCGGATGCGAAAAAAATCTCAGAGGGTTTCTCTGAGTTCGCATGAGGCTCAGTCCTGCGCAATTTCACAACATCAGGCAATTTTTTCAAAACACCTATAAATCTCGCCAGAAGCCCGCGTTCGACTTTGGTCCAGTACAAATGGATTGCACTCTCAAACACCACTCTTGGCGTGCTGCTGGGCTCCTTGAACGGAACAATCATACTGATATCTCTGCCCAGCATTTTCAACGGTATAGGCATAAACCCACTGAACTCCTTCCAGTACCTTCTATGGATCCTATTTGGATACAACATTGCAACTGCCACGCTTCTCGTGACCTTCGGGAGGCTGTCCGACATGTTCGGCAGGGTAAGGCTGTACAACCTTGGCTTCGCCATATTCACCCTTGGCTCGATACTTCTGTTTTTGACCCCGGGGAAGGGGGACACAGCAGCCCTTGAGCTTATCGCATTCAGGTTTGTTCAAGGGGTTGGCGCAGCTTTCATTTTAGCAAACAGTGCTGCTATTCTTACCGATGCCTTCCCCACAAACGAAAGGGGAAAGGCGCTCGGACTGAATCAGGTTACCTTCCTTGGTGGTTCTCTGGTAGGGCTCGTGCTGGGAGGCATACTTGCCCCGTTCGACTGGAGGCTCGTATTTCTCGTCAGCGTCCCGGTTGGCATTGTCGGTACCATCTGGTCATACATGAAGCTCAGGGAGCTGGGCCAGATAAGCGGCAGCCAGAAGATAGACGTGTGGGGAAACCTTACCTTTGCTGCAGGTATCACGCTCGTGTTGGTGGGTATTACCTACGGCTTGGTGCCCTACGGAAGTTCTGTGACGGGTTGGGGCAATCCTTACGTTTTAATCTCAATTGTTACTGGCGCGCTGTTACTAGTAGTGTTCCCATTTATCGAAAAGAGGGTTCAACAGCCTATGTTCAGGCTGGAGCTTTTTGGTATCAGGATGTTCAGTGCAGCAAACCTGGCCGGCACCTTGAGTTCGATCGGCTACGGGGGTGTGATGCTCATGCTGATAATTATGCTTCAGGGGATCTGGCTTCCTCTTCACGGATACAGCTACGAATCCACCCCCTTCTGGTCAGGAATCTACATACTTCCCATGATGGCAGGCTTTGTTTTGATGGGGCCCCTTAGCGGAATACTATCCGACAGATGGGGGTCTAAGGGTCTCGCTACCCTTGGTATGGTTATCGTTACAGCCGCCTTCATAGCGTTATCAACCCTTCCCTACGACTTCCAGTACCCTGAGTTCGCACTTATCATATTCATCATGGGCATGGGAAACGGTATGTTTGGTGCACCGAATATTGCTGCCATAATGAATTCGATCCCACCTCAACACAGAGGAGCCGCCTCCGGGATGAGGGCTACCCTTCAAAACACAGGCCAGACCGTGAGCATAGGTCTCTTCTTCGGCGTGATCATTAATGTGCTTTCTTCGAGATTACCGGGCTCCTTTGCCCAGGCCTTCTCATCGGCCGGCGCCTCTCAGCTTACACCTTTGTTCTCAAATATCCCCCCCACAGGGGCACTTTTTGCAGCCTTTCTTGGATACAACCCGGTCGCAACCATTCTCCAGCAGGCCAACGCACCAATCGCACAGTTAAGCCAGGCTACCTTGACATTGATAGAGGGGAAGACTTGGTTCCCGCTCGCTGTTGCCCCCGCCTTTTCCGTGGCGTTACATACCGCATTTCTTATAGCTGCCGGATTGACCGGGCTGGCTGCTATCGCATCCCTTCTCAGGGGTAAGGCTGTGATTGTGGAAATGACACCAGCAAGACAGGCAACCTTCAGCACTTTGAAAACCCCCTCCAAGATTCGCTCAGACAGGGTGATGACTGATGAAAAAGATTCCAAAGTCGACGATTTGAAAGATACCACACAATCCGCAAACCGTCCGGACCCCACCAAAGAAAATGAAGGTATAACGGAGTAGCCGGCGCAATGTTGACGCAGCCACCATGTATCGGGTCCGATCAGGCCTGACTTTGCAGAATCAGAGTACGAACACCCAACTTGCCTATTAGGTAAAGTACGGTATATCAGGCCCTAACCTCTTTCCCCCTCATTGCTGAAAACACGAGCCCCATAGCAAGAATCAACGCCGCAGCCGTGAAAGATGTACGCACCCCTTCCATGAAAGAGGATGCCAGTCCTCCCACCACATTCGACGTACCGATAAATACTTCGAAGGCAACAGACCTTGGCACAGAAAGACTTGATACACTGATCGCAATCACGTAACTAAGCAGCGTACCTACATTGCCCAGAGTCCTTGCAAGCCCTGATATGGTACCATAATGAGTTGACGAAGCGTTAGCCATGATAGCGCTGTTGTTTGCTGGATAGAACATTGCACTTCCTACACCCGAAACTAGGGAAACCCCGACTATAACAAGAAGCGGACTGCTGGCGGTCAAAAAGATGTAGACAAGCACGCCGAGCAACATCAGCGACATACCTGACGTTGCGAGCAGCCTCGAACCAAGCCTGTCGGAAAGTCGGCCCGTAAACGGGGCTATAAAGCTGGAAATTACGTATCCTGGAACTAGAAGAAGAGAAGTTTTCAGAGGATCGATCCCCCTTATCCCCTGAAGGTACATCGTGAGCATGAACATTACAGACAAATATCCCACGCTTTGCATGAACGAAGAAATGAGGGCGTAAGAAAGCACCCTTTCCTTGAACGCAGAAAAATCGATCATCGGATTTTTACTTCTTGATTCTACAATCGAAAATGGCACAACAAGCAAAGCAGCCAACGCAGTCAGCAAAGAGTCAACGAGGGTTATCCCCTCACCGGCCATTTCTGACAACCCCAGCGTGGCAAAAGCAAGCATGACTGAGAAGATCACAAGGCCAGGTAGATCAAGCCTTGCTTCTACCTTCGGACTCTTCCCTATTCGAAGGTAGCCCAGGATGGTGGCGGCTATTCCGATCGGTACATTGATGAAGAATATGTACCTCCAGCCCAGCAGGGTGGTCACCACCCCTCCGATTATTATTCCGGTGGTGGCTCCCGAATTCCAACCGAGGGTTATATAACCGAATGCCCTTCCCCTTGCATTCCTCGGAAAATTGTCGGCTATGATCGCTCCACTGTTCGCAACCATCATCGCCCCGCCGACGGCCTGTAGAATCCTGAACAGAATCAGCTGATAGATGCTTTGTGAAAGTCCACAGAGCAAAGAGCCAGCCGTAAAGATGGCGAACCCAAGGTTGTAAATCACCTTTCTGCCAAAGATGTCACCAACGCGCCCGAGCTGGGTGGCGAGTATCGCAGTGATGAGAAGGTAACCAAGGAGAGTCCATATAGCTGTTGAAAGGTCCGCGTGCAGCTCGGTTGTTATGGTGGGTAACGCTAGCACCACCACTGTAGTGTCTATCGCGACCATAAGAGTGCCGAGGACGACTACGAATAGGGTCCCGGTTGTGGTTGCCGTTCTTTCCAACAGTCAGGACGGTTTTCTTAGAATAAATAAGTTATATGTCGTATCCAAAATAAATTCTTTGTCACCTTATATACAATGATTTAACCGCTCCCTATACGAGTTGATTTTATAATGGTTGATAAGGAAAGGATGAAAAATCAACTGCATCACCATGGGTTACTCTGCTTACACGGTACAGAAATCAGTATAGCTAACGGTAACTTGTCCAAAGTTTCACCCCAGATCTTCATCCTAAGATAAGACCATCTATATTTTGCGAAAGCGACGGCACAATATAGAACATATATTAAATGTATAAAATATCGTTTCAGTTGGAAACCAATATATATCGTTGGAAATCAGGTCATCTTAGAGAGTGGAAAAATGTTTAATTCAGAAAACTCTGTGAGACCATTCACTGCGATTGATAGCAAACCACTTTCAAGAGCACACCTTAGAATTTGGTTCACCGCAGGAATGGGTTTCTTTACCGATGCCTACGACCTGTTCATAATAGGAGTGGCTCTTCTCATATTTGGGGCCTACAATATACCCGGCTTCACACTGCATTCTACCATCCTTGGCCAGGCGGTAGCCGGATTCATAGGTTCATCCGCCATCTTCGCAGCGGTGTTCGGTCAGCTGCTCTTTGGTTTTCTTGGGGACAGGATAGGCAGAAAGACAGTTTATGGAATCGAAGCCGGCATACTAGCGGCCGGCGCGATACTGAGTGCGTTATCCCCTAGTGTGCTCTATTTGATCCTCTTCAGATTTATACAGGGGATCGGGATAGGTGGGGATTACCCTATATCGGCAACGATAATGAGTGAATATTCGAACGTTAAGGACAGAGGCAAGCTCATTTCACTCATATTTGCAAACCAAGGAATAGGATCTGTTGCTGCAGTTCTCGTCGGGCTCGGCTCTGTTGCGCTTCTCCCTCCTGATCTGGCCTGGAGGGTCGCTCTCGGGGCCGGCGCAATCCCAGCGTTGGTGGTGATCTACTTTAGAAGAAAGATTCCGGAAACCCCTAGGTATTCTCTATTGGTCAAAGGGAACGTGGAAGAGGCAAGAAGGGGGGCAAGTGTGCTGGAATCGGGTCTTACAGCTACGAACGTAAGGTCCAAAGAATCCAACTTTTCAAACTTTCTTCACAGGTATTGGAAAACGTTGATCGTCACAGCTGGAAGCTGGTTTCTTCTTGACGTTGCGTTCTACGGAACCGGCATATATTCAGGGGCTATAGTATCCTCCATAATTCCTGTCAGCAGTTCGCTTCCTGTTTCTTCTCAGCTCTTCAACAAGATACTGGAGTCGGGAGTGCCATTTTTCGTTGGCTTCTTTGGGTACTTTACGGCTGTTGCCCTTTTGGACAGGCTAGGCAGGAAGATAACCCAGCTCCAGGGCTTCATCGCCATGGCTTTGCTGTACGCCGCAGTATCATACTTCGCAATGACCAAGGGAACCTCCATTACAGGCTTTCTTATCCCGTCCTCCTTCGCGCTCGCGCTCTATGCACTGACATTCTTCTTCATCGACTTTGGCCCGAACACTACAACCTTCGTGGTTCCGGCGGAGGTCTATCCCACCAAGCATAGGACGACGGGGCACGGGATATCAGCTGCGGCTGGAAAGCTAGGGGCTGCTCTAACCACATTTTACTTCCCGGCACTGCTTCTGAATATAGGCGTCAAAGGAATTCTTGAAATGCTGGCCGTGGTAAGTATAGTGGGCGCCCTGCTAACTCTGGGATTGAAGGAACCGAACAAACTCACTTTGGAGCAGGTGGCAAGAGAAGAACTCGTAAACGAAAAGGAAGTCAAAGCTATCAACTAGCAAGGTGTATTTATCAAAGGAAATCTCCGTTAACCCATAAGGTGCGACTTTCACAGATGATCTATCTTAACGAAACAAAGAAAGGCGCCGACTGTGATCCCGCGGAACTCGTGCGACGCTTCCAAGGGCTTGTTCCCAGTGGTATTTTTCAAGGAGTTACCATACTCGTTCACTAAAAATTTAATGTGGTGGACCATTTACGTGTAGAGAATACATGCACTTTCATTTAAGCCAAAATGGGGCTGGCGCGATCGACCAACACTTCGGGTGTAACGGCTTCTTTCCCCACAGTCACTCCTAATACTGAATCTGGCATACCTGCTATACGGTCATTGATTTGCCAAGAAGAGTTAGCATGTCTAAAAGACCGATACCTAAAATCAAACATCGTTAAGGGGCACGAATCGTGAGTAGACGAATGGGAAGACGTAAGGTTGTGAAGTTTCGGGGAGATAAAAGCCTCCAGACTCATAAAGAATCAGCAAACACTTTCTCCAAGAGATTGCCTAGCGACAATCGATAGAGAACAACCCTGATTACGAAGCATACCCTCGAGATTTGTGCACGTATAATGCTGAACTATGCAATATTGGGGTAACTTCACACCGGAGGGTTTGCTCTCCGGTATACTTGAGGGTCTTTCTCTCCTGTTGCGCTTCCTCTCATCAAGCAGTTCCGAAGAGAGGGGGTAGTCAACGTAGTATGAAAGTGGGTAGAGAATACATAATAGCCACGTCCATCTTGTAAGCATCGGTAAGATACACCGGCTTGGTGAACGACATCGGATTCTATGAAAAGAGGTTGTGGTTTGGAAACCTTGTGTGTATCGAGACAATGAGACTTCTCGACGAAGCCAAGCTCAAGAAAGCGATCGACAGGGATATCATCCATCAGGTCATCCAGGATGTTCTTGATCCAGTGGGGACAGATGGCGAGGACAGTAGGGGGAAAGGATATTCCGTGGAATGAGCTGACGAGGGGGATTCAGAAGGCTGGAGGCATCCTGAGGGAAGACGTAATCAAACTGCAACACCACACGAAGACTACGAGAAGAAGGTGGAGAGGCCACGAATATGACTTCTACAAGATCGCACACTAACACATATACATCTTCAGGAAGCTGGCGGAAGGGAAGTGTCAACCGATTTCTGTGTCTGCCGTAGCTTTGGTTCAACTTTTTAATCAGTCTTAGCGACACCCTCGACGGTTCAAGCACAACAACCGGTTTTTCTTCCACCAACTCATCACTGAAGACAAAACATCATACCGTGGTCCTGATCTTCTTGTGGTTAGGCTAGACCATAAATCTTGGCCTTGGGTCTTGTAGAAACGAAGCCCTTGACAATCTCATACCCCGATCCCCGACAGATACCTTAAGGCGCTTGAGCACGGGATAAGGCTTTACTGACTTTTTGGACTTGCCGTTTTCTCTTACGACACGTAGTATGCGCGGGCATATTATAGAATGAAAGCACGTGATTTGAGGATGAGTGCCCGCTCCCTACCTCTTCAAGTCCCCCTTAAAGATCCACTGAACGCCATACTTATCATAGAGCTGTCCATACATTCCGAATGGCATTTCGTGCAACTCCTGTAACCGCGATTTTCCTGCTCCTACCGCAAGTTTGTCAAAGACTCTTTTCAGCTCTTCGTATGCTCCACCGATGACAAATACAGCAAATGAATTCCCCTGTTTCCACTCAAGTGTAGGGGAAGCCATCCAATCTGTTGCAGAAATTTCTAAATCCCCGCTTTTCAGTTGAGCATTAATGATTCTGCCGTGCTTTTCTTTTGGGAACTGGGCTTTCATGGGGGTATCGCCTAGCTTCGTAAGTTTCAGCTCTCCGCCAAGGCATTCGTGGTAAAATGCCATTGCTTCTGCACAATTTCCGTTGAACAGAAGGAATGGTGTGCAACGCAACATGATATTCACCTTGTTCATTTGTCCATATTAAAGTTAGGATTTTTTTGGATCGAAAACAATGCTGGCCCGACAAGCCATATTCAAAGACAGAAAGTGACTGGGCAGGGAAGCCTATCCGAACCCTGAGCGTTCGTAGCCTCCAGTCTTCCTCATGATCTCCATCTCTGATACCAAATCGTTAAGAAAGTTCCAGAGCGATTCTTCATCTTTGTTAAGCAGATCTAAAGGTAGTAATCCCTTTTACTTACAGACTATGCCCAGGCGACGGAAGTAAACTTGGGCCGTGACAGAAGAATCTTTGGCTACATAGTCTACCCACTTCCTTAGCCTTTCTTCTTCAAGCAATCGCTTATACTTTGAGGGCAGCTGCACCTTATCAAAGGCTTGCACGCATGGCAGAGCGATTGTCTTTTTGAAGGCGCCAAGACATGGTACCAGATGTTGACGGGCCCGGTGGGATTTGACCCCAAATGGGGTCGGGTCCTTCTTTGAAAGTTTCGTGTCCATGATCATTTAAACTGTTCCTACATATATAAACACCCCTCTACCGCCCACGCCAGACAGAGATTACAACATTGCAATGGGTGCTGAGCCGGACAACCGAGCGAGGGTCAAGCGCTTGTTCGAGGAAGAACTATCGGCCTCCCTAGGAAATCTTAGGCGGCTATGGGTGACGCAAGAACACCTGTGTCTATTCGTAGAAGGTTTATTACGGATACCCTAGCCGACTACTGGAGCGCTATGGGCGGACTCAAAGAAACTAAGAACCACATCAAGTCGACGATGACCTTAGCACTCGGCGTCGAAAAAGGCAGCCTCATAGACTTAGAGACAACTGGGCGGCCAAACATAGATAACGAACACGAAGTCATCACTCTTGGTTATTTTCATGGCAACGAACTGGTCGTCATACAGCGGAAATCCAAAGAAAAGGACCTGTTCTACGACGAGATAAAGAGAATCCTGAGACAACTGCCCAAGCCGTTCTATTCGTACAACGCAGACTTTGAGCGAAGCGTTATGGAGTAGGAACTCGGCATGGAAGCAGACCCCGGTGACTTCGTTGACATAATGCGTCCCTGGAAGAGCAGGGCGGACAAGTCGGGTCTGAAATGGCCAAAGCTAGATGAACTCATTAGCGAACCCGAGGACTACTTTAAAGACAACAAGATCAGCGGCAAAGACATTCCTTGTCTAAGGAAGGCGTACCTGGCTGGTGGCACTGAGACACTACTGAAAATGATCATGGAGCACTCGCTTAGCGATTTGCTGAGGGAGACTATCCTCCTCGTTCGATACGAGCTTTAGAAGTCCAGTTTCAGTCGTGACGACTTTCAAATGGCATAATATGACACCTGTCAACCAGGAATCGTTGCCCAAGCGTTTCGGGGGATATCAGCGTTTTTCAGTAACCCAGAAAAAGACTAGATCTGCATTAATTCATCCATTTGGTTCGTGGCGCACCAGGAAGCAATATTCGCGCGTCATAAGAAACCTCGGGTTTCTTATCAACATTAGGAAAACCGGGAATCTGGTATGTAAGAACCGTAGGTTCTATTGCAGATTTGTTCCAATACTCAGACCGGGTGTAAGGAAAGATCGTAAGAAACAGATATTCTTGGTGTGTCTTATTCATGGCGTGTGTTCAGCCTGAACCGCTTTGCAGAAGAGGCGGGTTTGAATTCAAAGATACCAAAATCAACCATTGCATCAAGATATCCGGAAAGGTACATCCTATGAACATCCAAACCTGAACTGTCTTTCTTCAGCTCTTCCATTATCTCTTTTATCATCATCCAGTCTGATTTCTTCTTAATCGCTGACAATATCTTTTCCTTAAGAGCCATCATATGCAATAAATTCAAAACGGTATTTAATGGTGAAGTTGTTTGATTTCGATTTCGAAACAGGCTTTCAAACAGCATATTGAACAAAAAAAGAGAGGAGATTAAGAGAAGCAGAAAAAAATAAAAAATATGGAAAAAAGTCACCCGTATCTATGTGTGGTTTTGTTTAACTTCAAGAAAGAAAACTCGCACAGTACTCAGAGCTGAGTCGGTGGAACGGGAAGTCAATGGCTTTAACCGTTGAAAGACGTCACTGACTTTCTGCGCCACGATGAGCCGCTCGGCATCAAATAGATCTCAATCTTATTCGTCTGACTTCAAGGGGAAGTACGAGGAGTTACTGTCCAGCAGAAAGTGGAGAGGACAGAAGAGGGAGGCGGGGCTGAAGGTCATACTATGCAACGCAAGATTGTTGGTCAATAACAAAACAAGATAGGAAGGAGAAATATAGTACTAAACGGTATTGGTATTTGTGTAAAAAAATTTTTAAGTGTACTATAAGTTTAATAGCAGATAACAGCTATGATTGGGTGAGACAGCATGTTAGCGGACGTGTCTCAGTCCATGACTTTCTATTTAAATGCTTATGAAATTCGACCCGAGAAACAATCTCGACCTTTGGATGCTTTTCGGATACCTCCAGACAATGATGTACAGGCAAGACGTCGCCTAGCTTCTATACTAAGAGAAAACAATATAACATTTCACCGCTTGTCATCAGACTATCTTGGGTATAAAGCCGGCTATTACATATATGACGTGGAAAGATGGAGTCAAATTATAAAGTCAGATGAAATACTTTCTAAAATAGAATGCTATAAGGAACATATAGAAGCCACCTCGTATGTTGTGAGGAATGCTATTTTGAAGCTTATCGAAGACAAACTGGGGCGAGTAAATGACATTAGAAAAATAAAAAACAGCATAGATGAAAGAAAATTTTACTTCTTGAATGATTTGTTAAAAGATAATTCAAGCATATTTACATATCACAGGTGTTTTGTTTATAGAGTGGAATATTTTGCCATCCCTACCAAGAAATTATTGCTTCTAATATTGCCCTCACTGTTAATAAAAGGCAAAAAGTCTCTTGAGTGGCTAATCAAAGAAAAAAATGTGCCTACTGAGTTACTATTGGGGCTACCGTTTAAGGTGGAACAAGAAATTAATCAAGAGATAAGGACACCGGCTTATGTAGGTTTCTTAGAAGATTTAACTGACAATACCGCAATTGTGAGACCTGCTGACCTAACTCTTAAAACCGTGGAAGTTCCGCTTAAGAACCTCTATGCTATTGGCAGAATAGATTTATACAGGAAAATTGTTGAGTTCCTCGGAGAGAATTGCGACCTGCTTTACGATTATAAAGGTGAATTTACGTTCACATGGGAAAAAAGAAAGAAAATAGAAAATGCTCCTTCAAGGATGAAGGAGGAAGTAGAGAATATTCGTAAGGAGCTGTTTTCCAAAAACGTTTTTCCTCTGAAGCTACAGAGTGTGACATACACTTTATCGGACGATCCTGTTTCTTTAGAATCGAGGGAAGAATAAAACATGTACAAAAGGGAAATACCGAGAAATCTTTTGTCGTTAAGGGTTGGAATGGACGCAACCACGCTTTTCCCATCTAAGGGAATAGAAGAATCAGGGCCCCTGGAAGTACGGAATCCAAGCATACGTTTGAGAACTGTTTACAGTGATAAGGACCAAAGTCAAGTGCAGACTCTTGTTCAGAAGATTAAATCAGAGCTTCGTGACGTTTTCAGAATCAATATCGAAGAAGAAATCGACAGTAGAGTGACAGGGAATATACTTACAGAAATCGGTGATTTGGCGCGTGAAGATGCAAAGCGGCCTCAAGACCACAGGCCGATATACTTAGTCGTCACTGAGAAGGGTTCTAAGGATAACCCAAGCGCCCCTTACTACAAGATCAAGTCAGAGCTACTCTCAAATAACATTCTTTCGCAATTTGTAACGACCGATACGCTGAACAATCAAAGGAGGATTTCCAGTAATACAACTTTTAGAAATATAGCCTTGGGCATATTCGTTAAGGCAGACAATATTCCGTGGCATTTACAGATGCCCATAACATTGAATGAACAGAGTGAAGAGTCATTAATCATAGGAATTGGGATAACTTCTGTCAGACACGACATCTTTTCTAAAGAAACTGATCGTTATGTTGGCTACATTTCGTTCTATAACTCTAGAGGTGTGTGGAAGATGATGTTTCCTATTCTTTCACCTGTAGATAAAATCCAAGAAAAAATTCAGCAATCTTTGCAAGAAGGGATCAACTATACAATATCGAAAGAAGTGAACAAATTAGATGTTATAATTCACTATGCAGGCAAGGATATCCAAATGGAAGAAGAGAAAGCTATTACTGAGACGTTGACTAGATACGAAAAAGACACTGGCTTCAAGATTAATTATGCAATAGTGAGGCTTATAAAATCTGCAGCTTATAGACTATTTTCAAATCGCGACAACGGCTACGCTCCTATGGGAACCTATGTGAATTTTGAGAACGGTCTTTTGTTGATCAACACCACTGGCATTCTGGGAAAAAATGCTACTCCAATGGGAGTTAATGTCCCTATATTAGCTTCTATTAAGAAAACAAACTTGCAAAGTACTCCTGATCTTATGCATAATATCGTTTATTCGGTCGTTGGTCTGGCAAGGATTAATTGGAGAGGCGTGAATGCGTTTAATTTCGAACCGGCAACAACGAAGTATGCAAGGGAAATAGCCTATATAATGGCTCACCTTGATCAAAAAATCTTCAAAAATCAAATCTCTTTAGCCTTTTTACAAAGCAAATTGTGGTTCATCTAAAGATCCAATTTTCTTAGTTTCTTCAGTAGTTGTTTGTCATTTTCAAGCGATTTTTTAACTTTTTCAACGTATGACCGATGCCTTAAAGTCTTTCGAACGAGATCAGGCAAATATTTACTAGGCAGTATATCAATTAATGTTATCCCCGATGGTATTGCAAATATTACGGGTCCTAGCAGATGGAAAAAGAGTATTGTAACCAAACCTGCCAGAATTTCTGGTAGTATTCGAATTGTATGGTATACAACCCAATTTTTCCTTCGTCGCCAAACGATAAACGTTATCTGGTCCTTCAGTGATAATTGAGGGATAGAGAGTAGAGTAGACAATTTCCAAACGAAGTACAATATTCTAATATCAAGAACATCATTTGAAAGCATTTTTAGTATTTGTCGAGCGACGTGCTTTATTTCTGAGACTCTGTAACTGTCTGTAACTTCCCCATAATTTAGTACAACACGTATAATTTTGGAGTAATTTTCTGAAGACTTGAACAGATTCTTCGGAGGGGAATAACCCAATTCCAGTTTTTTAGCAACCCATCCCATAATCTCTGTATAAATATCGGAAAATTCGTTGCCTCGTTTTTGTAGGTTAACTTCGGTCGTGGTTGCCAAATAAAACAATTCTTTTGCATCTTCCATACGTTCATCTTCAATCAGCATAAAGAGAACAAGTGGAGCCAGCTCAATCATATATCCTAAATTTTGAATTTTATTTCTATATCCCTTCCATTTCTCTCCATTACAAACAATATCTGCGAGAAAATCCTCTATTGTTAAAACTCTGAAACCCCCACACTTCCTGTTTAAGATTCTTGAGGCAACAGCTCTTTCGAAGTTGGATGCAGACTGGAGAAACACTTCGTCAGCCACCTTTAACACTAGGCTCGATAATTCAAAATCAGCCTTCTCGGGAGATTCATCGAATCGTATGGAGGTAAAAAAATTAAGATTACTCTTTAGAACATCGCTAGTAATATTACCTTTTATATTTACCCTTAATCTAATTTTTCTGGAAATTATTTCACTCATTCTTTCACCCCCTTTAAACATTCCGACACTCTGGGCATTAATGTTTCTACTACTTGCATGAAATTACCATATGTGGTTTGGTTGTTGTAGAACGTAACCGAGAAAATCAAGGCGAGGTCAAATCCTCCTTCCGATATTCCGTTTTGCATCAGTATTTCAATTATTTTTATTGTATTATCGAACGGCTTTTTTTAATATACTTTTCGTTATTCTTTCACTTCTTTTGGAAGCGACGTTTTTCTGTCAAGTTCTTTCATTATTTCCTTTACTGCTTCACGAACTATCCAAAGGGCTTCACCCATGGAAACTCTATATTTTTTGCTAGTACTGTAATTACAACTTTAATATTCATATGACATTTTAACATTTCGACTGCCTCAGGATACCGTTATCTATGTGAGCTGCATATAACTCTTATTTCATCACCTCTTCAGGTCGGAGGGTATACCAGTTATCTACCTATGCGTGATCTCTTTCTGCTCCGATCCAGCACTGGCTTCTCCTTACGCATGAAGGTTATCGCTCTGAGAGCTTCTCCTACGAACTGCACCTTCCTGAAATAGACAGAAGGTTAAGGGAGATGGACCTGTTGAACTCAATTATTGATGAGCTGGAAAGTGCAATCAGGGAAACAGCTGCAAATGATGAAAGGGTGAAAATGCTGGACACAATTCCAGGTATTGCACCTTATTCTGCTCTTTACCTTTCTGCTTGATGACGTTGGAAGATTCAA
>Ga0080006_1142152_pt1 | contig 18139 bp, 20 predicted proteins | sample RS3BMetagenome_FD_69209 | JGI IMG/M metagenome (GOLD analysis project Ga0080006, IMG submission 69209) | Ferric oxide microbial mat and aquatic microbial communities from Rainbow Spring, Yellowstone National Park, USA - RS3B (SPADES... ... | reverse complement strand
TTAGAAGTAGGATAAGAAGAGTAGTCATAATTTATCCCAGGCTGAAAGGATACAGCAGTCTGAGATATCAGGGGTATTATGGCTAGGCTGAAAACTATCATAAATATCATTACTGCCAGCATGCCTCTGCTTGTCATTGCCTTTTTCAGGTCGTAGGCTAAGACATGGGTCAATTCTCTTCACCCTTTATCAGTCTGAAGAAGTAATCCTCTAAGCTGGGAGTCCTGTAAGATATTTCCCTAACCAGGTAGCCCATCTTCACCAATTCTGCATTTATCAAAGACGGGTCGCCTTTGAAATCTGTCACGTTAACCCTGTCATCTTCAACTTCTACCTTTCCATAAGACTTCAGATATTCTCTGACTCTATCGTCTACATTGTTAAGTCTAAGTATGAGGAAGCCTCCCTCAAGCGCAGAAAGCTCTTGCCTTGTTGAGATTCGTATAATTTTCCCCTTGTGAATAAATACTACTCTGTCAGAGAGCTCCTGAACCTCCGAAAGAATGTGGGAAGATAGTAGTATGGCTTTCTTCTTTTTCTTCAAATCAACTATAAGGTTCCTGAAGAAAAGTATTCCTTCTGGGTCCAGTCCATTAAGAATTTCATCAAACAGGAAGTTCTGCGGGTCTGATAATAATGATGCAGCAAGGCTGAATCTCTTCTTCATCCCTTGTGAGAAGCTGGAGAGTTTCTTTTTTTCAACCCCTGCAAGGCCTGTCTCTCTCAACAGGTCTATGGCCAATTTCTCCGCTCTGCTGCTCTCTATTCCATAGTAGCCTGCATAGTATTTCATCAAATCCAATGCCTTTGCATTTTGCTCGAAGTTTGGAAGCTCTGGAACCCAGCCAAGCCTTCTTGAAGCATTAACCTTATCTCTTATTATGTCAAAACCATCAACTTTGACAGTGCCTGAGGTCGGATATATCACTCCAGCAGCAATTCTTATTGTTGTAGTCTTCCCAGCACCGTTTAAACCTACGAACCCTACAACCTCCCCATCAGCTACATCAAACGTTATGTCTTGAATCGCTGGGCCGGATTTTCTGGAATATAACTTAGTCAGGCCCTGCACTTGCAGCATAGATTTGGCGCCAGGGCAGGGGTATTTATTATATGCTAAACATATGTTAGATTATGAGATAAACCATTCGTTATTTTAGCCTATCCTTTTATAAGTAAGACAATACAAGATACCAGTCGGCATGTGAGTTAGATGGGTAAAAGACCCATAGGAAAAAGTGGAAAGATACGCAAGAAGGATGAGAAATCGGTAGAAGCCAACCTGAAGTCTTTTGAGAAAAAGAAAAGAGAATACATTAACCAGCTTTCAAGGCTCAATATGAGGGTTAAGGAAGCAAAAGCTGAAGAAAAGAAGCAGCTTAAGAAGGCAAGAGTTGCCAGGAATGAATTTACAAGTGTTCAGAAAAGGCTTGAAAATGCGCAAGGAAAGATGAGAATAAGTGAAAAGTCTTACGAATCCCAGATAAAAGAGCTTGAATCAGTCCTGAAAGAGAGGAAGGACGAATTTTCTTCCCTGCAAGATAAGATACAACTAGCTAAAACTGAATACGAGCAGCTAAAGTCTGGCATAACCAACATGAAGATGGCTGATGCAATGCTAAAGCTGTTGCTCGCTGCTGACCATGAAGGACTTGAAAAATGGCTCACCCATGATTCTTCAATTCTTCTGGAATATATAAGGAGTGCAGGCTCTTCTCCATTTACAGGTTTCTACAGGCGGATGCTGTATGAAGCCCTTCTCGGTAAGGCCTATTCATACTACAGATGCTCTAACTGCAATTCCTCTTTTCACGCTCAGGAAGGAAAAGAACCTCATAGCTGTCCTTATTGCTCTTCTCAAAGAAGCTCTTTGCAGCTCATAGACATAATTAAGGAAGCTTCACCAAAGTCTGAAAGCGGAATACCTCTATTACCCTCTCCATCCTAATCAGAGAACTGAGGCAGGTTCTCCTCACCGGGAAGCATTATCCTGCCGCAAGAAACGCACCTGTAATATTCGCCTGAATCATCCAGCACCGCTCTGCCCTTACAGGAGACGCAATATACTTCCCATATCGCCTGCATTTAACACCACCTTTCTCCATACCTATATGCATCAGGTATTTATGCATAGCAATTTATCGATTATACATTCGACTATTGTCGAACTAAATATGAGGAAAATTCTTTTGAACCAATATAACGCTGCCAGCTGCGATGTCACTAACGGAGAGATTGCTTATAGAGGGAAAAGGCAGGTTTGTCGATGATATCAAATTGCCTGAGATGCTTCATCTTCACATAGTCAGGAGCCCATATGCAAGGGCAAGAATAATAAGTGTGAAAGGGGGAATAAACGGTCATGAGTTAAAAGCTAGCCTTGTATCTGTTGGCGAAGGTGCTGGAGGGAGGGCAAATATACCCTTCTATGTCTTATCAACAGACTATGTCAATTTTGTAGGTCAGCCCGTTGCTGCTGTCTTGGCTGATAGCAGGGATAAAGCTGAGGATTTGGCTGAGAGCGTAGAAGTAGAATATGAGCCGTTGAAACCTGTAGTTGACCCTGAAGCTGCACTAACATCAGAGCCGATTCATCCCGGAACAAAGAGTAACATATTCGGCTCTGTCAACCTTGGTTCTGATTTTGATATAGATGATGCACATATAGAAGTTGAAAGAACACTAGTTAATGAAAGGATAATCCCGAACCCTATGGAGACTAGGGGAATCCTTGCAAACTACGACGGGAACAGGTTAAACATACTTATGCCAACACAGTCTGTCTACTCCATACAAAGGGGACTTTCGTCTGCTTTGGGTATACCAAAAGAATCGATTCATGTTGTTCAGACAGATACCGGGGGAGCATTTGGCACCAAAGGAGCACTCTATCCAGAGTATGTTATCGCAGCATACGCATCGATGAAATACAGGAGGCCTGTAAAGTGGATTGAAACCAGGTCTGAGCATATAGTAGCAACAAATCAGGGGAGAGGAGCAAGGGGTAAGGTGAAATTATATGCTGAAAAAAGTGGAAGGATCCTGGGTCTGAAGGCTGACATTTTAATAGATGGAGGGGCCTATCCTGTTGGTAATGCGGAGTTCTCTCCAAACTGGATAGGATATCAGATTACTGGACCATATGCAATAAACAGAGTTTATGTAAATGCAAGAAGCGTCTTCACCAACAAAGTCCCGCTTGGCCCTTACAGGGGTGCAGGCAGGCCAGAAGCTGCATTTTTCATCGAAAGGACAATAGATATGCTTGCAGATGAGCTAAAGATAGACCCTGCAGAAATAAGACTGGTCAATGCAAGCGATGAACCATTCACTTCCCCTCTGGGTCTTAGTGTAGACCCGCTGAAGCCATTTTTGAAGAATGCTTTGCAAGAATTGCATTATAATGACAAGAAGAACAGAAATGTAGGTATATCATGCTTTGTTCTCATACCTGCAGCGCAGCCAGGGGAATCTGCAAGGCTTAGAGTCTCAAACGGCGTGATCGATGCATGGCTTGGAGGAAGTGCTAACGGTCAAGGGCATGATGTTTTCGTGGCAAAGCTGGTAAGCAAGGAGCTTGGAGTACCAGAGAGTTTGGTAAGGTATAACCATAGCGATACCGACCAGCTTGATAGAGGTGTAGGAAGCTGGGGGAGCAGGTCAGCTTTGCTAGCAGGTATGGCCATTTTGCAGGCGGCAAGGCAGTTGAAAGAGCAGGTAAAGGAGAGGGAAGGAATATACACACCTGAGGCACTGCTTAGAGGGGAATATGATTCAAAGGTTTTCTTCCAGCCAAGCTCCTCTCTTACATCTCTGGGCGTGAATCTTGTGGAAGTGGAAAGGGATGAATCCCGTGGCTTGAGGATAAGCGAATGTTCTGCATACTATGATGTAGGAATACCTCTCAATCCTGACATGGTTGTAAGTCAGGTTGTAGGCGGCTCTGCCCAGGCAATAGGCCAGGTGCTTTACGAAGCAGCCATTCTTAATGAAAACGGCCAGCCTCTGGTTGCAAGCATATCCGATGCAGGTGTACCTTCTGCCCCTGAAGTGCCAGAAATAAAAGTGCATCTGGCAACAAATCCTTCTTCACTTGAGCATGGAGCAAAAGGAGTTGGGGAGAGCCCAACAATAGGTGTGCCTCCTGCATTGGCTAGAGCAATAGAGAAGCTTACAGGAAAAAGGATAGATAGAACTCCTCTGGATAAGCAGATAATAGCTTCACTCTTTGAATGAAGTACTCAAAACGGCAAAGATGACTCAACAACAAATTCACATGCGTTTGAGCCCATTGCCGTGCATGCAACTTCCTTCACCTTTGCCTCTGTACCACTCCACCCCATGAAAAATCCGGCAAAACTCCCTGCAAGGAAGTGGCAGACAGGTTCTTTACTTTTCATGTCATCTGAACAAAATGGGCAGTTAGCTAACACAATTTTCAACGGAAATGTATTTCTACTGTCTGGAAGCAATGTCAGCTTTCCCATTCCCCAGGAAGATACTATATTTGCAAGGGAATTCAGCATATCAGAAATCGTCATTGATTTTTTCATTTGCTCAGCAAGATGCCTTCCATATCCTACACCTCTCCTGAACATAACTATCTTTGCGCCAAAACCTAGGGCTGCTTCTAATTCTCTGTCAGCTGACTTCAAAGCTTCAACGTTGACCATAATGATTCTCTTACCATTGTTCGGGTCCAGCAGCATCCCTTCAGCCTTTTTATCTCCTGCCTTCTCCTGCAAGCGAGCCCACACTGTGCGGTAAACCCTTCAATAAATTAAACTTTTATATTACAGTAAGCAGAAAATATGTAATAATTTTGTTATTATTACGAGACTTTTACAAACTTAATTTGTAGCACTTCAGATTTAATCAATCATTAACCTTTGCTCAAATACGTTCCTAATCAGTTTTTATTATATAATAAATCATTCTTTGATTATCCTTATATTCACATCTTCATCCTTTTCAGTCAGCAGAACTATGCTGGCTTCTATTAGATATTTCAGGATTGCTCTGGCAAGCTTAACATCGTAACGAGCTGTCACTCTTATCAGCTGAAGCAAATTTAAAAATATATCTTTGTAGTCTTCGCTTACAAACCTCTGCTGCTCTTTTACCATATCAGATATTGATGTCAGAGTCCTTTCGAATTCATCCAGCTGGTATGAATATGCAGAGTTTCTTGCACCGGGTCCTGCATCTCCAATCAATTGTTAGCTCCCTCCACTCTTTCCCTCATACGCCTTAATGCCTAGGCAATAATATAACGTGTTTGGTATTAGAAGTATGGAATTATCATGTCATGCTTTAATCACTTCATGCGGCGTTCTAATTTTCTAGAACCATGCAAAAATCATTTTACAAGTACTTTCTCAGCAGTCCTGCCAACTTCCCTCCATGTATAAAGCATAACTGGCAGAGCGATAAGAACCATTACAATGATAACCATAAAAGTCCCTGCATCAAGAGGAAGCATACTGAAGACGCCATACGAATACATTGGAGCAAAGACGACAAAAGCAATCCCTCCATACAGGAGAACTCTAGCGCCAACAAGCCTTCCAAACGATGCTATTCTGACAGAACCGAACTTCTTTGCGATCTGAAGGGTCTGACCGAAGAAGAATCCAATAAGCATAAGCACTACAAATGTACCCAGCCCGAAGAGAGCTCCTGGCAGCCAGCCAAACATCCAAAGACCATTATCTGCAAGCGCCGGCAGAGCTGCAAGGTATACAAACGTTGTAAATACACCTGTATCTACACCAAATCCTGATATGAATCCATGAATAACTGTCCAGTGAACTGGGACCGTTTGCTCTTGTATGCTGGTATGCTTCATCAAATCGCTTCTAGATACATTCATCAAAGGGTGAAAATGAGGAATTTTCTCCTTCAGAATCAGGTAGCCTGCAACTGCCATGGCCAATCCTACCACGAAGTATATAGGCCCGTTAAGCCATTCTCTGGTAACAAGAAATACAGCTACAGCGAAGTAAACCAGCTGACTCATTATAGCCCTTTGCACTGTGAAGGCTAGAGAGAAGAAACCTCCCGCCTTCATTCCACCTTTTCCTGTAGCTGAACCGACAGAATAGGCAAACGTTATAGGCCAGGTATGCTCGTCCGGGATTATGCCATGGAGCATTCCTAGGGCGAAGCATCCAGCAAGAAGATAAGGTAATGAGCCAGCTACCAACCTATTTATTCATCTCCAGAGCATGGCGGTATAGGCTTACCATGAGGGCATTCCTTAGGGTGCCCTTGGATTGAACAGAGTCTCTCTACTATGTCATGGCTCAAAGCCATATCTATTTCTCTTGCAGCCCTGCAGGCTTCATCAGCAGGCAGTTTCATCTTGTAGAATATGTTCTCAGCTATTCTGTGATGTCTTTGATAATCGTCAAGGCAGGCCCTGCCTCTAACTGTTATTCTTGTCTTTCCTGAGACACGTTTAACCAGGCCCAAGAACTGAAGGGTTCTGACATGCTCCAAAGCTGAGGGTGGCCTGATCGATAATGAATTTGCTATATCCTCAAGAGATACGCCCTTCCTCGTTGCTGGTAATGTCTCCACCAACTGCAACACCTCCAGTTGGCGCCTTGTCAGTCTTTGAAGAACCTCCACAGATTAGGTAATACCTAATTATTATATAACTTTTTAGATATAGCCTAATTTCTCGAGATATAGCTCAATCGATAATAAAGGAAGATTGCTTGACCTATTGTTAAAGCTTAGGCAACAAAAGCTACCAATACTTATATATAAGCCAATAAAATATAAAATGATGATTTTCATAACACTGGCGAAGTTCAGAAAGAAACCAACAAAGGAGACTATTGCAGCAGCAGACAAAATTTTCAAGGCTTCAGAAAAGAAAGGAGTCAAGAATCTCGGTACATACTGGACACTTGGCAGATACGACGCTGTTAGGGTTGTGGAAGCACCTGACCTGAAGACAGCTATGTGGGTAGCTGTACAGCTCGGAGATGTAGTGGCGTCTGAAACCCTACCAGCAATCAAAAGAGAAGAAGCAATAAAGCTTCTCTCCTGAATAGCTTCACCATAATCTAATACCAGCCTAAAAGAGGCTGCGAATGACTAGCAATGGCCTTGCACAAAAATAATTCTATGATGCAGTGAATGCCTTGAAAAGTATTTGCTCGTTAAATCTGCGAAAGAGAATGATTTAAGAAGAGCTCTTCAAGACAAGAGAGAAAGATGTTTGACCTGATAGAAATGCTGGGGGCAGTGGGTGTCTCTATACTTCCTTTTTACATTGGTCTCCTTTTTTTAATAAAGGAAGAATGGCTGCAAAGAAATCATAGCATAATCTATCCTCTTTCACTAGGCATGGTAATATACTTCATGATAGACTCTTTCAGAGATTCTGCAGACCTTGGTGGGGACGCAAGAGTTTATCAGGGAGGACTAATATTACTTCCGTTTCTGGCATTTATTCTAATACTTGTCTTCTGGAAGAAATCAACGGTAAAAAGTACTGGGCTTGCATATCCTCTAGCCCTTGCCTTATCCCTTCACACGGCTGGCGAGTCTTCAGAAATAGTTGTTTTGTTTCAGGCTATAAGTATAAATCAACTGTTATCAAATTACATCCCTGGCTTCATAGGCTTCTTTGGTCATAAGATAATGGAGGGATTTATTCTTGCATTTTTGTTATCAGGTATCGAAGGCGGAAAGACAAACAAATATCTAAAAGCAGCCTTTCTGATTCTTATGGTATCTTTCTTTGGTGCCTTTACAGCTATTAGTTCTCTTCTGACCTCTGTCTACCTTTTCTCAGCTGGAACGGCTGGAGAGCTCTTCCTAATTGCCTACTTGGTTGAATCGAGAGATAATACATTAGCCAAGACAGCAAAATTCTACATATATTTACTGATAGGTTTTCTGACCATCTACCTGCTAGGTTACCTTCATTCAATAGCGTAAGCTCAGACCTTAAAGTAAAAAGAAATATCAGTGGTATTAAGAGCTAAAAGATGCTTAGTCCTTGAACTATCGCTCTGCTTATTCTACATTATTAACTGAAAAAACTTAATTCAGTCTAGCCTTATAGACAATTAGTTGGAAGGCAAAGAATGCGTGGTAAAGGTCTCGAATGTAGTCAAAGAATATGACTCGATAAAGGCGCTTCATGGCTTGACCTTTGAGATAAATCAGGGCGAGATATTTGGCCTTTTGGGACCAAATGGAGCAGGAAAAACAACTCTTATCAAGATACTACTTGGCTTGACAAAGAGAAATTCCGGGGAAGTCAAGGTTTTTGGATATGACCCTAGAAGAGACCTATCGATGTTAGGGCAAGGTGTGGGGTTGTTCTTGAGGATACAGTTTTGGGCACTTATCTGATTGCTCAAGAAAATCTCGAGATGTGGGCGCAGTTGTATGGTATCGCTCCTGATACAGCATCAAAGAGAGTGGAAGAGTTGTTAAGGTGGAGCGGGTTGGAAAACTATAGAGATATAGTGGTTGGAAAATTTTCAAAAGGTATGAAAAGAAAACTTGACCTTTGTGTAGGCCTGCTTAACTTGCCAGCTTTACTTATTCTTTAAGAACCTACTTCAGGATTAGACGTTGTAGCAAGAAGTGAAGTTTGGAAACTTATTGAAGAATTGAAGGCAAGGAAGATATCAGTCTTGCTGACAACCCATTACCTTGAAGAAGCGAATCAGCTTTGCCAAAGAGTATGCATAATCAACAAAGGCAAAGTTGTCGCAATAGGTACGCCTGCAGACCTGAAGATGCAGCTTACGGGTGATATGTATGTTCTAAGGGTCAGGTTTAAGCTAGGAATAAGACTGGATGGCCTAGACCTACCTTTAGTGCCAGAAATTGGCGAACTGGGTGCAGTTTTTAGAGAGGCTGAGTCTCTACTTATCCCTAAAAGGATAAGCAAGTTCGGTCAAGGAAGTGAGAAGCCCACGTCTGAAAGACGTGGGTAGTTCACAGGAAAACCTCAGCAGCTCTGGCAGATAGTTGCAAAATTAAACGTTTTATTTCCCGATGGCATAGATGAGATAGTATACTCAGAACCAACCCTAGATGATGTATTTATGGTAGCAACAAGAGAAGGATGAAAAGTTGTCCAAAGATAACGACTCAAATCGCAATGTGACACCATTTTTCAAAAGTACTACTGCACTGACCAAAAGGTGGTATAAGAGAATGAAGAAGCAACCTGCTGATATAGCGGCATCAGTAATTCAGCCAGCAGATTGGTTGCTCCTCTTTGGAAGTGCATTTAACAGAGTAATAACTTTTCCAAGCTATTCATACATAGCATTTATGACCTCTGGCGTTGTCGTTATGACTACTTTTAATGGAGCACTTTACGGCGGAGTAGAGATTTTGTTTGACCGTGAGTCAAAGCTCATCTACAGGCTCATCAGCTCGCCTATACATCCGTCTTCGACCATTGCAAGCAGGATCCTCTTTGTTCTTGCAATTACAAGCTTACAGAGTCTAATAGTCCTAGCAGTCGCGTCTGCAGTAAACCTAAGAATAAGCTCTGGAGTTCTTGGCTTGGTTCTGATTCTATTGCTTGGCTTGATGCTTGGCGTAGTTATAATTTCAATTTCTATGGCCTTGGCTTTTGGTATGAGGGACCATGGTGCATTTTTCTCTTTGTTAAGCTTCATTAGCCTACCTGTAATTTTCGTCAGTTCAGCTTTTGCGCCTCTTTCGTCAATGCCTGTTTGGCTTCAGTCAGCTTCGAAGCTAAATCCACTAGCATATGCAATTGATGGTGTGAGAAATCTTGTCCTTCAATGTTTTGATGAACTGCAGATATTGTCTATAATCTTGATTCTTTTCCTGTTTGATATTATTACCTTTTCTATAGTAACCTATACTATGCGAAGAGAAGTGGAATTGTAGACCTCGGTAATAACATACTAAGTATGCATATATGATTTGAATATTGGAAAACTTGGCAACATGCCTTGAAACCGTGACCAATAATATACTTTATAAGTAACATATACCTATATGGTATTTATGAGTAGATGGTTACCTAAATGGCTCGCAGAAGTCTATTCAAAACTCTTACTGGCATTCGGCTCGTCGCAATTCACGGTCGACCAGGCTAAAAAAATTGGTATTAAAAAACCAGCAGTGACTTTACCGAGGCTTGCTAAAGCTGGATGGATAATAAGGATTGCAAGGGGAAATTACGTTATATCTGAACCTAAAGTGGCTATAATTTCTTGCTTTCAGCATGACTGGAGAGAAATGATAAAGCAGAAAGAATACATTCCGCTGCTTGAATTTCTTGTAGCTAGGCTTTCAGAGGGATACGACAAGAAACTTAAGGGCCTAGTACTATTTGGCTCAGTTGCCAGAGGTACTGCGAAGCAAGAAAGCGATATTGACTTACTTGTCGTTGCAGAAGACATGCCTTCAAGGTATGGAGATAGAGTGAGGAAGACACTTTCGATCTTATCAGCTATTGATGTTTTAAAGAGAGAGTTCTATTATAAAATGAAGCTGTATCCAAAACTTGATTTGATACTTCTTGATGCAAAAGAGATGCAGGAACCCTATCCTTTCTTCCTCGACGTTGTCAGAGAAGGTGTAATACTCTTCGATAGAGACAGCTACACATCAGGTATATTCAATAGTTTGAAGGATGAATTCCGGAAAATTGGTGCAGTTAGAGTGGAACATACTGACGGAAGGTGGCACTGGGAGATTCCTGTTGCGAGGCAAGCATAAGCATGGATATGTTTAGGCTTGGGGCAGATTATCTCAGAGGTGCAAGGTCAAGGCTTGTGGATGCAGAATCTGCGTTAAGGAGGGGTGACTATCCGGAAGTGGTAAGATACAGTCAGGAGGCTGTAGAACTTTCGTTAAAAGCATGTCTCAGAATGGCTGGTATAGAATATCCGAAAGTTCATGATGTTGGCGATGAACTGAAGTTCAACGCGCTCAAATTTCCTACGTGGTTTTCAACGGGAATAGAAGAGTTTGCTAGAATATCAGCTGAGCTAGCAATTAAGAGAGCTGCCAGCATGTATGGAATTGAAGCAGCTGGTAAAGGACCAAGCGACCTCTTCGATAAGGAAGAAGCAGAACTCAGTATCAGGGAAGCTAAACTGGTCTACGAAAATGCTGAGAAACTCTATAGTGAATATAAAAAGCAGTGATGTAGTAAGGGTGGCTTGTTTACAATATACCAAGAACCATTTTACGAAATGTTCTGCATAAGCCAAATACTTTAATCAGAAGGGTAGCTTGCTTTGGTGAGCTACTCCTCAGCTGAAGCCTCGGAGCTTCCTGCTTCCACGACCATACTCGATCCCCATACCACCAAAGCGCAGTTTCCCAGCGATGGAAACTTTTATTCGAGCCACGTTTGGGCTGATGGGTTACGGAGGTATCGATCTCCACAGGCGTATATTCGGGTCGCACCGACCCTACTTATTGTTAGTGATCCCATACTGGCTATAAACTTTTCTATTGAGGGAAGTCCATGTATCTCAGCGCTAAAGCTATTGAGATTTATTGCTTCCCTCAAACTCCTAACAACCTTTTTAATACTCGCCATCTATGTGATGATGAATAAAGGAGATTGTAAGGTTCAAACTTTCATGTCAATTAGATGGTATATTCCAAAATCAAGCAAAGAAAGACTCTACCTGAATCGATATTTCTTCTTTCTCTATGGCGACCTGTGAAGTTAGCAATGTTTATGCTGTAGATAAAGCAATTTGGTAGCAACTTTGAGCCATGTTTAAATATTTAACTCCACGCATAAAAATCGATTTTGCAAGGTCGAGTTAAAAATTTCCTCATTATCGTATCAATAATAGCATTGATTGGCCTTGGTGCAGCCTGGGTAATCCTTCTAGGAAACTCACAAGCTAAAACACAAAGCTTCCTTTACATTACAGGAGGAGGTATTCAATACGCAGAATCAGCATATAACACTACTAACGAAGGCTATCTTGTACTGCATCCAGGGGAAAGTTACTATCTAAACGCAACTTTCATCATTCTTAGCTCCGTAAGCAGAGCAGCTAGCTATGAATTCTTTGGCCTTAATACTGATTCTCCGACCTGGTTGAATCTTCAGCTATCATCTGTAACCTTTACCAACGGGACCAAGATATCGATATTGATTACTCCTCAGAATTCTTCCCCTTTGGGCAGCATAAGTTCCATAATATTTTCTGCAAGCAATGGAAGTCTGACTCCTGCCACAATCTATTTTACTGTAGTTCCTCAATCAGAAAAGATTGTGCCTGAGAAATCTTTTCTTGTTTCCGTCGATTCTTCAGACTACATGCTTTCATCTTCATTTTTGATATCATATAAAAATGATTTAAAGGTAATAACTGCTTCTCTTCCTTCTGCTGGTATATATGTGAGCACTGCTGAAAATCAGTCAGCTATAAACAATTCAAAAGGCCTATACCTGCATGCTTCGGTAAGAGACAAAATCAATTACACCATGCCCCTTCAGCCATTGCCAATTGTATACACACTTTACTCAGAGGCAAAGATACCATCATCGCTAGTAACAAAGAACAATTATACAATAAGTCTTGAATTCACTTTTGCTGATGGCACCACCTATAACTATAGTCAAACCATACCTGTCATAAACATCTCAAATGCTACAGGAACAGGAATAAATCAAAGCAGTTCTGCATACTTCACTATAGTTGCAAGCGACCAAGGTTATAACCAGAGCATATTGCACGGAGCTCCTTCAAATCCCTGGCCCGTCATAAAGGTGAAACTTGGCACTAGTGTCAGCATTAGGGTTATCAACAATGACACCATAGAGCCCCATGGCTTTGCCATAAACCACTACTTTGACAGAGGTGTAGCTATCCAGCCAGGGCAGAGCTATACAGTCAGCTTTGTCGCTGACGAAGCAGGTAATTTCATAATATACTGCAATATACCCTGCTCAATTCATGTATACATGATAGCAGAGCTTCAAGTCTCTGAATAATTCATATCAGCGCTGCCACAACAGCAATGAGAAATATTACCGCTAGATATGGGCTTGAAAATTTGAATGCAAGCCATGCATTATCCTTTGTAGGTGACATGTAAAGCTTGATGTTTGTATAAAGCAGAAACGCTCCGAATACAAGAGCTGATGCAATGTAGATTAATGACCCTAAACCTTTGAAATAAGGATAGACAAGAATGCTAACAGGAATGAGAAGAAGAGTATTGAAGACTATTGCCTTTGACGCCTTTGCAACTCCTACAACCGAGGGCAGCATAGGCATACCTACCGATGAATAATCTTCTTCAGTTATAACTGCAAGGCTCCAGAAATGACTTGGCGTCCAGACGAATACTAGAGCAGCAAGAACTGCTGCAATTTGCCAGTAGTTTGTTGTAACAGCATACCATCCTGCCAAGGCTGCACAGCTTCCTGCGAAGCCTCCCAGAACTATATTCCAGATTGTTCTTGGCTTAAGCCACAATGTGTATACAGGCACATAAACAAAGGCACCAAGGGCTATGAAGAATACTGAAGCAAGAGGCAAAGTCAGGTATGCCAAAACAATTCCTAGGAATAGTATGCTAAACGCAAAAAGTAGAGCCCTGTTGGGAGGCACTATTCTTCCAGAGGGTAGGGGTCTTCGTCTTGTTCTTCTCATCTTTGCATCTATATCCATCTCGAGGTAACTGTTAAGTGCAAGTGCTCCACCTGATGCCAAAATGCCTGAAGCTAGCAATCCCATCATCTTGAGAATAGGGGGAAAACCTCTCTGCGCTATCAAAGCTGAAGCGATAGCAACAAGAAGTAAAAGAGGTATTATTCTTGGCTTCATCAGATGAAGATAATCAGTCAGGCTCAATTGCGATATCAGCTGTCCCAGCCAAACGGCTTCCTGCTTGGAGATAATGACAGGTATATTAGAATTGCCCGTCTTCTATAAATCACTTTCGTACAGTTAAACAGATGTGTAGACCCTTTGCTTGACTGTTGATTCTGCTTTTATAACAGACTGAGCAGCAGCCAATCTTGCAACGGGAACCCTGAAGGCTGAACAGCTGACGTAATCTAGCCCGAGCCTGTCACATATTTCCACAGAGCTGGGCTCACCGCCATGCTCTCCACATATCCCTATCTTCAGCGACGGATTAGCCTTCCTTCCGTCTTCAACGGCAATCTTCATCAGCCTGGCTACTCCTTTGGGGTCCAGCTTTTCAAACGGATTATCAGCAAGTATCTTGCTGCTCAGGTATAAAGGCATGAATTTTCCTTCTGCATCGTCTCTGCTGAATGCAAAAGTAGCTTGGGTTAAATCGTTTGTTCCAAATGAGAAGAAATCTGCATATCTGGCTACATCTTCTGCTGTCAAGGCAGCTCTAGGCGTTTCTATCATCGTTCCAACCTTGTATTTTATGCTTACTTTTTCACTCTTCATAACTTCACTAGCAACTTTTTCTATTATCTCTCTTGCTCTTCTCAGCTCCTCAGCTTCCGCAACCTGAGGAACCATAACCTCAAGGTCAACTTCTACTCCTTCTTTTACCAGTTCTGCAGCGGCTTCAAAAAGGGCATAACTCTGGGCTTCATATATTTCAGGGTAGCTCATTGCAACTCTTACTCCTCTATGCCCCATCATTGGATTATGCTCAGATAATTCAAGAACCCTTTTCAGAAGAGCATTTTTCCTTTGATACTCTTCTGAACCGGGCTTCTGAACTTCAAGCTTGGCTACCTCAGCTATCAACCCCTCTACCTTAGGTAGAAATTCATGAAGTGGTGCATCAAGGAGCCTTACTGTTACTGGCAGTCCATGCATAACCTTCAAAATTTCTTTGAAATCGTTCTTCTGCAGCTTCTTTAGCTGCTCAAGGTATCTTACCCTTTCATCCCTGCTTCCTGCTAGTATCATGGATTGTACAATTGAAAGCCTCTCCTCCGAGCCGAACATCCTTTCAGTTCTGGTAAGGCCTATCCCTTCGGCACCGAAAGACCTTGCCCTTGCTGCAGCTGCTGGTGTGTCAGCATTAGCCCTTACCCTTAACCTTCTTATGGAGTCAGCCCAGCCTAAAAGCGTGCTTACATCCTTTGTAAGCTCAGGGTCAATCATAGCCACTTGCCCCAGGTAAACCTTACCAGAGCTGCCATCGATTGTAATGATATCCCCTTTCTTCACCATTATGCCATTTACTTCAAACACCTGCTTAGCAAGGTCTATCTTTATTTCTTCTGCCCCAACTATGCACGGTTTACCCATTCCCCTTGTTACAACTGCAGCATGGCTAGTCTTTCCTCCCCTGCTGGTCAAAACCCCTTCAGAAGCTGCAATGCCTGCTATATCTTCAGGTGCAGTCTCTGGCCTTACCAGTATAACAGCTTCCCCTCTTTCTCTTGCATTTACAGAATCCTCATCAGTGAACACCACCTTTCCAGCAGCTGCACCTGGTGAAGCAGCTATGCCAATAGCTATGGGCTTATCTTTGACCGCAGGGTCAACCTGCCTGTGGAGCAGCTGGTCTATCTGTTCAGGCTCAATTCTTGCAACCGCTTCTCTCTTTTCTATCAGCCCTTCTGATACCATATCTACAGCTATCTTAACAGCAGCCTGTGCAGTTCTTTTACCAGTTCTGGTCTGTAGCATGTAAAGCTTCCCCCTCTCTATTGTAAACTCAACATCCTGCATATCTCTGAAGTATTCTTCCAGCTTTCTTGCCGTCTCAACCAGCTGTGAATATGCTTCTGGTAAATGCTCCTGCATTTTTTCTATAGGTAAGGGTGTCCTGATACCTGCTACTACATCCTCTCCCTGAGCCTTTGTCAGGTACTCGCCGTATAACTTTCTTTCTCCAGTGCTTGGGTTTCTTGTAAATGCAACACCTGTAGCTGAATTTTCATCATAATTCCCATACACCATTTCAACTATATTTACCGCTGTTCCCAATTCTTCTGAGATTCTATAAATCCTCCTGTATTCCTGGGCTCTCGGGTTATACCAGGAATCGAATACCGCTGCTATTGCCATAAATAGCTGTTTGTAAGGGTCTTGAGGTATATCCTGACCAGCACTTTCAACAGTCTTTTTCCTGAATTTCTCTATTACATTTTTCCAATCATCAGCAGTTAATTCAATATCGTTTTTGACTCCTTTCTCTGCCTTAACATCAGCTATTATCCTTTCGTATTCTTCTCCTGGTACTTTAAGTACTATTTTTCCGAAGAGCTGTATGAACCTTCTATAGGTATCGTAGGCAAACCTGGCATCACCGCTTATCTTCCTCAGTCCTTCTGCTACAGAATCATTAATCCCCAGATTAAGCACTGTATCCATCATTCCCGGCATTGAAAACGGTGCTCCTGACCTTACAGAAACAAGCAGGGGGTTGCTTGGGTCTCCAAACTTCTTTCCAGACTTCCTCTCTATATCTCCAATCTTCTTCCTAACCTCTTCTTCAAAGCCCTCAGGAAAAGAGCGATTCCTGGCAAAATATTCTCTGCACATTGCCGTCGTTATAACCGCTCCAGAAGGAACCGGCAGGCCCAGCTTTACCATTTCAACTAACCCATACCCCTTACCACCAAGCTCAAACTTTCCTAGGCCCAGCCTTGACGCTTCTTCAAATGTGTAAATTTCCAGGCTAGAAGTCATCAACGCTCAGTATAACTAGGAGTCTTTATAATGTTGACTTGAGCATCTTTTGAATATTACAGTTAATCTGATTCAAACAAACTACTGAACGGCCAGCATTGTCAAAGTTGACCTTACTTTGCTCAACCTTCTAATCTTCCAAGTAATCAGTTCTTTCAACTTCTCTGCAGATTCTGCTTCCAGCTTCACTATAGTATCGTATACACCATATACTCTGTATGCCTCCTTTATTTCTGGAATAGCCTTGAGCGACTGCAGTACTTCCTCTTCTCCTCCCGGCTCTACATTCAGGAGTACGAATGCTGTTGGCATGCAGCATACGGCCTCAGACCATATTTATAACCCTTTTTCAGTAATACAGGCTTTACCGCAGCAGAGCGTTTATAGCTCTATAAATAATTAGGACAGGTCAAAAATATTGCATGTATTGATTACATCAAATCATGTACTTTTTTACTTCTTCATTGTCAGCTGCCACTATAGAAATCTCCCTGATTGTCACATCATTCTTGTCAAAGAACCTAACAATTACGCTCTTATCCCTAGGCGCATCGCTATATCTGGCGCAGATAGAAGCTGCTATATCTTCGTTTCCTGAGCCTTGCATCAGGCATGTTGGCCCTACATAGTCTTTAACAGCCAGCAAAACCTCATCTTCTGCTGCAAGGAGCATTATTTCATTGTTTTCAACCATGTTTCTGCCTACTATAAGTTTGGACTCATCAGAAAGTCTGAAGTGCCTGCCAACCCTAAGCAGCTGCACATCTCTATATCCGACTTCCCTCTTATGGTCAAAAAGGTCTTTCAGCCTCCTTGAATATGCCTTTTCAGTTAAAATGCAGCCTCCTGCAGGATTCGGATATCTTCCTATACCAAGCTGCTTAGCAAGTTCCATCTGCACCTTTCTTGACCTTCCGCTTATATCGAGCAGCTTATTTCTATCTACAAGACCTTTTTTCTCAGCTTCTGTAGGCTGAAGAAGCTTTGCAGAGAGGGGTCTCAGTATTTTCCCTGATAAACCTGATTCTTCCTCTATTATCTTCATAGCCTTTAGATTCTGAGACATAGGCCTCTGGCCAAGCACTTCTCCAGTCACCAAGAAGTCAGCCCCTATTTCTTCCATAACCTTCTTTCCTTCCTTAAACATCATTATCCTGCAATCTATGCAAGGATTCATACCTGAGCCTCTGCCATATTTAGGATTCCTGACCATTGCTATGTATTCATCGCCTAGCTCTTTTGCAATCCATCTCACGTTGTTCCTTCTCGCGATATCAGAAACGTCTCCTGCACAGGCCCCTGCACCACAATCGAAATTGCAGAAAGGTGTCTTAAGGCTCAGCGCTATAGTCTCCACTCCCAGACTCTTTATTATGGCTAAAGCTAGACTGCTATCCAGACCTCCTGATAACATAACTACTGCCTTCGGCCTTTTCCTCTCTTCAGCCATCCTCCTTGACAGATAATCAATGCATTAATCACCTTTTCGCAGTTTTATTTATCAA
>Ga0080006_1146238_pt1 | contig 18145 bp, 12 predicted proteins | sample RS3BMetagenome_FD_69209 | JGI IMG/M metagenome (GOLD analysis project Ga0080006, IMG submission 69209) | Ferric oxide microbial mat and aquatic microbial communities from Rainbow Spring, Yellowstone National Park, USA - RS3B (SPADES... ... | reverse complement strand
CCAGATTCCCCGATTCTCACCCGAGACGCATGGAGTTGCACTTGGTATCGGCAATTCGGGAAGCAATGCTCTCAATGAGCCGGTGTTGGTGCACCAGATTCCCCGATTCTCACCCGAGACGCATGGAGTTGCACTTGGTATCGGCAATTCGGGAAGCAATGCTCTCAATGAGCCGGTGTTGGTGCACCAGATTCCCCGATTCTCACCCGAGACGAATGGAGTTGCACTTGGTATCGGCAATTCGGGAAGCAATGCTCTCGCGTATGACACGCTCCAGGTTCCACTAGGAACACACGTCATACGCGGCTTTCGGCATGATGTTTCGTTCACGAGGTTCTCCTGGTGCCTTCCCTACCTCGAGAACGCTATCTGCGGCCTCTGAAGCGTCGCTGCGGACGTCGTAGGAAGAGGATACGGCTTTTTTTCAAACCTGTGCGGGCACCAGCACGAGAAACCTCTGGTCCTCAACGCGGAGACTGGTCAGGGAACTGTTCGACGTCCTGGCGTCTGCATGGGGCGCAGAGGCCTCTGCCGCGAGTGCCGTCGGCACCCAAGTATACGAAGAACCCAGCTCCACGTATCGATCCTGTACCATAAACAAAATCGGCATGAGGGTTGCGCTTGCCGAGCGCTGCACGTCAGTGATAGGCCCGCAGTCGCCTGATCCTGTCGGTGTATCGGCAAGCGAGGTTCTAGCACCAGCAACAGCAGCAGCAGCAGCAGCATCTGGACCCCAGTGCGTAGACCGCTGGCTACGACGCAACCTTTATCGGCGATGGTGCTTGCACGTACGCTGAGCGAGACGTGCCCGCAGCGGTGAGCGTCTAGGTGCAGCGCAGGGACACAAAGTTGCGGCCGCTTGCTCGATGCTGGCTCAGCGTCGTCGTGTATCGGCTCGTTTCGAACCGGGTTACATGGTATCTGGAATCATGGTGCTTAGCATTCTTTACTCGTTTTCGCTTCTCAGTGCCATTGAGCAACGCAGTGAGGTTGATCGACCTTGTGCGGACGCGCGCCCTTGCCGTTCTCTGTCCCGCGTTTCGACGTGCTCTTTCGAGGCAGTTTCCCGCAGCCAGTGATCACGGAACCCAGGTGCGCGAACAGGGGGCCCAAGTCGAGTGCTGGCGACCGGGTTCCCGCTCATCACGATGTCAGCGAGTGCGCTCGAAATGGATCATGTGCCTGCAGAGGGCGTCTGAGCCCAGTCTAGTGGTACCGCCTGTAGCCAGTGAACTGCGAAAATCGGAACTCGGGGCCATTGCGGTAGTCAACCATGGCATTCTACGATCGAACAATTGTGAGTCTGCGGCTAGACGCTCGTCGTCCGACGACACACATCGCCAATGCGCTTGCCCGTAACTGCTCCAGCAAGGTACAGCAGCCGTGCATCCTTGCCCATTCACCGGACGCAAAGGACTTGCTCCCATCGACGAAAGTTCGTTTGTGGAGCATCCAGCAGGCGCAACGAAGGCGACACGATCCGCAGGCTCGTGAGCACAGGCGGCGGGATGTCCACTCCATGACCACGTTCCTCAACACCAAAGCATCACACGCATGATACCAATCGTTGTAAAGAATCCATGTCTCTCGTGCACGCTCTTCGGACGACCACACGAGCTTCGCCAAACGTCAACAGCAGACTTGAACCCAAAACCGCACCAACGGAACGCCGTGCAGCTGCCGTGCGAACCTTTAGCGACCGCCGGCCAAGTCACGTCGGCGCGATAGCGCCGTATCGCCACGGCGAACGCGAATGTTCAGAGCCTTGACCAGCCGGTCGAAACGCTCCAGATCCTGAGACTGCAGATACCGGAGCAAACGCCGCCGCCGTGAGTTCAGCAACTGAAGCCCTCGCGTCGAAGACAAGTCTTTCGGGTGCTCTTTCAGGTGCTCCGTGATAATGTTAACACGTTCTGTAAGCGCCGCAATTTGGTACTCCGGGGACCCCGTGTCCCGCTCGTGCACTCGGAACCGCGCGCTGGCCGCCCGCACCCGCTGGAGGTTCAGCCACGTCTTATTGCCGCCTCCTTCGGGAAGATCAGAACCATCCATGGGCAGCAGGCTCTCCGTAGTGCGCTCGGACTTGCCGAGGAAAAAGTCGAAAGTATCTTCTCCGGTCTGGAGACGCAACCCGGCGAGCGCACAGACTCGAGCACGCCGTGTTGCGCACTGCGGCGACGTCACACGCTTCGACCCCAACACAGAAAACGCACTGCACGTGCTCGGTAGTATGAACGCCATTTCGATTACAAAGCTATCAGAGAAGTAATAGACGATCTAAACGCGCAGTTCGCTCCTACACAAGTTGCAGCACGGTCCACTGCGACTTGTGTGTGTTCCAACAAAGCCAAGTGCCCTGTGTGACTTTTCAAGGCGGCGCTTCGAGCGTGCGCGTGCGCCGTGGGCAGCGATCACCGCGCCGCTGCTGCTGCTGCTGCTGCTGCTCTCGCCAAGATCCGAGAAGCGCAATGTCGAGCGCAGCGCATGCACGCACGCACGACGATGCGCGGTGGTAGATCGTGTATATTTATGAACCAAACGGTACAGTAAGCTTCGTGCGCACGAAGGTGCATCAGTGCCTTCTGACACACCCTATACATTTACGTACAATGAAGTACAGGAGCTTCGTTGGTATGCACGCGTACCCGTGCCGCGCCAGCCCGCCCGTCCGCCGGTGCTGTACCTGTACCAGAATCGAGTGGAAACAGATGCAACGGACAAACTCGGACGTGCACTCTGAATGTTGCGTTTCTTCGCATGCTCATCGACACTGGCTTTTATGGGCAATATTTGTGACTGCAGCTTTTCCTCTATCTTATTCGGAGCCTCAAATACGCAGGTCTCTTCTCTGTATCCAGTTCCGAGGCCAAAAGTCGAAGGATGTAGACAGCAGTCTCGAAATCTCGAGTCCTGTGCTTGCGCGTGTTGTTCACGCGCTACATGCGCAGGTGAACATTGCGATCTAGGTTCGATTGCAATTTTCATTTTGTCTGTATAGAGTCTCGGTGCGCTCTTCGCAGCGCTGATGCTTGGCTTTGGCCATAGATTCCCACATGTCCAACTGATATATTCCCCAGAGGGCAACTTCATGGCCCCAGAAGGCTTGCTTCGTCGCTCGATACGTATCCTTGGCAGGTACACAAGGCTCGCTTCGATGCCCTGCCCTGTTTAAGAGCTTGTCCCAGTATCGACAACCGGGAATCCTGAACCTCCGTATATCTCCGCAAGCGCTTATCACTGCGTATGGAACATCAAGGCTGTGTATCTAAGAAGGGTTCGGAAATACCTGGAAAATCAGGGACAGGACGAAGATTTCCGTGCCCTAATTTCATCTGACGCGGGTGCAGGCATAGACGCTTACGAAATGCATGTATCGTGAAGCATCCACGAACTGCTTCTTCGTACTCCACAGAGCCGGAAGGCGTTTCACGTCACAGGCGACGCGGCGCACGCTGCGGCTTCGTGATCGCTGGTAGCCCGCGTGCCGTACATGTACAACGACAGCAATACCAACAACGCTTTCTGGGAAGTATTCGCAAACGCTTCGTGACTTGAGAGCGCGACAGCGAGCACAGTGTTGGTAAACCAGTGCAGTGAACCAGAGTGGCCAACGCGACCTCTTTTTTACTCGGGATATGGTAGGGCGACAGTAACAGCGTTGGTCGTGCTCTGGGCGTCGTGTGTTTGGCGGAGGGCTCTTTCCGCGAACGTCTAACGACAAGGGGGTCGCGAGCTTCTCGGCTGCGAACATCTCGCTGGTGCTCGCGACACATCTTTCGCGAGACGAGCGCTCTATCGACGTTCCTGAAGCGCACGGGCAGCGAGAGCTCAAATTCATGTTTGAGGTCAGGCAGCAGACGCGTCCGCTGACGCGCTTTACGGGCAAGCCCCCGGAGTCGCGAATGCCTTGGGACGTACGTTTGAGACTCTGGCGCCGGTCAACTGAGTTCTGGTGGCGTGCCGGTTCCATATACTGTTCTTACAAGTGGTCTCAGTTTTTCATTGGTGCTCTCGGGCGCTTGGGAGCGCTGAATCGTGACGCGGCCTGGTCCTCACAACACGAACGAGCATCGAAAGCAATGTACAACATGTGCAGCGAAATGCGTGGTTTCCTGATCAAAGCTGGACAGTTCCTGGCAACACGAGCCGACTTTTTGCCCGAACCGTTTATTCGGCGATTATCCAAGCTACACGACGATGTGGAGCCGATCACCGCAGCTGCTGCGCAGCGAGTCGTTGCGAGCGAGCTCGGTATTCAGCACTTGGACGACATATTCGAGTGCTTCGAGTCGGATCCGCTTGGTGCGGCATCGATATCGCAAGTGCACCGTGCAAAGCTGCGAAAGAGCATTGCCAGCGCGGCGCTCGGGAAGCGTCATCGCGACACCTGGGTCGCCGTCAAAGTCCAATACCCGGACGCTGAAAACATGATGCTGAACGACCTCGCATCGCTGCTCATTCTGGCGCGGTTCCTGCAGCGCTACGAACTTAAGTTCGACTTGGAGTCTCCAGTTTTGGAACTGCAAAGTCAGATCCGCCAAGAGTTCGATTTCATTCGCGAGGCAGCGAACACGGAGCGCATCCGCTCACTTGTGCTTGGAAGCCGCAAACTGCGAGCCCGCATCCAGGTGCCGCGGATTTATCATGCGACGAAGCGCCTCATCATCATGGAGTACTTGGATGGAGTGCCGATCCCGCAGCTGGAGGAGGAACTACGACGCCGACGTGTCCGAATACCCGCCCGACTGGAGCGAATGCTGGAACGGAACCTGATGGATTCGATTGCGCTCGTGTATGGCAAGATGCTTCTCGGGAAGGGTTTCTTCCAGGCGGATCCCCATCCGGGAAATATGCTCGTCCTCCAGAGGAATTGGAGCGGAAATCGATCTTTTTTTACGGGTACACTGGCTTATCTCGGCCTCGTTGAGCCGACAATCCAGCTAGGCCTCTTGGATTTTGGCCAGTGCAAGCAGCTGACTCCAGAGCGACTGCGTCAGCTGCGCGCGCTCATGCGGGCGATGTACAGAGGGCACCACGTTGCAGCCGCTTTTTTCGATCTGGGTATCGCACTGGAGCGGGAGCCCGAATTCTACGACCCGAATGACGTTGCCATTCTAGCGTATTCTATGTTTGATACGCGGCCGCTGCCTGCGGGCCGGAGCATTTCGCCGTTCGATCCGAACTGCCCGCTGAAGCAGACGCCTGTGCGGCATCTTCCCGGTGATTTATTCTTCGTACTGCGCACGATTCAGATCCTGCGCGGTCTCCAGAGCCGCATGCAGAGCCGGCAGTGTCTGAACACTTCGCTGGCAAAGGAATGGTGCGGTCGCTGGGGCCTTTGCGCGGACTAGCAGCCGTGCTGCGCCACCTCTGTGGCCGAGGTATTTCGACTGGCAGCAATTTGCACTTTTGTAGCGATACCAGAGCAAGCGCGGAAGCCACAGTAGCGTCGAGGAACTGAGCGACAATCTAGGACGTGGCGTGTGGAGCACCTTGGCCGGCATCGAGCGTGTCAGTTGCCCGGATTCAGCAAGCCGCTATGAAAACAATCGTAAATTGCTCCTCTTATGGTCATGACTAGAGGCATTGGAGGATGCATGGAAGCATTCGGAAAACTGGAAAGACGTTCAGACTTGCGAACTGCGTCAGGGTTGGCGGCGAGCTTGTGGTGTTCGTCTGGAGCGCGACCCCAAACGTATCCCACAAGGCATGAACCTTGTCGCCGCGGACGCTCGGGAGGCACGATATCGGCGCCGGCTCGAGCAGGCCATCCGTTGGGGCGTGGAGCATCCGCACCTCGTCCAGCTCCGGCTGACGCGCGTGCATACACCTCGAACCGTGCCGTCTCAGCCCGCTCATGAGGATCACGTGGTGGTGCGGCACGCCGTGGAACACCTGTCGCTGGAGGAGGCTCTGTGCAGTACCACGAGCTTCAACGTCTTGTCGCAGCGGTGAACTTTCCTGTGTGGTAAACCCGAACAAAGCCTATTCGGATTTCGATTGCAGAAACGAGCATATTACGGGAGCAATCGCCAGGATCACTCAGGACTCGGATGGTACGCCGGCGCTCGCGTCTAGGCGTCTTCGAGCTGACCCACACAACGGCGCTTCGCAGCTGTTCTGTCTTTGGCCGGCGACCACGGCAGCGACGCATCCAGCATAGCAGGGAGCGTCTGAAGCAGACGCGGCATCCGGAGCGTCTCTGTATCAATCTATCCTCAATGCACGACGAAAGGATTGATCCGGGAGTAGTGCAACTCAGAAGCATCCAGACACGAGGTGTCGCCTCTTTTCGAATGCCCTGCACCAACCGCGCATCCAGCGGGCGCTAACTCGATGCATCGATCGGACGCTATTCGAGAACACCATTGTCTCCGCGCGGAAGTAGTACGTTCCCTCCTCTCCCAGCACACTGCGTGATCAGAGCGACGTTCTTTTATGTAGCCCTCTGTTCCCAGGTGTACCTTGCGACAAATGGGACGTTCTCCTATACACGTTTCCTTACATCGGTGTATCGCACGACAAATGCAACGTTCTCGAATGTACCGCTAGGTTTCGAAGCACATTGTGTGACAATTGCTATGTTCTCCTACATACCCCTCCTTACTTTAGTATATCGCATGAAAATTGCGACGTTCTCCAAGATACCCCAATTTTCCTCAGTATACCGCGTGACAGGCGTTGCGGATGCGCCGTCCCCGGGAACGTGCCGCGCTGCCCGTCGAATTTGAAACGCCACAACGCCGCGGCTCCAACGGGTGTTCGCAACGCAACCGCTACTGTTCATCGTATACGGATACTTTCTCCGGAAATAAGGACCTCCGAGAAGAGACATGTTGTACTGGGTTGGCGTCTTCCGGCCGTCAAGGTTTCTCGTCAGTGTCTGTGCCTTCATAGGACTTGTGGCAGCTATCCTGATCCATCTGGAAGTGCTCGCGTCTCCGCTGGAGGCAGTGATCGTCGCTTTACTCCTCGGTTTCGGGGTGGTAACCTTCCGTGCGTTCTGGGATCACGTCACCGAGGATTGCTTCGAGCAAAACGGCCAAAATGAAAGCGTCGTCGAATTCATGTCGTTCTCGCATCTAGCGGTGTCCGTGGTGCTCAACGTCCTCTGCGTCGCGCTCGTCGCTGCCCGGGGCCGTGCCGACCACCACTGGGCCCAGGTTAGCACCATCGTATGCCTACTCTCAATGCTGTACATGGCCTGTGCGGGTGGTCACATCTATGACGCACTCGTGCATCATAACTATGAGCAAGAGAACGCAGCTGTCGAACTTGTCATCATCTACGACACGTGGTTCCCGTTAGCAATGAACCTGCTGCTTCTCGCTCGTTTGGCTGGCGCCCAGGCCTTTTTCTTGCAGCGAATCGTCTGGGAACCCTTCGCGTTCGCTGAAAGGGTGCTCGAATGGACTACACTTTTGACGCAAAGGCAGTTACAGTTTCAGCTGGGGCGTAATTTCTTCCTCCGGCTTCTGCAGCAATCCGCGCACGCATCCAGTCAACAGATCATGCGTGCGCTCGAAGTTGTCATGCGTGCTGCGCGCCAAGGCGACTTTCACCTCGCCCTCCATGTAGGGTGTATCGTTGCCGGGTTCCTGCTTACGTCCGTTTACATCGTGGCGGTGTTGCCGGTGCTTGCCCGCTGCCACGGCAAGTTCGCAGCAGCGTCCGCAGAGGAGGCACGGCTCGCTGGTGCTTTGAAGACGCCTGCTGGGGCGTTGACACCAGCCAAGGCGGCATCTACAGCGCGCACACCAGCAACGACAACGACGGCGCGTAAGAGTCGTCCGCGAGTGCCGACTCCGATGACGCTGCGACGCAAGAACCTTCGTTCCCAGAGCGTGCGGCGAGGCCTCCAGTTCTAGCTTGTCTGGCGAGCGTCGCCGCTTAAGTGCATCATGACATTGTGTCTATCAGGAATAGCGTAAACGCGGTATTCGATGGTGCCCTGTTCGGGTGAGCGCTCTCTGTCTATAAGATGCCGCGCACCTGGGGTGCGGTTGCGGTATATCTCTGCGCGTCTGCGTATCGCACGATGGCAGGATTTGCGATTCGCTGGAAGGCACCGGCGCACAGTGCAAATCGGCTGGAGCAGTCCTGCGTCCTCGTACCAATGAGCTGTTCATGTACACGGCAAGCAAGCGAGTCGTCAGGAGTGCCCAGTCACGCAGCAGCTCCGTCGGGTACGCTCAGCGGTCGACTCGGATCGTACCACCAGAGGCGCGCGTCCCCGTCATTACCGCAACTGGCCAGCAGACTCTGCTGCTGGGACCAGACTGCACTGAAGACAGGCCCCCGTCGACACGCCGTAAGGCGCTGGATGAGCGTAGCGCTCTCAACGTCCCAGATACAAATTTGGCCGTCCTCGCTGCCACCAACCACAAGTAGCTCGTTCGGGCCAAAACAGGCCCGGATGAAATTCTTGCTCGTGTTCTGGTGGCCCTTGAAGCGTCGGATCGGCCGTGATGCCCGCAAATCCCACAACCGATTCGAGTTGTCTTTGCTCGAACTCAAGAGCAGCGTCCCCGTCGAGTTGAGCTCAACGCTGGTCACCTCGCCAAAATGGAAGCTGAACGTCCGAACGCATACGCCGCTGATGATATCCCAGAACTTGATGGTGGAGTCCTTGCTCCCGCTCACAATCAGGTTGCCATGCGGGTTGAACACTGCTCGCGTAACCGCAGCCTGGTGACCAACGAAACTGCGCACAATCTGACCCGTGCGGATGTCGTGCAGTCGCAACGTCTTATCGTAGCCGCCACTGAGCACGTGCGTTTCCGCCGGATGCACGCAGACCGTATACACATCGCCACCAGTGGTTGGAAGCTTGGTCAGCGCATGGCCGGGTCCAGCTCCTGAGAGCCCGCCTCCAGGGCGAACACTGGTGCTGTTGCCGATACTGCCGATACTGCTGATGCTGCTGCCTTGCATCGCTGCGCTTGTCGCTACCGAGCCGTGCCCCACGGCCGGATGGTGTGCGAGCATCGCTCCAAGTCGAAAGCCCGGGGCATGCGCTTCGCTTACCCAGAGGCCAATGCGCCCGTCCGCCGAGCCCGACGCAAGGACGCGGCCCGAGGGCGAAGCACTCACATCCCAGACCCGCGACGAATGCCCGCTCAGCATACCGAGCAGCGCCCCCGAGTCGGTATCCCAGAGGCCTACACAGCGATCGCTGGAACCCGTCGCCAGCATGAGACCCTCCTTGCCGACAAAAGTGACACACTTGATGTTCGCCTCGTGGCCGCAGAGTCGTGGCGGGCGCTCCGCATTCGGAATCGCGAAACAGTGGTAGTCTTCCAGGAGCGTCCGAATCCGGGGCAGGACGAGCGGGTGATATCGAGCGAACTCTATTTGATAGGCATAGGCCTGCTGCACCAGTTGCTCGAGTCGATGGGGCGGCACCTCTCTGCGTTGTGGCGACGTGCCCTGGGGATCGCCGAAAACGCATTCTGCCTCTTGCTCCATGTCGAGTAGGCGCGTCAGCTGCTCCGCCAGGAGCTCACGGCCCGCTTGGGAGCCACCCCAGTCCAGAGAGAGCGGGATGGACGCCGCGTGCGCCTCATGGACAGACTTGCAGGTCAGCAGGTAGCAGAGGTCTCGAAACTCGGCGGGGCCTCGTGGCGCGTGTCCCTCCAGCGGCTTGAGACGTCTCATGAGCACCGCATAAGCTTTCTCTGTCTCATGGCGCTCAATGAGCTCCAGGAACTGCTGTCTATAGAGGGCGTAGAGAAACACTTTCAGATTCTTCAGCGGGGTCTTCTGACAGAGCCGCTCTACCTCGGACCAGTCACCAGTGAGAATTGCACTGCGGATTCGACGTGCCTGCCACTGCTGGCTACGTGCCTCGCGTTCCATTAGGTTCGCCTCGTCGTTGACCACCATACTGGACAACACGTAGCCATGGTCCTCGAGATACTGGCGAATCATGCGCAGCATGTCGCGCTGGATGCACGGGTCCTCGGGGTCGAAGACTAGCCCCAAACGTGGAGCACCCTCGCGAACGAGCGGCCTGGTATTGTTGCCGACGTGCACCCCGGCGAGTGCCGGGCCCTGCGGCACACCACTCCATAGCGCACGTGAGCCCGTCGCAGACTCGGTAGTGTCTGTCCAGTGCATCCGCGACGGAGAGATCATTTGCTCGCCTGCATCGAGTCGACGCCCGGGTGGTGCAGTGAACCCAGCTTGGGTCGGCAACGAGAGCCGACGAGCTCCCAGCAACTCCAGTGCATCCCGGAGACCGCGAGTGTACCGCGGCCCGTGATCAATCAACACAGACTCTGTAGCAACAACGCTCAGAGGTCGTTGAGGTTGCGGTTGAGGTTGAGACTCAGGCTGGAGTGCACCAAACGCTGTTGTCTGTGTGGCAGGCTCGAGGCCGTCAGCGTGGGCGGCTTGCTCGTTCGCAGCTTGCTGCATCCACTTTCGTACACCAGCAAACACGCTAACGCTGCAACGGTCGGCTTTTCTGGGCGAACACCCTCGGGGAACGCTGTGCTCGCGAGTTTCGCGAGCTGGCCTGCTTTTCGCAGTCCAAGCTCCAAGTGTGCAGTGCAGCTCGTCTTAACACGTAAACGCCACCGGTAACCAGAGACGAGTGACTTGCCCCAAGCGACTCCAAAACCCTTTCGAGGGACGTTGTTCAGTCAAGCTGTGCTTCCGCGGTAAACGATCAGGCGACTCCGTGCCCGAATACTCCAAGGTCCGGGATCGTTGTGTCTAAGCAGCTGCTCCCCTGAGAAAAGAACGCTACCGGGCACTTTGGTCGATCAGGTGACTCCGTACCCGAACACTCCAAGGTCCGGGATCGTTGTGTCTAAGCAGCTGCTCCCCTGAGAAAAGAACGCTACCGGGCACTTCGGTCGATCAGGCGACTCCGTACCCGAACACTCCAAGGTCCGGGATCGTTGTGTCTAAGCAGCTGCTCCCCTGAGAAAAGAACGCTACCGGGTCGTAACGTTTGCGACCCAGTACCTCAGCGCTTGCGTACAGGAGTTACACCACCACCACCACTACCACCACCACCACCACGAAACCTTGTTGCGCTCCTTTGCTACGACGTCCACGACTAGTGCTTCTGTTGCTCCTGCTGGGACGGTGCGGTGTGCAGGCCTCAGCACCAAACTGCAACAGCGTCTTGTCATTCACAGTAGCCAGGCAAGGGCACAAGTCTTGGCTTTGAGCGATAGGTGCTGCGGCTGCCTCGAGAGGCGATCGCTTCTACTTTACAGCCTCGTTTTAGGGAGCGATATCAACGAAGGTTTCCAGGAGCGACCTCTCAGCGTGCGTACTGGTGATGCCTTCCGAGTTCACTGTGATTCTCATATGAACCCGACGACCTTGTTTGTTCTGCACGCCGGTGCCGATGCCGGTGCTAGCGTTCAGGTGTTGGGCAGCAGTTTCTCGGCATCGAGAAAGCACCCGAGGTGCCTTGTACGCAAACGGCAACCGGAGCGACGAGGGCGTCTACAGCGTTTCTCATCACCAGCGTGGAGGCAACGTCTTCGTCGGCAGGTGCTCCAGGCACAAGTCGAGCTGCCGCAGGTGCGCATCGTCGGGGCCGGCCTTGCCGGACTCACCACCGCCATTGCACTCATCGAGGAGTACGGTTGGGATCCAGCCAGCGTGTCCATCTTCGAAGCATCGGACACTGTTGGCGGGAGGGTTCGCACGGACCGCCTCCCTGAGGGCTACCTTCTCGACCGCGGTTTCCAGGTGGTGCTCGAGGCATACCCCGAGCAGAAACGGCTCTTTCGGGTGACGGGAGCAGCATATCCCGACGAACTGAAACTGCGGCGCTTTCTGCCCGGTGCTACGGTATGTCTTCCGAACGGTACCTGGGCCTATGTGGGAGACCCGTTGCGCAGCGACCTCGGGGATGTCTGGACAACGCTGCTAGCGCCTCTGGGAACCATCCAAGACAAGGCACGAGTCGGTTGGATGCGTCTTCAGACGCAGTTGCGATACACTTCGAACCCGAACAGCATTCTGGAGCAAGTCAACATGAACGGCAACCGGGAGGAGACGGCAGAGGAGGCGCTCGCCGCACTGACACCTGGCTTGCGGCAATCGTTCTTCTCCCCGTTCTATCGAGGCATCTTCTTGGATGAACTGTACAACATCTCGTCTCGTCTCTTTCGCTACGTTTACCACATGCTTGCGGTCGGGTATGCATCGCTACCCGATAATGGTCACGGTATCGGGGCACTGCCGCGTTTCCTCGCCCAGCGGCTGCGAGACGAGCACGGCCTGACGATTCACTATGGCCAGCGAGTGACCGACTTGTCGACGCTGGCGGACAGAGCTGTGCTTGTTCTGGCAGCCGACGTTGCCTCGACAAAGAAACTCTTGGAGCAGGCGAGCGTCGCGAACCGTTTCTCGCCGAAAGCGCAGGCAGATATACGGAAGTTGCTGTGTGGCTGGCTCGCTGCCGGTGCCGACGGTGTCCATGAGACGCTGCAGCGCGTCTCAACGTGCCTCTACTTTGGAGGAGAGGGCGCTGAGCCACCAGAAGCGCTCATAACCCGACCGAGATCCCTGGTGCTCGCGGCAGACGCCCCGAGTCCTTCGGGGATGCCACGTCGCCCGCTCGTCAACAACTTGTGCTTCCCGTCGGCGGTTGCTCGTTCGTATGCTCCATCGAACAAGTACCTAGTGAGCTGCACAGTCGTGGAGACAGCGCTTCACCAGCAACTCGATCCAAAAGACAATGACCTGCTTCCAGGCGGTGAGCTGGAAGCGCTCGTGCGTACCCAGCTCTACAAATGGTATCCTAGTCAACGACACCTTCTCGATGACTGGAGCTTCCTTCGAGGATATCGTGTGCGCGGCGCTCAGCCGCGACAGCGTCTCAACGGGGAGCGTTTTGTGATGCCCAACGAGGACGGCTGTTTGGACGCTGGTCGACTCTACGTCTGTGGCGACTGGTGCGATACCCCGACTGCGAACGGAGCGATCCACTCGGGTTATCGTGTTGCTGGCGGTATTGCCAAGGCGTTTAGCGTCCACTCGAGAAGCACCTCCAGCCGCTAGGCCAGTGGTGTCGGCAATGCACTGAGCGTGGAACGTGAGCTGCACCAGAATGCCGGTCTCTTGCGCCCAAGGTTGCCTGCGTATCCGGGCTGCTCCACAGGAGCGACACGATCCAAGGCATTCCCGGGATCGTCGCTGCTTTCCCCGCACGCTCTACGTGAGAGCTGGGAGCGGAGCGAAACCTACAGCAACGCCTTCACATCCATTTCTAGACAGTGTCATAAACAGGGTTATGCAAGCCTAGGGTGGCGCTACCTGCTCACCACGCAGGGATCGCAGGAGCAGTTGACGATAGAGATCACGTTGTTTCACGACAGCGTTCACCACCGCTTCAAACTCCTGGCGTTGTCGGCGTATGTGTTCGAGTTCGGCTTCGAGCTGGGCAAGCTGGTGCGCTGGTACCGTCATCGACGCAGTGGCGCCTGTCGATGCTTCTGTGGACGCTACAAGACCCTCCAGCTCTTGGATGCGTTGTTTTTGGTGCTCAAAAGCGTCTTTGTACTGCTGAAGCTGCTCGTTGAGCTGCGCTTGCTCGCGCTCGACAGTGGCGGCTCGTTGTTTCCAGTGCTCTGTTGCAAGCTCCGACTCCTGCAGTGCCCGATGCATCCGATCGAACTGTGCGATGACAAACTGAAACCGACGCTTCTGCTCCTCTAACAGCGGCAGACGCGCTTCAAGTTCGCCCAATAGCGAGCGCATGTAGGAGAGGTGACGGCCCTCGCGGGCGAGCCGCTCCCAGGATGCCTCCGACGGAATAGCCGCCACCGTCGCCGGTGTGGCCTTGTCCGCCGCTGCACCTGCAATGCCGTCTTCAGCAAAGACGTAAGAAACGGGCGAGCGAAGCGTCGGCGTCTGCAGCAGGCGCCTCTGGACGGAGCCAAAGAAAGGCGACGGGCGTCCGCTCCGGGGATCCCTCGTCTCCACCGGGACCCGTTGTGCGGGTGATGCCAGCAAGGAGCGTCGAGGCCGCTTCCCCAGTGGCGACGTGGTCGCAGGTCCCGTTGTGGGGCCAGCGTCAGCACCAGCATTCATCGTCGTCGAAGATGAAGACGCTTTCTCGAACGCTAGCACGCGAGCATGCAAGGCGTCCCGCTCTTTCTCCAGCGCTGCACACGTATCCTTCCACACGCCGACTTCCTCACCTGCCTTGCTGAGCACATCTTCGAGCTGAGCTCGAGCAGCAGCGACTTCGCCCTCGAGCCGCACGCGCTCTCGCTCAAGCTCCTGTTGCTCCTCGCGTGCGATACGGACTCGAGAGCGCTCCTCTGCAAGACGTGCTTCCAGCTGTTCACACGTCGACTCGAGCGTGTGGATCTGTGCCTCCGTATCCGCCGTGCTCCGTATATGCGCTTTTCGGACTTCAGCAAGTTCACGCGTCCGCTCGGTGAGCGCACGCTGCAGCTGCTCGATTTCGCGTTCAGCTGCAGCGAGTCGACTTGTAACCTCAGAGTGCACGTCCAGCTCCGAGATGCGCGCCAACAAGGTTGCCTCTCGCCGTTTGAGGTCTTCCAGGGCAGACTCTTGTTCCGCAAGAAGTTTTTCCAGCTCGCTGGCACGCGATGAAGCCTCTGCGGCAGATGTCTCGGCATTCAGCCAGGCTCCTTCAAGACGTGCGTACTCCTCCTCCAGGCGAAGCAGACTTTGTTCGAGCGCGCGCTCACGTTCCTGCTTCGCCCGAAGCGTATCCATGATTGCACGCTTCTGGTCGCGTTCCTTTGTGAGGCACTGCTGGCAGCTATCCAGAGCATGCTCTAGTGCACGGAAAAAGTCCTCCCAGTCCGCACTGGGGTTTCGGTGCTCGCCAGCCCGAAGCTGCCGCTCGTCACTGTCCATGCGTTTAACGGACCCTCGAAACACGCTTGCAGAGGTCGTGAATACTGTCCCAGAAAACACGCTCTAGCGAAGCACACCCGCTGGTAAAGCTCTCTTTCCGGGTGCGATCGAGCACGCGACCGAGTCGAGCAGCCAGACGCGCTTCACCGGGCGCCGGAGCACGACGCCAGCGATACCCGACCCTAGGTTCCAGTCTAGCGAACTCTCTTCCTAAATCCACTCCAGTGAATGCACAGTCCGTCAACTAGAGGCAAATCCAAGCACGTCACTCGCCTTGCGGGACGCTGATGAAGTCTCTACGGCAGTAACAACCTTCCGCTGAACGCCGTGGGCGAACCCGGTGTCAGCCGCACACTTGTGTTCACGCGTTCCCGCTGCCTCCTTCGCATACCCTAGCGCACAGTGTTCATTCCTGTGTTCCTGGTGGCGCTCATTGAAGGCGCTGGGTCTTTCTGAGCGTGTACTGTCGTTAAGCTGAAACGAGTGAGGTGTTGTGAGGGCTCTGAGTGGAGACGAGCGACTCAGAGTGGCTGGTCAACAGGTTCCTTGAATAAGAGGCATCCCAGTGGTACCACGTCGGCGCAGGTAAACGGGATGCGCTTCGACTGGAGCGTCACTGTCGCTATGGAAAAGCGTGTGAACAAATTGGCTTCTCAAATGTCAGGCGATAACTTGGAGCGAACACTGAGGACACTTGGGACTCCTGAATGCACCAGAGAGCCGGCCTTTGTTTGCGGAGCAGCGCGTCCGACGCGGCAGGTCTGGTTGCCGAACGCTGGACTCCTTTGCGAGCGCTCGCGGCGAACAGGTCGATCGACCTTCGAGAGACAGGGGCGTGTCACGGTTGGAGCGTTTCGCTGCTGGTGCCAACAGGAACCGACTGCGGGCGAGGAGCGTTCGCCAGCGACAAACCGTCCTGGTGGGAAAGTAGAAACCGCCGCTGTCGGTGCCGGTGCCGCTTCCCTGGTGAAGGTTCGTTTCATCAACACACCTGGCGGTCTTGAGCTTGAGACCATGGCACCCCCAGGCAGTATTGTGCTCGCGGTAGCGGATGAGCTCGGTCTGCGGATACCGCGCGGATGCACTTCCGGGGTGTGTGGAGCGTGCACCTGCGACATGGTTCATCCATCACTCCCTGGGGGACGGCAAACGGTCCGCGTCTGTAGCACGAAGGTAGCGACTTTTCCCGGTATTGATGAGATCGTGATCGATGTGTATCGAATGAAGGAGAGCGCTACCAGAGATGCGTATCAGAGCTCGACGCTGAGGGCCTTGAATCGCTTCGACAATATCGACTTTGAGTACAAGGCGGGCGCCCAGCCGCGGGCTATCATGAACCCGGCAAACCCGTTTGCACGACCACGCACGGTTCGATGTGAGAAATGCAAAGGAACCGGGAAACACGTTTGCGAGGCATGTGAAGGCACAGGAAAATCGACCGCGACCCTGATGTGTTATGTATGTGTGGGATTACGGCGAACACGGTGTGCAGAATGCCAGGGCACTGGATCGCGAACACTGCGACGCTGAGCGGTTCGGTGTCTCGAACACGATGCCAACACATGGGCTTTTGCTTTGCGCTGGAGCTGGATGCCATTGCGCTATCGTGTAATAAACTGAATCGATAAACCTGTCTGGCGGAGCGAGCGCCTCAGTGTTTGCCAGGGTATGGCGCTTGGTCGAGTTCGCAGGCTTGACGACCGTCGGTGAGTGAACCTTTGAGCATCACCGTCGTGCGATGCAGCGTGAGGAATACTTGAGGGTGCGGGCAAGGTTATGCTCCGGAATCCATAAACAAGTGCTGGGGAACGATATCGCTCTTGGAGCTTGCAGTGACATTTCTATGGAGGCGCGTAGACCAGCCCAGACAGGAGTCTCGGGAGGCGATTCCCGCCCTGAACCGCGACGATGCTCGAGTGTGTTCTGTTCGTGGATGTGCATCACGTCAGTAACGCACTCACTGACGCAGTTGGGGTGCGGTTCACGTATTGGAACAAGGATTACAAAATCGGTGTTTGGGTGTTGTTACCGGCCGGAAAAATAGCGAGAACAAAGCAGTTAAGCGATGATGTATGCGAAGACAGCATCATCGAACTTGGCATGACCAGGAATACATGCTTATTCGCTGCAAGCGAGGAATATCCATGATGGATGACAAGGGGCTTCAGCAGGCATCGCTCAGCGTTTTGTTTTGTTTGCCACAAGTCGTCCCTGCTACTCTTCAGCACTGACGTCACTAGTGCGGGATGCGACCTGTCGGTGAGCGTCGGTGCCGGAGCGTGCTGTTTCGCAGACGTAGCTCGTCGTGAAACAGGGAGCTCAGGCGCTTATCCCGTGTCTCGTTTCGAGAATCTGCCGCTGTACATAAACAAAAGCCGGTGCACCTGGCATCTTCCGCGACACCCTGCCCAGCGACCCCGAGCAGCAGTGCTTGCGCAGTACAGCTCCACAGCGGGAAACCGGTACTCGGCAGCTGCGTTTGCACGATATTTTAGAGACCAGAGCGACAGCTTCTTCCACAAGACTGAGTGCACAGAGACGCGTACTTCCGTTCCTCCATTCCGACAGAGGGCGCTTTGAAGCGCCTCGCCGTGTACAAGCACCGGAAGCTCCGTTTCCTATGTGGATTGCCAGACGCACGGCAGCGACGCACTTCACGGACGTAGATGTAGATGGATGCAGGCCTGTTTAGCGGGCAAAGTATGAAAAAGACGCAATGTATGTCGGTTCATATAGACGCGTGCAGCGTCCGGGACTCCAAGGGATGTTCCTGCAGTGCAATGATTGCAAATAGCAGTCGACATTTACGATACGAATCAGTGGACAAGCGCAAGGCAAGCCGCCGAGTGCGCAGAGTCGTGACCTACCACACAGCGGTGGTGCGCTTACACAAACATAAACACTTGTCGAGGTTTACAAGTCCGCCCAAATAGACGCCCCTGGGCGCGTTCCACGTAGACGACGGGCGCGTCAGCCGCGCACCAGTACCGCAGGCGGACCCAGGCGCCTCCAAAGTCACACATATGCGCTCGGGTGTGTAGCGTGTCAAGAGCGACGCAAGCTTTACGGAGAGAGTTGATGCAGTGCTCGCACACTGCAGGCGAGGCCGCGAGCGCCAACGAGCGCGACGCTCGGCGGCACCCACAGGACGCTGCACCCGCTCGGCGGCACCAGTTGTGAGCAAGCACCGCCTTAAGCCCGTTCACCACGGATGCGGCGTGCCAGCTGGATATCCTTCGGCATAATCGTCACACGCTTCGCGTGAATCGCGCACAGGTTC
>Ga0080006_1143471_pt1 | contig 18149 bp, 23 predicted proteins | sample RS3BMetagenome_FD_69209 | JGI IMG/M metagenome (GOLD analysis project Ga0080006, IMG submission 69209) | Ferric oxide microbial mat and aquatic microbial communities from Rainbow Spring, Yellowstone National Park, USA - RS3B (SPADES... ... | reverse complement strand
TTGCAAAAAGACGAAAGAAAAGATAGAAAAGAAAGAAAGGAAAAGAAAGAAAAGAAAGAAGGAGAGGATAAGAAAGATTTTAAATAAAAAAGGGAGGAAAAGAAAAAATTACGAAAATAGGAAAAATTAGGCATAAAAAATACAAATTTAGAAAATTAGAAAATTAAGATTAAAAATTAGAAAGAAAAATAAAAAAAGAAAATAACTTACTCAAAAATATCGTCAATATCTGTATCTTCTTGTGAATTTGTCTTACCTAATTGTTGGTAAGTTAATATAGTTCCTTTTTTGGTGTTTCTCTCAACAACGACACAAAATTCATTCACACAGTCAGTTAGCATATATCGAAGGGAACTTCCCCCCCATCTAGGTGGTAATATTGACAGTGTTGCCATCTTCCCACTAGTATTATCCCTTACTACTGCATAAATTTTTGCTCTTATAAATAAAACCTTAAACTGTAAATGCTTTTTATAAATCAGATTATTAAACGATGTTAAATCTAATGTTGCTTTTATTTTTAACTCCCTCTCTATCTCTTCTATCTTCTTAATTTTTTCTTCTATTTCTTCTATCGTAGCTTTAGCAGTTTGTTTATTAGGTACTTGTACAGGTACTTTAGCTTGTTTATTAGGTACTAAAGCCTCCATCTCCGCCTTATTTAGACCTGGATTTGCTTTTTGATCTATTTTGGGTGGATTTGAACTTGGAGTTAAAAAAGCCTCCATTTGATTTAGGCTTGGATCTGTTTGAGCTTGGGGTTTAACTTTCATTTCCTTTCACTGATTTTGCTTTCTCATTGGGGGTATTTAAAGTTTTCTTCAAAAACTAGTAATTGAGGGTTAAACTTTTGAATTTTGTGCGAAAAAGAGAAATTGAAATGTGAGCAGCGGATCAGAGGTCCTCTATCCGAGTCAGGATCCTGAGGAAGGGGATCCGTGACGTGATGGATCCTTATAAAAATAAAAAGGAAAGAAATAGAAATAATAAATGGAACATGAGAAAAATTAAGCATAAAAAATTAGAAAAGGGGAAAATAAGATTTTAAAACAAGAAGAAGAGAAAAATAAAAAGTTTTAGATTTTTAAAAAAATTAAATTTGAAGTATTGCACGAATACCACTAATTATTTTTTTCTTACCGTCTGACGAAACCTCCTTTTCAAACAATTCCAAATTTATTTTTACCTCCTCTTTTCCTAACTTAGCTAAATCCTTCTTGGTTAATAATATAGCATCCACTAGAATCGGAATTGCGTATCCCAGAGCTGAAAACACCACTTTTTTCTTCTGTATTAACAACTGCTCTATCCTCAGTGCTAAGACGGAACTTTTCATTGACGATTTCACTATAAATTCGTTTTGCTGAGGTTGTGGTTGTGGATATAAACCTTGACTTAGTATTTGTTGCGTTTGTTGCCTAACATTACCGACTTTTTCCAAAAGTTGCTGTAATAAATCTATAATATTTTGGTCTATTTGAGGATTTGGATTCGTTTTTATTTGGTTTATTTGGGGTGTTTGGGAATTTTGTGTTTGGGGTGTTTGAGGATTTAGATTTGCTTTTTGACCCGGATTTTTTATTTTTACCTCCATTCTTCACACCTCTACTTTTACTTTCTCATTGGGGGTATTTAAAGTTTTCTTCTGAAAACTAGTAATGTGTGCTTATACTTTTGAATTTCCCCAAATTTGGAGCAGAAAAAGAAGAATAAATGGAATAAAAAGAAAAAGTGAACTATGTCCCGGACGGCCCACCTCGCGATCCTCCCGCTCCTCGGAGCGATCGCGATCCTCCCGCTCCTCGGAGCGATCGCGATCCCCTCACGGCGGATCCCACCCGGACGGAGATCCCCGGGCGGAGATCCCGGACAGTAAAGCAGAAAAAGAAATAAATGAAGTGTGAGAAAAATTAAGCATAAAAATAACGTGGATCTAACGCGACATGCCGTGACGTTGTAAGTAGTTTATAACGTTGTTTATAACGCCGTCGTGTATGTTGTTAACGTCTGTTAAAAACGTAACAAAGCGTTGTATGATGTAATTCACAGCGTTGTATAACTCATCGTTGTTGTGAACGTCCCGGTTGACGTTATTTAGGTCGTTTATTAGGTCGCGTAGTAGTTGTAGTAGTTGTTCATCAACGTCGTTTTGTGTATCGTCGTTGTTCTGTACATCGTTGTTAACGTTCTGCTGCTCAACATCGTTATTTTCATCGTGTTGTACAACGTTGTTAACGTTCATATTAACGTTAGTTAACATAACGCGTCTCTTTTTAACGTTGTTTTCGTAGTATGCGTCCAGATCAAACGTCGTTAATTCTTTCAGAACGTTGTTCATGTCGGCGTAGGTTTTTACCGTTTTTACGACGTAATTCAAAACGTCGATGTCGCGTTTAGTCGTTATTTGCGTTAAAAACTCTTCTAAACGTTGTTCAGGGTATAACGTTAACGTTTTTGTACCGTTTTTGAAGTCATACGTCACGACTATTAACGCGTTGTCTTTTAGTTGTTTAATCTTGATCTTAACGTTTTTAGCTATGTCGTTATCTACTTCACGTTGTTTAGAGCGTACATTAACGTCGCTTAATAATTCGTCAAACCAGTCGTCGCTCATCGTTTTTCACCGCGTGGATTAGTTATTGTTATCTTCACGTTGTTTATTGTCAACGTCCTGCCGTCGTTGTGTTTATTCACGTTGTTAACTGTCGTGTTCTTGTCTTCATCGTCATCTTCATCACGTTGTTGAATAAGTTTATTAAACAGTTGTTGAGCGTAATTATAGTCATATCCGTGGTACCAAAACGTCAATTCGTTGTACGTCATTTTAGTACCGTTTTTATATCGTTCTTTTTCACGTTGTTCAGCGACTCCGATGCGTTGTTGTTCACAACACGTACATTTAAGTAATACTACGTTGTTAACGTTGTTTAGAACGTTCCATTGATGAAACGTTACGTTTAAAATTTTAAAAATACGTTTAGTCATCGTCTTTCACCTCATCGTCGTAGTTGTTAGAAGCGTAGTTAGAAGCGTGCATTAACGAAAAGTGCTCGAAGAAGATCGTTGACGTGGATGAGTCGTAATAACCTACTACGTAGTGGTAGTTGTTAAGTAGTAACGTGATTTGTTGAAGATAATACGGTTGTAAATTCGTACATATAGCGATCATATCATGATTTAGCGTGGGTATAACGTTTTGTTCTAAACGTCGTAATAGTTTTTGCATGTAAGTGTAAGTTAAGCGGCCATGGACGTGCATTATTGCTACTTTGTTGTTAACGTTCTCAACATGGATCGTCACCGGTAAGTCGTTACTAACGTTGTTATATTGCGTTGTTTTATGGGGAACGTTGTTAAGAGAAACGTTAGAAGAGGACGTTTTTATGGAAACGTTGTTAATTTTTATGACGTTATTCATCGTTCCCACCGCCTATCGTCGTTAGATCGTCGTCATTAAACGTTATTGATACGTCGTATAATTTCTCGTGCTTATCTTTCGTCATTACCGTTATGTTTAACGTTAATTCATACTTACCGTTGTTATTGCGTAGTTCAAACTCGTTTAGTATATAGTCGTATTTCTTACCGTACATTAAATTCGTCTTTTTCACGTTGTTTACTACGTCCATTATGCTAATGTTGGTTATGTTATCGTTCTTAAAAGCGTTGAATACGTCGTTTGCAATTTCGTTTAGTTCAGCGTCCTTATCGTTCTTAAAAGCGTTGTTTAACAATTGTTTTTCATCGTTGTTGTCGAACGTTATTGATAGTCCGTCGAATTTGTAGTTGTCGTATGTTGTTGGAACAACGTTCATCACGTTGTTGTTTAGATACGTTATTTTGTAAACGTAGTACTTACCGAATATAACGTTGTTAATGATCTTACGTTGTTGAAGAGAGTCTTTAAGGTCGTTGATAATTAAACCGTTCTCCAGGTCGTTGTTAAATTTGCGTAGTAGATCTAGCGTTTTCGGAACGTGGTTAGAAGACGTAGTTATTTGAACGTCCTTTACGTTTACTATGTTGTTAGGAGAAGACGTTTTTATTTGAACGTTGTTTAATGAAATAGTAGACGTAATTGGATATGGTTGGGGCTTAAGCCCCAACCATGAAGAGACCTCGGGGGACATTGCAAAATAGTCCCCCAATGTTAACCCGCCCCGTCCGGGGCGGGAATTTTTTGAGGATTCTTTCTCCTTTTTTTGCATCTTTCCACCTGCGAAAAATACGCAAAAGGGGTATTTAAAGTTTTCTTTTAAGTTTGAATTTCTCCCAGGCAAGAGAAATTCAAGTGATTAAAAATTCGTATTGACGTCGCGACTAACGTTGTTCACCATTGCGCAAAGTCGCCTATCCGGTGTTTGTCGTACCAAAAGCGTTGTTTTTGTATGTTCTTAGCGAATTCCTTAAGTACCGTTATCATCTCTTTGTCATTGAACGTCCTCCCGAAGAACCCCTTAAAGTCGTCTTCATGGTAACGTTTAAAGTCTATACAGTCACCGTCTTGATCCTCTTTTAGACAGCGTCCTACCCAGTCGTGATGTACGAAGTACTTATAACGTGTTTCAGAGCATATCCAATAAACGCGATTAGTCCACGACAGTTCTATGGGCGTATTTGCACCGTCGAAGTCGCCAACGTAGATGACGGGTAGTGACGACTGTACTATCCGGTGTATAGCATCTTCGTGATCGATCGGTTCAAAGCGTTTAGCCTTATCGTTGTAGTATTGTTGGATGTAACCGTTGGGCGCAATGTATATTTGAACGTCTTTTCTCTTCAAAGCTGCGTTAAAGAACGTGTCTAATTCGTCCATTAGCCAGTCCATTGAACCGCTGTTGTCGAGTATTAAAACGACTTGTGACCTCGTTCTGTAGTAGTAGTAAGCGTTCAACGGTTTCCTTTCATACTGTCTCATCATGAGTTTCTTAACGTTTAGTACTAGCGTTGGGCTTGGTAATGACGTAGATTGTTTTTCTTCATCGCTTAGGTACTCTACGAGTCTGTAAAACGTTAAGTATAGTTGTCTTTCAACGTTGGGATCTTCGTTTATCTGAAACGCTTGCTGTGTGTTATATTGTGCTGTGTGTCGTTGTTCTTGTTCATCGTGTTCTTCTTGTTCATCGACTTCTTGTTCTTCACCGTCTTCTCGTCTTTGATGAACATCGTTTACAGAATCGTCTAAAGTTCGTTCTTCGTTCTGCAGTTGTTTAGTTTGTTGATTAGTTTCGTCCTCTCTCTGTTCTTCTGATCCGTTCTGGTTTTGTTGTTCAGTCTGTTGATTTCGTTGTTCTGATTGTATCTTACTATCGTTGTTCTGTTGACTTTCGTTCTGCTCATTGTTTTGTTGTGCAGTAGTCTGTTGATTTTGCTGACTGTTGTTATTAGCATCTTGTTGATCGTTGTTCTGTTGTTGTGCAATACTTTCGTTGTGCGACTGATCGTTTTGCTGACTGCTCTGTTGTTCGTTGTTACCTTGTGATTGATTGTTCTGTTGTTCTGATCCGTTCTGCTGATTTTCGTTTTGTGATTGACTGTTTTGTTGTTCTGACTGTTGAGCTCGTTGTTTTTGCTGATCGTTGTTACTTTGCTGTTGATTGTTGTTTTGTTGTTGTTCAGTAGTCTGTTGACTTTGCTGACTGTTGTTTTGTTGTTGTGCAAAGCGTTGATCTTTCATACTTTGCGTTATTTCGTCGCCGCCGTGAACGTCTTCTGACGTCTTTGTGGTAGGTTCTACTACGTCTTTCTCTTCACGTTCAGGATTGTACTCATTGTTCAAAATCCGTGGTTTAATAACTTTGATTCGCGTTTTAGATCACCTCTTCCTACTCGTCCTACATAGCGATTTAGCGTAATCCTTAAGTTCTTGCTCCATCTTCGAAAACGCGTTTATACCGTCTATTAAGTCGTATTCTCCAACGTATTTGTTAACGATTTTATGCACGTTGTCGACCACGTTAATGTTTTTGTTAGTAGTTATGTGTATGTTATTAAACTTGAACACGACGGTAGTGGGACTTCCAGCGTCAATGTAACTATCGTTTCTTACTTCAACGTAACATCCGTCTCTGTCCGATTCATCTATCATAACGTTGTCTTCATCTCCAACGATAATTTTAGCATGTAGTTTTATTAGATCGTTAGTGTCGTTGATGAAATTAATTAATTGTTCGTAGCTCTCACTTTTCCAGTACTCGCCCGTGATTATGTTGTTAATTTGGTACGTTACATTTTCACGTAGAACGTGCTCGAGTATGTTCTCGAGTTGATGGCGTTTCAACAAATGATCGATTAGATTGTTTTGGCATTTCGCTACGTCGATGCTAACTTTTTGGTTATTAACGTAGATTTTTACTTTATATAAATGCCCTTTGACGTTGTCTACTCGTAGTACAAAGTAAGTTTCTTTATCAGTTTTGTGAATCGCCGTAATCGTGTTTTTACTGTAATACGTAAATTGCAATTCGTCGTACCAGCCACGTATCATACCAATAACGTCGTTGTGTCCCTCAGGTAGATAAACGTAGTCCTCAACGTATGCTTCAAACGTCATTTTTTCACCCGTTCTTTCGGGAAGACTGTGTACTTCTTCTAACGTTAATGGCTTGCCGGCCGTCAGTCTTAACGTGTCGTCAAGAACGACTTTGAACTTTCCTAATACGTCTGGTCTGTCGTCTGGTTGTGGTCGAAATGTTTTGATTATTCGACTATATTCGTCGAATGTGTTCGTATTTATTGCTGCGTTGAAAGTACTTTCGGTCACGTCCTTAACCTCATCTACGGTGTTCACCGTCTGTGCGATTTTATCGACGGGTAGTTTAATCCGGGTTAATAGTTGTTGTACAGTTGTCGCTTCTTGTGTTGTTTGTGGTTGTGATTGAACTGTTATGTTATTAACCGTTCCTGCTATGGCGTCTCCAACGTCAGGTAATTCCGTCTGTTGTTGTATTGCATGTCTGTCAAGTCGTTTTATAGATTCGTTTAGTTTATACAAGTCCTCAACGTTCTTTACCACGAACGAAAGTAGTAGTTGATTGAAGTTAACGTCCGGCATAACCGTCATCGCGTGGCCTAGTTGTATAAGTTCTTGGATCGTTATCGGCTTGGTTAATTCCGTAGTTAAACCGGCGATGTATATAGTCGTCAACGTCTTGATGATCTTCTCGTCGTTGAAGTGTTTTCTCAGGAGTTTTTCAACGTCTTTAGGATCCGGTAGTTTGAAGTCGATGGTTATTACACGTCGTAATAACGGTTCCGAGAATTCCCTGTTGTTGTTTGACGTTATGAATACGATCAAGTTGTTTTTATCGCCTATGATAACGTCTTCTTTATCGTCGATCCTGAAGGAGACCCTAGCGTTCTGTAAATAGTCGAGTAATAAAGCGTCTGCTGAAGGCCTCGTCTTATCAAACTCGTCGATGGTTAGAACCGTGATTTTTTCACGTGATTTTATTAACGCGTCTGGTAATGGACCGTGTTGTATACGTACTCCTGACCTCGTTTGTTCAGACGGTATGTATTTGTATATTAACTCATCTTCAGTAACGTTTATTGTAGTTTGGATAAAGACGTAGTGGGCGTTGAAGTAGTCAGCGACAATTTGCGTTATCATCGTCTTTCCTGCCCCTGGGGGGCCACGTAGTAATAACGCAGGTACCGTTTTTGAATTCCTTGCGGCGTTGATAGCAACGTAAATTAACTTGATAATATCGTCTTCTCCTACAACGTATTGAGAAACGTAGTTGTAGAAAGAGTTGAAGTCGTTCACTCGTGATCCCTCCCTGCTAACGTTGTTAAAACGTAGATTGAGGACGTGAGTGGAGAACGTGTGTTAGAAAAGGCTATTTTTTCCCTCAATTTTTTCACCCCATAGGGATGGGAAAAAGGGGTTTAAAAAGTTTTCGCTTCGACAACGCAACAAGACGCGTTATAAAAATGGGGGTTCAGGGGGTGGAAAACCTCGCTCTTCAGGGCGGGTAGCTCACTTAGAACATATCAGCCCTTCATATGGGCTAAGTATAAAGTCTTTAATTAAGTCTTTTAAGTGTAAATAATCATCAACGTCGATTTTTACATGCCTTATCGTAAATTCGCAGTACTTACCACGTAACAATTCAAAGGTATCGTGCCACGTGTCATTATCGCCGTCAGTATGAATAATTACAGCGTCTCCAGCGTAGAATTTGAGTAACGCTAATAACGTTGTAACCGATATATCGTAGTCTCCCAAATTCGTCTTTACGAATCCTAACTTTGCGTTGGTCTTTATGAAGTTTTTGCGTATAAAGTCTTCTATTTTTTTGTAGTAGTTGTAGTCCATAAGAGGGTAAATTTGGAAGCGTTTAGCTTCATTAACAATACGTGGTAGATCGTATTTTGCTAAATATACTTCTACGTCGTCTAAATAACGTAACTCAAACGTTTCTCCTTCGTTGTTTAATGAGGATATAGTTACATCGTTACCGTTTATGTCTATATCCGCGACGTCTCTAAAATGGTCAATGTATTTTCTATATTCGTTTATGACAGTAGGTACTACGTTATTGAACTCGTTTTCGTTGAGTATGTACCAGTAATGCGAATATCCCATTATTTTTTCACCCGTATATCTTCTCGCATAGTAACGTCGCTACAGGTGCTCCAATAAATTCGTGTATTTTTCGTAGGATGTCGATAAAGGGTACGTCAAAAACGAGTTTAATGTTTTTAGTTTTACATGTTACCGTTGATTCGTCGTATTGTACTTCGTTAAGCCTTACCGTAATTATCTCAGGTTCGTTATATGAGAAAAAGAACCCGTCGTAACTACCAACGTAATATAGCACGTTATCTTTGCTGTCTTTCCAAAGTTTTATATACGTTTCTGGTCCGTAAAATATATAGTACATTGGGTTACCGACTCGTCGTTTTATCGCTCCGTTCCATAAACGTGATCCTTCCGTTATTAAAAGAGGCGTTAGTTTACTCAAATAGTCGGGGTGCATAGCAAAAAAGACCCCGACTTTCTTTTCTTTAAGATTTGTTAATTGCTGTTCCATTTTTTTCGCCTATAGAAAATGGGGGAAAGGGGGTTTAAAAAGCTTTCGATGGGAGGATGTGATTAAGTTGATATGAGTTGTTTATTCTTTAGGTCGTATACTACGCGGTATGGTTCAAATATTCTATTATATGCGTCTTTGATGGCCTCAATGTCTTTAGCTAATGAAGTGCCGTTACTGCCATAATATTTATTGACTATGTCTTTCGCTTCACTAAAGTTGTATCCGGCAAAAAGTTTTTGTGATTTCAATTGTTTTACAATCTTTTCTACTTCGTCGTCATGTAGGTAATTGAGTCCTTTTGATTCCGCTAAAATGTTGCGTGCTATCCTTGGTAGGTTTAAGTTGATCGCAACAGTGTAAATGTTCGCGACCTCTACGACTAGACGTTTAGCGTCTGAAAAATAATTAGTTGCAGCGACGTATTTAAGACCAGTAGCTGGTGTTATTCTGTATATAGCGTGATGGAAACCTAGTTTTGACAAATAAGCGTCTATCAAGGAAAATGATTTATCGAGAAAAGGGTAATAATGAGCTACATTATAAGTGCTTACGTCGTTCTTAGTGTAAATAAGGTTTTCAACGTATATGTAGGCATCATCGGGTGAAACTTTGTTAGATTCGATATGATCTTGATATGAGCCAAAATCGTATATCCTCCAGTCCTTCAATATAATGTGATATATGTACCACTCTGTTATATGGTCGTGTGTCGGTACTGCACGTATTAAATAGTTTATAATTTCACGTCTTTCATCTTCATCGATTTCAACGTTTTCTAAACGTTTAAGTAATTCTGTTATATGGTCGAGTGTCGGTACTACACGTACTAAATAGTTTACAATTTCACGTCTTTCAACGATATCATCTCCGACGGGTTCGATGTGTTGAAGTTTTTCAAGTAATTCATCTACTTTCATTGTTAATCTCCTCGAATATATACCATCCTGGTTCAATATACATTTCTTTGATAACTATACCGTCGCGACGTCGTATACTAATCGTCGTATCAGGCGATATATTGACGAATAACGTATTTATGACGGTATTACCCCTTTCCGACAAAATTGGTTTGTACGCCGTAACGCTACCTTTAATGACTCCTAGCACGTGAGTACCGTAATAATCCACCATTGATATCGGGACAGGTTCTTGGATCTGTCTCGTTTCGTTCCATTCAAAACCGTTTGGATCAATGTCTGGTATTTTGTATATTTTAACACCGTCCATTTCATCGAATAGCGGAAATACCCTAATCCCGCCTTTTATGAATTTATCATATGTTCTAAAACCGTAATTATCGTATACAACAAGTTGAGGCATTGTTAGTTGTTTGTTGTTTAATAAGAAGTCTTTAATGTATTTGTTTAATAAGAAGTCTTTAATGTATGATAAAAAGTAACCTTCGTTTCTTGACATCTTCTGTCTACTACTTACCGTAATAATCGGCAGTGTTGGTACGTAATATACGCCGTGCACTATTTTGAGGTATGGATCACTATCCGTAATTTCAGCACAACCGTTAAACGTTAGTCCACTACGTGAAACGTAGTGCCAACAGTCGACGTATTTAGTCGTAAGAGCTATTTTTACACGATCGGGATAAAGAACGAATACTTTTGGTATTGGGTGTCTTCTTTTTTGCGTTTTAACTGTCATGTCAACATTTTTGAGGCGTCTAAGTAATTCATCTACTTTCATGATCCCAATCCTCATATATTTTGACGTATTGCTTTAAGATAACGTATTTTTCAAACTCGAAAACTTTACATTCCTTACCGTTCCCGTAGGTGATCATGACGTATTTGTTCGTATCGTTTTTGTAGACGTCCATACATTCCTGGACGTCTTTAGAGTGTACAAGCTCCTTCATTAAGGGTTCTACGACGAATACTTTACCCTTATACTTGACGTTGAGTAGTTCTAGTAACCTCATCTTAAACGATTCTGGTAGTATCGAAATTATGTAGACTTTATCGTATTTTTTAAGGAGCGGTTCAACGTAGTTCTCCATTAAGTATTCAGCCGTTGGTACGAAATGTTTTACGAATGAATGTGGATAGTTGATTATTATCTCACGTTCGGCTGGGATCGGGTCGTGCCTTGAAACCCATAGTATAAACTCCCCGTTGGTCATTGACCTGACACCTCCTTCAGTATTTTCAGTGCTATTTTATCGTCTAAATCTTCCGCAGTTAGAACGACTCCGTCTACCCTCTTAGTTAGTTCAGTCAGGTTGTGGAACGACTCGTTCCCTATTAGCACCGATATTAGCTTATGCTGACCGTTTTTAATTGCGTCAGCTAAAGGTTCTATATCGAATTCGTCCTCACCGTCAGTTAGAGTTATTATCGTAAACTCTTTCTCATTGCGTAGGTCTTCGAGTGCTTTATTTAACGCACACGATATACACGTCCCGCCGTCTGCTTCAACTGAACCCAGTCGTGCTAAGTTCTCGATAGTTAGTTTGTCTATCACGTCATAGACGCCGCTGTCAAAGAACCTGAACATGAACTTCAGCCTGCGTTGTTTAGCTAAAAGTCCTAAAGCGAACGCTATAGCCCTCGCGTTCACAATTTTCCCACCGCCCATGCTACCAGATTTGTCAAGTAAAACGTAGTACCCGTTGATGTTACTCTTCTTTGCAAAGGTGATAAACGACCCGTTTAGCATCTTAATTTCCATTATTTCGTCGTCAACGAAGTTCCTAGGTATCTTGACCGCGTCTAAGATTGACGATGTGGTTTTATACGAGTTGTAAGTGCCGTGAGGTGAATCATTGAGTTTGTTGAACAGCTCAGTACCTTTCTTCACGATATTAAGTAGTACGTCCAAATCTACTTTAAGGTTAGTAACGGTGTCGATGAAACGTAATATACCCGGCTCGTCACCGTAAGTATTACTCTCATCGTCTACAGTGAGCTTGTCTCCGTCCTTAGATAGCATCTGACGTATCATGTTGTTTTTCAACGCGTTATTAACCACTCTACACTTTGAACAGGCCTGCGATATTTTGTCCTCCATCGCATAGGATATTTGTCTTAGTTTCTGTTTATCATCAGTCTTTTCTAGTTCGTCAAGTAACTTCACTATGTGGTTATAAATTATTACGGTGTCGACGGAGCTCGTAAGTAAATCGTCAACGGTTGAAGAACGTAGATTTTCTAGCTCCATGTGACTGTTAATTAACGCAGTCCTTACGGTTTCTAATTTCGTGTCGTCGTTCTTGAACCTGAAGAAATATCGCGGTAGGTACAGTGAAGCGAGTATATCACCGCTTACGATCTTATGTCTATCCGTTGGTTTTTTAATTAGTGCGTTAGTCATGATGATGAATTCCTTAAATAATTCGTCGTTTTCATGTGGGTTCTTTACGTTGAAATTAAGCAAGTTACTGTATAATTCCTCCTTGTCTTTCATCGTATTACACCCTTAGCAATTCGTTTACTATCCCGTCTGGTATATCGATATTATCGCACAGGTTCTTCACGTCGTTACTCTTAGCCGAGTATCTTTCGCATAGCTCTTGTACTTTTATTAGTTCTTGTTTTAGGTTTGACAACGTAATGTACTTGTCTGCCGTGTTCTCTTTAGCGTTGCTTACCAACACGTTAATAACGTTAATACGGGAGCGTATTTTGTTAATTACAGAGGCTATCTCGTTTAATCCGTGTTTTAACGCGATAGTTTCGATTTCTTTTATCGAATCAACGTATTTCATTGGGTCGTTAAGCGTGAATTTCATTGCGGTGATCAAGTCGTCTGATTCTATAGCGTTCTTCCCCTCAAGTAATGCGTTCGCTGCAGCTACGTAAACCGTCTTCTTCACACGTCTGTCTGAAATTGAGTAGTTCATCCCTCTCAGTTCTATTATAACGTCTAAGAATTTGTCGAGTAAAGCGTCGTTGATGTTCATAGCGGTTTTCCTGACTTCGTTTTGTAGGTTTATGATGTCGTCATACGTTAGTATGGGTTCTGGCGTCTTTGAATCACTCTTTACTATCTTCTTTAAATCGGGTTTGTGAACGTAATCAGACTCCTTTACACGTATGGTTAATCTGTCGTTAAATGCAGTTAGGTCATCGTCGTCATCGAACTCGTTAGAAGCGAAATACGTGGCTAATAGGTTAAGCTTAATCCCGAAAACTCGCTTGTTTAAGATTATGTCTAAAAGCATGTTTAATACGTCAGGTGAGGATTTATACGGTTCATCAAACATAACGGTGTTTGCGTCTACAACACCACCCTGGTATACTAAGCGTCCTTTTTTATACTCATTAACGTCAACTATCCCTAATATGTGGTCTGGTTCCGTATATTTGTTAAGCAAGATGTAATAGTAATTAACGTTCAACATCTTCGCTAATGTGTCTATCGTATACGTTTTCGCGATTCCTACTCGTCCTAAGATAAGCGTAGGTTCGGACGACAGAAGACCGAGAAGTGCTGCACGTTTCATGTCGTTGTGACCAAAAACGTAGTTATCTAAAGTTGACTTAACAGTGGAGAATTTGTTCTCTGCCATATTTTTTCACCTGGGCGTTATGAGGATGTGGAGGAAGTCACCTCGCTTGTATAGATTTCCATCCGTCCTTTGCCGTAAATACGTATAAATCTTCGTGATCCACGTATCTTCCATCATAGTCGTCGCCGTATTTGTGGAGGAGGACGACTATATTCGTTTTTGGTACGATGAGATAATGATATTCGTTTGTTGTTGGATAATCATACACGTGATCCATAAGTATTTTCTCTATCTCGCCGTATATTACCTTTATATCACCGCGATCATTAAACGAAGGTCCTGGTCTAGACCATTCTGAAAGTTGTAAGTAATATTTAGCTTCATCTGTACCGTCATTTATAGCACGTTGTATAAGTTGTTTTATTTCGTCATGTGTTAAATTTCTAAGCTCATCTTCTTGACCTTCTTGGTGGCTCATTTTCCCACCAAGAGAGGATAATGAAAGGGGGTTTAAAAAGCTTTCGCTGAGAGGATGTGGGTGAACTTCATCTTTTGACACCTGAGACCCCGTCCGTAAGGGCGGGGTAGTTTACCTAAATCTCTAATTGCTCGACTAATTGCGCTAATTGCGGATTGTAGTCAAGTATACGTTGTAAGCTATTTTTAGCGTTCTCGTAATTTCTATATAAAATTTGCCTAAATATATCGCCGTCAATTGCCTCGATGTTCACTTCATTCCCGTCGACATATAATACAGAATACCCCGGTAAAGCGTTGATATACGGTAGTTTAATAACGACGAGTGGAGTAGAATATAACATGAACATGGTTACATCGAGCCTTCCGCCGAGTTTAGCATACAACTGAGCAGCGATGTCTATGTTGTTGTCAGTAGTAAGGATATAATTAAACTCGTCATCGCTTGTAAACTTGTCTACGGATAGTTGGTATATTGTGAAACTTTTAATAATAGTGTACCCTAGAAGTGAATTATATATTGTTTGACGTAAATTTTCTTCGTCTCCTTGAAATAAAGGAAATATGTTTCCCGTTTCTAACAGCAGAATTGCAATAACTCTTTTCCCATCACGATAGCACGGAGGTGATAAATAAAAAAACTCTCTTCTCTGTAATTGTCCACACATGTCGAACGTGTTAGACTGTATTTCCTTCTCTGAAATTATAATGGTGTGATCCTTTGTCAGCTCAATTAGTGAACTAACATACTCATCTATATTCATTTTTCTCACTCAGATGGGTGTTGTTCAATATGTGTAGTATGAAGTTGAGGATGAAGTCGTCATATTCTGCTGCGTCAATTAACTCCATTAGTGTCCCTATCATAACTTCATCTTCCGTGTATTCTTTTTGTATGGTTATTGTACCGCCGGTGAACGTGGCAAAAGACGGTATGACGCCGAGAATTGAAAGAAACGCTTCAATGTCGTTTACATGGAAACACTGTTTGATCTCTCTGCTCAGGACGTTGAGGTTTAGGTCTTCGAAGAGTCTTAAAACGTTACGTTTAGGGACGATATTACGTTCCACCAGAATCGTAACTAATGGTGTTAGATCGTATGCATATACCTCATCATCAAGTTGTTTGTGTTTCTTAGCTAAATGTATCATTTCGTGGGCGAATACGCTTAAACTTGGTGGTTCATGTCTAAACCATACATAGTGTTTTCCGTTATCATGAAAAGCGAAGCCCATGACCGTGTCACGCGGTGTTATTTGTAATTCTTTTACATCGTAATCATCGAGAACGTAAATTTCGTCCAATGGGGGCATCCTGTTTTCTACGTTAACAATATCGTAAGCTTTAACGTATTCGTTCTTAAACCAACTAGTTTCGGTAAGTTTCCTCATGTTCTCACGCTTAAACTAGATGACCCCGCCCTGAAGGGCGAGGCTTCCTGTTTCATAAATTTGTCCACCTCTTATCCTTGTGCTAAATAGTCTAATATCGTTTCACAGATTTCGTTGTCTACGTCTTTTTCGTCCGTAAGAGATCCCCACGCTCCCTGTAATTTACACGCTCCCCTACTGTAAATTAAACGTATGTTGGGCCCGCCGATAACTATACCGATGTCGAAGCCGACCGGTTCTTTACTTGGTAGATCGACGTAAAGTTGTACGTCAATGGCGTTATTTTCAAGATAATCCACGATATCCTCATGCTCTAAGTGATCCTTAAGGTCTTGTGCTATATTGGTTAGTATATCTAACATTTTGCTGTCCTCAATCATAGGTACCACCTATTATACTTCCATTAAATCCGTGTATTGCTAGTACTACGTATTTCCCGTCTCTCTTCATATAGCCGACTGTTAGTTTTTTCATGTCCATGTTGTCAACAGTGTAGGTATATTCGTCCACGTAAACGTCCTTGTTAACTATGCTTTTACTACCATCATATTTGCCTATTAAGTCGTTAAATTGTTCTTCCGTAAATGGTATTTCGTCAAGTTCAACGTTAAATTGTTTAACGTAATCTTCTAAAAAAAGGTCGACTAACCACGTAATTATTTCCTTTGCCTTTTCCCCACTTCTTACTACCATCTTTCCACCTCGGGCTTTCAGCCCGAGAGGAGAGGGGGAAAGGGGATTTAAAAAGCTTTCGCTGGGCGGACGTGGTTAAATTTGTACAGGCTGTTTAGTCGCCAAGTCGTACATTACGCGGTATGGTTGAAATATACGATTATACGCTTCTCTAATGGCTTCAACGTCCTTAGCCAACGAAGTGTCGTCGTGTGTATAATATCTTGTAACTATGTATTTCGCTTCATCAAAGTCATATCCCTCAAAAAGTTTTTGCGATCTCAATCGTTCTATAATTTTCTTTATACCACTATTGAATGTGAAATAGCTGTGTTGTTTCAAAGTTTCAGTACCTAAAATACTATGTACTATTCTTGGTAAGTTTGTATTGACAGCAACAGTATCAATCTCTGCGACCTCTACGACCAAACGTTTAATGTCTAAAATATAATTAGCTTCAGTGACATATCTAAGGGCAGTAACTGGTATCGTGTCATAATATCCGTCGTAATAGAAACCTAGTTTCGACAAATAAGTCTTTGTTAGAAATATTATATCATAGAGAAAAGGATATAAATAAACTATATTATAAATACTCACATCATGTTTATCATAAAAGTAGCTTTTGATGTACACGTAAGCATCATGAGGTGAAACTTTGTTAGATCTGATATGATCCAGATACGAGGTAATCTCATATATTCTTTTGTCTTTCAACATTAAATACCGTACCCCCGACCTCATTTTATAGCTGAATACTTGTGCTATATACTCTGCTATTTCACGCCTTTCATCATCATTTTCGTCAGTTTTGATATCCTCGAGGTGTCCAAGTAACTCATTTATCTTCGTTGTAACACCTGAGAGAAAGGGGGGAAGGGGGTTTAAAAAGCTTTCGATGGGAGGACGTAGTTTAAAGTTTTTAGATTAATTTTATCGGGAGTGGGGAGAGGTCAGAACTCGACCACAACTATTCCAAAGTTATATGGATCTATCTCCGCTTTAAGCAGTCTCCTGGCTTCCGCTAACCATTCACTGACACTTCCAAACCCACTCTGACCGAGGTATTCATTCAACGAGAAAAGTGTGAGAGGTTCCACTGCGACGACTCTTCCGGTAAACCTCTTATTCCCTGCTTTTACTGTGACTTTCTGACCTATCTCATAGTACCCTCCTCGGTGGAATCGGGTAATTATGGCTACTCTTTTAGCTCCGCTTAGAATGTATTTCTGCACTTGAGGTGCGTCAAAACTCATGAATTGGTCATTAATAGAGTGTTCGAAAAAGATATATAAGTTTTAATCTGACTTCTCCCCGCCCTAGAAGGGGCGAGGCTTGTCGTTTGTTAGGTTAAACCATACAATTGTTTGATCCTTACCGCGACTTTATCGTAATCTTCTTTGCTGAAATTAGGTGGCAAAAGGCCGCATTTTTTGACTAATTCAATTGCTTCGTTTGTCTTTTCTTCCTTCAATTTATCCACAAGCTCACTATAGTTTATTCCTTTTCTTATTTTATTTCTTATTTTATCGTAATCAGTGTGAATATGCCTAAAGTGTGTTACAATGACCACTTTTTTCGCGTCCTCATAATCTATTTCGTCTTTTAGAACGGCATCCCGTGCATATGAATCCCTTAGTGGCCTAATTTTTGCATTGCATATTGGACAATAAAATGAGATCTTTGAGATCTTTCTTGAACGTTTATTGTACTCTTTTCTTCTCTGTATCTCGTTTTCGGAATATTTCTCTAACTTTCTAATCTCTTCTAGATGCTGAAGAAGTTCTTCGTTGTTAATTATAAGCGATTCCTCAGAACTATAGTAGGGGTTCGGCACGTATTTATAATCTTTTACTATGCCCCTTTCAATTGCCTGCTTAATTTGGTAATCAGTTAGATTATATTTCTTTTTTATAGTTGATTTGTATGAATATTTATGTTTAATATCTTCTTTTTCAGACATTTTCTCATCCATGATAGAAAAATCAACTCGAATTTTCTAATTTTTTGCGAAAGTGAACGACCCCGTCTTTTTCCTCTACGCTATAATACTGGCGGAAACGCTCGAGTTCCTGACCAGTGATGAATATGACGCGATGGGGATC
>Ga0080006_1241962_pt1 | contig 18160 bp, 15 predicted proteins | sample RS3BMetagenome_FD_69209 | JGI IMG/M metagenome (GOLD analysis project Ga0080006, IMG submission 69209) | Ferric oxide microbial mat and aquatic microbial communities from Rainbow Spring, Yellowstone National Park, USA - RS3B (SPADES... ... | reverse complement strand
CGCAAATGGTTCCCGTGAATCCCCCTCCTGACCGCTGCACGATTCCGTTCGGAGGGCTAAAGGATCGGATGTCCTTGTGCAACTCGCGCTGACCTCCGTTCATGCGTCAGCACTGTCCGTTTATGTAATAACTTGACACGAAAAATTAAATTGGATACACTATAAACATGTATCAACCAACAGAATGGATGTGCGTATATTGATTTACTATGAACTGCTAAAAATATTTTTGTCGGTGATATTTTCTATATCTTCTTTGGGTAAGCTATCAGGATTGAGCGGATTTCAGTCGTCACTTTATGAATTAAAGATTGGTGATAAATATGTAAAGGTAATTTCGTACGCAATACCTATTGTGGAGCTGTGCTTAGCTGTTCTCCTCATATTAAGTTCTCCGTTTTCAAATATTGGAGAGTTCGGTATTTTCATTATTCTTATTGGATTTTCATGGTCTGTATGGAGGGCCTATCTTATCGGATCAACAGTAAAATGCAACTGTTTTGGGAATCTAGTAAATGAAAAACTAGGTACGCCGACCATAGCTAAAATTATTTTAATAATAATATTTGATATATATTTAGTTCTAAACAATAACTTAAACAAAAGCTTGAATTACTTCACGCCAGGAGAGGTTTTTTCGATGGTTTATTCGTCCGTTTCACTATTTTTAATCTACTCGGTCGTCATGCTTTTAGGTAGCAAACGAACAGCAAAACGAACATAGGAGAGATATACTCGTGTCTTTACAATTGATTGCCGAGATTACACAGTGGACTTTGCTGATCTTAGTCACTTATGTATTGATCACCGGAAAGGCTAACTTACGTCCTGTGAATAGCAAATTACCAAAGCAAGACACTGGAATTCCATATGGAGTCCAGTTTCCAAGAACGAATCTAAAAACTATTTTTGGAGATACAGTTAATATAAATGGATCAGACGTAAAACCTACTATAGTTTTTTTTACAGCATCAAACTGCCCTGCCTGCAAAAGCTTGTACCCAATTATAGAGATTGTACGGAAGAAATATGAATCCCAAGCTAATTTCGTATCAATTATAGTTAGCAATGAAAAATCTTTGCGTGATTATGTTTTAATAAATAACATTAATATACCCGTTACTCATTTAGATCTAAATTACATCGAAGAGTTTAATACCAAAATATTTCCATTTGCATACTATCTGTCCCCGAGCGGACACGTGCTTGCTAAGGGTGTCGTTAGTGAGGAAGAGCATTTTAACTTACTCTTCGGGCAAGGTAAAGCATCTATGCAAGCCCAAAAAATAAGGGAATTAAATAGATCAGTAAGTGAATATTGAAAATTCCAGCAAACGACTTGGCTGTGAAAGGAGGTGATATAGATGTGTACAGTGGATAAAGTTGTTTGTAACTTCGAACCATGCATGAATAGCGGATGGTCCCTCTACCAAACGTGGGAACATTGGCAATGCGAAGATGGTTCCGAGTGGGATGAATTTGTGATCTGCGGCTGTTAAGTAAACAGGACCATTCCCACCAAGATTTTTGGTGGGGATGGTTCTGAGGAGATTATTATCAATTAATGGCTGAGTTTCGGAACATTGTTGCTTACTACGCTGCTTTCAGAATTTCATTGACGCAGGATCTCGGCCCTATGTTCCCTTGGATTGTCGTGGGCTTCCGTAGTGCTTGAGGAACGAGATCCTGGACTCTCGCAAGCCTTGGTAAGCTCGTCGCTCCACCTATAAAAGCTCGGAACAAGTGCCCCTAAGCAACAACGTTCCTGAACTCAGCCTAATTAATCAATCACCAACTCACGTCTTTAGCCATGATTGATGTTGCGGTATCTATAGCTTCATACAAAAGGGGAAAGTGCAGATGGTAGTGTCTTCACCCTCAATTAATACATCCAAAACCATTTCACCTAAACGAGTCGGTGGCAAAACGCTAATTATCACTTTGATACGCACAGTTTCGATATGCACGAAGCTGGACCCTATACGGATGATTGCACTAGTGTCCATAAAATTAATTCAGTCAATAATTCCTATTTACCAAATGACGATCACCGAGGAAATGGTGGATAAATTCTCCCAACTGGTTAAATACGGAGAAGCTTATTTTAGAGGAGCTACGCTAGTACTGTTTAGTCAATTGTCTCTTTTCCTCATTTCCATTATTGCACGCAGTGTAGCTAGTTTACTAATGAGGCAGACTAAATTTAAGATTAAATATCATTTTGACTCTCTCATTGCGCGGAAATCTTCAGAAATTTCATTTTCGAACTATTATAATTCTGAATTTTATGATCAATTGAGAAGAGCCTCCAGTGGACACTCGCAACGGAGTGTTGATATAATAGAATATTCATTACATTTGGTTCAAATAATTATCACAATAATATCCTACATAATTGTGCTTTTTTACTTCAATTACATTCTATCAATATGCATTATTTGTCTTGTTATACCAGTAATAGCGTCAAATATGATTGTTGGAAAACTTAAATATTTAAATTTTAGATCACAAACTTCTACTTACAGAAAGGCTAAGTATTTTTATGATATATTGACATCTAGAGAAGCTGCGAAAGAAATGAGAGTTTTTAACTTATATAATCTATTACAAGCTAGATGGTCAACTTCATTCTGGAAGGCATCAAAGGAGCAAATTTCAGTTGAAACAAAAGGGGCGTGGTTTGGAATCTGCATTGAGGGATTGGATAGTTTGGTTACTGTTTTTGTTATTGGGATTCTTTTTTGGCTGGGCAGCTTCGGTAGAGTGACGATCGGTCAGTACGTTTCAATTTCACAAGCATTTACGACTGCGAACAGTCAAATGCATAACTTGGCTCGTAACATTTCCAGATTGCACGAGAGTTCGCTGTTTTTATCAGATACATTCAGTTATTTAGATTTTAGTGAAGAAAGCGGAGAATTTCCTGGTGTCGCATTCCCAGTGCCTTTGCAGCATGGGATTACAGTCAAAAGTATATCGTTTAAATACTCCAACAGCACAAAGTTGACTTTAAATAAAGTATCCTTTCAGATTAGGAGCGGAAACAAGGTTGCAATTGTCGGAGAAAATGGTGCAGGGAAAAGCACTCTAGTCAATTGCCTACTCGGTTTATACCGACCGCAAGAGGGCGATATCTATTACGATCAAATATCCTTAAAAGAAATCGATATTCGATCACTACGAGAACACACAAGTGTCGCTTTTCAGGACTTTGTGAAATATCAAATGAGTCTTTCCGATAACATCGGTCTTAGTAATAATAGAGAAATCGATGACCGTAGAAAGATTGAAACGGCTGCAGCTAGGGCTGGAGTCAATGACTTTCTTGATAGATTGAGTAATGGGTTCGATACGATGCTAGGGCCTGCTTTTGATGGAGGAGTAGAATTATCAGGCGGGCAATGGCAGAGGGTATCTTTGAGTAGAGCTCTATTCAAAGAAACACCTATTTTAATACTGGATGAGCCAACTTCCGCTCTTGATCCCATAGCCGAGCGAGAGTTCTATCAAACATTTTTATCACTTCCCCAGACGAAGACTGCCATTTTTATCTCACATCGGTTGGGAGTTTGTCGCCATGCAGATCTGATCCTGGTCCTAAAGGATGGTGCGATTGTTGAACAAGGAAATCACGACGAGCTTATGAAGCTTAGTGGTGTCTATTCAAAGATGTATATGAAACAAACAGAGATGTACAATGTTCCGACTAATGGTGCAGTCCAATAAGACAACTTATAACAACCAGATTGGAGGGATGCCACCTTAAAAACACCCAGAATAAATTTATCTGCTTTAGGATAACGATACGCATAGATACATTTGATACTTTCTTGATACTTGTGTAATTCAGTATTTACATCTGTTGGTTACAATAAGTCGACGCATCGAAAACAGCCGAGGAGGATTCCCGTGAAGGCAAAGATCATCTCAACTGTTTGTCTGGTTCTATCCATCGCCGCACTTATTTATTCCCAACACATGGTTGTTTATTATTACGATCGGATGGAGTTAATCCCTCTAGGCGTGGAGTCCGACTTTCTTAAGCGAGCTGCCGTTACAAATGAGTTTGAACTTTTTAATTGGGCAACGTTCTTATCCGCTATCGCGGCTGTCATTGCTGTAATTGGACTCGCCGTATCTTTGGTTCTATCGAAATTCACAAAGAGAGGAAAGTCGAAGTGAATCCAGTACTAGAAGCTCGGATGTTGACCAAAAAATTCCGCGCCGGAAGTGAAATGTTACTTGCTGTAAACAGCGTGACCCTAGAAGTCAACCAAGGACAATTCATTGCAATCATGGGACCTAGTGGTTCTGGTAAATCGACACTACTGCATTTGTTGTCCGGACTTGAAAAAGCCACGAGTGGTGGCGTGACCATCTGTGGGGTGAATCTAAGCCAATGTAACGATGAAGAACTGACCAGAGTACGAAGAGAAAAAGTCGGATTTGTGTTTCAGTTTTTTAATCTCATCTCTGTGTTATCTGCTTATGAAAATATCACCTTACCGCTGCTCATGGCCGGTAACAAAGAGTCCGCCATACGGGAACGTGCTATATTTTTGCTGGAACAAATGGGTTTACGTATTCACATGGACAAACGTCCCTATGAGTTATCGGGGGGGCAACAACAGCGTGTTGCAATTGCTAGGGCTCTATTGCCCAATCCCCCTATCATAATGGCCGACGAACCTACGGGAAGCCTCGACACGACAACAGGAAGTGAAGTATTGAAATTGCTTAGAGATGCTTGTAGGGCTCCACTACAGCGCTCGGTTGTAATGGTTACACACGACCCCAAAGTCGCCTCTTTTGCAAACCGAGTGTTATTTATGAGAGATGGGGAAATCGTTGGAGACGTTTCAGAGATGGAACAACCACATCAACATGCCTCGTCTTTTTTAACTGCAATCCAGCAATACTGGGAGATGCTTATGGCGTGAATAGTTCCGCTTGGAAGCTGAGTAGTAAGTTCTTTATTGCCAGGAAAGAGCGATCGTTCTTTTCTATTTTAGGAATCTCCCTGGGGATCCTGTTGGTTACTGCCGTTCAAATTGTTTTTTCCACGCTCGATGCCTCATATGTGGCTTTGCAGCGCCAACAATACGGGGATTACGACGTGCTAGCGTATACCCAATCCATTGGATCCGGTCTAACCAATCAGATGTTAGCGACACTCAAAAGTGTACCGGGGGTCGAGTCATTACAGCCAATTCTTTATCCATATCAAGGGCAGACAATTCTTTACTCGACGGACTCAGTGTATCCGATCGGGTTGACAGATACTTATCTTTCCAAACAGTTGAAGAACTACGATATCACACGGGGGCACTTCCCGCATTCGCAGGAAGTAGCGCTGTCCCCAGAAATCATGATCCGGCATCATCTTCATATTGGATCGACGATTACATTCGATGTGCCTCACAAGGGAGTTATGACTCTCGTCATAGCCGGCGAGTTACAGCCCAGTCCCCAAGTCCATTTTGTAACGGCCGTGTTTGATTACCATTGGCTGAAGAAGATTACGAGGATGAAGCAAGCAACCGGAATAATTATGAAATTAAATCCGAGCGTAAGTTCCTATGATAAAAACGCTGTGCTCCAAACCATTCGAGAAGATCTGTATAAAATGGTGCCTCACATTACGGTCGACACAAGGAATCAATTGTCGCAGCAAATCAACTACGCAACTGCCTTTCTCCCGATTGTGCGTGCACTTTCAATCACATCGATGATTGCTTCTATTGCCATTTTGTTAAGTACATTCCAAATTTCGCTTCAGGAGCGACGCAAAGATTTTTCTGTCCTACGTTTATTGGGGGTTAGAGGATCCCAATTGTCTCTTCTTGTTTTGGTTGAGTCACTTATGTACGCGATATTTTCGACAGTGCTTGGCATTAGTCTCGGAATTGGATTATCGTTCCTTTTAAGGGCAATATCAACGATGCTGTTTCATGTTTTGATGACAACTGTCATCATTCAATGGCCTACACTTGGCTGGATCGCGTTAAGTAGCATCATAACCATCATCGCAGCAGGACTTATCCCAGGATTCTGGGCAAAACGTCTTTCGCCAATGGAATCCTACCGTACTACAGAGACTTCTAGCGATTCGACCAACGGTGTTGTCACAGGTTTTGTAGCCCCCTCCTTAGTCGTGATCAGTATGATACTAGCACTGTTGACACACATTCTGATGCTCAATGCATTCGCATATCTCTGTAGCGTGATCTCTTTTGTAGTTGGAATGTACCTGTGGATCCCTCAATGTCTGCAGAGCTCTTCGCGTCTTCTTGCATGGGTACTCAAGCCATTGTTTGGATCCAGCGTAGTGCTCGCCAGCCGCAACATGAATCGGTATAAACATAGAAATGCACTATGTGTCGGTGCATTGATGCTAGCCGTCATGGTGGGTATGGCTGGAATGGTTGTATTAAATACAATCGTGGTCGGGCAGGCTCAAATGGTCGATTTTAATTACCCGGAAGATGTGACCTTACGTGCAGTCGATTTTAAAGGATTTTCTTCGGGCTTGACGGATCAGATTCGGTCGCTTAAGGCGACAAAAATAGAAGAATTTACTAATTTTATGGGTGCGCTTGTACTCAATGCACCCGGTCTACGCGGAGAGGGACCAAAGGGAACGTCGACAGCCGGGGTACAAGGGTCACTGGTCACACTAGTCGGAACAAACTTAGAAGAAGATCAGCAAGTGGATCCATTTCAGATCATCGCGGGCCGCGTTGATTCCAAGGCTATAGGAAAGGATGGCGTCGTTCTCACCCAACTCGAAGCCAAGACGACTGGCTTTACAGTCGGAGACATCATGCGCCTTAAATCAGGTCTTACAAGTCAGACACTTTCTTTCAAAGTCGTGGGGATTATTAAGAGTACGAATTCTACCTTCTCTGGTCCATGGGCGATTGTAACACCAACAGTGATGAAAAACGACTTTGCAATCCCCACTTTATCGAGCATTCAAATCAAGATCACAAGCGGTGATACGAATCATGTCATACAATCCCTAGAAGCAATTCTACACGATCCGCAGTATCAAAACGTGGAACTGATTAACAAAATTTCAGAGAAACAAATGGCGCAGCAGCCATTGGTGTTGTTTGGCATCGTATTGACTACGACGGTTCTTACCATTGTCGGAATCGCTACGCTTGGGCTGATGAATCACACTGCAAGTAGCATTCGCCAACGGTTCCGAGAATTTGCCACGATGAGAGCACTCGGAGCAACTCGAACACAAATCATGAGATTGATCCTCGCGGAGGGGATCATGACCTCCGTCGTAGGCGTAATCTTGGGTGTGCTCACAGGGGGAGGGGTTGCTTACCTTGCACTGCTTTCACTGCACCAAGCTGGGGTATCATTTTCACTATGGTGGATATGCGGTATTATTCTCATGAGTCCTATCCTTGGATTGCTTGCAAACTGGTCGACTTCGGTCTGGGCCTCAGGGCAAGACATCGTCAGTGCGTTGAGCCGCGATTAGAGACACCCACTGGGGGATCACCATGACACAACGGACCGTTTTGATCGTAGATGATGATGAAGAAATACTATCACTTATGCAAGATTTCTTAGAGGCGGATGGATTTCATGTACGCACCGCAAAAAATGGTCGTGAAACTCGGTCTGTACTCGCCAATACGGAAGTGAATCTCATTGTACTTGACATCATGTTACCGGAAGAATCGGGATTTGAAGTGTGTCGGCAGATACGCCAAAATTTTGATGGCCTACTCATTTTCCTGAGCGCGAGACAAGAGGATCACGATAAGATCAGGGGACTTGGATTAGGCGCGGACGATTACATTGTAAAATCCACCACTCCCAGTGTCATTGTGGCGAAGATTAGAGCTATGCTGCGTCGTTCTGAACGTTCCCATTCTAGACTGGCAGGACCATGCTGTATGCCTGCGCTTGGATTCGAAGGATTAAAGATCATTCCCGAGACTCGCGAGGTATGGGTACGAACCAAGGTGGTGTATCTTACGGCCAAAGAATTCGACCTACTGTACTTTTTGGCCAGTAACCCCAAGAGGGTATTCACCACTGATGAGTTATTTCAGCGGATCTGGGGAAATGACGGGGAAGACCCGCATACATTACGCGTTCATATCGCGCGCATTCGCAGTAAAATCGACGATCATTCAGCGAAATGGATTCATACCGTATGGGGTATCGGGTATAAATTCGTATGTCAATGAAGATAGATGAGCACAGACGCCTGTCGTTACGCACTTGGTTTGTCCTGGCATTTTCGTTTCTGTTGATTACCCCCTTTCTGATTGTCTTTGTTGTTGTGAATTCATTTTCAACATCATCTACACCGCAACCACTCGGACAAACAATCGGTCTTACAAATAGGACCATCCAAATGGTCCTACAGAATGTCCCCGTCTGGGCAAATCCTGCATGGCAGTCCAGACTGCGGGCGAAGCTTTCAACAACCGCCATGGAGGTTCGCTTGTTTAATCGAAGTCACAGGATGATATTTTCCTATACTCCAAACGATCTAAGGATGAGCCATCTCTACGCATTCATGAGAATACACAGTCATCAGAGTGCTTCTATAGATTATCAAGAGACGTGGATCGACCAAAAACATGTGATTCTTAACGGGAGCGTCATCTTAGGTATCGCTGATATCGATGAGCCGATGATTGTCTTGGCGAACAAGCTTCCAGTGGACACAAGTTTTCACAACTGGGTGTCAGGCCCCGGAGCTATCATCATATGGTTCCTGGCGTTTGTTATTTCTTTTATTTTGATTATGTATTTTATAGGGAGAGTTTTCGTTTCAAAAATGAAACGAGTTGAGGTGTTGGTTCGACAAATCAATCTAGGATATTTTGATATCGATCTTCCTTCATCTGTCATTCGAGAAGTCAACGATTTGTCGTTGTCATTATCCACGATGAGGGACAACCTGAACGCCGCCCTCATGGCACGAGATCAAGTAGAGCAAGAGAGAAGACTGCTGATGGCCTCCATCGTTCATGATCTAAGAACACCAATATTTACAATCGTCGGCTACTTAGAAGGACTACAGAAAGGAATTGCAAAAAACACCCATCAAGCCGATCGCTATATCAATGCATGTTTAGAAAAGTCGCTAGTACTCAATCAATTGGTGTCGGATTTATTTAAATACTCAACCATTGATCAACCGGAACAGACGCTACATTGTGAAGAAATCGATTGGGTCACATTAATAGAGCAGGTGGTGGAGGGATTCCAACTAAAGGCTGTCAATCAGAATGTGCATTTGACACATGACTACTCCGCTTTCCCAATCATCATTTCGGGTGATCCGGAACTGCTGATGAGGGCAATCTCCAATGTAGTGGAGAACGCATTTCGTTATACTCCTATAGGAGGAGACGTCGCCCTGTTAAGTGAAATCGTCAATCAACAGCTCAGATTTACTGTTGTGGATAGTGGCCCTGGCTTTCTCCTTGATGATCTAGCGCATATTTTCAAACCCTTTTATCGGGGGGATAAGTCGAGAAATAGGAAAACCGGAGGATCTGGACTTGGGTTGTCCATTACAAAGAAAATTATAACAGCCCATAGCGGCCAAATCCATGCTAGTAATTCGGAAGCAGGAGGCGCATGCATTACCATCTCGATGCCCCTGTAAAGTGGATCCACGAAACCAGACACAGGTGAAAAATGGTGTTGTGATAGAGTATACCCTAACCTGACGTCAGTGGACCCATAGATGGAACGTCAGAATAGACTTCAATTCGCAATTGATTGACACCCGTATGAAAGAGTTATAGACTTGTACCTGACAGTATGGATATAGGTGGGATTCGATTGCAGGGACAGCGCGTTGGATACGTCAGGGTCAGTAGTTATGAGCAGAATCCAGAACGGCAGTTGGAACAGGTACACGTCGATCGAGTGTTCACCGACAAAGCATCGGGTAAGGATACGATGCGGCCGCAGCTGGAGGCGCTGCTTTCGTTTGTACGTGACGGAGATACGGTAGTCGTACATAGCATGGATCGTTTGGCACGGAACTTAGATGATTTGCGACGTGTGGTTCAGGACATGACCAGACGCGGGATCCGGATCGAATTTGTGAAGGAAGGGCTTACGTTCACCGGTGAAGATTCCCCGATGGCGCACCTCATGTTATCGGTGATGGGGGCATTTGCGGAATTTGAGCGGGAGCTGATCCGGGAACGGCAACGCGAGGGTATTGCGCTGGCCAAACAGCGGGGCGCGTATAAAGGAAGAAAGAAGTCGTTGACGGTGGAGCAAGTGACGCAGCTGCGTAGGCGAGCACAAGCCGGTGAGCAGAAAGCGCAACTGGCCCGTGATTTCGGAGTGAGCCGGGAGACCGTGTATCAGTACCTGCGGGTTTACCCGGATGGAGTGTAAGATCGAATCCGTGCTAATTATACTTTGACCATAATATTACTTATATTAGTATTTATGTAATTTTTATATTCACTCTCAGTGCCTAAGGTAGTCTGCGGTTTATACAGATGACTTCGTTACTAATTATTTGGTGAAACTATTTTCTGATTTTTTCTGATCGTATACTGGGATCTAGGTATCAAGTGAAAGTTTATTGTCCACTAATACTTAGAGGTAAAATAGAATGATTCAATTAGCCCTTGAACATTAGGTGTTGTTACTTGTTGGAACATACTTAATAGAGCCTATAAGCTCTAAAGTTTCTTGTAATTCCACATTCGCATGAATCCTTCTGAAGCACTCCGCTGCAAAGCGATAGTAGGCGCGAGCGATGCCAGTCGGAGTTGATGGTGATGAGGGATTCAATGAGTTGAATGTCGTCTGCCGTGATGTCACGGCCCTGTAATTTGAAGGGTTGAGTGTTCATGAACTTATACTACAAGGTAACGAGCGATGAGTCCAGCAAAAATCCTAAATCTAACGAATTACGAGGGTACCTGAGTAGTTACAATAATAGTTAATATAGTTGGTGTACCATATTCTCCAATCACTATGCTTTTCGTTTCGCCTATGAAGCTGGACCCGTCTTCCCGAACTAGTTTCAGTTTCCCTAGTGGACGTAGGGTGTCAATCGCCTTATTTTTCGTCAGACTGGCCAGGCGCTGTAGCACAAGTCCCGCCTCGAAGACCTGATTGTTCTCCAATGTAGCGGCCGGACTACAATTGACCCACTAGGGCCGGAATGAAAATGACCCACCCTCGTCGAATCCCTTCTCTTATAACGGCCAAGTTATTTGAGGAGGAGACTACATGTTAAAGGATGGGTCTGTCTTGAATCTACTAGAATTACGCGCTGAGGGGAAGTCGATTCGAGAAATTGCCAGAGAAACAGGGTTCTCCAGAAACACCGTCCGCAGTTACCTGCGCCATGAGGGCACACCAGAACGAGCCCCAAGAGAAGCAGTGCCCTCAAAACTAGACCCGTTTACACAACGCCTCGACGAAATGATGGCATCAGGGGTCTACAACTGTGAGGTATTGCTGGAGCGATTGCGAGAGCTTGGATATGCGGGTGGGAAAACGCTAGTGAAGGACTATGTGCAGCCGCATCGCCCGCCACACCGCAATCGCACTACACGCCGGTTTGAAACACCACCGGGTAAACAGGCCCAAGTCGATTGGGGCATCTGTATCTATCACGACGTTCACGGCATTCAGCGTAAGGTTCCTGTATTTGTAATGGTTCTAGGCTATTCTCGTTCCGTGTATGTAGAGTTTGTCAGACGGTGTGACATCTACTCCTTCTTGCGGTGCATGTACAACGCGTTTGTTTATTTCGGCGGTGTCCCCGAGGTGATCTTGACGGATCGAATGAAGACCGTGTTGATTGGTATGGGAGACGATCACAAGCCACAGTGGCACGCTCTGTTCGCCGACTTTGCACTGGCTATGGGGTTCCTTCCGAAGGTGTGTCGTGCGAGGCGGCCCCAAACCAAAGGGAAGGTAGAAAGAGCTGTGCGCTTCGTGAAAGAAAACTTCCTGCCGAACCGCCGATTCACCACACTGGATGACCTGAATGTACAGGCCAGCGCTTGGAGCGACAAGGTCAATCGACGCATCCATGGCACAACCGGCGAACGTCCCGTAGACCGGCTGAAAGATGAATCACTCAAAGCGCTTGTGGGTCCGGAGAAGCTGACGAGTTTCCTTAGCGAGGAGCGTAAGGTCGACAGCGATGGATACTTCAGTTTTGGCGGGGTTCGATACGGTGTTCCTTGGCAGTATGGCGGCTCAACAGTCCGTGTACGGACAGTCGCTGGACAAGTGGAGGCATGGCTCGGAGACCACCGAATTGCCACACAGGAACGCTCGAATGCCTGGAGCGGTGTACAGCATCTACCGAACCAGTACAAAGGAATGCCGATGGATGACGTCACACTCCGCCCTGTGGGAGCAGGGATACAGATGCACGATGTGGAGGTTGAGTACCGCCCCTTGTCTGTGTACGACCAGCTCAGTGAGGCCGTCCGATGATTGCGCTAGAGAAGGTGCGACAGACACTTGAGGAACTGAAACTCACAACGGCGGCGAGCTATCTGGAAAGCAGATTGCAGTATGCAGCGGAGCATGAACTGTCGTATGTCGCTTTCCTTTCGGACCTTCTCGGCGCGGAATTGGAACAGCGAAACAAGCGCCAGACCGAGGCCAAGATCCATAGGGCACACCTGCCATACCGAAAGACGTTTGAGGAGTTCGACTTTACCTACCAACCAACAGTCGACCCAAAGCGTATCGAGAATTTACGTGCCTTTGCCTTTATTGAATCGGCCAGCAACGTACTCTTGCTAGGACCGCCGGGCGTCGGCAAGTCGCACTTGGCCGCGGCGCTCGCACTCGAAGCCATAGAGGTTGGGTACACCGCCTACTTCGTCAGTACGAACCATCTTGTCAACGATCTACGGACTGCACAGAACGACAACAAACTGGACCCCGTGATGAAGAAATACACGAGGCCAAAGCTTCTCGTCATTGACGAGATGGGCTACACGCCGATGGATTGCCAGGCAGCAAATCTACTGTTTCAACTGGTTAGCGCACGGTATGAACGCGGGAGTGTGATACTCACGAGCAACAAGAGTTTTGCTGACTGGGGCGAGTTATTTTCCGATAGCGTGCTCGCTACGGCCATTCTGGACAGATTATTGCACCACGGGGAGGTGATGAACATCCGCGGGCAGAGCTACAGACTCAAGGACAAGATGAAGTCAGGTATTTACGCTGTACCGGCCGCAACCGTCACTGAGTGACCCTGCCGAGGGTGGGTCAATTTACGAACGGCCAAAAGGGTCAAAAAAACTCCGGCCTTGACACCAAAGGCCTCGCTTAAGTTCTACAAGCTATTATTGAGGAATATTCTATTGACTGACGAGTACGGTTGTTGTATAAAAGAAATTAGAGAATTGGAAAAATTTCAGAGAAGAGGTCGTTAAAATGAGATATACGTCAAAACGATTCGATCTGGACAGTCCACTGGAATTACCAAACGCTCTGACTTACCGAAATGTTAATGGAAGACATCTTTACATAGCACCGCTTATTCCGGCATGGGTTGTTTTGGATGATATCGCACAACGCTTAATGGATTTGTCTATAAGTGGGGAAACCTTTAGGAGCGTAATAGAGCATCTAATCGAGGAATTTGCCCTTGCTGAGGATGAGGCGCTTCACAAAGTCAAAGAGTTAATCACATTGTTGCATGACAGAGACTTTTATAACTCCCGTTATTCAGTAGTGGATGGGAAGGTTTATAGCGTCATGAACATGCAGTTTCATTTAACAAATCGTTGCAATTTAAGATGTATCCATTGTTATATGGATAGCGGTAATCTTCATTACGATGAGATGAGTATTGAGGAATGGAAAAATATCATTGATGTGGCAGCTAGTAATTTCCCTATATGGCATTGTACCCTAAGTGGTGGTGAACCCATGCTTTATAAAGGGTGGTATGAAATACTTCAGTATGCAAAAGAAAGAGGCGCCGCCACGGCGATGATAACAAATGGTCTATTGATAAATGAGGGAATTGCAGAAAAACTCTCGGAGGTTCTTGATCATATTCAGGTTAGCGTCGATGGAGGCTCTGCTTCCATTAACGATGAGATTCGAGGGAGGGGGACTTATGAGGCAGCTTTCAGCGCCCTAAAACTACTTATTAAGACCCGCCTTCGAGTTGGAATTAATGTTACGATAATGAAGGAAAACTATGATGATATTAGGGAGAACTTATTTAACCTAAATTCCCGCTCAAATTATACCTACACGGGATCCTTCACGGCAAAGGCCTTATAGATGATCTTCTGTTCCTTGGTTAAGGGGAACAGGATGCGCTGACCGTTGATGTGTTGTACCCGAAGTTTAGACAAGATGAGAAGCAGCTTCTTCATAGTCATACTCTTGTACAAATCCTTGTCCAGCATCACTTTGTGCAAATGGGACAGGAGGATCAGGGCGAGAAAACCAATGAAGACCTTGTTTTGCATGCTGTCATCCCGGTGAACACGCAGACGCCCCAAGTCCAGATTGGCTTTCAAACGAAGAAATCCCTTCTCTACTACATCCTTCTGACGATAAATGGAGAGCGTCTCCTTCGCATCGGCCACGTCATTGCTCACAATGACAAGCCACCCTGCTGTCTCCAACTCCTTGGCTACGACCTCCTCCCGAATGCTCACCGTATAGCCCGAATCCGTGTTTGTGGACTTTCGAATGATCAAGTACTGGTGGGATGACTCGTCCTTCAATGCGGATACCGGATCGATCTCCGCTCGCTCTTTCAATACCGTCACATGAGCGTACAATTCTTCCCGAAGTTTCAACGCCTTCAAGGCATGATAATACACGTGGGTATACAGACGATGCTTTTCGTCCCACGCCCGCTCTTTCGTCACGGCGCGCATCGAGTTTTCTCCGATGACGAGTGTACGCTGCAGGTGATCGATGTCCTTTCGCTCGCTGGCCACCATCTTCTTTGCGAACTGAGAGGTGAAGGGAACGGCGACCACAAATCGAATCGGATGGGCTCGATTCAGCATGGCATTGACGTTTCGTGTGCTGAAGAATCCTTTGTCCATCACGGCTAATACGGGCTTGTCGCCAGAAATAGCCTCCATTTTGGACAAAGTCGTTTCTAGTGTCGTCACGTCTTTCAGGCTGCCGCTGTAGACCACCTGATAAATAGGCAGTCGTGAGGTTTCCCCCATGAGCATGCAGAGATTGATTTGGGCCAGTTGTTCCTTATCCCGGTTGTATCCCCATTCCACGTCTTGGATGAGTTCAGAATAGGATGAAGTGGACGTGATGTCGAGTGCGAGGTACTCCTGTTCGCTGCGCAACCGGCACCATGCCTGGTAAAATGCTTCCCGCCCTTCGGGAGTCACGATTTGAAGCAGGTCGCTGATTCGCTGGGATGAGAGCGAGCCGACGTCCTCCGGGCATGATGTTTTGCTCAACCACTCTTCACAATACAAGAAGGGGTCACCGGATAGCACAAGATAACAGGCCAGTGTAAAAATCTCTTGGTGGACAGCGGGCAGAGCGCTTTGCAGCGCATCGAGGATTCCGATTTGCTGCGCGATGCTCTGCAGCAGATGCATGGATCCATACTCCAAAACCGACGATTGTCGGATATCCTCGCTTGTAAAGGTGGTTACCGCTGCGGCGGCCGATTCCATGAGCGCCCCGGACGCTGCCATGCGAGCAAGGTAATCGGGCTTGTAAACCGGCTGTCCACTTGCAGGATCGATCTTACCAATGGGCACTCGTCTGTTGCGCGGCTTCCCGTCGGCGTTCCGATAGGAAACGGATTCGTACAAGTAAGTTCTGTTACCGACTTTCTGCCGAATGATAGAGGCCATAGGCAACCCCCTCCGTGTAGGTATAATATATTATACCTACACGGCTGACAGAAATCAAGACGACCCGGATACAAATCCCTTACAAGGGGGAGGAATGGGCCTCAAACCGATGAAAGCAGAGCGTATATATTCGTAATATTACATATTGTGGAGAGTAGCGTTCGTAGGTATAAATCTCAGCGGGAATCTAGGATCAATCTCTGTGCTGTAACCTAATTCATTCGGAGTGTATCCGGATGGAAAAACATTGTTCCAATAAACCTGCCCAAGAAGTGTTCCATCCATGCCGAAGCCGATATAGCCGCCGTATGGTCCAGTTCTATTAGAATCACTAACTATATACGAATGAGTTTGCGACGCACTATACTGAGGGTAGTACTGGGGTGGATTGTCAGTATAGCTAGGTCCTTCCCATTGAGTGAACACTTCGGGGGCAGACATTGATCCAGTCTTGGCCCACCCGTCCTGAGCAAATGAATATGCTCCTGAGTTATTTCCGAGGAGAACCCACGCTGCAGATCCGTCGACTACATAGGGATTGTCCGGAGTTATACTAGAGGAAACACCTATAGGATTGGAGGATGCAACATTTTGAATGAATCCTCCTGTGAACCCATTCGCAAAAGCGGCAACAGGAAAGCTAAATACTAAAATTGATGAAATCGAGCTGACAACAAGCTTTTTGCTAATGTTCATCATACAAAATACCCCCTATTTTTATAGGTCACCGAATGCGCCGACTTATTTTATCATCTGCCGGTTAATTCGATCCCGATGTGCCTTAGTTCAAGATTGACTGCGGATTCCATGATTTTTTTTATGACTATAGAGTAGCATGTCAAACTTTAATCCGCTATATGTAACAGGGGGTAACTCACATGATAGGTGAGTACATTCGAAACCTGTGCCCACAAGGTTCGAATTTGTTCTTACCGTTGCCTACGAAGTTCGACTATAGTGGACCCACAAAGCTTGACACGTGGCGAAAGGGTGTGTAAGACTAGAATATACCCTAACCTGACGTCAGCGGGTCCATAGATAAAACGTCAGAATAGACTTCAATTCGAAATTGATTGACACCCGTATGAAAGAGTTATGGACTTGTACCTGACAGTATGGATATAGGTGGGGTTCGATTGCAGGGACAGCGCGTTGGGTACGTCAGGGTCAGTAGTTATGAGCAGAATCCAGAACGGCAGTTGGAACAGGTACACGTCGATCGAGTGTTCACGGACAAAGCATCGGGTAAGGATTACGATGCGGCCGCAGCTGGAGGCGCTGCTGTCTTTTGTACGTGACGGAGATACGGTAGTCGTACATAGCATGGATCGTTTGGCACGCAACTTGGATGATTTGCGACGTGTGGTCCAGGACATGACCAGGCGTGGGATCCGGATCGAATTCGTGAAGGAAGGGCTGACGTTCACCGGTGAAGATTCGCCGATGGCACATCTCATGTTATCGGTGATGGGGGCATTTGCTGAATTTGAACGGGAGCTGATCAGGGAACGGCAACGTGAGGGAATTGCCTTGGCCAAACAGCGGGGCGCATATAAAGGAAGAAAGAAATCCCTGACGGGGGAGCAAGTCACGCAACTGCGCAGGCGTGCGCAAGCCGGTGAGCAGAAAGCACAGCTGGCTCGCGATTTTGGTGTGAGCCGCGAGACCGTGTATCAGTATCTGCGGGATTTATGAAAGAGAGCCTAAATTACTTCATGTATCTTTAGGTATATATTGCCTTTTCGATGAGTGACGTTTCTTTCTCAAGAGCAATTGAATCAGATCGATCCTGCACTCCAGTATGGCCATTAGATCACTGCCGTCCATTAGAATCATTATTCTACGGCCGGTTGAATGGGCTTTTACACTATCCTCATAAAGTACTTTTATGGATAAAAATGAACCAATATATCATCTAATTTTCTAGACAATCTTCCACTAACAGCATCTAAATCTTGTATGCCAGTTAGCTCCGTATGCCATTTGCATTCTAATAAATAATCTGTCCCGTCAAACGTAAAAACGCCATCAATTTGCTCCCCAATAATTCGAAACGAGGCCTTGGGATCTAGATCAAATAATGCAAAGAGATCCTTTGTAGCGGCCGGACTACAATTGATCCACTAGCACTACAACGTAGTATAAAGAGCTGGACTTTTGAATTCTACTATGCTACAGCGGATGCGGGATTCGGTTGTTGACCAATTTGGGCGAGAACAGGGTGACGCATGGACGACAAGTGGACAGGCGAGCAATGGGTAGGCCAACTCAAGGAGTTTCAGCCCCTATCCTGGGTGATC
>Ga0080006_1112093_pt1 | contig 18167 bp, 15 predicted proteins | sample RS3BMetagenome_FD_69209 | JGI IMG/M metagenome (GOLD analysis project Ga0080006, IMG submission 69209) | Ferric oxide microbial mat and aquatic microbial communities from Rainbow Spring, Yellowstone National Park, USA - RS3B (SPADES... ... | reverse complement strand
CTCGGCCAGCGATCCCGGGCGGGCGTCGACCAGCTCGTCGAGGGCGGCCACCAGGTGCTCGATCGGCTCCATACCGCCATTGCACACCGTGGCTGCGACAACCGGGTCGCAGCCGGCGCGTTGACGCTCCGCAGCAACACTGCAAGGATTGCACTGACAGACGACGTCGACCGGCGTCGGTGAGGGGAGGAGCGGACATGGTCCGTTACGCCGCCGTTCATGACGAGCCGGAAGTGGCCGAGGATCCAGACGGCCCGAAGATGTGGTCGAGGAACCTCCTCGCCATCTACGAGACGGACCCAGAGGTGGTGGCAGCGGTGCTGCCTCGACCACTCGAGCCCACCGAGCCCCACGTCAGGGTGAACTTCGCACAGGTGGACCTCCCCGACGGGAGCCCCCTGTCGGCGGCGACCTTCGCCGTGAAGTGCCGGGACGGCGACGTCCACGGCTCCTACGACCTGCTCATGATCATGAACACCGAGCAGGCCGTCGTCGGAGGGCGGGAGACGTTCGGCGAGCCGAAGAAGCTGGGCGAGGCGTCGATCCAGCGCGACGGCGACCAGGTGGTGGCGGTGATGGGCCGTCGGGGGGTCGACCTGGCCGAGGTTCGCGGACGGGTGGTGGAGCAGCTCCCGATCGAGGCCCGGAACGAACGGTTCGCCTTCTACTTCAAGTTCATGCTCGACCCCGCCGGCGGCGGCTTCGACGCCGACCCGTCGTTGGTCCACGTCCGTCGAGTCCAACAGGACCGGGTGCGCGAGCGGATCGAGGGGGAGCTGGCGCTCCGGGACTCGGCGTTCGACCCCGTGGCCGACCTGCCGGTACGCCGGCTGCTGAGCATCACCTACACCGAGAGCCACCAGGCCCAGACTGGCCGGATCGACCGCTCCGTCCCGGCGGAATGGCTCTGGCCCTATCGGCACCAGCGCTACGACAACCTGATCGCGAGATTGCAGCCCGTGTGAGCGGTCGAGCCGAGCCGCCAGTGGGCCAGCAGATGGATCGCTATCTCGTCATCTCCGCCGACTGCCATGCCGGTGCCGACCTGCGCGGGTACAAGCCCTATCTCGAGCGGCGTTTCCACGAGGCGTTCGACGAGTGGGCGGACCGCTACGTCAACCCCTTCGCCGACCTGAAGGGACCCGACGGCGACCGCAGCTGGGACGGGGCGCGGCGCCTCGCCGAGCTCGAGGCCGACGGCGTCGTCGCCGAGGTGCTCTATCCCAATACGGTGCCGCCCTTCTTCCCCAAGAGCGGCCTGGTGGCCGGTGCCCCGACGGCCGACGAGTTCGAGCAACGGCTGGCCGGGCTCCGAGCACACAACCGTTGGCTGGCGGACTGGTGCGCAGAGTGCCCAGCTCGACGCGCCGGGGTCGGCCAGATCCTGCTGAACGACGTCGCCGCCGCTGTGCGCGACGTCCATTGGATCGCCGACTACGGGCTCCGGGGCGGCGTCCTGTTGCCCGGGATGCCGCCGGGGATCCCGATCGAGCCGCTCCACTCCCCGGTCTACGACCCGGTGTGGCGTGCATGCGAGGAGCGGGGCGTGGTGCTCAACGCCCACGGAGGGAGCGCCTCTCCCGACTACGGTGAGTACCCCGCCTCACAGCTCCTGTGGCTGATGGAGACCAGCTGGTTCTCGCATCGACCCCTCTGGGTCCTCCTCCTCTCCGGGGTCTTCGATCGATTCCCGCAGCTTCGCCTCGTCCTCGCCGAGCAGGGCAGCGGTTGGGTGGCCGGCGCGCTGGAGGTCATGGACCAGCACTACGGCTACCTGCGTCGCGGGGGCGTCGGCGAGCTGCATTTCCTGGCCCCCGCCGAGCTGCAGCGGCCGCCCAGTGAGTACTGGCACGAGAACTGCTACGTGGCCGCCAGCTTCATGCACCCCGACGATTGCGCCCGCCGGGAGCTCATCGGGGTCGACCGGATCATGTGGGGCAGCGACTACCCCCACGCCGAAGGGACGTATCCGTACTCGAAGGAGGCGATCTCGCGCACCTTCGCCGGGGTGCCCCACCACGAGGTGCGGGCCATGCTCGGGGAGACGGCCGCTGCGGTCTATGGCTTCGACGTCGACGCCCTGGCGCCACTGGCCGATGCGGTCGGCCCCACGGTCGCCGAGGTGGATGCCGGGCTCGACCGTGTCCCGGCCGGTGCCACCAGCCTCGCATTCTCGGAACGACCGCCGAAGAACGTCTGAAGGGAGGCGGGTGGACGACTTCACCGACAAGGTCGCCGTGGTGACCGGAGGCGCCAGTGGGATCGGCGCCGGGCTCGCCGAGGCTCTTCTTTTAGCCGGGTCGCGTGTGGTGCTGGCCGACGTCGAGAAGGAGGCACTCGACGAGACGTCGGCCCGTCTGGCGTCCCTCGGGGAGGTGAGCGCTGTCGTCACCGACGTGTCCGACCCCGGGTCCGTGGAGCGCTGCGCCGACTCGGTGTTCGCGTCGTTCGGTCGGTGCCATCTGTTGTTCAACAACGCAGGAGTCGGCGGTGGCGGCGTGGCCAAGCCGTGGCACTGGACACCGAACGACTGGCGCTGGTGCTTCGGGGTGAATGTGTTCGGCGTCGGCCATTGCGTCAGCGCGTTCGTTCCGCGCATGCTCGAGGGCGGCGAGGAGGGATGGGTCGTCAACACCTCGTCAGGCGACGGCGGCTTCCAACCGCTTCCCGACCTGGGCGTCTACGCCGCCTCCAAGGCGGCGGTGAGCGCCTTCACCGAGAGCCTGGCGAACGCCTTCCTCCGCGAGGGCGCCAAGCTCCGGGCGGCCGTCTTCTATCCCGGAGGCAACGGACTGATGGAGACCGGCCTGTGGAACAGTGGGCGCAATCGGCCGCCGGAGCTGGCCCGCGAGCACCCCCACGTCGATACCCAATGGGACTACCAAGAGGTGAAGAAGGACCTGGCCGCTAGGGGAGTGCCGGTCGCCGACCTCGTGGCGATGGGCCGAAGCGTGCTCGAGGCGTTGTGCCAGGGCAAGTTCGTCATCAGCCTCGAGAACCAGGCCAACGGGGAGCTCATGGCCGCCCGGGCCGAACGGATCGGGCGCGGCGAGCTGCCGACGGTCAACAAAGGCGGCGTCTTCGAATGATCCGCACTCCCGCAAGGAGGAGTCCGATGGAGCACTACGTCATCATCTCCGCCGACTGCCACGCCGGTCCGGAGTCACCGGTGTACCGCGACTTCCTCGACCCGGCGTTCCGGGCGGACTTCGACGAGGAGCTCGGGGAGCGTCAGCGCCTCATGGACGAGCGACGAGCCCGCACCGCCGCCACTGATTTCGTTGGCGACGAAGAGTTCAAGGCGGAGTGGTTCGGCGAGGACGAGGAGGGCAACAGCCTCCACGAGATCGGGTTGCGCGGCGGCTGGGACGCCGCCACGCGCGACAAGGAGCTCGACGCCGACGGGGTGAGTGGCGAGGTGGTGTTCCCCGGTCCCGACGCCGTGACCGGCACCATGGGCGCCCCGTTCGGTGCAGGCTTCAACCCGGTGGCCACCCGAAGCCCAGAGCACCTGCTCGCCGGCGCACGCGCCTTCAACCGCTGGGCGGCCGAGATGTGCCGAGAGAGCCCGGAGCGCCGGCGGGGGCTCATCGTCGCGCCCCTGCTCGGTGACCCCGACGGCGCGATCGCCGAGATCCGCCGGGCTCACGCCGAGGGGCTGACCGGAGGCATCATCATCCCGCCCCGATGGGACGGCCATGAGTCCTACACCAGCCATCGCTACGACGCCGTGTGGGCGGTCTGTCAGGAGCTGGACCTGCCGGTGCATTGCCACAGCGGCCCGGCACCCCACGAGGACTACGGCGAGGTGCCGGGATGGATGGTGGTCTACGGCTACGAGACGATCTTCTTCACCGGCCGCCCGTTGTGGTTCATGCTGCTGACCGGGGTCTTCGAGCGATTTCCCCGGCTGCGGATGGCGGTCACCGAGGCCGGCAGTTTCTGGGTGCCGGACATGCTCTGGCGGATGGACATGATGGTCAGCCGCGAGCACGGCATGCGCAAACTGGTCGGTACACGTGACGTGCTCACGCTCCTGCCCAGCGAGTACTTCGACCGCAACTGTGCGGTCGGTTCGTCCAACACCCGCCGCCGGGAGATCGGACGACGCTACGAGATCGGGGTCGAGAACCTCATGTGGGGGAACGACTTCCCCCATCCGGAGGGCACCTGGCCCTACACCCGCGACTTCTTGAAGGACCGGTTCTGGGACGTCCCTCCGGATGAGACCGCAAAGATGCTCGGCGAGAACCAGGCCGAGTTCTACGGTTTCGACCTCGAGGCGCTCCAGCCGATCGCCGAGCGGATCGGGCCGACCCCCGAGGATCTCGGCCAGACCGACGAGGCGGCGTTCGCCAAGTGGGAGCCGCTGAGGGTGGCCGGGCGCCCCTGGTTGACCGGCCACGAGGCGGTGGCGGCGATCACCGACTGATCGCGAGCGGCAGTGCGCGATCGACAGAGCGCGAGAGAACCGGACCCGAAGGGGGATGATGCTGCAAAGACCGATCCGGCTGGCTGTGGCGGCCGCGATGGCGGCGGCCGCCACAGGTGTCGTGGGCGCGGTTGTCGGGGGAACCGCCTCGGCGACCCCCAAGCCGTTGACGATCGCCCTCATCACCTCGCAGACCGGGGTGGCGGCAGCCGGCTACCAAGGGGCGCCCGAGGGCTTCCTGGCCCGCATCGCCCTGCAGAACACCAGGGGAGGGGTGCACGGCCACAAGTTGGTTCCGATGGTGATCAACGACCAGTCGAGCCTCACCACCGAGGCGACCGGGGTGCAGGACGCCATCGCCAAGGGGGCGATCGGCATCGTCGCCGACACCGCACTGTTCTTCGCTGGGTACAAGTACGCGCAGCAGGCCGGGGTCCCGGTGACCGGTGCCAGCTTCGACGGCCCCGAATGGGGCGAGCAGCCGAACACGAACATGTTCGCCTCGGACACCGGCAGCATCGACCCGACCTATCCGGCCAACACCATCATGGGGAGGTTCATGCGATCGCACGGGGGCACGAACTTCGGCGGCTACGGCTACGGGATCTCGCCGTCCTCGATCCACTCGGTCGAGCAGACGGCTGATTCCTTCAAGCACGCCGGTGGCAAGGTAGGGGTGCTCGACACTTCGATACCCCTCGGGGGCGTCGACTTCACCTCGGCCGCCCTGACCGCCAAGTCGCAACACATCAACGCCCTCTATGGGGCAATGCAGAACAATTCCAACTTCGCCCTCCTCACCGCCATGAAGCAGGCCGGGGTCACGTTGAAGGTGGTGGTGCTGCCCACCGGTTACCAGCAGAGCATCGTGAACACGCCGGCCTGGTCCGACGTGCAGGGGGCGTACTTCCTGACCGAGTTCCGGCCCTACCAGGAGCCCAACGCCGCCACCCGGACGATGGCCGCTGCCTTGCAGAAGTACGAGCACCGCTCGCCGAAGCGCTTCCCGACCATCGACCTCGACGAGAGCTGGCTCGGTGCCGACCTCATGATCCAGGGCCTCCAACGGGCCGGGGCGAACCCCACCCGTGCCTCGGTGATCAAGGCGCTCCGGGGCATCAAGTCGTACAACGGCGGCGGGTTGTTGCCGGTCAACCTCGACTACGCCACGAACTTCGGCCACGACCCCAAGGTCGCCTGTGACTGGTTCCTTCAGGCGACCAAGAAGGGCTTCGTGTCGGCGACCACCAAACCGGTCTGCGGCAGCGACATCCCCGGTACGGCCACGGCCTCGGCATCGGGGGGGTAGTCGGGCCGGCAGGTCTGGCCAACTGATCCATCAGTCAGTAGCGTGGGCCCGTGGGTGGGGGCGTAGCGGCCGGCCAGGTGGACGTGGACGTCGTCGTGGTCGGCGCCGGTTTCGCCGGGCTGTACCAGCTGCACCGCCTGCGTGGGCTCGGCCTGTCCACGATCGTGCTCGAGGCCGGTGACGGCCTGGGAGGGATCTGGTACTGGAACTGCTACCCCGGCGCACGGGTCGATTCGCACGTGCCGCTCTACGAGTACTCCGACGAGAACGTCTGGCGTGGGTGGTCGTGGGAGGAGCGATTCCCCGACTGGCGCTCGCTGCGGCGGTACTTCGACCACGTCGACTCCCAGTGGAACCTCCGCAACGACGTCCGTTTCGGCGCCCGGCTCGACCGAGCCACCTGGGACGAGGCGGGCCGCCGCTGGCAGGTCGACTGCGGTGGCGATCGGCTGCGGTGCCGGTTCCTGGTGCTGTGCGCCGGGTTCGCAGCCAACGCCTACGTCCCGGCGCTCCCCGGTCTCGGGGACTTCGGCGGCGAGTGGCACCACACCGCCCGCTGGCCCCAGGGGGGCATCGACCTGTCGGGCCTGCGGGTCGGCGTGGTCGGCACGGGGGCCAGCGGGGTGCAGGTCGTCGAGGAGGCAGCGGGGGTGGCCGACCACCTCACGGTCTTCCAGCGCACCCCCATCCTGGCGTTGCCCATGCGCCAGAGGCGCCTGACGGTTGCCGAGCAGGACGCCGCCAAGGCCGACTATCCCGAGATCTTCCGGCACCGGCGCCAGACGAACGCCGGCTTCGCCTACCCACACCGTGGCGAGTCGGCGCTTGCCGTCTCCGACGAGGAGCGCACCGAGGTCTTCGAGGAGCTGTGGGAAGAGGGTGGACTTGCGTTCTGGGCGGGGAACTTCGCCGACGTCCTCGTTGACGCCCGATCGAACCGCCTCGCCTACGAGTTCTGGCGCGACAACGTCCGGCGACGCCTGCGCCGCCGGGAGCTCGCCGACACCCTCGCCCCCACAAACCCACCGCATCCGTTCGGGACCAAACGGCCGTCGCTCGAACAGAACTACTTCGAGGTTCTCGAGCAGGACAACGTCACCCTGGTCGATCTCGGCATGGACCCGATCGAGCGTGTGACCCACCGCGGGGTGCGGACCGTCACGGGCGAGCACCGACTCGACCTGCTGGTGTTGGCCACTGGGTTCGACGCGGTCAGCGGGAGCCTGACCGCCATGGACCTGCGGGGCACCGAGGGACTGATGCTCGCACGGCACTGGGCGTCGGGCGTCCGCACCCATCTGGGGGTGGCCAGCCACGGCTTTCCGAATCTCCTCTTCCTCTATGGTCCGCAGAGCCCTTCTGGCTTCTGCAATGGCCCGACGTGTGCCGAGGTCCAGGGCGACTGGGCGGTCGACCTGCTGTCGTACCTGGCCGACCACGGCATCACCCGTATCGAGGCCACGTCGGAAGCCGAATCGGCGTGGCGCGATCAGGTCCATGCCATCGCCGCCCTGACCCTGTTCCCGCAAGCCGACTCGTGGTACATGGGTGCCAACATCCCCGGCAAGCCCCGTGAGATGCTCAACTGGCCCGGTGGCCTGCAGCTGTACCTGGCCGCCTGCCGTGTCGCCGCCGAGGACGGATACTCCGGTTTCACGCTCGGTGGCGCTGCTGTCGGGCGTGACCGCCGTACCTCGACCTCAGGTGGTCGGGCCCGGACCTCGGGGGCGCGGTGACCCCCGCGACGGCCATGGTCCTCGAGGCGCCCGGGCGGCTGACTCGCCAACGGATGGCGGTGCCCGATGTCGGTCCTGACGACGCAGTCGTGGCCGTCGAGGCATGCGGGCTGTGCGGCACCGACCACGAGCAGTACTCCGGTGAGCTGCACCCGGGCTTCGCCTTCGTCCCGGGCCACGAGACGGTGGGCACCATTGCTGCCATCGGGGAGGCGGCATCTTCGCGGTGGGGCGTGTCACTCGGGGAGCGGGTGGCGGTCGAGGTGTTCCAGTCGTGCCGATCCTGCGATGCGTGCCGGTCCGGCGTGTACCGCCGTTGTCTGCGTCACGGAATCGGCGACATGTACGGCTTCATCCCGGTGACACGTCCACCCGGCCTCTGGGGCGGCTACGCCACCCACCAGTACCTCGGGCCCGACAGCATGATCCTGCCTGTGCCCGAGGGCCTCGACCCGGTGGTGGCCACGCTCTTCAACCCGCTGGGCGCCGGAATTCGGTGGGGCGTCACCCTGCCGGGCACCGGACCGGGTGACGTGGTCGCCGTGCTCGGATGCGGAATCCGCGGACTTGCGGCGTTGGTCGCTGCACGCGAGGCAGGAGCCGGGTTCGTGCTCGTCACGGGACGCGGTCCTTTCGACACAGAACGCCTGGCGATCGCGCGTGCCTTCGGTGCCGACCTGACGGTCGATGTCGAGAAGAGCGACCCGGTCCGCGAGCTGCGCGCTCGGGCCGGCCGCCCGGCGGACGTGGTGGTCGACGTCACCGCCAAGGCGCCCGAGGCCTTCGCCCAGGCCGTCGCGCTCGCTGCGCCGGGTGCCACGGTCGTCCTGGCCGGCACGCGCGGCCGTCCCGGGGCGCCCGCTTTCGACCCCGACCACATCGTCTACAAGGAGCTGCGCATACTCGGCGCCCTCGGGGTGGACGTCGTCGCCTACCGTGCCGCGCTCGACCTGCTGGCGTCGGGGCGGTACCCGTTCGCCTCGCTGCCCCGCGAGGTGGTGTCGCTCGACGGCGTCGCCGAGCTCCTCGTGAGGATGGGTGGCACCGGCCGTGCCCCGCTGCACGGAGCGATCGTTCCTTGAACCGGGCAACGATCCGGTGAGCGACGCCGTCGAACCGCTCGAGCCCGCTGAGGCCGAGGCCAGAGGTGACGCCCACGGCGTCCCCGGTGTCCTCGCCGGCCTCAACGTGTTCCGGCTCTTGCTGCGCCGGCCCCGCCTGGCCAAGGGCGTCGCGGACCTCCTCCTCGCCCTTCTCGGCTCCGATGCCCTCGAGGCTCGACGTCGCGAGCTGGTCATCATGCGCGTGGCCTGGGTGACCGGGTCGGACTACGAGTGGTCACAGCACTGGCGCATCGCCACCGGCTCGGGCGTGCCGCCGGAGGACCTGCTGGCGGTACGTGACTGGCGGTCCGCGGCCTTCGACGATGTCGACCGCGCCGTCCTCGGCGCGGTCGATGACGCGCTGGCGGGAAGGACGCCATCGCCTCAGGACCTGGCCCGTCTGCGGGCCGCTCTCGGCGACGACGCCACCATCGACCTGGTGGCCGCCATCGGGGCGTGGTCCATGGTCTCGCTGCTGTTGCGCGCTTTCGAGGTGGGGCTCGAACCCGACTTCTCGAGCTGGCCACCCGACGGCGCTTCGCCGCCCCCACACCGCGAAGGAGCGCCCGGGAGCGGGACGGATTAGACGATCCGGTACGTCTGCACGCCGTGGGCGACCACCGCACCTTCGGCATCGGTCGCGGTTATCTCGGTGAACGTGAGCTCCTTGCGGCGGCGCACGGTGCGAGCATGGCAGAGCAGGTCGGACGCCTTCGCTGCGCCGACGTACTGGATGCTCATCCCCACCGTGGATGCCCGAGTGCCCTTGGTGAAGTCGTGATTGGACCATGCGGCGGCGGCGCCGGCCGTATCGATCACGGAGGCGATGACACCGCCGTGGAAGTACACCCCGTCGTTGGTGAGATCGTCGCGGAAGGGCAGCCGGATCGTGACCTCGTCGGGGTCGTAGCGCTCGATGATGATGCCCAGACCGGCGAGAAACGGGGTGCGGAGCATGATCTCACGCACCGCGAGGCGGTGCTGGCGCTGTTGCTCATCGGCGAGGGGCTCAGTCACGGCTCCGACCATAGCGCGAGAAGATTGACAGATCAGTCAGTAGCCACGTAGCTTCCGCGGGGTGCGGACGATGGCGACGGACCTGCTCGGCGTGGAGTTCCCCATCTGCGCGTTCAGCCACTGCCGGGACGTGGTGGCGGCAGTGTCGAAGGCAGGGGGGTTCGGTGTCCTCGGCGCCGTCGCCCACACGCCGGAACTGCTCGACACCGAGCTGCGGTGGATCGAGGAAGAGGTCGGAGGGCGACCCTATGGCGTCGACCTGCTGCTGCCGCCCAAGTACGTGGGTGCGGACACCGGTGGCATCGATGGATCGGAGATCGAGGCACTGCTCCCCGAGGAGCACCGGGCCTTCCTCGACGATCTGCTGGGCCGTTACGACGTCCCGGTGACCGCTGGCGGACCGCGACGGTTCGGAGCCGGGCTGAACGTGTCCCCCAAGGGGTACGAGCCCCTCCTCGACGTCGCCTTCGCCCACGACGTCCGCCTGGTGGCCAGTGCGCTCGGGCCACCGCCCCTCGACCTCGTGGAGCGTGCACACGCCAACGGCGTCTTGGTGGCAGCATTGGCCGGGACGACCGGGCATGCCCGCCGCCACGCCGAGGCGGGGGTGGACCTCATCGTGGCCCAGGGCACCGAGGCCGGTGGGCACACCGGCGAGGTGTCGACCATGGTGCTCGTTCCCGAGGTGGTGGACGCGGTCGCCCCGGTCCCTGTCCTGGCAGCCGGCGGTATCGCCCGTGGTCGGCAGGTCGCCGCCGCCTTCGCCCTTGGTGCCCAGGGGGTGTGGTGCGGGTCGGTGTGGCTCACCACCGAGGAGGCCGAGACGCCGCTGGTGGTGAAGGAGAAGTTCCTTGCCGCCTCGTCGTCGGACACGGTGCGGTCGCGATCGCTCACCGGCAAGCCGGCCCGCATGCTGCGAACCGCCTGGACCGACGAGTGGGAGCGAACCGACACGCCGGACCCGCTCGGGATGCCGCTGCAGACCGCTCTCATCGCCGCTCCCCAGTTCCGGATCCACCAGGCAGCGAACCAGCACGGCTCCAAGGCCCGCGAGCTGGCCACCTACTTTGTCGGCCAGGTCGTGGGTTCCCTCGGCACTGTCCGTCCTGCCCGGGCCGTGCTCCTCGAGATGGTCGAGGAGCTCGTCGACACTCTCGCCGACCTCGAGCGCCTCGTCGCAGTGGAGGAGGGGGGAGGCCGGGCTTCGTGACGTCGGCGACGCCAGGCGCGGCACGTCGCCGTGCCGCCGGTCACGACGCTGCGACGGTTCCGCCCGTGGATGCCGGAAGCAGCCGCGCCGGCGGCACCGCCGGGCGGGGTGTCCGACGCACCCGTGCGGTCGGTGAGGAGCAGAAGGAGGCGCGGCGTCGCCAGATCCTGCTGGCCGCCAAGACCGTCTTCGCCGACCAGGGCTTCGCCACCACCACCATGGCCGATGTGGCCCGGTCGGCACACCTCTCGTATGGCGCGGTCTACTGGTATTTCACCTCGAAGGACGAACTGTTCCACGCGCTCATGGAGCTCGAGGCGGAAGCGCTGTACCGCTGCATCGTCGAACGGGTGGGCGACGTCGCGCACCAGGGACCCGAGGTGGCACTCACCCACGCTGTGGCCGCCACCTTTCGGTTCTTCGAGGAGGACCGGGCCGCTGTGAAGCTGCTCTTCCGAGATTCGATGGCCATGGGGGGGCGGTTCGAGGCGCACGTGTTCGGCATCTACGAGCGCTTCATCGACGAGCTGACCCAGCTGGTCGCCGCCGCCCAAGAGCAGGGCGAGATCGTGGCCGTGCCCCCTCGGCTGGCGGCTTTCAGCGTCGCCGCGTTGGTCGGGCAACTCGCTCTGCGGCGTCTGGCCACCGACGACGGAGTGAGCGCCGCCGTGGTGGCCGACTTCGCCGTCCGCCTGGTCATGGACGGTCTGCGACCCCGCTGATGCACTGCCAATCGTCCCTGCCTCGCTCCTCCTGAGGTGGCGGCTCGCCTCGGCCAGTGCATACAGCTCGACGGGATGATTCTCGACGGCTGGGTGCGACCACCTGGTTCGCCTCCGACTGGGCGGCGGCCTACCAGACCTACGTCGGTGGCGAGGTTTCCTCTCCACCGCCCGAGAGCACCGCCTCCGGCACAGCCAGCGCGGTTTCGGCGAATGATCGCTACAGCGGCGATTGACACAGCTCTGCCGTATCCTCGCCATGGCCCACTGGCCGACTCGAGGTGACCGGGTGCTCCTGCGGGCGACCCGTGGCCGACCTCCGACATCGAGAGCCCGGACGCCCACCCGCGGGCGCCCACCGTCCCCCGAACGGAGTCGCCATGATCGCCGTTGTCCCGTCGGCCACCTTGATGGGTGCGCTCGGCCGCCCAGTTTGGGTGGAGGTCCACGTGTCCTCCGGCCTGCCGGCGTTCTCCGTGGTCGGACTGCCCGACGCCGCCGTCCGCGAGAGCAGAGACCGGGTTCGTGCCGCCCTCCTCTCGAGCGGCCTTCCCTGGCCCCAGTGTCGAGTGACGGTGAACCTCGCCCCATCCGGCGTGCGGAAGGGCGGCGCCGGGCTCGACCTTCCGATCGCCGTCGGCGTCCTGGTCGCACACGGTGACCTGTCGGCTGCTCAGGTGCAAGGTATCGCCTTCGTCGGAGAGCTCGGCCTCGACGGTTCGATCCGATCGGTACCGGGAACGGTGGCGCTGGCCGGTGCCGTCGAGGGCAGTGTTCTGGCCGTCCCCGAGGTCGACGCCCCGGTGGCCGGAGCGGTGCACCGGGGGACGGTCCGTGGTCTGCGAAACCTGCGCCAGCTGGCCGACGCTCTGCGAGGGGACGGTCCTTGGCCCGCCGTACCCGAATCCACCATCGACTCGATCCCGGACCTGCCGGGCGGCACCGAGCACGTCGGCCCGGACCTGGCCGACGTACGTGGTCAGCGAGTCGGTCGTCGTGCACTCGAGGTGGCCGCGGCGGGCGGGCACCACCTTCTGCTGGTGGGTCCACCCGGCTCGGGCAAGACCATGCTGGCCGAGCGATTGCCCAGCCTGCTGCCCGACCTCGAGCCGGCACAGTCGCTCGAGGTGACCCGCATCCATTCGGCAGCCGGCGTCGCCCTGCCGCCGGGCGGCCTGATCCGCCGGCCGCCGTTGCGCGCGCCGCACCACGGCGCCTCGTCGGTAGCGCTGATCGGGGGCGGCTCGTGGTCGATGCGCCCGGGCGAGGTCAGCCTCGCCACCCATGGGGTTCTCTTCCTCGACGAGATGGGTGAGTTCCCCGCCGTCGTGCTCGACGCGCTCCGCCAGCCGCTCGAGGAAGGGGTGGTCCGTATCAGCCGGGCGCGGGCGACGGTCGCCTACCCCGCCCGTTTCTTGCTGGTCGGTGCGATGAACCCATGCCCCTGCGGGGCCGGTGTGCGCAACGGGGCCTGCCGGTGCACACCGGCCGCCCGTGCCCGTTACGCCCGGCGGCTGTCGGGTCCCCTGCTCGACCGGTTCGACCTGGCCGTTCCTCTCAGCCGCCCCGAGCCGGCCGATCTCCTGGGCCCGACGAGCGGACCGGCGACGGCAGCGGTGGCGTCCACCGTGCGGGCGATCAGACAACGGGCAAGGGCGAGGGGGGTCCGAGCCAATGCCGAGCTCCCCGCGTCCCGTCTCGACGAGCAGGCTCCTCTCACGGGGTCGGCGCGGACGCTGCTACAGCGGCACCTGGCCGCCGGCGAGCTCAGCGGGCGCGGGGTGGACCGTGTCCGGCGGGTGGCCCGCACGCTGGCCGACCTCGATCGGGTGGCCGTGGTCGACGAGCCGCACGTTGCCGAGGCAATCGCGCTACGCGCCGGGCGGTCGTTGCTCAGCGGTTGATCGACCGGTGCGCGAGCGCGTTGACACCCGTTGTCGACGGCTGCCACAGTGGACGCCGGTTCGGGTCGGAGTCCGAGGGGGGCCTCGGGGGCGTAGCCCAGGACCGTGGGGAGGGACGGTGAGCGACGAGCCGGAGCGTGCCGGAGGTCGTCGGCTTTGACCCGGTTCGACCGGCGCACGGTGTTGCGGGCGGGGGCGGGTTCGTTGGCCGCGGCGGCGCTGGGCCGCCTGCACAGACCGGTCGAGGCACTCGAGGCCTCGGGACGTCCGGTCCTGACCGTCGCCCGGCCGAAGAACGGCGGCGCGCTTCGGGTGGGCATTTCGGCCGAGTCCAACGGGATCAACCCCGTCGCCAGTTCACTCGTCACGGCGGGCATGTACTACGCCCGGGCCATCTTCGACCCGATCGCCATCGTGGCCGCCGACGGCACCATCCGTCCCTACCTCTGCCGGTCGATCACCCCGGACACCACCTACACCTCGTGGACGTTCAAACTCCGACCGGGGATCGTGTTCCACGACGGCACGCCGCTCGACGCCGCCGCCCTGGCCAACCACTTTCAGCACATCCAGCACAGCCCCCTCTCAGCGGTATCGGCGTTCTCGTACCTGACGGCGGTCCAGACGGTCGACCAGCTGACCGTCACCCTGCAGCTGAGCAACCCGTGGGTGGCCCTGCCCTCGTACCTGACCGGGGCGGTCGGAGTGGCCCAGCTCGGCCTGGTGGCCGCTCCGAGCATGCTGGCCAACCCGAACGGCGCCTCGCATCCGGTGGGAACGGGACCGTTCAGGTTCGTCAGCTGGGAGCCGGGCTCGCACCTGGTGGTCGAGCGGAACCCCCACTACTGGCAGGCCGGGCTGCCCCACCTGTCGAAGATCACCTTCTACCCGATCATCGACGACACCTCGCGCTACCAGAGCCTGCAGTCGGGCGATCTCGACCTCATGGAGAACTCGAATCCGCTCATCATCGGTGAACTGCTCGGGAACGCCTCGCTCTCCGTGCTGACGAACCTCCACCCGGCACCGATCGAACCCGGCCAGAACTTCGTCATGCTCAATTGCGAGCAGGCACCGCTCGACGACGTCCGGGTTCGTCGTGCACTCGCATACGCCACCGACCAGAAGAAGGTCATCGCGGTGACCGGCGGGGGGTTGGGGAAACCATCCACCGGTCTCTTCTCGCCGGGCACCAAGTACTACGCGCCGACCGGATATCCCACCTTCGACCTGAAAAAAGCCCGGGCGCTGGTCGCCGAGTACAAGGCCGACAAGGGGAGAACACCGAGCTTCACCATGATGCTCGGCGGCACCACGGACGTCGACCAAGCCCAGCAGCTGCAGCAGATGTGGAAGCAGGCCGGGATCGTGGTGATCTCGATCGACACCGTCGACAACAACACCTCCATCACCGACGCGCTCGACGGCACGTACCAGGCCGCCATGTGGTCCCAGTACGAGGCGGCCGACCCCGACCAGAACTACTCGTTCTGGACGACCGCCAACATCGCCCCGCCCGGCCACGGGGCTATCAACTTCGCCCGCTTCGGCAACGCCACCGTCGATGCTGCGCTCAAGACGGGCCGTGCCGACCCGGACGAGACGGTCCGAGTCAAGGCCTACGAGACGGTGTCGCAGCAGTTCGCCAAGTACTGCCCCTACATCTGGATCAACCGGTCGATCGACTCGGTGGCCAGCACCAAGAACGTCACCGGCTACAAGGTCGTCTCGATCCCATCAGGGGGGCATGCGCTGGCGCTCAACGAGGGCAACATCTGGATGCAGCGCATCCGTTTCACCTGAGTGCGCCGCCTCGGGCACCGCAAGGGCGCAGATGAGGAGGGACGTCGAGTCGTGCGCCGCGTAGCCGTCAAGCTGCTCGAGCTGGTGGTGGTGGTGCTCTGCGTCAGCATCGTCACCTTCCTCCTCCTCAACCTCCTGCCGGGTAGCCCGGCCGAGTCGATACTGGGTGCCAACGCCACCCCGAAAGCGGCGGCGGCGCTCAACCGGTCACTCGGGCTGGGGCGGCCCCTGCCGGTGCAGTACGTCGACTGGATGGGGCGCATCCTCCGGGGGAACTTCGGACGGTCGTACGTGAACGGTCAGCCGGTTTCCCAGGCGATCCTCCAGCACCTGCCGGTGACCCTCGAGCTTCTGGTGCTGTCGCAGCTGATGGCGTTCGCGGTCGCCGTGCCCTTCGGCGTCTGGGCGGCCTACCGCCGCAACACCTGGTTCGACCGGCTGGCCACCGGCGGGAGCTTTGCCCTCCTGGCCGTGCCGCCGTTCATCCTCGCCCTGCTGTTCGTCTACCTGCTCGCGGTGCGCTGGCACGTCTTCCCGGCCACCGGCTACACACCACTCTCGGCCAACCTGTGGTCGAACCTGTCCACGATGTTCCTCCCGTCGCTCACCCTGGCGCTGGGCTCGATCGCCATCTATCTGCGGGTGTTGCGGTCCGAGATGATGGACGTGCTCGACGAGGGCTACATCACGGCGGCTCGCGCCAAGGGCATGCCGTCGTGGTGGGTCCTCTCCCGCCACGCCTTCCGACCTTCCACCTTCGCCCTCGTGACGGTGGCCGGGATCAACATCGGTCTGCTGATCGGCGGCTCTTTCATCGTCGAGGAGATCTTCGCCCTGCCCGGCATCGGGCTGTTGACCGTGAACGCGATCTTCTCCCGCGATTACGTCACCGTGCAGGGCTGCATCCTGGTGGTGGCCGTCGGCTTCGTCCTCGTCAACTTCCTCGTCGACCTGCTCTACCCGCTACTCGATCCGCGGGTGCGCGACCTGCAGATCGGGCGTCCGGCGTTCCGCTGACCATGGTCACCACTCCCGCCGCCCTCCCCGGTGCCCCCGACGCCAGCGCCCTCCTGGTCGCCCCCGACCTGGTCGGCCCGGCCGCAGTCGGGCGGCGCCTGGGGCCGATGTTCTGGCTGTCGGTCGGCTGGATCGCCGTGGTGGTCCTGGCGGCGGTGTTCGCAAACGTCCTGCCGATCCAAAGCCCGACGGCCATCGGCAACGCCGCACCGGGGCTCGGACCGAGTCCCGGGCACCTGCTCGGTACGGACGAGCTGGGCCGCGACCTGCTCAGCAGGGTCGTCTTCGGTGCCCGGGTCTCCCTCGTCGTGGGGGTGGTCAGTACTGCCCTTGGGCTGGTGGTGGGAGGCACCCTCGGGCTGTTCGCCGGCTACCTGGGCGGTGTCGTCGACGCGTTGATCAGCGGAGCGATGAACGTGCTCCTGGCCTTCCCCTCACTGGTCCTCGCCCTCGCCATCGTGACCTTCACCCAGCCCACGCTGACCCACGTCACGGTGGCCATCGGGTTCCTCACGATCGCCCCGCTGGCCCGGGTGGTGCGGGCCACCACGATCTCGTTCGCCCGCCGGGAGTTCGTGCAGGCGGCCGAGGTCCTCGGCATCCGGCGGCGTCGCATCATCCTGAAGGAGATCCTGCCCAATGTTCTCCCCACGGCCCTCTCGATGGCGCTGGTGGCCATCCCGGGCGCGATCCTGGCCGAGGGCGCACTGTCCTTCCTCGGGCTGTCGGTGCGGCCGCCGACCCCGTCGTGGGGGAACATGATCTCCGAGGGTCGAGACGTGCTCGCCCGCTACCCGCTGGTCGCCCTCTGGCCTTGCCTGGCGATGCTGCTCACCGTGCTCGCCCTCAACTTCGCCGGGGACGAGCTCCGCCGGTTCCTGAGCACCCAAGACGCCGGCCGATGAGCATTTTGCGACTGTTGCGACCCGAGGCACCGGCGGCGAGCGGGTCGGACTGTGGCCCGCTGCTGTCGGTCCGCGACCTCGTGACCCACTTCCCGACCGGGCGGGGGACGGTGCACGCCGTTGACGGGGTGTCCCTCGAGGTGGGCAGGGGCACCGTGCTGGGCGTGGTCGGCGAGTCCGGCTCGGGCAAGACGGTGCTCTCCCGCTCGATCATGGGCCTCTTGTCCCGCCAGGGCGCCGTGCGCCGGGGCCAAGTGGTGTTCGAAGGGCGAGACCTCACCACCCTGCCCGAGCGGGCCATGCGGGCATTGCGGGGGCGGCACCTCAGCATGGTGTTCCAGGACTCGCTGAGCTCCCTCAACCCGGTGGTGAAGGTGGGCCGGCAGCTCACCGAGGTGCTCGAGTTCCACCTTGGCCTGTCGCCGGGGGAGGCCCGCACTCGGGCCCACGACCTGCTGATCTCGGTCGAGGTCCCCGATCCGTCGCGCCGGCTCCGCGAGTACCCCCACCAGCTGTCGGGCGGCATGCGCCAGCGGGTGGCCATCGCCGTGGCCCTGGCCTGCGGGCCGAGCCTCCTGCTCGCCGACGAGCCGACTACCGCACTCGACGTGACGGTGCAGGCCCATGTCCTCGACCTGCTCGAGGAACGTCGGCGGCAGTCGGGAATGGCGATGATGCTGGTCACTCACGACCTCGGTGTGGTGGCTGGGCGATCCGACGAGATCGTCGTCATGTACGCCGGCAAGGTGGTGGAGCGTGCTCCCACCCGAGTGCTGTTCAAGGACATGCAGATGCCCTACACCCGTGCATTGCTCGAGTCGGTTCCCCGGTTGGACGGTCCCCGTCGACCCCCGTTCGCCACCATCGGCGGCCGGCCGCCCGACTTGGCGAACCCGCCTCAAGGGGGCCGGTTCGCACCCCGGGGTCCGCGGGCCCAGGACCGGGGCCGCCGCCCGGGGCCGCCGCTGCGCCGGGGCCCTGCTCCCCGCCCCCGGGTCGGCCGCCGGGC
>Ga0080006_1155465_pt1 | contig 18171 bp, 11 predicted proteins | sample RS3BMetagenome_FD_69209 | JGI IMG/M metagenome (GOLD analysis project Ga0080006, IMG submission 69209) | Ferric oxide microbial mat and aquatic microbial communities from Rainbow Spring, Yellowstone National Park, USA - RS3B (SPADES... ... | reverse complement strand
GTGCCCCCCCTGATCTTTTTGGGAAGGCTGTAGCGAGAAAATGGCGCCCCCCGGAGGGGTGGGCGGCCCCCGGGGGGACCCCCACCAGTCAGACATGGTGGGGCTCGCCCGAGGCTTGACCCACCCTACTTTTCGTGGTTCCTCCCGTCGACCCAGGTGGCCCCGAAGACAAATCGAAGGCCCTCCTTCCCCGACTGCATCCGGAACCGGATCAGGTTTCCCGGCTGGCCAGCCTCTAAATTGGGTTCCTCGAATCCCAGCAGCCGCGCCGGATGTCGGGTGGCGGCGTCGATCGCCTGGGCAACCGTCAGCCCGGCCCAGCGGATGAGGTGGTCGATGCCCACCTCGATCCCCTGGTTCGAGCCCGCCAGGTAGGGCGTCCCGGCGACGACGATCTTGCCCGAGGAGTCGACTTCCCAGTTTCCATATCGACCGGGCGGCAGCCCGGCCAGCGGGCTGGCGTCGCTGACCAGAAGAATCCGCTCGGCCGTCTTGGCCCGGACGAGGGCCTTGAGGATGCTCGGACCGAGGTGGTGGCCGTCGGCGATCAGGCTGGCCGTCAAGCTGTCCTCGCTCGCCTGATCCCAGATTGGGTTCGGATGGCGACTGATCGGGCTGGCGATTCCGTTGCCCAGGTGGGTCGAGAGTCGGGCCCCCGCCTCGACCGCCGCCCGGATGGTGGGCCCATCGGCCGAGGTATGACCCAGGGCGATGAGGACCCCTTCGGTGACGGCCCGCTCGATGAACTCAATCGCCCCGGGCCGTTCGGGGGCCAGGGTGATGATCGCGATCCGGCCGCCCGACGCCTCGCGAACCTCGACGAACTCGTCCCAGTCCGGCCCCCGGACCGCTCCGAGCGGATGGGCCCCCCGGTAGCCGTCGACCGCCGAGATCGACGGCCCTTCCAGGTGGATCCCCACCACCATCCGGGCCACGTCGGGGAACCGGTCGCAAGCCTCGGCGATCGTCCGGACGCCGTGGAGCATGTCGGGCTTCGGAGCCGTGATCAGGGTCGGGCAGAGCCGGGCGGTTCCCAGACTCGCCTGCGCCCGGACGATCGCGGCGACCTGGTCGACGGTCAAGGTCGGGTCAGAAAACGAGATCCCCAGGCGGCCATTGATCTGAAGATCCCAGAACGCCGGCGCAACCCAGTAGTCAGCGTCCTTGACCTCGGTCGGGCCGTCGATCGGGTCGACCGATGCGATTCGGTCGGCTTCAAGGACGATCTCGACCCAACCACCGGTTTGATAATGACGAGCGATCATGGTTCGGTCACAAGCTGGACGTTATCCACCCGGCACATCACATCCTGAAAGTCGTCATTGGTCGAATATTCCCAGCCGATCAGATAGGCGTGGGGAATCATCTTGCCAGTGGCCTTGTCCCTGGCCGGGTAGATCATGGCCTTGTAGGGCTGTTTGGCCAGTCGCTTGTTGAGAGCGGCGACGACCCTGGGCTGAGTGTAGGCGTCGGACTCTTTGAGGCCGTCGTTGGCGACCCAGAGGCCAAAGGGTTCGTCGCCCGGATCGAAACTAGTCCTCAAACAAGCGTAATGTGAGCCCGTTTCTGTGACCATTTCCTGCACGGGATGGTCACGTACCCTCTCCGGGCCGGGCCATCGGCACCCGGTTCCCACCTCCCCGTCCTCGGTCACTCATCACCACACCGCCTCTCATCGGTTCGTCGCCTCTACGGACCGGAGCATCCGGACTCCGGCTTCGGGTTTCCTCCGGTTCAACACAACCGCCGACCGTGCAACCGCTCCACCAGTCGCAGGAACACGCCCTGCCACGGGTTCCAGGACAGCAATCGGTACACGATCCGCCGGGACGTCCTCACCACCTGGCACGGCACCTGGATCATCGCCACGCAGAACGTGCTGAACTCCATCCGCAGCAGCGACCGCTTCTCGGCCCGATGCTTCTCCGACCAGCGACCGTCCTCCGGCAGCATCAACGCCGCCCATGCCTTCAGGCTCCACGCCAGCGCCGCCATCACCAGGTAGGCCCAGTTGCTCACCAGGTCCCCCACCGGCATCGCCATCGCCTTGACCCCGCCCTTGAGCTGGGCGATCAAGTTCTCCTGGTCGCAACGGTCGTTGGCCAGGAACACCACCTCCGACGCCGGGCTCGTGCGGTCGTTGGTGAGGTAAAAGAAGGAGCGACACTCCTCGAAGAGCACCATCTGCCCCTTCTCCACCGACAACCGCTTGCGGAGCACGACCACCCGATAGGTCTTCTTGCAGGCCGTCGGGCGGTAGTCGAACTCGGCGACCTCTTCTCCCTTCAGCCGGATCGTCTCGAACTGGCGGGCGACGACGATCGGCGACTTGTGGTCCTCACGGGCTCCTCGGGGCGTGGTCTTGATCGTGGACCGGGCCGGGCGTTCCAGGATGCCGTAGGAATCGGCGGGCAGGTCCTCGGCCAGCCCCTTCAGGTTGGCCATGGCGTCGATCCCGAAGATGAACCGGACGCCGCCCTCATCCCAGCGGTCAAGGTGCCTGGTCTGGGTGAAGTCGGTGTCGCCCCGGTACGTGATCTTGCGGAATCCCGCCCGTCGGCAAAGGGCGGCGGCCCTGTCGAAGTAGACGTCGGCGTGCTCGTGCGAGGGCCGGTTGCCGCTGCGGTTGGCCAGGAACAGGGGCTCGGAGGTGTTGGCCAGCGAGACGACCAGCGGGTGGTAGCCCCACACCCCGTTGTAGGAGATGTCCACCCCTTGCTTGCACCGGCCGTCGGTGGGGGCGAGGGTGCCGTCGGCGTCGATGAAGGCCTCGTCGAAGAAGGCGTCGGGCTGCCGCTTCCAGACCCGGAGTCGGGACTCGTTGATGGTGTCCATGAGCCGCTCGACGTCGGGCTCGGCGAAGCGTCGGCAGAAGTCCCCGGCGGTGGTGGGGTCGGGGATGCGAGTGGCCCCGAGGGCGTCGAGGTAGACCTCGTCGTTGCGTCGGACCTCCAGGTGCTCGATGCGGCTGCCGCCGGCCAGGAGGTTGTAGGCGATATTGAGGACGTGGTCGCTCTCGTGATAGGGCAGGTGCCGCTTGAGCAGGTGGAGGTCCCGGTCGATGTCGTCGATGAGGCCGATCTTACGGGCCAGGAGGTGGATGGCGCCGATGCCGCCGGGAGCGATGGCACGAGTCCGATCGGAGAGTTCGTAGTGGATGTTGGAGGCGGTCATGATCGGCTGTGGAGATTCGACGCCCGGCTTGTTCTCGATGCGTCGTGCGATTCTCCGCTTGCGTGCGGCGAGTTGTCGTCGGATAGTGGCGTTCACTCGAAAACCTCCTGGTGGCGGATGGACGAGGGGGTGAAGTACCTCGATTATTCGCCAAAACCAGGGGGTTTTCGAGTTTTCTCCTCCGAAGGAAGCTGGGATTACGCTTGGTTGAGGTCTAGCCATGGTCCGGCTCCGCGGTCCCCATGCCGGAACGGCCGTGCGGAATCCACTATTCGGAAGACGTCGCTTCAAAACGGGTGGGATGAAATGAAGAGCGTAGGGACGGCCTTGCGGATAAGCTTCGGGTTGACGAGCCTCGCCGTGAGCGTGATGTGCCTCCTCCACTTCTCCGGGGCCATGCCGGACAGCACGGCGGCCGGGCTCGGGGGTCGTAAGGCGTTGTGCGAGTCCGTGGCCATCTATTGCTCGTCCGCCGCTGTGCGAGGCGATCAGGCCGCGATCGAAACGACGACGAGGAAGGTCCTCGAACGCAACCCGGACATCCGGTCCGCCACGATTCGCCGGGAGGACGGGACGACGCTGCTCCAGTTCGGCCCGCCCGCGACGCCGATATCGAACACCGGCGCCGCATCTTCCCCGGACGAGGCCCTTGTTCCCATCTACATCGGGAACCGCCGCTGGGGGGCTATTGAGATCCGGTTCCGATCGCTCAGTCCTGTCAAGAGTCTGGTCTTCCTCGAGAGTTCGACTTCCCGGTTTATCGCCCTGCTCACGGCCGGCCTGTTCGTCACCAATCTCCTCTACGTACTACTCGTTCTGGGCCGAACCCGCGGGGGGCCGCCGGGATCCCGCAACGGGTACGGGCCACGCTCGACACACTGGTGGAAGGTGTCCTGCTTCTGGACTTGAACCAGAGGATCGCTATGGTCAATTCGTCCTTCGCCAGGACCGTCGGCCGACCCGTGGGCGAACTCGAGGGGCGGACGGTCGAGGAGTTGGACTGGGCCGCCCCCAAGGGACACGAGGAACTCTCGGACCTCCCCTGGAACCGCGCCATCGATAACGGCCAGCGCGATCTCGGCGTGATCGTCGGCTTGCGGACCAAGGCCAACGGCTTGCGGACCTTATCGGTCAACTCGACCCCGATCATGGCTGACGACGGATCCTGTCACGGGGCGCTGGCCACCTTCGACGACATGACGAACATCGAGCGGAAGAACCTCCAACTCCACAAGCTCCTCGAAAAACTCAGTCGGTCACGCACCGAGATCCGCGAACAGAACCGGAAGCTCACGGACCTCGCGACGATCGACCCGCTGACCTCCTGCCTGAACCGCCGCGCCTTCTTCGAGCGGTTCGACATCGTCTGGGAAACGGCACGCCGCCACGGCCAGGACTTGAGCTGCCTCATGCTCGACATCGACCACTTCAAGTCGGTCAACGACCGTTTCGGGCACGCCGTCGGCGACCAGGCGATCCAGGTCGTCTCGGGTGTCCTGAAGTCGTCGCTCCGGACCGGTGACCTTGTCTGTCGGTAGGGCGGCGAAGAGTTCTGCGTCCTCCTGCCGCAGACCAGCGGCACCGACGCGATCGTCGTCGCCGAGCGGTTCCGCGAGACGGTCGCCGCGAGCACCTTCGCCGGCATCTCGGTGACCGCGAGCTTCGGGGTGTCGATGCTCGACCCGGGGATCAGTGACCCGCACGAACTGCTCGACCGTGCCGACCAGGCCCTCTATGCGGCGAAACGCGGTGGTCGCAACCGGGTCGTGCCGTTCGACAAGATCCCGGAAACAACCCCCACGCCCGTGCCGAGAAAACTGGACGCTCCGGAACCCGCCCGCCCCGACCACGACGTCTCGATCCCCTACCATGCCGTCACCTCACTGATCTCGGCCCTGGCCCACAGAGACCCGACCACGGCCGAGCACAGCCGACGCGTCGCCAACCTCTGCGTCCAGACGGCCAAGGGGCTGCTCACCGAGCGCGACTGCTATGTCCTGGAGATCGCCGCGTTGCTCCACGACCTCGGGAAGCTTGGCATCCCGGATTCCATACTCAAGAAGCCTGGCCCTCTCACCGAAGGGGAGTGGCGGGTCATGAAGGCCCACGATGGCATGGGCGTCGAGATCATCACAGTCGCCTTCGCCTCCGACAAACTCTCCGAGATCATCCGCTCTCACCACGCCTGGTATGACGGCAATGGCCGGAGCACCGACCTCCCCTCGGGCCACGACATCGTGCTTGGGGCCCGCATCCTCTCCATCGCCGACTCCTATAATGCCATAATCTCCGACCGGGTCTACCGCAAGGGGAGGGGACGTGAGGAAGCGTTCGTTGAACTCCGACGATGCGGAGGTATTGTCAATCTTCGTGGATGGAGAATTTCAGGCGGCGTGGGATTTCTTGACTCCGTCCTCGAAGGTGACCCCGGCGATCACCTCCTTCAAAAGCTCCGATCCATTCAATGATCGCCAACTCTTTGATGCACTCTCCATCAGCTTGTAGACCATCGTCAGGCATGCCGTCCGACTCCCGCTCCCCTTCGTCTTGTTGGGCCTCAAGCGGACCGTCGAAAACGCCGACTCGATCGGGTTCGTTGTCCGGATATGCACCCATTGCTCGGCCGGGAAGTCGTAGAACGTCAGCAACACATCTCGATCCTTTGACAGGCACTCCGTCGCCTTCGGGTACTTCGCCTCGTACGTCTTCACGAACAGGTCGAACGCCTTCACCGCATGCTCTCGGCTCTCCGCCAGGTAGATCTCGTGGAGCAGCCCCTTGGCCTTCGGCTGGCTCCCCTTGGGAAGCTTGTCCAGAACGTTCGCCGTCTTGTGCACCATCCGGGCGCAATCGCGGAATTGCGGGCCACCCTGGTCATCCCCTTCGTGCCTCCGCCCCATCCCGGTCGCCGACCCCGTCGTCCCTCGTAGCTTCCGGCCGTGTCCTCCTCCATGCTCGGGGTGGAGGAGGGTTCACACATGCCCGGGAATTTGCGTGCGATCCGCGAGGTGGCCTGGCAGATCGATTCGGTGGCCGTCCGCACTCGGGACGGCCCCAAGCGCGTCGAACAGGCCTATCAGATCCTGGTCGGGGACGGGGAGAGGACTCATCAACAGGGCAACCAACGGAGGGAGGGATCCGATGCGTGCGGCGATCTATGCCAGGGTGTCCACCGAGCGGCAGGAGCGGCAGCAGACGATCGACAGCCAGATCGACGCCCTCCGCAGCTGGGCGGCGACGAACTCCCATGAACTCGCACAAGAGCATATCTACGCCGATGAGGGCTACACGGGCTCCCGCCTCGATCGGCCGGGTCTCGACGGACTCCGCGACGCGGCCCTCCGCGGCGACTTCGACGTCGTCGCCGTCCTCAGCCCCGACCGACTGGCCCGCAAGTATGCCTACCAGGTCCTGCTCCTGGAGGAGCTGCGCAAGGCCGGCTGCGAGGTCGTCTTCCTTCATCGGGCCATCACCGACGACCCCCAAGACCAACTCCTCCTGCAGATCCAGGGCGCCGTCGCCGAGTACGAGCGGGCCATCCTCGGCGAGCGATTTCGCCGCGGCAAGCTCCTCAAGGCACGCCAGGGCATCTGGCTCGGCGGCAAGGCCCCGTACGGCTACCGCTACGTGCCCAAGGCGGATGGGGTCCCCGGCTATCTGGTCGTCCAGGAGGACGAGGCGACGGTGGTCCGGTCGCTCTTCGCCTGGCTTGTTGACGAGCGGATGACCAGCCGCCAGATCGCCAAGCGACTCAGTGCCGGCCCCTGGCGTCCACGCTCGGGTCGTGGCCCCTGGTCGCCGTCGGTCGTGCACCGCATCCTGTACGACGAGACCTACGCCGGGACGGCCTACGCCAACCGCTACCGCTTCGTGCCGCCCAAGAAGCCCCGATCGCGGGCCCCCGGCATCGGCGAGAACACCTGCCGCCAGCCCCGGCCGCGCGAGGAGTGGATCGGCATCCCGGTGCCGGCCCTGATCGACCAGGAGACCTACCGGCGTGCCCAGGACCAGCTCGCCCGCAACACCCGTCTTTCTTACCGCCACAACATGCGGCATTCCTACCTGCTGCGGTGCCTGCTGACCTGCCGGTCCTGCGGCCTGGCCATGCACGGGGTGACCCAGCCATCCGAGGGCGGCCGACCGCCGCGTCGCTACTATCGATGCAGCGGCAAGGACTGTACCTGCAGCGCCCGCGAGCGACGATGCGGACAGAGGATGGCCGAGGCGGAGACGCTGGAGGCCGCGGTGTGGGGCCATATCCAGGGGCTCTTGAGCGACCCCGAGGCCCTGTTGGCCCAGTTCCGCGACCTGGTCCGGATCGACGCCGAGGGGGACGCGGGCCAGCGGGCGGAAGTCCAGAGACTGGAGGCCCAGCTCAAGCGGCTGGAACGGGAGGAGGGGCGGCTGATCGACGCCTACCAGGCCGAGGTGATCAGCCTGGAAGAGCTGGGACAAAGGCGTCGGGGGCTGGCGGAGCGGCGTCGGGCCCTCGCCGAGCAACGAGAGCAGCAGGCCACACTACGCCAGGAGGCGTCGAGCGCCCGGGCGGTGTTCACGGACCTGAAGACGTTCTGCGACCGGATCCGCTCCCGACTGGACGGGGCGACGCTGGCGGAGAAGCAGGAGCTCTTGCAGTTGCTGATCGAGCGCGTGATCGTGGGTGAGGGTTCGCTGGAGATCCGCCACGTGATCCCGATCCGGGGCCTGACGCCGGGAGGATCGGGGGTGGAGCCGCCCCGGGATGGATTGCGCCCGGATGGTATGAACCCAGCAGCGCTGCTCCTTCGTCGTGTCCCCAACCTGACGCATCGCTTTCCAGAACCCCAGCGCACCGTCGCCGATCGCCAGGTGGGGCTCGATCTCCAGGCCACGGGCCTTGCAGTCCAGCAGCAACTCCTTCCACGATTGCTCGCTCTCCCGGTAGCCGTCGCTGAGGGCGATCAGTTCCTTCTTGCCGTCAGCGGTGGCCCCCATCAGCACCAAGAGGCACTGCCGGCCTTCCTCAAGGCGGATGTTGAAGTGCACGCCGTCGGCCCAGACGTAGACGTACTGCTTGGCCTTCAACGACCGCTTGCTCCAGGCTCGATGTTCCTCCTCCCAGGCGGCTTTCAGCCTCGTCACGGTGTTCGCCGAGAGTCCCGGGGCGTCGGGGCCGAGCAACGCCTTGAGGGCCTCGGGGAAGTCGCCGGTGCTGATGCCCTTGAGGTAGAGCCAGGGGATCAACTCGTCGAGGCTCTTGGTCCGACGCAGGTACGGCGGCAAGACGGCAGGAGTGAACGTTTCTCGCTGTTCCGGAGGCCGACGGTCCTGAACTCGTGGCTGCTTGACGTCGATCGGTCCCAAGCCAGTGAGGATGGTCCTCTCGGGGTGAGAGCCGTTGCGGACGACCTGGCGACGTCCGGCCTCGTCCTTGAGATGGGCGTGGTCATCGATCCATGCGGCGACCTCGGCCTCGATGGCTTTGGCGAGCATTTGTCGTGCCCCGTTTCGGAGGACTTCGGTCAAGACGTCATGGCTTTGGGCCAATGGCACGATGCGGATTTCCGAGGTAGACTGACTCACGGTGGCGTACTCCTTTGCCTTGTCGGCAAGTTTGGTGTCCAACAGACTTCACCAAGGGTACGCCGCCCTTTTCATTTCCTCAATCCACGACTTTTGACAATACCTCGGCCGACCCACCGTCGTGTTCCTGACCGATCTGACCGGCCTGCAACGCAAGATCCTCCGCCTCCTGGGGATGCCCAAGGCCTACAGCGGTTGAAACTACAGGCCGTGGGTAATTCCAAGATATTCAACCGGAGATGTGCGGAAAGTCGGTTCTACCTCTCCAGATAAACCTTCAACTCATAAATCGACCAGTGATACTTCGGATTGGTCCCGGTCTGGGTAATGCGGAGATAGCGTGCCTTCTGCTGCGGAAAGCGGATGGCGGTGATCCCGAGCTGGCCGGTGCCATTGGAGATAGGGCCGCTCCAGGTTTTGCCATCGGCCGAAACGGTCACTGAATAACCTGCGGGAGAATCCCACAGGGCCCAGGTGTTATCCAGGACGATTTTGTTGAAGGTCTGCTCCTTCTGCATATCGACCTGAAACCACTGGCCGGGATATTGAGTTTGGATCATGTCGCGCCAACCGGTCCAGGCATCGCCGTCGATGGCATTGGCGGCGGCCACATCGATCGGGATCTTCGCGCCGCTGAAGAGAAAAGTACCGTCGGCAACCGAGGCCAAGGCAGTCCAGCCCTTCGGGTCAAGCGGAGTCTCTGGTTGGGGCGAGGCGGCCGGGGGTTTGGGGGAGGTGAGAATCACACTGCCCCGGGCCACCCATTTCCAGATTCCGGGTCCCACCTTGAACTGGAGATAGCCCGAATCCTCTCCAACCCAGGTAACTCCTGGAACGCTGCCCTGGAAGTCCTTCTTCCAGATCGTGGTTCCATTGACCTGAATGTCATCGAGGCTTTTGAACGCTCCCCAGGGGATGCCAACAATGGCTGTGGTCTTTTCAGGGGCCTGAAGAGAGAGGCAATAGGTAGACTCCGTCTTGTCCACACCGACAGTAATATTGCCCTTGATCGAAGGAACAACCACCTTGAGGGAATTCAAGAAAGCCTCCCTCGGCATGACCTGGAAAGTGGTCCAGCCCGGTTCCACGGGAGAAATGCCGGCAATCACCTGGGAAAGAATGAGGGCGGGTGGATTCCAGCCGTGATTGAGGGAGGAGGCAGCGTCAAAGGCATCGATCCGGGAGGCCCACCAGCGGTCATAATGTTCCCAGAGAGTGGTGAAGCTGCACGGAATCATAGTTTTGTAGCGTTCATGCATCCGGAGCAGTGCCTGCTCCTGCTTGCCCATGGTGCAGAGCGCTTCGAAAACCCAGCGGTCGAAAAAACAACTGGCGTATGTCTTCTTCGTCAAGACGTTTTCGTAAATGGCGGGCCATTTGGAACGGTCAGCCAGTCCGACATTGACGGCCATGGCATTGGCCCGGTCGTCCGGCTGGGTCACCTGAGAGGACATGTAAAACTGGCCTTTCCAGAATTTTTGGTCGAAGACCTTCTGGATCTCCTCGCGTTTGGCGTCGATTTTTTCGATATCGGCGTCATGGCCAGTCACTCGGGCCATTTTTTTCAGGGTGCCGAGGCAGTTGAAGTAGAAGCAGGTCTCGATGACGGCGGTGTCCTTGTTTTCCTTGCCCCAGTCAAACCAGGTTCCGTGTTTTCCGAACTTGTAGGTTTCAAAAAGGAATTCTTTCGTTTGCGGATAAACCTTGCGCAGGGATTCGAGGTCTCCGGTCTGCAGATAATAGAACCAGAGGCCGTAATCGCCGAGAAACTCCAGGTGCTGGCCGGGGTAGAATTTCGGCTCGAGTTTGCGGAGCACCAGCTCCTGGCACAACCGATGCGACCGGGTATCGAAGAGATAAAAGCACTGGTTGAGTTCGGGGGTGCCATCGCCCCAGAAACCGACCCGTTCCCGATCGGGACAATCATAGAAATGCTCACGCATACAAACGTATGCGGTGCGGGCAGCTTTCTGCCACAACAAATTGTAGTCGTGGTCATTGCACTCAAAGGATCCGGCAAAGGTGGTGTCATAGCCAGTTTCCCGGTACTTCACGGCCCGGACGGTGACTCCGGCGGGGATCGTATAGATAGCCCCCTCCCCGCTCACCCAGTTTCTGGCTTCCACCTGCTGCACACCGGCTTGAGTCGTGTAGGTTTCCGTGGGGGTCAGGTAGAGAACGAGGGGATTGGTCGAGTTAAATTGGATGACCTCGCCAGCTTCGGCCTCCAACTCGATCCAGGGCTGAAAATGGCAATTGTAGGGGAGCGTGCAGACCAGTTTCCAGGAAGCATCCCCGCGGGCCGGTAGGTCCCGAGAGAGTCGCAAGTATTCCTTCTGTCCATAATCCTTGAGCTTGCTCGCTTGAGGGGTTTCCCCACGAGCCAGCTCCGGGCCGGCCAGGGTCGAGATGGTGAGAAGGAGGATCGCCGGAATCGATTTCAACATGGATGAACCTCTTAGATAAAAACAAACGTTTCCGGGGGTCCGGATGCCAGGGTCACGGTCGAATCGCTTCATAAGAAAGATGGCTCTTCCGGTCGTCCGGGCGGTTGGCTCCCGGAATGATCGATGCCATCGACCGCCTGATCGAGCTTCACACCGCCACGATCAGGCCAGAGTAGGTCGAGATCGGGAGACGCAAGCGTTGGGTTCCTGGGTGTCTTGATGGTCCTCCCGGCGCAGTGCGTCGTTATCGTCCCGCGGCCTCGGCCTTGCGGCGGACCCGGACGGGTGGTGCGGGAGGTTCGAGAGTCCGAGCGGGGCTGCGCTTGAGAGATTCGAGGATGTTCTCGATGGCCCGGTCGAGCTGCGGGTCCTTGCCGGCCATCACGTCGGCGGGCCACTGCTCAACCTCGACATCGGGCGGAACTCCTTCGTTCTCGACTCGCCAGCCGTCGTCGGTGTAGAAGGCCAGGTCGGGGGCGGTCACCCGGCCGCCGTCGAGCAGGACGGGGAAGCCGAGGATGCCGACCAGGCCGCCCCAGGTCCGCTTACCGATCAAGGTGCCGAGCTGGAACCGGCGGAACATCCAGGGCAGGAGGTCGCCTCCCGAGCCGGCGGTCTCGTCGATCAGCATCACCTTTGGCCCCAGGATCGCCGCGCCTGGCGTGCGGATCGGGGCCCCGTGGCGCATGGCCCAGTAGCTCACCACGGGGCGTCGCAGGACATCGATGTAATAATCGGCCACCGACCCGCCGCCGTTGAACCGCTCGTCGACGATGATCCCCTCCTTGTCGACCTGCGGGAAGAAGTACCGCTTGAAGTAGGCGTGGCCGAGGTCGGCGGTGTTGGGCACATAAACATAAGCCACCCGTCCACCCGTCCGCTCGTGGACCTTGCGGAGGTTCCCCTCGACCCAGTCGCGGTTCCGGAGCGAGAACTCGGCCGCGATCGGCTCGACGACCACCACCCTGGAGCCCGTCCCGTCGGCCCGAGGCCCGACCTTCAGCTCGACCCGCTTGCCAACCTTGTCCTCGAACGCGGCGTAGACCTCCCGGCTGGGGGGGACTTCTTCGCCGTCGACCGCCAGGAGGAATTCACCGGCCTTCACTTCGACCCCGGGCGCGACGAGTGGGGCCTTCAGATCGGGGTCCCAGTTCAGGCCGCCGTAAACCTTCTTGAACCGGTAACGGCCCTCCGCGACCTCGTAATCGGCCCCGAGCAGCCCGACGGGGACGGCTTTGGGCTCGTAGAGCATGTCGCCGCCACTGAGGTAGCTGTGGCCGACGGCCAGCTCGCTGCACATCCCCCGGATGACGCGGTTGAGGTCCGCCCGCGTCGGCACCTCGGGCAGCAGCTTGGCGTACTTGTCCCGCATCGCCGGCCAGTCGGCCCCGTGCATTGCCTTATCGTAGAAGTAGTCGCGATTGATCCGCCAGGCCTCATGAAGGATCTCCGACCACTCGGCCCGGGGGTCAACTTTCACCGAGATCGAGCCGATCGCCAGCGGATTCTTGCCAACGGTGAACTTGCCGACCTCGGCGATCCCCCACGTCTCCTTCGAGTTGTAGAGCAGCTTCTTGCGGTCGTTCGAAAGCCGGAAGCCGTCGACCTTCTCCGCGAGCGTCTCCTCCTCGCGAGGCTTGAGGTCGAAGCGGACCATCGACGACGTGCCGGCAAAAGCCTCGCCGGTCTTGCCGGGGATCATGCCGACCCGTCGGAGATAGTAAATCTTCCCCTCCTCGCCCGCTTCAAGGTTCGACAGGTTCCCGGGCGGGATCGGCAGCGCGATGACCCGGGAATCGATCCCCTCGATATCGATCACCGTCGACTTGGGCGGTTCCTTCTTCGCTTTATCCTTGTCGGTTTCCTTGGATTTTTCTTCCGGTTTGTCAGACTCCTCATCGCTCGGTTTGAGGAGCGGGTTCGGGGTGGCCTTGGCCAGCACGGCGAGGAAGATCGAATGAGTGGCCTGAATGTCGGCGTTCGACTGGTCGAACCACTGCTTGACCGGCCCGGCGTCGGTCGAGGCGAGAAAGTAGAGGTATTTCCCGCTGGCATCAAAGGCCGGCTCGGCGACCTCGGCCAGGCCGTCGGTCAGGGGGTACGACTTCGCTTCATCGAGCGAGTAGAGCTTCAAGGTCTGGAAATACGCCTTGTTCGTCAAGGTGTAGGCCAGCCACTTCGAGTCGGGCGACCAGGCCAGCCTCATCGTGTTGACCGGGCCGTAGACCGCCTCGGAGGCGACGGGCGAGACCTTCCCCGAGTCGAGGTCGATCCAGAAGTAAGTCCGGGAGTTGTCGATATAAGCGATCTTCTTGCCGTCGGGCGACCACGAGGGCCGCTCGTAGAACCCCGCGCCCTTCAAAGGGTAAGTCTTCGCCTCCCCTTTGCCGTCCTGAGCGGCGACGGTGAGGAGGTATTCGCCCGAGGCGTCCGAGAAATAGGCGATCTTCTTGCCGTCGGGCGACCAGATTGGCGACCGCTCGTGGGCCCCGGTCGAATGGGTGAGGTTGCGGACGTCCCCCTTCTTGGCGGGGACGGTCACGACCTCGCCACGGAACTCGATGACCGCCCGCTGCCCGGTCGGCGAGATGTCGGCGCTCCTCACGAACTTGGCCCCGCTGACGAGCCTGGACCGGGTCTCGACCAGGTCGGCGGCCACGCCCACCTTGAGCCGGGTGGGGACCTTGCTGGAGGCGTCGAAGACCCAGAGGCGCCCGGCCTGCTCGTAGATGACCTGTCCCGGGCCCGAAGAAGCCGCTTCGATCGGGAAGTCGTCGTGGCGGGTGAGCTGCTCGATGGACTTCGACTTGCGATCATACGAGAACAAGTTAAATTCGCCCGCTCGGTCCGAGAGGAAATAGACCGAGTCGCCAACCCACATCGGGTAGGTGTCGTTGCATCGCCCCTCGGGCTGAGGGACGACCTCGACGCTCAGGTCGGCGAGCTTCATGACGAAGATCCGCGATGCCGACCCCCCTCGGTAGTTCTTCCACTGGCGAAACGGCTCGTTGAGCGGGGTATAGGCCAGGTACTTCCCGTCGGGCGAGCAGGCCGCCCGGAAACCGTTGGGGATGGGGAGCGGGTTCGGGGAGCCACCCTGGGGGCTGACCGCGAAGAACTGGGTATAACGGTTAGAGAAGACCGATCGCGGCGACCGGAACAGGACCTGTCCCTCGGGCGAGAAGCCGACCACCGAATCGGGCCCGGGGTGCCAGGTCAGCCTGGTCGGCTCGCCTCCCTCGATGGGGACGACGTAGACGTCGGGGTTGCCGTCGTAGGTCGCCGTGAAGGCAACGAGCCGGCCGTCGGGCGAGAGGGCGGGGCTCGATTCTGGCCCCGGGTGCGACGTCAAGCGGCGGACGTCCGACCCGTCCACCCTGGCAGTCCAGAGGTCGTCGGCGTAGACGAACACGATCCGACCCGAGCCGATGGCCGGTTCGTGCAGGAAGGACGTGTCCGACGTATCCACGGCCAGGGCCGTCGACGAGCCGCCGAGGCCCATCAGCAGCAGCAAGAGCGGAAAGGCCCGAGGGATCTTTCGACGCATCGTTCGGTCCTCAGTCAGCAGTTCAAGAGGTTCGTGAAATCCGGTCCGAGACTCGCAAAGCGTCGGGGGGATTGCAAGCCAGTCACCGGCCCAAGCCCACAACCGACGGATCGAATTCGAGAGTCGAGTCCGACCCCGGCCACCCTCAAGTCCGCCCCGTCTTTGCCAGATCATCCGGTGACACCAGCTCGGCCTCACGACGACGTCCCCATTCACTGAAATCCGTTCCGCTCCCAAGAAACCCGGTTTGCCGGGCCTTCCGCGCAACGAATATATCGAAAACGGGTCTGGTGTCGCGATCGGGCGACCAGCCCTGGCGGACCTGGGAGGGTTGGGCCTGGACGGGCGAGGCTTCCCGGAGCGCCGTGGGTTTGTTTTTTCCAGGCTCCGAGGAGTGTACCTCAGGCTGACCGGGATTTCCGCCTGTCAATGGAGAAATCTGCGTAAATTGGGTCAAATTTCGCGAGGTCTCGAGCGTGATCTTGGGTGTTACAGAACCCGCAGCCTTTCTTGGTTTTCTCAATGATCCAAACTGCCGTGGGTTTGTTTTTTCGCTGGTGGGTTTGTTTCACTCGATTCCCCGTCAGGGGTCGAGCTCGACATCGGCCACCAAGTCACACTTGTCTTTGATCTGTAATGTTGACAAAATGTTCGACACTCTCGATGCAAGCCTCGGGATCAACATGAATGGGAAGCAGCCGCGTTCCGGGAAACGAATCATGGGGCACGATTTACGCTCGACTGAGGCCCGCGTCAGCCGTCGTGGGGCGATCGGTTCAGCGGTGCGAGCGGGCCTGGGTCTCAACCTCCTGGGCCTGATCCGCGCCCGGGCCGAAGCCTCACCCCTCAAGTCTCCGAGGGAGACGTCGCTGCCGCCGATCCGCTCGTGCATCGCGATTTTCTACTACGGAGGTCCGAGCCAGCTCGAGACCTTCGACCCCAAGCCCGACGCTCCCGCGGAGATCCGGGGCGAGTTCGGCGTGATCTCCACGAGCGTGCCGGGCTTGCGAATCTCCGAGCACCTGCCGATGACCGCCAAGGTCATGCACAAGGTCGCCTTGATCCGCTCGATGAACCACCGGAACAGCCTGCACGATCCAGCCTCGATCCAGACCTTCACCGGCCGGCTCCCTCCCCAGGGGGATTTCGAGCTGTTCAGCCCCGTACCTCAGCAATTTCCAAGCTGGGGAGGGACGGTGAGTTACCTGTTTCGCGACCGTCACCTTCCGGTGGCCCACGCGACCTTGCCGTTCCAGTTCCATAATGTCGTGCCGACTCCTTGCCAGGGAGCCGGTTTTCTGGGGTCGAGCTTCGACCCGTTCGGAATCGACGTTGACCCCGACGCACGATCGTACCGGGCCGATTTGCTGGCCAGCCCCGAGGGGGTCGGCCCCGAACGTCGAGACCGTCGACGGGCGCTGCTGGGTGCCCTCGAACAGGCTCCGTCATCGCCGATGGGCGAACGGATGGGCCGGTACGTCGATAAGGCGTACCAGCTTCTCGGCTCCGAGGTCGTCGGCCGCGCGCTGGATCTGGGCCACGAGGACCCCCGGTTGCTCGACCGTTACGGTCTGGCCGACGGCCCCTGGGCGCCAGGCTCGACGACCCGAGCCGACAGTGCCTACGCCCGCAATATGCGCGGACGGAACCTGCTGCTGGCCCGACGTCTGGTCGAGGCTGGGGTGCCATTCATCAACGTCAACGACTTCAAGCAACAAGGGCATAACTGGGATACCCACGCCGACAACTTCGGCCAGCATAAGGATCACCTCTTGCCGCCGATGGACCGCGGGTTTTCCGCGTTGATCGAGGATCTCGATGCCCGGGGCCTGCTCGATTCGACCCTGGTCGTCGCGCTGGGCGAATTCGGTCGCACGCCCAGGATCAACAAGGACGCCGGGCGAGATCACTGGCCTTCCTGCTACACCGTGGCGCTGGCCGGCGGCGGCGTCCGGGGAGGGGCCGTCTTCGGTGCCAGCGACCGCTTCGCCGCTTATCCCTCCTCCGACCCTGTCACTCCCGCCGATCTCGCCGCCACGATTTTCTGGAGGTTCGGCCTCGACCCCGCCAGTGAAATCCGAGATGCGCAGAACCGTCCCTACAAACTCGCCGACGGCGAACCAATCAAAGATCTATTCATTTGAACGAATATCATTTATGATGATAATCGCAGCACCCGAGACGCCCGAAGAGCCAGAGCCAAGATCCACGGGATTTGATCGGGCCTCGGGGACACGCGAAGAACGGTAGAGAGTGACCGAGGTATAAAGCAGCACCGCCACCACAAGCCAGCGGAGCAGATCGACGTTCAGCTCCTTGACGACGAACACGGCGATCAGGACTCCTGGCACTCCGCCGATGGTGAGACCCAGCGCGGTAAGACGGTCAAACCGTCCCGAGCGAAAGAATCGGACCGCCGCGGTGGGAAGAATCAGCGAGGCCGAGGTGGCCATGATGGGAAAGACCGACTTCGGATCCATTCCGAGCATGTAAGTGATCGCCATGGTCGGTGCATAGTTGCCGATCCCCAGGCTCGTGAGCGAACCGATGAGGGCGCTGGCCAGTGCCGCGATCACCAGCGCACCTCCGGTCAGCCCGATGGCCGTGCCGCCTGACGGAAACAGGTTGATCTGGCGGAGGACGATGAAGGTCGCCGTGATCAACAGCGCCGTGGCCATGGCACGCTGGATCGTTCGCCGCGGCCAGTGCACCACGGTCCCTGTGCCAAACCACGCCCCGAGCCCGCCGGTCGTGACCATGACCGCGAACGTCAGAGGGTCGACGGAGACCGCCGTGAGAAACAGTGCGGCCTCGAGGATCGTCGGAATCGCGTGCCCGATATTGAGCGTCCCGGGAATCTTTTCATCGTCGACCACCCGGCCCAGCCGAAGCACGGAAGTCGTGGTTGCGAACGATCCGACCCCGAGGGTATCGAGGAAGTCGGTGACGAGGCCAAGGGCGAGCAGTCCGCCCAGGCGGAGACGGGGCACGTGGATCGGAGGCTGGGTGTTTGTGCTTGGAGTCATCATGTGTCCTGGGAAAAGAAAGAGGACTGAACACCGGACCGCGGAGCGATCGAATCACCGCCAGATTGTCGTCGATCGATGCGTGGGCTCCCGTGCCTGGCTCCGATCACCGGACGTGGCGGATTTGCCGATCGGCATCATATCAAAAGGGTGTAACCCGCCGACCGCTCACCCTCGATTGTTCGTCGCAATTGCCTTAACTTAAACTCTTTACGACGAATAATCGGCTCCGATCGTTAGGAAAACGTGGTTGTTGCTTACCTGAAGGTGCGACTCGTTCTAACTCATTAGTGGTTCATCCGGCAATTGCCCTGATTCCCGGCACGGCGGCGACTCCGGGCTGACGACGAGGCCGATGACGTCGTCGCCGACCCCACACGAACGGGTGACGATGCTTGTTCCAGTAGGCCGTCGC
>Ga0080006_1113241_pt1 | contig 18175 bp, 18 predicted proteins | sample RS3BMetagenome_FD_69209 | JGI IMG/M metagenome (GOLD analysis project Ga0080006, IMG submission 69209) | Ferric oxide microbial mat and aquatic microbial communities from Rainbow Spring, Yellowstone National Park, USA - RS3B (SPADES... ... | reverse complement strand
AATCCGGCTCGCCGTCGCTGGGCCGGTTGGTCGCCGCCCACCCCGACACCCTGGCCCCCGACGTGATTGTCCTCGCCGACTCGGCCAACTGGAGCACTGACACCCCGGCGCTGACCGTTTCGCTACGCGGCCTTGTCGACTGCGTGGTCGAGGTCGCCACGCTGGACCACGGCTTGCACTCCGGGCTGTGGGGCGGCGTCGTTCCCGACGCGCTGAGCGTGCTGGTCCGGCTGCTGGCCAGCCTGCACGACGACGACGGCAACGTGGCGGTGGCCGGCCTGCACGAACCCGACGTGTCGTTGCTGAACTACCCCGATTTCCCGCCGGAGCGGGTGCGCGCCGACTCCGGTCTGCTCGACGGTGTGGCCGAGATCGGGTCGGGTTCGGTGCCACAGCGGCTGTGGGCCAAGCCCGCCGTCACGGTGATCGGGATTGACACCACGCCAGTCGCGGCCGCGTCGAACACGCTGATCCCGCGGGCCCGGGCCAAGATCAGCATGCGCGTCGCTCCGGGCGGCGACGCGGCGGCACACCTCGACGCCCTGACCGCGCACCTGCGGCGCCACGCCCCGTGGGGTGCCCACGTCAACGTCACGCCCGGCGACAAAGGCGAGCCCTGCGCCATCGACGCACGCGGCGACGTCTACGACGCCGCCCGGTCGGCCTTCCGGCAGGCCTGGGGCGTGGAGCCGATCGACATGGGCATGGGGGGCTCCATCCCGTTCATCGCCGAGTTCGCCGCGGCGTTTCCGCAGGCGAAGATTCTCGTCACCGGGGTCGAAGATCCCGCTACCCAGGCGCACAGCATCAACGAGAGCCTGCACCTCGGCGTGCTGGAACGCGCGGCGGTCGCCGAGGCGTTGCTGCTGGCGAACCTGGCCTGACCCGGGTGGCCAGGATTTTCAGCCTGCGTTCATGGCGGAGGCTCTCGGCGTGTCGCCGCCCTGGACGCAGGGTCGATGGGTTGGGCCCAGCCATGAACACCTCACCCCAAAGTTACAAGTGAGACCGCTGGGCTAGACCGCCAGGTCGCGGCGCAGCTTGGCAACGTGGCCGGTGGCCTTGATGTTGTACTGGGCGACCGCGATCTTGCCCTTTTCGTCGACGACGAACGTAGAGCGGATCACTCCCTGGACGGTCTTGCCGTACATTTTCTTTTCGCCGTAGGCGCCCCAGGCCGTCAGCACCTTCCGGTCGGGGTCGGACAGCAGCGGGAACGTCAGCTTTTCGGTGTCGCGGAACTTGGCGAGCTTCGCCGGCGGGTCGGGGGAGATGCCGACGACGTCGATGCCCGCATCGTTGAGATCGCCCAGGTTGTCGCGAAAATCGCAGGCCTCTTTCGTGCATCCCGGCGTCGAGGCCGCCGGGTAGAAGTACACGATGACGCGGCGGCCGCGGTAATCGGCCAGCGATACCTTGTTGCCGTCGGCGTCGGGCAGGCTGAAGGCGGGCGCTTTGTCGCCTGGCGCCAGCCGCGTGGTTTCGGTCAACGGTATTTCCTTTCTCTTCGCCGAAGCGTGGAGTGCAGCTGATCTAGGGTAGTGCGGGCAGGTAAATCAGCTGGAGTTGGAGGACAGAGACGTGGCGGATCGAGATCCCGAAGCCATCAAGCAGGACATCGACCAGGCCCGCGACCAGCTCGCAGTCACCGTTGATTCGCTCGCCGAGCGGATGAATCCCCGCCGCCTGGCCGACGATCTCAAGGCCCGTGCGGTCGAGTTCGTCAAGAAGCCGGTGGTGATCGCCTCTCTGGTGGGAATCTCCTCGATCGTCGTGATCGTGGCGGTGCGCAGGGTCAGGGACCGCTGACGGTTCGGCCGTGCTGGTTCGGCCAATTGGTCAGGCGGCTTGGACTGCGGTCGCCCAGGCCAATGGGTTGAGTTCGCGGAAGGGATCGGATGCGCGAACGGAAAGCAGGTTCGCCAGTATCGCCTCCAGGGACCGCTGGGTGTTCTCGCGCACCGACGCAACCCAGGTTTGCTGCGCCACGTCAGCGGGTTTCGCGGTGTCGATCGGCTCACCGAAGCGCAGGTACATCCGCGGGGGACGGGGAATGAGGGTGGGCCCGACGCCGCGCATCAACGGCATCGCCCTATCGGCGTCGCCGGTCAGCCTCGCGTTGAAGGCCAGGCTGAGTCGGCACAGTGTGCTGTCTCGCGTGACGAGGCTCTTGTAAACGTCATCGCCGCCGGCCAGTCCGACCGGCACGATCGGATAGTCGTTCTCCACGGCGACGCGGGCGAATCCGGAACGGCCACGCCAGTTCAGCTGGTATTCCTCGCCCTGGAATTTTGCTATCTCGCGGCCGCCGCCCGGGAAAACCAGGATGGTCTCGTCATGGCGCATCAGCTCTCGTGCCGTCTCCGGTGCGCCCACCACGCCTCCGTAGGCTGTCATCAGGTCGTGGCCGAACCCGGGCTTCTGCCCGAATCTGCGGTCGGCCAGCGGTCGGACCCGGGTACCGATCGCACGACGCACGAAATGCGGAATCAGCAGCACCTCGCCACCTGCGAACTGAGTGTGGTTGCACTTTAATAGGTCTGGGAGAAAATCAGCGGGTCTTCGGCACACCTGCTGATAAGTCGTATGGCTCGCTGTGAGTGTGATGCATCCGCTGCTGTGGCACAGCAGCCGTCAACGGTCATTCATGGCGACCAGACACAGGTCCGATGTTTCATGTGTCCCGATGAGGCTTAGACGCAGGACGTTTCCGGCGGGCACCGCCCCGTTAGCAGCGTCCTGATGGAGCCAGGTTACGACGGGCTCTGCCTCAGCTCACCCATGTACGGGAGGCGTTGCAGCAGTGGCGACGTAGAACGTTTCTGTCCATGCGTCGTGGGTGTCGTGGTCGATCCTCACGCGCCAGGTGTAAGACCTGTTCGGCTCAAGGGGAAGACCACTTGCGAAGTACATGACGAATTGATGGGACGGGCGCACCGCATTAGGCGGCACGTCGACATTCTGAACGACTGCCGGTTTCAACGCCCGAGCGTGCCCGACACGCAGAAATTGTGGCCCAGCGGGACCCTGGAGTGTAACAAGCGTGCCGTCGTCGTGTTCCAGCGCCAGTTCCACCGCAGGCGATTCGCCAACGAATTTGGGCGGGAACGAAATCATGGCGACGACAGCATGAGGGACAGTGGCAACGGTGTTCGGGACGGGGCCGATCATGGTGATACCCGCGCCGATGATGTTCAACTTGTTCACTGGGTCCGCGTTGGCGAAGTCAGCGGGCAGGATGCGGACGATCGCTGCGTCTGCGGCGTCGCTCATCTAACGATCGCGAGGCCGCGCTCACCCAGTCGATCAAGCAACGGCACCGGAGACTCCTGTTCGCTCAGTTGAAGCATCCCCATGAACTCGTCGGGTGTCGGAACTCGGTCAGGGGCGAGCTGCGCCCAGTCCACCTCGATAAAGATCAGCCGGTCGTTCCGGTCGATTTGGCGCACGACGCCTACCGCCACAAGGTTCGCCTCTGGCTCGCGCACCAGCACCTCATGACCAACGGCAGGCATCGGTCCGCGCACGTCCTCGAACCCGGAGAACGTCAAGCCGCCAGATACGTGCACGTTGGGGTCAATCATGATTTCCGTCATTGCCCTGGCCTCCTCTCCTTGGTAAACGCTGCCACGAACCGTTCTGCATCTCCCAGGGTGGGCGGATACCCAAGAATGACAGAACAGTGCTCGTCGGGCTCGCCGTCATACCCGTCTTTTTCAAAGGTGAAGCGCTCTGCCAGCAGTTTTTGCGCCGATGAACACCACCAAAGGTGCGGATTCCGGGCTGGATCAAGGCCGTGGAGCTCGGCGGAATCTGCCCGACGCGGCGCGGGACTGCTGAGTTCGGCTGCCCGAGCCTGCTGCGATCCGGCCCCGGATCCGTCACCGCCGTTGGGTGCAGCGGCGTCGTCGCCGCCACCATGGTCGACCGCGCCGGCCTCAGGCAACTCGGCGATGAGGTCCTCGATCCGGCCGGTCAGGGTGTTGATCTGAGCGCTCAGCGCGTCGATTTGGTTCGGCAGCAGCCGTGCCGGCCCGGCGTGGTGATCATCGAAACGGCCGTCCAGCGCGGTGATCAGTTCCGAGCGCTTGGCGCGCATCTTTCCGCGGGCCAGCTCGGCCAGCCGCCGCGGGTCGCGCTCGCCTCCGATCAGCGCCTCGATCATGTCTCGCGTCGACATGGTGTCGAGCCGGGACGCCACGACCGACACCTTGATTAACGCGTCTTCGAGCAGCTTTTCCGGCCGCTGCCGGTAGCGGCTGCGCTCGCGGGTCAGGTCTTCACGCAGCCGGGTGTAGTCGCGCAGCCGGCGAATCTCGGCCGGGGGCACGAACGACGGCCGCAGCAGACCCTTCTCGGTGAGCTTGGCCAGCCACACCGCAGCCACCTTGTCGGTCTTGGGCCCTTGTCGGTCTTGGGCCCTTGTCGGTCTTGGGCCGGGAACCGAAATTCTGACCGGCGTGCTCGAATCAACAGTACGTGACCCTTTCAGGTCGGGCCCCGGCACCAAGCTGACCAACGGGCTCCACAGCCCAAGGAAGCGACGGCGTCGGCAGGCGACCCGACCCCATTTTCACGCCTACGAGGCGTCACCCAAAGGGATAGGGAGCTGACTTGCTATCGCGGAGCTGGTTTGCTGGGCACTAGATTGCCAACGTCGGGTCGCATGTGATGCACGGTAGGCGGAACCGTGATGCCCGGCGCGGCCCAAACTGACTTTGTGTCAGTGAGTTTGTGATCGTGGCACGGTAACGGGCCACTGCTGCGGAGGTCTATGTAGCAACGCCAATGGCTTAACACATTGGCTCAAAAACTTGCGACAGATGGCTTAACTCTGACCTAAAATACCCTCTGAGCTGTGATTTTACCTTGTGCGCCGTCAGGGTTTCGAACCCCGGACCCGCTGATTAAGAGTCAGCTGCTCTACCAACTGAGCTAACGGCGCATGGTCGGCCGAGACCGCGGTAGGGACAATAACAGGCATCCCGTCGTTAGGCGAAATCCCGGATCCTCTCCAGGATAGCCGCCGAACCGTGGTTGATTCCCGATCCGGCCGGACTGAAGCCAACCAGCGCGTTTTCCTGCGGATGGGCCCACCGCGGAAATCGTCGCGATTGCGACACAGAACACAGCACCGCTGACCCGCCCTATCACTCATGGGAAGTGGGCAGAAACCCCTTAGAATACTGGCACTGTTCCGAGTCAGCGGTGACTCGAAATAAGCCAAATACATGAAAGGTGGTTGGATGGCGCCTCGGCGCGGACGTCGATCGTGGCTGGCTGTGGCGCTGGCCACGGTTGCTGTGTTCGGTGTTGCCTGCGGCGGCAACCACAGCGCCGCACCGGCGAAGGTGATCTTTGACAAGGGCACGCCGTTTGCCGATCTGCTGGTTCCCAAGCTGACGGCGTCGGTGACCGACGGTGCCGTCGGTGTCACCGTGGATTCGCCGGTAACGGTGAGTGTCGCCGATGGCGTCCTCGCGTCGGTCACCATGGTCAACGAACACGGCAAGTCCATCAGCGGGCAACTCAGCCCCGACGGGCTGCGCTGGTCGACCACCGAACAACTCGGCTACAACAGGCGCTACACGCTGAACGCGAAGGCGCTGGGCCTCGGTGGCGCGGCGAGTCGGCAGATGACATTTAAGACCAGCTCGCCCGCGCACCTCACCATGCCCTATGTCAATCCGGGCGAGGGTGAGGTGGTGGGGATCGGCGAACCGGTGGCGATCCGCTTCGACGAGAACATCGCCAACCGCGCCGCCGCCCAGAAGGCCATCGCCATCACCACCAACCCACCCGTCGAGGGTGCGTTCTACTGGCTGAACAACCGCGAAGTCCGTTGGCGGCCGGAGCATTACTGGAAGCCGGGAACAGCCGTCGATGTGGCGGTCAACACCTACGGCGTCGACCTGGGCAACGGAATGTTCGGTGAGGACAACGTCAAGACACACTTCACCATCGGCGACGCGGTCATTTCCACGGCTGACGACACCACCAAGACGGTGACCGTGCGGGTGAACGGGGAAGTCGTCAAGACGATGCCGACATCGATGGGCAAGGACAGCACCCCGACGGCCAACGGTGTGTACATCGTCGGTGGACGGTTCAAGCACATCATCATGGATTCATCGACCTATGGGGTGCCGGTGAATTCGCCTAACGGGTACCGCACCGATGTGGAGTGGGCCACGCAACTCTCCTACAGCGGTGTCTTCGTGCACTCCGCGCCCTGGTCGGTCGGTGCCCAGGGCCACAGCAACACCAGCCACGGGTGCCTGAACGTGAGCCCGAGCAACGCCGAGTGGTTCTATGACCACAGCAAGAGCGGTGACATCGTGGAGGTCGTCCACACCGTGGGGCCGACGCTGCCGGGTACTGAGGGCCTGGGTGACTGGAACGTACCTTGGCCGGTGTGGAAGGCCGGCAATGCTGATATCTGAGCCAACACTCCACCTAGACGCGCAGCACGGAAGCCAGGGCTGACAGCGGAATGTGGGCTTGGACGGTGCCGCCGTCCATGAACCACTGCATGACTCCCGGCGTGAAATTGACCGGCTCGTCGTGACCCACCGGGTAGTCGGGCAGGTAGAGGATCAATTCGTCGGGGGTCAGCGCCCACGCCTTGTAGGCGCCGGAATAGACCTTGTCGGGAGTCCACCGGTCGGCGGTGAACGGGTAGGTCCCCGGATCATGCGGCGGCGGGGCCGCATTGAGCGCGGCCTCGATGAACGGCTGACCCAGCGACGGGATCGTCGTCAGTGGATCGGACGCCACGTCCGACAGCGCCAGTCGCCGCCCGCGCGCCATGTCGAAGGTGAACGTCCGGTAAGCGTTGTTGGGCTTGGGACCGTCGGCGTGGTAGTCCTCGTGGAACACCGCGCTGAGCAGGTTGCCGTGTTGGAAGGTCTGGTAGTTCTCCTCGCCGTAGCTGTCCGCGACCATGTGGGCGCCGACGGACTTCCAGTTGTTGACCAGAGTGCGCAAATACTCGCGCACTACCGGACCCGCAGTCGGGTTGTCGACGAGCTCGCCGGGCACGGCGACCTTGATGTCGCGGACGGCCTGGCGCTCGGAGACGACCGACGTGTGACAGTACTGGCCATCCCAGTCGCCACCCAGCTCCCCACAGAATGACGGAGCCGAGGCCCGCGCGGCACCCGTGTTGGGAACCGTTGCCGCGGCGAGCAATGCCGATGTCGCGATCAGTCTTCTGACGAGCACTAGAGGGCCCAGCCGGCTCAGAGGAGCTGGACTTTGCTTGCCCGCCAGCGACCGTCGATCTTCTCCATGGTCATCTTGATCCTGCTGCGGTCGATGCGCGGATCCGGCACCGCCGCGTTGGTTACGGTCTGGTCGATGAAGACCAGGACCACGACCTTATTCGTGGACGCCGACTGAATCGCGGAGTCGACCACGACGCCGTGTGCGGTGGCCTTGTTGTCGATCAGTAACTGCCGAAGCTGCACGCTGGACTGCGTATACATGTCCTTGAACTCCCCGGTTGCGCCGTCGAGTACGTCGTGGAAGTTCTGATCGACATTGTTGGCGTCGATACTCGTCAGCACCTGGGCATACTTGATGGCCGCTTGGAGGGCCTGTTGGCCGGCTTGCTTTTCTTGGTGCTCCTGCCACTGTTTCCATCCGAGGAAGCCGGAAACCGCAAGTGCGGCGGCAAGTAACACGGGTAGCACGCTGCGACGCAGATATTGGCGCCACGGTCGCTTGCGCCCCGTGGCCTTGTCGCCCTTGCCCTTGAAGGGTTCGACTTCGTCTTGTTCGGTGTCCTGTTCGGTCTCCTCCTCGGTGACGCTGGTGTCGGCGGATTCGGGCTCGGCCGCCGCAGACTCGGCGTCTTCCGTTGCGGTGCCGGGCTGTTCGTCCTCGGTACTGGTGTCGAGGCCTTTCTCGGTCGTCGCGGCCATCGTCATCTCCTTGGCTAGACGGGTGTCGGTCTTAGTGCGGCGGTTCTATCGGCAGTACCGGGCCGCCGTACGGGGTGGGAATCGTGTAGCGGCCCTTCGGCGTTGGATCGGTTCTGCGCCCCAGGTCCGCCCCCGGCGGCGGGCCGGCGGTGTCATCGCCGGCCGGCCGCGGCGCGTTCTTGGCCCCGCGGATCTCGACCGCGGGATCGTCGTCTCGGCAATAGGTGTACATGAAGGGTTCGGGATAGTCGGCGTTCGACGGTGGAAACGCCGGGGTGCCGTAGTCGCATGCGTAGCGGGGGTACCAGTCAGCTGTCGCCCAGATGCCGTGGTCGTGAATGGTGCCGGCCAGGGCATCCAGCAATGAGTCGCGATAATCGGGGAAAAGCGCGTTGAGCGCCGGTACCCGCAGGTAGAGAAGCTGCGCGCTGCTGGCCGCGCTGCCCAGTAGTTGAACCATGGTTTCGGAGTTGTCGGCGAACAAGCTGTCGACGACCGTAAGAGCGTGCGGTGCCCGTTCGGTCAGGCGACGATAGCCGCCCTGCATTCTGGACACGCCGGCCAGCGTTTGATTGAGGCCCGTGGTCATCGCGGCCAGGCCGGCGTTCTTGTCGGCCGCCAGGGTGAGCACCACCCGGCTGGTCTTGATGATGCTGGTGGTTTCGGGGAGCACCGAATCGAGCGTCGACAGCAGGAACGTGCCGCCGTCGACGATGTCGGCCAACTTTTGCGGGCCCTGTCTGGTCAGGCTCAGCTCCCTCTTCATCAGCTCCAACTTGTGGGGATCGACCTGCGCCAGCATGCCGTCGGCGTCAGCGAGCAACTGCGCCATGCTCAGCGGGACGGCGGTCCGATCCATCGCGATGACGCTGCCATCGTGCAGGTACGGTCCGGCGTCGGATTCGGCTTCGAAGTTGAGGCTTTGCTCGCCGCCGGCGGACAGTTCCGACACCTGCACGGTGCTGGACGCCGGAATCTTCACCCTCGAGGTGATGGCGGCGACGGCGTTCACACCTCGGTCGGTGATCTGCAGTGAGTGGACACGCCCGATCCGCACACCGCGGAGGGCGACATCCTGATTGGGTAGCAGCCCACCGGAGTCCGGCAACTCCACGGTGACCCGATAGGACTTCGCGAACGGTGCCACCCGCAACGCACCGACCAGCAGGTAGGCGGTCGCAACGACCAGGGTCAGCACCAGTCCCGCCACCGACAGCCACATCTGCCGCCGGTGGCCGGCCCGAGCCGCCCGCACGACGACGTCGGCGATCGCCCCGATCATCGGGGCGGTCCTGGCGGTTGCGGGCCCGGTGCAGGCGGCGCCGGTGGAGGGGCGACTGCGATCGCCCCCGGTACGTCCGGATCCGGTATGACCGGCACCTGAGGCGAGTTCGGGCCCCGCCCCACCACCCGTTCTTGCAGACGCCACAGCGTGTACTTCAACGAGCCGATGAATTGATTCCAGTTGTACCGATGCGGTCCGTGGAACCCGATGTCACCGGGGAAACCGATGTCGGGTATCGATCCCAGCACCAGCCGGTCGACACTGCCGCGGCCGGCAACCGCGAAGCCGGAGGTCGACTTGATCATCGGCGGCAGCAACCGGTTCAAGGGCAGCCAGCTGGTATCCGGGCTTACCGCAATGTCGTTGAAGGTGCCGGCGAGGGTGTTCAGATCGCGGATGACGCTTCGGCCGCTGGTGTCGGTTCCCCCTATCGACGGGAACTTGGCCAGCAGCCGGGCGGTGTCACCGGTTTGTACGGCCAACTCGGACAGTTCGGTCGTGTTGGCGGCCAGGATCTGCGTGCCGGAGCCGGCGGCCGCCATCAGGTCGGTGATGGTGTGCTCTTTGGCGTCGAGTTCGTCGGCCAGGCCGGACATTTCGGTCATCGCGGTCGAGATCTGTTCGGTGCGGGAGTTCAGCGTGCCGATCAGCCGGTTCGACTTGCGAATCAGGTCGGCGAGCGCCTGGCCGCGGTCGCCCGTCGCCTTACCGAAACCGTTGATAATGTTGGTGAAGTTGAGCACCGCACCACCGTTCACCAGCACCGCTGCCGAACTCAACAGCGACTCGACCGTCGCGGAGGCCGCGGTCGAACCCAGGCCTATGGTGTCGCCGTCGTGCAACATGGCTGCGTTCGGTGCGGGCGCGCGGGGTGGCTGTAACGCGACGAACACGTCGCCCAGTGGCGTTGCGGTGCGCAACTCGGCGGTACTGCCTTGTAGCAACCGGACACCCGCGCTGATGCGCAGCGTGGTCACCGCGGTGTAGTTGCGCGCAACCATGGACTCCAGCTGGCCTACGTCGGCGCCGGCGAGCTTGACCTTCGCGTTCATCGGCAGGTTGAGGGCATTGGCGAAAATCGCGGTCAGCCGATAGCCCGCAGAACCCAGCCCGGGTGCCGGAAGGGGAAGGCTGGCAAGCCCATTCGTGCCGCACCCCGAGCTGACGAGCACCGTGGTCGCGACAATCGCGACGACTGCGCGGACGGACCTGCCGCGGGCGGTCGTCACTTCTGCCCCATTGCCGCCATGCCGTCCAGCACATAGGTGAGTCCGAAATCGGGTCCATAGTCCTGCAGGGTCCCGGTACTGCAGCCCAGTTGTCTCAGGCCCATGATGTTGCAGATCTCTTTGGAGTACTGGGTTTCGACCGAGGCTCGGTCGGTGAGGAAGCGCCCCCGGACGGCGCCGTTGACGCGGTCGATGGCGTTATAGGTGTTGTCGGCCACCATCGGCGCCAGATCGAGTAATTCGGCGATCTCGCGTTGATTGTCCGTCGCTGTCTTCGCCAGGGTGTTGCCGTTGTGAAGGGCCTTCTTGATGGTGTCGCGGTGGGCGTCGAGCAGATCGGAGGCCTGCTGGACCAAGTTATCGAGTCGTTTGCCGGTAGTGCCGGTGCCGATATCCTCGTCGGCCAGAATCTGGCTGGCCAGGTGGATCGTCGCGGCGAACTCCCGCAGCTTGGCGTCGTTGGCGGCGGCGGCCTCGAATAGCGAGCTGACATTCTTGACGATCGTGGTGATCTGCTCCCGCGTCTGCGCGCCGCCGTCGCTGCTCAGCCGCAGCGCCCTGGACAGCTCGTTGAGTGCTTGCTTGATCTTCCCGCCGTTGCCGTCGACGACCGCCGCCCCGCTGTTGATCACGTCGGCGAGGGGGCCTCCGCCGTGACCGTCGCCTTCGAGTGATTTGGTCACCCGGTCGAGAACGCTGAGCACCCGGCCGAATTCGATGGGTGTCTTGGTGCGGGTCAAGCCGATGGTGTCGTGATTTTCCAGGGTCGGGCCGCCGCGGTAAGGCGGGGTGAGCTCGATCTGGCGGTCGGTGAGGATGGACGTGGACACCGTTACGGCTTGCGCGTCGGCGGGGACCTTGACGTCGCGGTCGACGGTGAACTCCACTTCGACGTAGCTGCCCCGCGGGCTGATTTTGGTGACCTTGCCCACCGGCATGCCCAATACCGCCACCACGTTGCCCTCATATAAGCCCGAGGCGCTATCGAACTGGGCCGTTACGGTGATCGGTTCCGGCCTGGCGCCTAAGTACCACCATCCGACGCCGAGCGCCGCGAGCACCGACGCCAGGGCGGCGACGATGGCGATGACCCTGACCCTGGGCTTGGTCTTCATCCGGGTCACTTGCAGTCCTTGAAATAGGGGATCATCCCGAATTGCTGGGCGCGCCCGCTGATGGCGCACATCCAGGAATCGATCACCGCGCCGGCCGTCGAGGTGAAGGTAACGGCATTGCCGTCACCGGTGATGTTGGCCATCTCACGCAGCATGACGGGGCTGACCTGCAGCGTGTTCCGGAACAGGTCGTCGTGTTGCGCCATGATGCCGGTGAGATCTCGCGTGTCGTTGATCAACGCATCTACCTGCGGGCGGTCGTTGACGAGGATCTTGCTCAGGATGTCGGTGAGATTCGTGAGGGACTGCATCATCGCGTGGAAAACGGCACGGCGCGCGACGAATTGGGCCAATAGGTCTTGACTTTGGTTGACCAGGCTGCCGATGTTTGCTTGCTGGCGGTGCAACGTGTTGGTGACCTGCTCGGTGCTTTTGAGGAGTTGGCCCAACTGGTCACGTCGTTGCGCAATGATGGACGACAGTGAGTCGATGTTCGCCATGGCCTGCGGTACCAGCGCGGGCATCTGGTCGAGTTGTTTGCCGAGCACCGCCAGCGACTGCGCGAACCTGTCCGAGTCGACCTGTTCGAAAGTGGTTGTAGCGTCGCTCAATGCGGCCTGCAGGTCGTAGGGAACCTCGGTGCGCGTCAGATCGAAGGTCGCGTTCGGAAGGGAACCCGGACCCTTGGGCTCAACCGCGAGGTAGCGCGAGCCGAGAATGGTGGCGACCTTGATCACGGCTTTCGACTCTTTGCCCAGCACCAGGTTGTCGCGGATCCTCAATCCCGCCTCGACGTGATCGCCGGCGAGCTTCACGCTGCTGATCGTTCCTACCGGTATGCCGGCGACGGTGATCGGGTTGCCCACCCGCAGCGAGGCAGCCTGCAGGAACTCCGCGGTGTAGTGCCGGTACCCGCCGCCGAATGCGTGGATGAGCAGCATGGAACCAATCACCACCGCGACGACCGCGACAGCAATGAATCCCAGCCACGTCTTGTTGTAGCTCTCCAGCGCGCGCCCGCACGTCAGTCGCCGCAGCACCCGGGAATCAGTCATTGTTTCTGCACTTCGGGGTGTGCCAGGCCTTGTTGCCGGGCGTGGCGGCGTCGACGATGATCGGCACGACGTCATTGAGTCCGGGGAAGAATCCGAGGAAGTTCACGTCGCACGCGTAGCCGTTGGCGTAGGCGCCTTGGTTGGCCATCCGGGTCAGTCCCTTCAAAGCCAGCGGAATGTTGTCGGCGAAGAACGCGACCTGGGGTTCGACGCGAAGGACGTGTCGGACGAATCCGGGCTGACGTTCGATGAGTTCGGTGATCGACGGGTACAGGTCCGTTGCGGAAGTCGACAGTCGGCCCATTACGCGCGCCAGCGAACCCACCGACGCGACCAGTTCCGGACGCCGACCGTCGAGGGTGGAAACGGCGTCACGGGTCGCAGTGATGATGCCGTCGAGGTTCTGGTTCTGTTGAGCAAGGCTGTGCACCACCTTGGTGAGATTGGTGACCGTAGCGCCGAGTGCCTCGTCTCGTCCGGCGAACGTCTCTGTGAGCGTTGTTGTCTGGCTGGTCAGCGTGGCGAGAGACGCCGTGTCGCCCTGCAGCGACTGGATGACGGCCTTGGTGAGGTTGTCGGCGTCATGCGGGTTCAACAGACTGAACAGCGGCTCGTAGCCGTTGAGCAGCGCAGTGACGTCGAAGGATGGTTCCGTGCGTTCCAGCGGGATGACGCTTCCCGGCGGCAGCCGATCGGGACTGCCTTCCGCGCCCAACGACAGCCCGAGGTAGCGCTGCCCGACGATGTTCTGGTAGGTCACCGAGGCGACGGTGTTGCCGAACAGCTTCTGTTCGTCTTGCACGACGAACCTGACCCTCGCGAGTTTGCCGTCGAGTTCGATCTTTTCGACGCGGCCGACGCGCACCCCGGCCATCCGGACGTCGTCACCCTCACGCAGCCCGTACACATCGTTGAACACCGCCGAATACGACGCCGTCGCCCCGGCCACGTCCCGTCGCAGACTCACATACACCAGCCACGTGACCGTCAGCGCCGCAATCATGAACAGCGACAGGCCGATCAGGGGCCCACGAAACTTCATTTCTGCCTCCCAACCGGAGAGCTATTCAGCGACGCGGTCGTGCCGCGGGCGACCGGGCCGAGCAGCAGCTCGGTGGCCGCAGTCGCGGGCCGGCCGGTGATGACGCCGAGCATGTTTCGCTCGTACTGGCTGCCGACGGGCCCGACGTTGCCGCCGAACGCTGACGGCGCGATCGGTCCCCGCGTCGACGGAGCCGCAACGTTATCCGGATTCGCGGTCCCCGGTACCGGCGGCGAGGGTGTGACCCCGGCCGGAAGTGGCGGATTGGGATCTTGCAGATTGGGATGCGGGTTGATCAGCGGCGGACCGACGGCGACCAGGTTGCCGTCCGATCCGATGACGGTTCCCGGTGGCGGCGCGAGATCCTTGGGCGGCTGATAGTTCTGCGGCAGCAGCACCTCGGGTAGATCCGGCCTGACCGGAACCAGTGGCGCGGTGAAACAGCTGGGCCCCTTGAGCTCGCCGTAATGCGGGCAGTCGGCGCGCGTGTAGGAGTAGGAGGGCGTGAAGGACACGTTCACCCGCCCGTTGGCGAGCTGCACGTCCGGCATCCAGACTTCATCCATGAACCTGGTGGCCATGTTGTCCGCCTTGATGACAGCCGGGAGAAAGACGTTGGACTTTATCGCCAAGATACCCACGACCGGGGTGAAGTCCGTGGTGATGCGGACCAGCTGGTCGATGTGGTTGCCGAGCGATTGGTGCGTGGTCGCGAGCGTGTGGTCGGCGCCGGAAAGCAGTGTTTCCAGCTGTCCGCGCGTCTCGGCGAAGGTCCGCATCGGTTCGACAGCCTGGTGCAGCGCGTCGAACAGGTCCGGCGCGGTCGCCTCAAGGCCCTTGGTCGCGTCCACGAGAGCGGACAGCGTCGACGGGCCGGCGTCGGTGCTGACGATCGAATTGAGTTGATCGATAAGGCGATCCAGCTTCTTTCCGTCATCGACCAGCGTTACCCGGCGGTGGTCGGTGGCTGCGGCGAGCGCGGCCATAATTCCCACGGACTTGTCTTCTCGCCCGCGCCCGGTCGCGGTGAGCAGGTTTCGCAGTTTGCTGATGGTGGTTTGAAACAGCACGGTCGGCAGGCGGGTGTCTTCGGGAATGTGGGCGCCAGGGCTGATCATCGCTCCGGAACCATTGCCGATCAGCTGAACCGACGACACGGCAAAGATATTGCTGGGGACCACGCGAGCGGTAACCGCAGCCGGGATCGACCGGGCGTAGTCGGGTTTGAGGTCGATGTGAACGTAGTTCGGTTTTCCGTATGCCGCAGGGACGACGCTGTTCACCGTGCCGACGAGCACACCGTGATACTTGACGTCGGACTTTTCCGGCAACCCGTCGCCGACGTTGACCAGATCGGCGACGACCTTCACGTAGTCGTTGAGTCGGCCGGTCGACTTGTACAGCAGTGTCGCCGTAATCAGGCTCGCTACAAGGAGAACCACCGTTCCGTAGCCGAGCAGCTGCCGGTCCGAGGGGCCGCGTCCATCCAGCTCAAAGGAATTGGGCATTATCCGTCAACATCCATCAACCATCACTTAACCACCGAACCTCGCACCGGAGTCGACGCCGTAGAGCGTCATGGTGAGCAGCATGTTCACCATGACGACGACGGTGATGCTGGCGCGCATGCCGTGTCCGGCGGCCACCCCGACGCCCGCGGGACCCCCGCCCGCGTAGAACCCGTAGTAGCACTGAATCGTGGACGCGATCCACACGAACACGACAGCCTTGAGCAACGAATAAGCAATGTCCTTGCCGGCCAGCATCATCGAGAAGTAGTGCAGGTAGGAACCTGTCGAGCCGCCGCCGCTCAGCCCCACCACCAGCTCGGTGCTCAGATAGCTGATCGCCAGGCACGCGGCGTAGAGGGGGACTATCGCAACCACCGAGGCGATGAGCCGGGTGGTCACCAGGAACGGGATCGGGCGGATGGCGAGTGACTCCAGGGCGTCGATCTCTTCGGCGATGCGCATGGAACCCAACTGGGCGGTGAACCGGCAGCCGCCCTGTATCGCGAACGCCATCGACGCCATCAGCGGGGCCAGCTCACGGGTGTTGACCAACGACGAGACGAATCCTGTCGCGGGGCCAAGGCCCAGTAGTTCGAGGAAGTTGTAGCCCTCGATACCGACGAGTGCACCGACGGTGACTCCGAGGACGATCGCCACGCCGGCGGTACCGCCACCGACCACCAGCGAGCCGTTGCCCCACGTGATGTTCGACAGCAATCGCAGGAATTCGGCCCGGTAGTGGCGCATGGCGACCGGCACCGCGACCAGCGCCCGAACGAAGAAGACAAGCAAGTGCCCAAGCCGAATGATCGGTTTGGTGGCCCGATGATAAAGCCGAACTACCCGCCCGGCGATGGGTGCCATCGGTGCGTAGGTCGAAGCCGTCACGTCAGAGCCCCGTCCTGGGCGAGAGCATGACGTAGAGCTGGCTGATGGCGACATTGACGATCATCAGGATCAGGATCGCTTCGACCACCGCGGCGTTCACCGAGTTCGCGACGCCCGTCGGGCCACCTTTGGTGGACAGCCCTTTCTGGCTCGACACGACGGCGACGATTGCGCCGAAGATGATGGCCTTCAGTAGCGCCAGAATCATGTCGCCGGGTGTCGCGAAAGATGCGAATGTGGCGACGAAACTGCCCGGTGCGCCGTTCTGGAAGTACACATTGAACATGTAGCTGGCGAAGAATCCGACGAAGCACACGACTCCGGTGAGCGCAAAACTGATCATGATCGCGGCGGCGAAGCGCGGCACGACGAGACGGCGGATGACCGATACCCCCATCACCTCCATGGCGTCGGTCTCTTCCCGCATGGTCCGCGAACCCAGGTCGGCGGTGATGGCCGAGCCGACCGCCGACGCCATGAGGATGGCGGCGACGAGCGATGCGCCCTGTCGGACGACGGCGAGACCGCTTGCCGCGCCCGCGAGTGAGGTCGCACCGACCTGACCGGCCAGCAAAGCGAACTGGACCGACAATGTGACGCTGATCGGCAGTGCAACGAGAATTGTCGGCAGCACTGCCGTGCCGGCCATGAAGGCGCCCTGCCGGACGAACTCCTGCCATTTGAAGCGGCGGGCGAAGAGGTCGAAGAAAAAGTATTGGATGGTGCGCACGCCGAGGACGAACTGCTCTCCGACCGTCGTGAGCGAGGCGAGCGGATGACGCTTGACGTACCCGATGGCCCAATCCTCGATGGCTTCGATCCCGCCGCCAGGATCGACTATCAATGCGGGTTCTTCTCGGGTGGTCATCGCAGCGCGACCGGCAATGCCTTTAGCAAAGTAATTCCAACGGTCATCCGGTGCCAGTAACAGGTTCCATCGGCGCCCTCCCACCGCTAATTTCGTGATTCGCCGAGCAGAAGAAATCGGTGCCGTGGAGCGAACCTTGCCTAGAGGTGCTGCCCATCAGGTTCCGCGATTCCGCAGCTCAATTGGTTTAGCGGTAACACGCTAACCTAGCCGCCAGGCACTTTCAATAGTTTTCAATAGTGCGGACGCACCTCCTACAGTCATCACTCCGAAGGCGTAGTTTGCGTTGGAGTGGTGGATTGCGGGCCGAGGATGATGCCGTCACGGCAGCAAACGTCGGTTCGTGGACACCGGCGGTGTGGTAAAAGAGTCTACAGATTTGGCGGGCGGCACGAGGCCTTTTCGCCCGACCCGGATCGCCGCCCTGACGCGTCAGCGTCGGCAGGTGTCCCCGTCTTCGTGGAATTCAACGTGGCGGCCGGTCCCTCACCTGAGGCCTGCCGGGTGGTAAGGCTTCGGGTGAACCGCCGAGCACAGCTCGAAGCGGAAAGTCAGGGGGTTGCTACGAAGACCCTGCCTGCTGTTCACCTGGCTGGCACGACCGAAGTCGCCATGCTGCCCGATCTGCCAGAGGGGGTTCGGCCGTTGATGACCGATATTGCCGGCGCCGCGCGTGAAGGGCGCTCGGCCAAAACCGGGGGTGGTTCTACGTCTCGCACGTCAACTGCAGCTGCAGCAGCGCCGTCCGGCCCGGGATATATTGCGGCACAAAGTTATCCGGCACCGTGCACTGGTGGATCTGTGCTAACCATTCTCCCACCAGCATCCGCAGCACGGCCCGGACCAGATGGTTAGCGCGGCAACGATGCTGGCCCGCGCCGAACCCCCAATGCTTACGAACCCGCTCGTTCACCCGGTCGCCGCCGGCGCCCTGCCGGCTGGCCGCACCTGCCGCGATGGCGAACGTGTCACCGGCCGACAAATTCAGGTCGCCGATGCGGGTGTCCCGCAAGGCGACCCGCGGCAGGTACTGGATCGTCGAATGCAGCCGCACGATCTCCTCAACGAAAACCGGCACTTCGTTGGGGTTTTCCCGCAACCTGCCGGCCACCCCGGTGTCGGACGCAAGATGCAGCAACGCCCGGATCTACTGACGTTGTAGTGGGTCATTTCCGTCCTGGTAGTGCTGGGCAGAGGCCGCCTCGGGTGAGCAGGGCCATGGCTATCAGTGCGTCCGGGCTGTGGAATCCGTAGGCG
>Ga0080006_1083981_pt1 | contig 18184 bp, 16 predicted proteins | sample RS3BMetagenome_FD_69209 | JGI IMG/M metagenome (GOLD analysis project Ga0080006, IMG submission 69209) | Ferric oxide microbial mat and aquatic microbial communities from Rainbow Spring, Yellowstone National Park, USA - RS3B (SPADES... ... | reverse complement strand
CCACCGGTCCAGTGGATCACCAGATCGACGACCGGCTCGTCCGGGGGCAGATCGACCATGATCTCCTTGATCAGGATCCGGGCCAGCTGCTTCTTCTTGCGCATGTCGGTCCTGGGGTCGTGCCAGGCGGCCGGCAGGTCCTGAGCAAAGAGCCATCAGCGGCATGTTCGGCGGCGCTGGGCGGCGGGGGCGGGGGAGGGATCTGGGCCAGCTCGGCCTCCAGACGCCTCCATTCCTGCAAGGCGGCGTTCCAGCGCCGTTCGAGTTCCGCAGCGACCAGGCGGTTCTCCGGCTCCACCTGGTCGAACTGTCTCCGAGCGCGCTCCGCTTCGTAGCGGGCCTGCTGCACGGACAGTTCCAGGGCGGTGCGCCGCGCCGCCGGCTGCGCCTGCAACTGAGCCCAGGCCTGGAGCGCGGCCGATTCCACCGCGCGTAGCACTTCGGCCCCCACGGCCTGATCCACGCCCAGCCCGCCGAAGGCGATGCAGGGCCAGCCGCCCTTCTGGACCCTCTCGCCCACACAGTGATAGCGGACGAGCCGTCCCGACCCGCCGTAGTGCACCTGCAACTGCCGTCCGCAGCGGCGACAGCGCAGCAACCCGGCCAGCAGCGCCGGCCCGTTCTGGGCTGCCCCGCGCCCTGCCTCTCCGGTCACGGTCTTCGCGTTCTCCCTGATCCGCGCCTGGTTGTGCTGATAGGTTTCCCAGGAGACGCTGCCCGGGCTGGTGAATCCCCCGCTGTACGAGGGATGGTGGCTTGGCATGCCCGCGTGGCGGCCGGTGGGTCCTGTCCGCGTCTTCTACCCCAACTGGATCTTTTACGGGATCTGCCGAGGCCGCGGCGCTGAACATACCGCTTCTCGTGGGCACGGGCACGGCGATCGGTGACGGCAGCCCTGGATCTGGAGCCGCCTGGGCGCCTTCCAGTAGCCTGACGTCGAGTGTGTAGAGGCCCTAGACTGGACTACATCCACGACACGTATGGGACGAGGCCAATGCGGTGTATGGTTCCGGCACGCTGGGCACCCGGTGGCATCGGTTCCGCCTGGCGCGTGACCGAATCGCCATTACACGCTGGTAAGTACGGCCTGGAGTTGCCGGCCCAATTCCTGTAACTCAGGGCATTTCGCCATGACCGCTTCGATGTCCACGCCGCTCATAAGTTGGGCGCGTCCCTGGCCGGGCACGCGCAAATTACGGTGCTGCTGGAAGAACGGTTGGAAGTACTGCTCTTTCACGTCAACCGCTGCTCTCACGTCCGACCACGACCATGACGGATGCTCGCGGCGGCACGCGGTCCACTGAGCGGCCAACAACCACACTTCGACTTCCTGTTCGGCGAGGCAGTACAGGAAGGGCTTATCCGGCCGAACGCCCTCACGGATTCTCACCTGTAGGGCTGTAAGCCGCTCTGCTCGCCCGGGATTACCATCGCGGTCGAGTACCAACACGAAGACATCATGCTGGGGATAGCGCGCGACAACGTCGGGACTCTTGGCGATGGCGTCCTCAATGCCCTGCATGTGCGGATTCATCAAGGTCTCGATACGTGCCGGCCGACCGGACTGCGCGAGCAGCGCCTCGACAATCGGTTGGACGATATACCGATCGTACGTGGGGTCCTCAGGGATGATCATGACCCGCATGCTCATACGGGACTTGCCGTCCAGCCTTCGATTTGCAACTCGTCCAAGCGCTGGTGGGCCAATCCATCATCGTATCCGGGCATCTCGGGTAGCGGCACAACCTTTGTACCTCCGTCTTGTTCCGAACGCGTGACGACAAGGACATCCTCATACCGATCCCTGGGCCAATGCGCCAGCAAGGCTGGAGAGTGTGTGGTTGCGATGATCTGACCTCGTTCCTCCGCCGCCGCCAACAGCATTTCAACGACAAGCCGCAGCCGGGAGGGATGGAGGCCATTCTCAATCTCTTCGACGAGCAGCAGGCCTGGCCGTGTCGGGGCCATCAACGCGGTCGCAAGGGCGGTGAAACGCAGCGTCCCGTCCGAGAGAGACCGCGCCGAAACGTGCGCACCGTTGGTCTCCTCGATTCCAAACATAACCTCGCCAAGGTCTGTGGTGAATGGGCGGACGTCCCGCACGCCGTCCGGTAGCAACTCGGACAGCCAGGGCTTCAGGACACCGCCTTCGGCTAAGCGCAATGCCACGGCGGCGAAGTTCTCGCCGTGGTCTCCGAGAGTCTGGTGACTCGGATGCGTGTATGCCCTTAGACACTTGACATCGAGATCCAAGAATTGCACATCCGCTAATTCGGCGGCAATTGTGCGGCAGGCTGCACTCAGTTCCCCGGCCGCCGCGCTCTTAGCGGGCGGGGCTGCGGCAATGCGCGGCAATAGCGGGGCCATGGTTGAGAATTGCCACTGCGGGGGCTTTCCCTTTGTGCCCCGCCATAACCGGGCCATGATCAGATCGTGTGGCTCGAGGTCACTCTCTGCAATAAACCCTTTGCCCTGACGAAGTGCCTGCTCGTAGACAATCGTCGCGTTGTCAGGATTTACGCCGATGATATACCCGTCTGAATCGGCGTCGCTTGACGCGACGAAGATCGCAAAGGACTCTCGCGGCAGTCGCGGCAGCCAGGAATCAGGACCAGTCTCCGCGGGCAGGCCGCCACGCCACAACGCTTCGGCGGCGCCACCCCGAAGCCCGTCCCATTTGCGCTGTGTAGCTCCTTCGGGTTTTCCATCTAGAACATCGCGAACCGTGAACCCGTTGCCTACGCCTTGCAGGAAACGGATAGCGTCGAGGATGTTGGATTTGCCACCGCCGTTGGGGCCGATCAACAGGTTGCAACGGCCGAGGGTCATGCCCTCGTCACGAATGCCCCTGAACTGCTTAGCAGCCAGTCGGCGAATCATAGAATGCTCACCCACCTGTGTGAGTGTATCCCGGCATCAGCAATGGTATCGCAAGCAACGCGGCTCGCCGCAACAATTATGGTTGGGGTCAAGCAGCCGCCCGGCTGACCATGTTCCATGTGGTCGGACGGCACATGTGCGGCTGCTCCCGGCCCAGAGATACAGGGCACGCCGTCCATCACACGGGGGTCGCCGGTGATCCGGTGGAACTGCATGATATTGCCTCCGGCCAACGGGCTACGAATCATCGTGCCCGACTGATCCGTAGCCCGGTCCAGCGTACGGGCCGCCGGCTCAGCGGCTCCCCGCCACGGCGACAGTGTACCACGTGCACGTGGCTCTGCCAGAATGGGGGCGGAGGCCAGCGGCCCGCCATGGTCACGAGCTGCGGGTGACCGTCACGGTGGTCGTTGTCGTTGAGACGCTATCGGCAACCCTGGAGGCGGGTTGGGCGCCCACAACCGTGGCAACCCCCAAGGCGTACAATTCGGGGGGGGAGGGGGCGTGCGCTGGGAGGACGACATCACTGTCGATCCGGCGGTGCGCGGCGGCCAGCCCGTCACCCGGGCACGCGGGTGCCAGTCGACGTGGTGCTCGCCCTCGCGGCAGTTTCCTACCTAAACCGGGGGGGCACCTGGCATCTGCTGTTTGGCCGGGGAACCCCGAGCACTCTGGTGGTGGAGTTCTGGACGTACAGCCAGACCGCTCCTCGATTCGGCTGTACGCCGGTCACGACCAAGGATACTCGCCGTAGTGGCGGCGGGTTGTTGCGAACGGCAGTAGGGGGAGTCCGAGGCCACAGCGACAAGGTGGACGATCATGGATCAGCGTGCCTTAACGGCACACACTATTTCACACAGCACCCACTTGGCACCAAAGGACGACGCATCGCCGGGCGAGGTTGACCACAGGCAAACAGCATCCACCTACTATCAACAACGGCAGCAGAAGGCGCGCCAGGCGCCAGCGGGAGCGGTCGTCCAGCGTGCGGCAGCGGGGGCGAAGGCTCACGCCACTCGCGGCCGGACGCGCTGCCACGGCGTCGTGACGTACGTGCGAGGTGGCGCCGGCGCCGGCGGCGGAGGCGTGCAGGGGGCTGGGTGCGCGAGTGCACTGCAGCGCGGCAGCAAGGGGTTTTGATGCGCGATGGCGCCGCGGGCGACACTGAGAGCCGGAAGGGGGGCAGGGGCAGGAGCCAGGGGGGCAGGGCAGGGGATCGGGAATGGGACAGGAGACCGGGCCAGAGACGATGCGGACAATGTCCGGGGCCAGGGCCGTGGGTAGGGGAATCAGCGAGTGGCACGGGCGGCAGCGAAGTACCGGGGTGGGCGGCCGGACCGGGGCGGGATTTGACGACCAATGCCACATGACGCATATCGACCAGCGCGATTGCCGCAGGGGCATCAATGCCACGTCACGCGGCCGGACTAGACTGTGACGTCGCTCTGCCCCAGCGATCCCAGATCGCTGAGCGGGACCTGAGTAAACCACCGACCATACGACTTCACGTGACCCCGGCTTGCTCACCGGTACTTTCCGACCCTTCTCATCATCAACGGTACTTTTCTGACAGTTGTGGGGTGGCATCGAGCGGTTAGTGGCCGGGGACGGGGAGTCGCGACGGTGCTTGGACATTCGTCGCTGGAGCGGCGATCTGCTTCCCAGCGTGCCAATGCCTCCGCTGCCACCAGAGCGACGAGTGGAAGGGCGGGCGTGCGGAAGCGGGCCTGTACGAAAAAGGGCACGACGAACGCCCACTGCGCCGCGATAGCGACCAGGGCCTGGGCGGTGGTCGTTGCCGGAGGGTGCCCACGAAAGCGGTTTACCGACCAGACCAGGATCAGGGGGAAGATCGGCACCGTCGCCACGGCCAGGACGGGCCAGGCACGCGGCACCACGTGTGCAGCCACGGCGGTCCGTTCGAGGAAGTCCACGGGTGTGAGCCAGAACAGGGCGACCCGATCGATGCAGAGGTCGGCGAAACGCAGGGGATGCGTGCGCAGCCAGGACAGAAACAGGGACCGGTACATGCTGGCGGAGGCGTCGGCGGGCCCGAGATAGACCATCGTGCCGCGCGCCAGGTCGTTGTTGCCAACCCAGAGGTTGACCCAAAAATTGCTTTGGGTGACCACAAAGCCGCGGTCGTGGGCGAGGTTGTACGCGCCCCACAGGAGCAAGGCGAGCCCGGGCAGGGCCGCTTGGGCCGCAGCCGGTCGGAACCGTCGACGGTAGACATTCCAGGCGGTCGCCGCGATACAGACGGCGACGGCCTCAGGCCGCAGTAGCACCAAGGCAGCCAATAGCACCGCCGCGCCGATCTGACTGGCCGGGTGGCGGGAACCTGTGAGCACCACCCAGAGCAGGATGCCGCAGGCGAAGAAGCTGTCGGTCATGGCGAACCGGGAAAAGACATAGAGAACCGGATAGATCGCGAGGAGCAGCAGGAAGCAGCCGCCGGCCAGGCTGCCATGGCGACGCCGGACGACCCAGGCGGTGCCTGCGACTATGCCCCACACGGTGGTGGTTTGGGCCGCCACCAGGACACTCAGACCACCCAGTCGCTGGGCTGCGGCGACCAAGAGTGGGTACAGTGGCGGCCAGTAGTCGCCAACGGTGCCGGTTAGCAGGAGGTGCTGGCCAGCCAGCCAGTACGAGTGTGCATCGGAGACCAGGGGGGCGGGTGGCGCGCAGAGAAACCAGACGCCTTCGGCCGTCCACAGCGCCAAGCAGACCAGCAACGCGACTGGTCCGAGGTGCGAGGCGCGCGCACCCGCAGCGTTGCGCGTTTGCTCCACGGGTTCACCTCCGAGGCGGTGAAGGCAGCGCGGACCCTGCCCCTGGCGACTAGGGGGCGGAGAGATCAGGCAGGCCGGGGCGAACCGGTGGCTGCGGCGTCTTGGCAATTGTGTTCGTGAGGACCGGAGATCCCGCGCATCGCTGAGCAAACGCGGTTAGGCATCGCGCGCGAGCACGATGCGGAAGGTCCATGCCACCAGCGCAGCCGCCAGAGCGATGAAGACTGCCGACTCGATGGCCTGGAGGGTCCAGAATCGGCTGGCCGGTTGGAACAAGAGCGCCGTTTTCCACCCGTGCTGTGCCATGCATGCATTCTGGACCAGGACACCATCGGGTACTTGCTTGAGACAACCCAACGCCCGGGCCGCAGTTACCGAATTTGAGGCGCCGGTCGGCCCAACGTCCCGGCCCGACAGCAGCCATGCACCGCTTGTCACATTGATGCCGCCGCCGCCCCCCCCGCCGAAAGTCTCCAGTTTGGTGAGGGGTGCCACAAAATGGGCACGGAGCCGGGTAGCCACAGCGAAGCGGACCGCCACGAACACGATGAACGTGGTCGCAATGGCGGGTACCAGCCGCCGCATCGTGGCACCGGCCGCGATCCCCAGCGCAACGGCAAAGAGTGCGTAAGCGACCGGTACGATCCCCTGCATATCGAAGTTGCCTGGCATGAGGCGGTTTCCTGCGATCCCAATGGCGTTTTCGGGGATGCGCCACCAGGTAACCACCGCGGCAATGACCCCAGCCCACAGAGCAGCGGAAAGCATGGCCCACGCGATGGTGCCGCCGAGCCAGCGCCGGCGGGTCACCCCTTGGGTCCACATCAGCTGATGCGTGCCGCCCGCGAATTCCCGCGGGAGCAACGGGGCCCCCAAGAACATTCCAAGCAGCAGGGGAACAGCCTTCATTGTGGTCTGCATCCGCGTCATCCAAGGGTTGTTAAGCAACTTGGCGAATGCCGGATAGCACGCGCCGATGCCGGCTGGCTCGCACCGGGCAAAGCGGTGCGCCAGCGGGACGCCCGTGATGACCAGCACGGCCGCGACAGCGAGCGAGGCGGCGGTCGTCAGGAACGCCTCATAACGATGCAGCCGCCACACCACCATGTTCATGAAGCCGTCACCACCGGGTCCGGTCTGTCCGCCTGCATATAGGCCAGGATGACGTCCTCCAACGCCACCTCGCTGACCTCCCAGCCTGGGTCGAGGACGGCCCGGCGAAGGCGAACGAGCAAGCGGGTCTGATGAGTCGTCTGTGTGGTCTGCACGACCTCGGCTCCCGGGGGTGCCTTGTGCGGACTCCGCCGAGGACCGATCAGCATGCGGTGGTCGGCGCGGATGTCATCGATCTCTCCGCACAGTTGCGTCTTCCCCAACGTCAGCAGGACCAAATGGTCGCAGACCCTCTCCAGGTCATGCAGGAGGTGGGACGACACCAGGACGGACAGTCCACCGTCGGCCACGGCTTCCGCCAGCGACGTGAGAAATTCCCGGCGGGCCAGGGGATCCAGCGCGGCCACCGGTTCGTCCAGTAGGAGCATCTCGGGGCGCTTGGCCAGGGCCAACGACAGGCCGACCTGCGCCCGTTGCCCACCCGAAAGCGTTCTGACCGGGCGGCCAAGCGGCACCCCGCGGGAAGCCATTCGCGTTCGCGCGCCGGCTCCATCCCAGTTGCGGTTGAGATGCCGCCCCAATGCGACGTGTTCATCAGCGGTGAGATGGTCGTACAGCGGTACGCTCTGCGCCAAGTACCCGATGCTGGCCAGGAATGCGTCATTTTGGTCGGGCACGCGCCCCAACACGGCTACCTCGCCTTCGTCGGGAGCCGACAGTCCGGCGAGGATTTTCAGAAGCGACGTCTTGCCCGCCCCGTTTGGTCCGACCAGGGCGCTGATGCGGCCCTGCGGTATCGACGCCGAACAGCCGCGCAACGCCCAGACTTGCCCGTATCGCTTGCCCACCCCGGAGGCTCGGAGTGCTGGCGTGCTCACGCCGTTCCCCCCATGTGTGTCTGAGAGAGTGTCGTCCGCAGGAGCGTCTCAATCGCGTCGTCGTCCAGCCCTTCCTTGCGGGCTGTCGCCACCCACGCCGCCAGAGACCGGGCCAGTTCTAACTGGGTGCTTAGTGGTGGTCCCGCGGGACGGCCGATCACAAAGGTTCCGAGTCCCTGGCGCCCCTGGACCAAGCCGTCGTGCTCCAGTTCCCAGTACGCCTTCATCACGGTGTTTGGGTTGACCGCCACCTCGGCGACGACTTCCTTGACCGTCGGCAGTCGGTCGCCGATGCGCAACACGCCCATGCGCAGCGCCTGTTTGACCTGCTGCACCAGTTGCAGGTAGGCAGGCACTCCTGAGTCGGGGCGCAGCGAGAACGTCAATGATTGGTTCTGTAGTTCTCTATTCACATAGAGAACCATAGAGCCCGAGTCCTGGGAAGTCAAGCACTAACGTGACTGGGGAGGCCAGTACGGTGTCCCGCTCGGTCTGGTCCCCGTCATGGTGACCAACAAGCCGATCGGACGGAACCGTAGGGTCTTACGGCGGTGCCGTCCCAGAGATTGTGTCGCAGCCAGTAACCGTCGTGCACCAGCCGATGAGAGATCGGCCGCGCGGACTGCCCGTCCGAGCGCGTAGTCAATCGGACGTCGGGTTTGGGCGACCGGCCCGGCGAAAGCTCCGAGGGATAAGCCTTCTGCCGCCCGCGAGGGTGGGACTCACCGAGGGGGGCGAACGAGTCACCGGGCCGTAGCATCAAGCGAATGCTGCCGCGTCGTAACGGGACCCCGGCAGAAGTGGGTCTCGGGAACAACACAGGGGGCCGAGCCGGGCACAATTCGGCGAAGGCTGGCATCCTCGGGGAAGAGACGGGCAAGCGCACCCGAGGACCCCTGCGGCGTACGGGCAGCGGCACGGAGACAAGGCGCGCGACGCAAAGCTGGGAAGGGCTCGGGCCCCGCCGGGAGCGTCCGCGAACGGCAAGGCGGACCGTATAAGCACCAAGGCGAAGTCGGTCCGTGGGCGCGAGTCTGGCGGATCGGGCCGTAGTACCGAGGACGCCGCGGACACTACAACCGCAGCAGAGGGAAGGGCCCGTGGGTGATCCAAGGTGCGGCGGAGAACGCCGGCGAGGACACAGAACCTCGGTAGCCGGGTACGACGACACCGCACCCGTAACCCGATGCAGACCGAGATGGCGACGGGGGACATGCGGACGCATCTGACCCGCCGACCAGGAAGGCGGCAACGCCGAACCCGCAGCCCGACACAGAGCGGGAGACCTGCGGATAGCAGAAGGCGAAGGCGTCAACACGGGCAGGCAGCGGGCGGAGAGGTCACTTGAAGCCGTGTTGTGGGAAAACCAGACGCACGGAATTTTAGGGGGGGCGGTGGAAACCAGGCATGGTGCGCGGAATGCGGCACTCCAACAGCCGAAAGGCGGAGCAACCGACGAACCGACACCTAAACCCAGGCGCCACCGCTCTACCCGGCGTGTGCCGAGACGAAGCCGACCGAGCCGAGCCTTCCCTCGGGACGAATCGAAGGGTCTCGCCAACCTTTTGCCTCCTCAGCGGGTCGAGGTCGGTGAATGAAGGGGGGTGTAGGCGTGGAGGTCGCAAGCGCGTTCGAGGCTCAGGTGGAGCCGCTCCTCCAGCGGGCCCGAGCCGTCGCCCGGCGGGTCCTCGTTAACCCGGCCCTGGCCGAGGAGGCTGTCCAGGAGGCGCTCCTGCGAGCCTACCGCTTCTGGTCCGATCGCCGTGGGGAGGAAGTGTGGCCCTGGCTGCGGCGCATGGTAATCCATGAGTGCAGCCGGGCCTCGGCCCGGGACGCCGCGGGGCGGCGCGCCGGGCCCGTCGACGTGCCGTCGGACTCCCCGGAGGAGACGGCCCTGCGACGCGAGGACCACGCGGAGGTCCGTGCGGCCCTCGCTCTGCTGCCGGCCGGATACCGTCGCGTGATCCTCCTCCGGTACGGGGCGGACTTTACGGAGCGGGACATCGCATGCATTTTGGGACTCCCGCTCGGCACGGTGAAGTGGCGCAGCCGCCGCGCGCTGGGGTTCCTCGGCTCGCTATTGACGGACCGCTGTGTGCGGCCCCTCGCCGACACCCTTCGGGAGGTGGGTGCGGCGATGCGGCTGAGCGTGTCCACGGGGCTGGAACCAAAGGCACCGGGGGAAGGGGGGTGGCCGGGCCCGGCGCCCGAGTCGCGGCACCCACAGCCGTACGCGGCGGCGCGAGCGGCGGTCGAGGGCTTCGACCTGCCCGAGGACTGGGTGAGTCGTCATGCCGGTCGGATCTGGCTCATGCAGGACCTGGGCAAGCCCGCCCACGGGGTGTGTGTAAAGACGCCACACTTCGAAGTGGCCTACCTGCACTTCCCCGGGAGCACAGGCGTCCATTTCCATACGGCCGGCCAAGCCCTTGAGGTCGATGAGCCAACTCGCATCGGCGGCGGCGAAGGGCGCTGGTGGCAGATCGACGGGGAAGCCACACTCTCGTGGTGGGCGGCGCCGGGGCGGGTGTGGCAGGTTCAGGGCAAGCTGCCGCCGCCGCAGTTGCGCAGGCTCGCCGAGGAGGTGGCCGCCCTTGTGGGCGTGGCCACACCGGAGCAACCACAGCCACCGCGCGTCACGCCGACCCCGCCGCCCGTGTCGCTTACCGATGCGTGCGCGTCGGTCCCTGGCTTCCAGCTGCCCCAGTCCTTTGTCAAAGCGCACGACGCGGTCCTACGCCTCGATGCCACCGAGGGCGAGCCGGCCTTCGGCGTGCACGTGCAGGTGAAGGCCTCCGGCTTCGTCGCCCTCTACCGCTCTCCGGAAGGGGCCGACCGCTTCAAGGTGCCCGTGCCGTGGGCCGACAGTCTGGAGGAGCGCGCCCTCCTACACCATCGCACCGCCCTCTGGTGGCGAGAAGACGACCGCCTGTCTGTATCGTGGAGCACCCCGCAGGGAGGCCAGTGGATCGTGACGGGCAGGCTCGCCCCCGGGGCGCTGCGGGTGGCCGCTGAATCGGTGGTGCGGGCGACGGCCACGTCATGAGCGGCGTCCACCCGGGAGACAGCTATCCGCCGGCACCGGTGCGGCTCGATCGCACCCCAGAAAAAGGGCCGCGGAATCGCGTGGGGGGGGGCACGGGGGGAAGTCCAACCAGCAGGGTACCGGTCGGGCAGGTCGCCGATCGGTCTTCAGGAACGCATCGTGCCTATCCGCTCGCGACGGGATCCGGTACCGCGTCGGGGAGGCGGGCGGTTGCGGCGGCCGGGAGCAGCGCCGTCTCTGACGGTCAGCAGGGGGGGCGCTCGGCGTATGAGCGCCGGGCGCCCCCCTGTCCACACTTCAGGCCGACATCAGGTACCGGTGTAACCACTCAAGGATGCGGTTGACGGCCTGGCGCCGGTTGGGCTCGGACCACCGGCTGATGCCGTGGCCCTCCCCGCGCCCGACCAGCAGCGTGCACGTGCGGTCGAGCCGGCGCAGGCCAGCGAAGACCTCGCCCGACTGCGCCCACGAAACGGCGCTGTCGTGAGAGCCGGCGACCAGCAGCAGGGGAGTGGTGATCCGGTCCAGCGCGTAGACCGCGGAGTTCGCCACGTACCGCAGGGGTCGCTCCCAGGGCGGCCCGCCCATGCCGCCCTGGCCGGTCTCGGACCAGGGGATGGAGCCGATCCATTCGGGGTGATCGAGCGCGAGGTGCATCTGGCCGTACTTGGCGGCGAGGTCTGCGGCTCCCGCCTCGGCCACGGCGACGCGGAAGCGGCCGGTGCGCGTCAGCAGGCTCAGTACGGCCGTGCCTCCGTAACTGCAGCCCATGACGGCGAGGCGGTCAGGGTCGGCGTAGCCGAGGCGCACCGCCTCGTTGACGGCGGGCAGCACGGCTGAGGGTGCCGCCTCAGCCGGGTCCGCCGGGGAGCGGTGGTCGTAGGGTACGTCCGGCAGAAGGACCGCGTATCCTTGGGCGGCCAGGAGTTGGTGGTCGATCGGCAGATTCGCGGCGCCGGGGTCACGGGACGGCCAGCCGTCAGGATAAAAGCCGACGACGGTGGGGTGCGGAGTACCGGGTTGCCAGCTCGGCGGCGTGAGCAGTACGGCGCTGACCTCGGTACCGTGCGCGGTTCGGAAGGGGAACCGGTGCCACGTGCCCTCCTTCAGGGCGCCCATGTGGGGGTTGTGGTCGGTGAGGCGGCGGTGGCGTCTGCCGGCTTTGTCGGCGACGAAGAGGTCGCTGTCACCGTGTGGCCCGTGAAGGCAGTAGACGAAGCGGAGACCATCGGGGGTGGCGTCGCCGAGAGCGTACATCCGATCCCGCAGCCGGAAGCCGACCACGATGTCCGCATGTTCGGAGAGAACTTCGCCGCGGGCGGACGGGCTCAGAGGTACGCGCGCGACGGTTTTGCCTGCGATCACGATCAGGCCGCCCGGAGGCAGCGCGTCGCAGCCCGCGCGCCGCACCACGCCGGACACACCCCGCACGGGGACTCGGGTCACGGCACCGGTGTCGAGAAGACACAGCCACAGGGCGCCGTCGGCCCAGGCGACGATGGCGGTGCCATCCGCGGTCCAGGCGAGCCACCCGCCTGCGCGGCGGCCCTCGGGCAGTACGATGCGCTGTGGCTCCTCCGTGAGCTGGTCGAACTGCCAAACCGTCAGGGCCCCGTCGACAACGACGCAGAAGCGGCTGCCGTCCGGGCTCCACCGCGGCTGCCAATGGTCCCAGTTCACGCCGGTCTCGACGGTGCAAACGGCGTGGCTCCCATCGTTGCCGCGGAGGCAGTGCAGGGTGTGCCGGAAGACGAAACGGGCGGGATCGGGCTGAACGGCCGCTGAGGCCCAGAGGAGATGGCCTCCCGCCGGCGCGGGGAAGCCCTCAAGGGCGTGCTGCCCTTCGACCAAAGGCTGCTCATCGCCGGTGTGGACATCGACCGCCAAGAGGTCGGCCCACGCCCACGGCCCCCGCGGCGTAGCCGGGCCGCCGGGCTGCGGCGACTCGAACACGGCCAGACTGGAAGTACCGGGGCGCTCGGGGACACCCCCGTCCGGCGGAACCACCGGGATGCACATGCGGCGACCGTCGGAGAACCAGCGCGGGACGCCGTGCGGATGCACGGGTCGTGGCGTCACGCGCCGGGCCGAGCCGCCGGTTGGTGACCACGCCCAGAGTTCGACAGGGCCTTCTGGGCGCTCCGCGGCGAGGAAGGAGAGGCAGTCGCCGCTCGGGCTCCAGGCCGGTGACCACGCGGCGAACGCTTGGGGTAGCAGGGGCACGTGGCCGCCCTGATCGATGTCCGCCACGGTCAAGCGGCACGACTCCCAGATGGAGGGGACACCGTTCATCGGTCCATCCCGGCGGTTACACATGTCGCCGCTGCGCTGTGTCGCGTAGGCGACATGGCGGCCATCGAGCGAGAGGGCGACCGAGCGCATGAGGGCCAGCGTGCGGACATTGAGCAGGTCGTCAAGGGTCAGGCGGCGGACCGGTGTTTGGTCTGCCGGACTGCCAGTCCAAACACTGGCGCGCGTGTCGTCCAATAGGGCTTCATCTCCTCGCGCTCTACTTCCGGGCCGTGCGGGATGGCACACGTCCCCGGGGGGTGGCGCGCGAGGTAGAGGCTGGTGCCCGACCCAGAAAGCGCACGGGCGATTCTTGCGAACTGCAGGACGACGGCTCATGGGGAGCCGGCAGGACGATACCCCTACGATGTGCGGGAAGACGGGGTCAGCAGGGCGGCGACGTCATCTTCGGAAGGGCATGGCGCCGCCGGAAGCACGGCGAGGGCCGAAGGGATTGTTCATGCCCACAGGAAAGCACCGGCTGGCGGGTGTGTCAAGCGGGGACCGTTCGCGCGCGGGCCACAGGTTGGCTGATGGATTCGGAGCATGTCGGCCAGGCATTTCGGTCCATGCCGGCCACTGATTTCGGAGCATGCCGGCCGGGTATTCTGGAATCCACGATGCGCCGAGTGGGTAGACTGCCCTATCGATGAAGAGAGAATGGGGCCATATCGCCGACCGGTGCGAGACCGTGCTTGAGCACATTCGCGCCGTTTGGACCGACCTCCCCCTGGACGGGAGGGATGATGCGGAACGGCTGTGGGAGACCCTCGGCGGGCCACCGGATCTTGTGATCCGCAACATCGGTGACATGCGCGTTCTCTACCTGACGACCATCGTGGACCACCGCCGCATCGAGGAGGCGGTCATTCGACCCCTGACGATCGGGTCGGGGGGCGCGCCATTTCCCCAAATGCTCACAGCAGAGTTGTCGACGCTGCGCACACTCGGCGACGCGATCGACGCGCTGCTCGCGGCCAAGGTGGTCTTCCTGAGCCAAGGCCGGGCGGGCGGCTTGGCCATGCCGGTGCAACAATGGCCCCAGCGTGAGCTTCAGGAACCACCGGCCGAGTTCATTGCCCGGGGGCCGCATGTGGGTTTCGTCGAAAACCTCGATACCAACGTCGCGCTGTTACGCCATGCGATTCCCGAGCCGAGCCTGCGATGGGAGCATATCGCCGCGGGGCAGCGCACCGGCACCAAAGGCGCACTCGTGTATATCGACGGATTGGTCAGGCCGAACCTGCTGGCCAGGGTGCGTCGACACCTGCGCCGCGCCGCGCCTTCCTTCACTCTGGATAGCGCCATGCTGGCGCAATGGCTCGCGCCGCGATCCAACATTCTCTTTCCTACGATAGGCACGACCGAGCGCCCGGACAGAGTTGTGGCGGCACTTCTTGAAGGGCGGGTCGCTATTCTCGTCACGGGCTCGCCGACCGCACTCCTCGTGCCCAACGTGTTCGCCCACTTGCTGCATGTGCCGGAAGATTATTATCAAACGCCAATTTCTGCATTGACGAACCGTCTGATACGCATCCTCGGATTGTTGGTGGCCGCCGGTGCTTCGCCGTTGCTGGTCGCCCTGACGACCATCAACCATGATCTGATCCCCGAGCGCTTGTTCGTAGCGATCGCCCAGGCCCGGCGCGGCGTGCCGATCCCAATCGCCGTCGAAGTCCTGGTTCTGGAGGTAACGATAGAGGTGATCCGGGAGGCGGGGGTCCGATTGCCGGGCCCCGTGGGGCAGAGTGTCGCGATCATCGGCGCGGTGGTCGTGGGGCAAGCGGCGGTGATGTCCGGGCTGATCAGCGCGCCTGCAGTCGTTGTAGTCTCCCTGGCCTTCATCGCCTCCTTCGTCCTGCCATCGACCGATCTGGTGATGACCATGCGCTTGATGCGATACCCACTGATCGTGCTGGCCACGGTGTTCGGTCTATACGGCCTAACCTGGGGGCTACTGCTTGCCTTGATCTACCTTTGTGCTCTGGACTCCTTCGGCGTGCCCTACCTCGCTCCGGTCTCGCCCCTCCGGCCTCGGGGTTTGCAGGACACGCTCTGGCGTCGGCCCCTGCCGAGGTTGCGCCGGTCCTTCCTGGCATCGGGTGCCCAGCGGGGGCAATCTCGTTGACGTCATCGCGGCGCCATGGGGCACGCCGCCTCAGCCTACCTCCAGAGCGGGGACGGTTGACGAACGGGCAATTCTTTGCCCTCATGTTTCTGGCCGTGTTCCCGACGATGGCAATGCTCCTGCCGGGAGACCTGGTCCGCTTAGGTGGCCGTTACGGCTGGTGGACGCCTTTGCTCGCGGCGATGCCCGCGATTGTAGCGGCTTGGTTGACGGGCACGTTGGGGGGGCGGGTCGGCGACTCGGTGTCCGTAGCCATGCGGGGACTGGGACGCGTGGCCGGCCGCGCGCTCCTTTTGGTCGAGTGGTTGGCTCTCGGGGCATACATGGTCGTGGTCATTCGGGAGTCCGGGGAAATCTCCGCCGTGACGCTGGTTACCGCCAATATTCCCGTGTGGGTGCTGACGGTGTTGAGCGCGTTGCCCGCAGCGCTGCTGGTCTGGTTTGGGCCGGTGGTCCTGGGGCGCACCGCGATTCTGATCTGGCCCGTGCTCGTGTTCATGTACGCGGGAGTCTTGGCGGCCATTTTGCCGTCTACGCACCTTATTTGGGCATTGCCGATCGTTCCGCACGACATGCGGTTCGCCACCTGGCAACCGGTGCTGCGTACCTGGGTGTGGGAGGCGGAACCGACCTTTCTGGGTGGCGTGCTCATGAACCATGTCCAGGTAACAGCCAGGAAGTCAGCCGGACGGACGCTTGTCTGGGCCGTAGCGGTGAGCGCGATCCTTACCGCCCTGGGTACGTGGAGCATGGTGGCCGAGGCGGGACCGCGGGGTGTTGCCGTTGGGGCCTTACCCATTTTGGACCTCGTCAACAGGATTGCCCTCGGTCCCTTCGTGCAACACCTGCAGTCGGTCGTCCTGCCCATCGAGACGATGGGGACGGTGGTCAAAGTGGGTGTATTCCTCTGGGTCTGGTCACGGTTGGGACAGCGGATTGTGGGGGGATGGACGACCATTGTGCTCGTGGTCGAAACGATCGTGGGCACGTCGTTGGCTGTTGCGCTGTTTCCAAGTGTGTTGGCCGTCGACCGGGCCACCTATTTCTGGCTGGCTCGGTGGGCACTGCCTGCCCTTATCGGCAGCATCGTGGTGGCATACGGTGCGGCTACGATTCAGCGTGGCAGGGGCCGAACATGACAGGCCGACGGGTTGTGTCGCGACTTGCCGCGCTGACCACGATGCTCGTCACGGCGCTGCTGTTGACCGGGTGCTGGGGCGTGGCCCCCATGGAGAAGACGGGGTTGGTGGCGCTCATGGGTATCGACATGGCGTCGGGAAACAGGTATCGGGTGACGGTGGCGGTGATCAATCCTCTTGGCCTGCCGACACCCACAGGCGGCACCGCGGGGGGGACACCGGAACTGCTGCGCAGCGCGGTGGCGAGCACCACTGCGGAAGCGGTTCGGCGGCTCAGCGCCACCACGTATTTGAACCTGGACTTCACGCATGTCAAGGGGATTGTTGTTTCCGAGCAGGTGGCGCGGATGGGCTTGGCGGCGCCGCTCGAGTTTATGGCGCGTTCCCCACAGTTCCTGGAGACTTCCTGGCTGTACGTCGCCCACGGCGAGAGTGCGGCAACGATCCTGAGTGACTCGCAGCAGATGACGCCGGATGCGGGCGAGGTACTGGCTGGAACAACCGCATGGGCCCAGCATCTGTTCCCGGGCTACGCGGACCGTCTCTTTACCTTCCTGAACCAGATGCAGACAGTGGGGGACGAACCGGCCACGGCGGGCGTGGGCGTCGACACCTCGCAGGGCAAGGGACCAACGTTGGCCTTTCGGCTCACGGGGACCGCGATGTTTCGGGCGGACCGGCTCGTGGGTTGGCTCGATGAATCGCAGACCTTCGGCTGGCTGGTGGCGACGGGGCGGGCCAAGCAGCAGACGTTTGTCGCCCCGGCCTCCGACGGAGGCGCCTTCACTCTCCAACTGCTGGGCGTGCGCCGGCGCATCCGCATCACACACGGCGCTTCGGGCCCACAGGCGGAGATTCGCGTGGACGTGAAGGTGGCCGTGGTGGCGACGGAGCGCGCCCCGGCGGATTTCTGGGCGAGTCCAGCGGCATCGCAAGTCGTCCGCGCGAGCGCGGTCGAGGTGCTGACCACTGACATTCGCGCCGCCCTACAGGTGGCCCAAAGCGCTGGCGCAGACATCTTCAGCCTGGGCGAATACGTACGCGTGCAGGATCCCGCAGACTGGTACAGGATGAGAGGACGCTGGAACACATCGGCCTTTGGGCATATGCCGGCGTCGGTCCAGGTCGTGGTTAACATCAGCGCGTTGGGCAAGAAATTTTGTCCTCAGTCACCAAGCGACACGCGTTCAGCGGCGGTGGGCTGCCCGCCGGGCGCGGTCCCCGGGTTCTGACTGGTTTCGGCGGTCCATCCCGGGAAAAGAAGAGCCGGTCGCCTCAACCGGCGCGAGCGCGAGTAGCACGGGCCTGCCGGCACTGCGGGGCTACGCGGAGCCCGACTGGCAGACCGCCTGCGGCCGGCCGGTCTGGAGGCGGTGAGGTGTAATCCCAATTCTCAATTCTAAAGCGGGCGAACGCCCAACCGCAGGGAGGCCCTGCCGGGCTGAGAGGGGCGGCACCCCAACGGGAGACGACGCCCGCGTCCCTCCCGTCCCCCCCGAAAAATGTCTGATGAGCGGCCGGATTCACGGCCGTTTTTTTGGGCTGCTGGCGCTCCGCCACTAGGCGCAAGACCTCTCCGAGACCGAACGGCTTGCGCAGCACCGCACGGTAGCTGCCCGGCGGCGGGAGGAGTGCTCGGCTGGTGGCGGTAATCGCGATGACCTGCATTGCATCTGCGACAAGCGCGGATCTCCGATCGTCAAGAACCATCTGATGACTGCCGCGGAGAGGCTCCGGGCGTATTACGTTCGATGGCGGACTGGCGGAGCGGATCGGCGAGAAGGGTCAATTGCTGGTCACCGACCCGTCAGCGGCACAGTTGCAGGTGGCCCGGCAACGCGCCGAGAGTCTGGGTTTGACCTGGGTGTGGATCCTGGTAGCGCCGGTCGAGGACCTGCCCATCGCCTCCAACAGCG
>Ga0080006_1249702_pt1 | contig 18185 bp, 13 predicted proteins | sample RS3BMetagenome_FD_69209 | JGI IMG/M metagenome (GOLD analysis project Ga0080006, IMG submission 69209) | Ferric oxide microbial mat and aquatic microbial communities from Rainbow Spring, Yellowstone National Park, USA - RS3B (SPADES... ... | reverse complement strand
ATTCAAGGTAAAAAGGTAGTTAGACACAAGAAGGTAATAGGTATTAATGAAAATAGGATAATAAAAGAAGCAGAAAGTAGATTCGTTAGACTTATGAACAACAGTGGATTTCATCTTGATTCAGCAACTCTAACCCAAGAAGGTTCATTGAATCAAGGCTGTAGCTTTTCGGTGAACAAACTTTAAATTATATAATTAATTTCTTATCTTAGTGACTCAATGGCTTTGTGTACATCTTCCTTATCTAGTCCCAGATTACTCCCAAGTAATTCTGCAGAAATATTTGGGTTAGTCGCAATAGCTTGGCTTACCAATTCTTTAAGATATGCATCATAGGTCTTAGAATCTGGTGAATCCCACAAAGATTCAAAATTGGACCTAAAGAGTTGTGCAACACTCTCTGACGGAATGCTATAGCCTTTGCGGGTTGGTTCCTTCTTTCCCTTGCGTCCAGGAACACCTATAAGAGTGATTTTTCCATCAGCAATAGTATATCTGACATCGCTGAAGGGAAGGGAAGGATGCAGTCTAACTTCTGCTCCGCTTGATTTGTACTTTTTGGCCATCTGCAATCTGTCAGGAGAAAGAGGGATCAAATACCTAATCGAAACTCCTCGTTCAGATGCATCTTTAAGTGCTTTTAGAATCTGCTCTATAACTTCGCTCTCTTCTGGCGTTGGGGGGCTGCCGGTCACGCTAGCACATAGCCATTTTTCAGCTTTCTGAATAATATCAACAACAGCAACAAAATACTCTTGTCTTGTTATAACATCAGCAACTGAGCTGAAATGTTGCATCATTAATTCTCTGCTTTTAGATTCTCTTCTACTGAGCAGAAGCAGTGCAAGAGTTGCAACCAAAAGAAAGAGTTCAACAAATAGGAGAAGTATCTGAAGACTGACCGCCCCTAATAGGTTAACCACAACACCCTCATTCTATAAGATACCTAAAAAAGATTGCCAAACCAAAATAGAATGAACTGAAAAAGATTGTTAATTTTGCATTAGTTAGACGTTTTTTCGCTAGGGAAGATATTCATCTTTTCACCTAAAGCTTTTAAGATGTATAAATGAAAAGCGTGCCGTAACGTTTGGAAAAAAAAGATATACTCAGAAACAAATTTTCTGCCGACCCGAACAGGTATTATAGGGTCGAGCTATTTGATAAATTAGGTTTTGTTAGAAGAAAGTGCGCTAGCTGTGATAACATGTTCTGGACTCTAGACGAAGCTAGGCTGATATGTCCAGAGTGTGAAGGATATACATTCATAAGCAATCCCCCCGTGCATAAACCTCTGAGCTATACGGATTCATGGAAGATAATAGAAAGGTTCTTTGTGGAGAGAGGGCATACTTCTGTGAAAAGATATCCTGTTGTTGCAAGATGGAGACCTGACCTGTACTTCACAGTTGCATCTATAATAGACTTTCAAAGAATTGAGGGTGGTAAAGTAGTTTTCGATTTTCCTGCAAACCCTTTGATAGTTCCTCAGATGTGTCTAAGATTTAACGACATAGAAAACGTTGGAGTTACCGGTAGACATTATACTTCTTTTTGTATGATCGGTCAACAGGCACTTGCGGACGAACATGGATATTGGAAGGATAAGACTATAGAACTGGATTTTGAACTACTCACAAAAGTATTTGGTCTGCCCAAGCAAGAAATAACGTTTGTTGAAGATGTGTGGTTAGGATATGGGGCCTTCGGATATTCTTTAGAGTATTACGTCAGAGGGCTGGAGCTTGGCAACGCAGTCTTCACAGAATTCGAAGGATCACCAGATCAGTACAAGGTGCTGGATAAGCCAGTTGTTGATATGGGAGCAGGCCTTGAACGGTTCGCATGGCTGACTCATGGTTCACCAACAAGTTATGAATCGACTTTTGGCCCTGTTTTCAAGAAGATGCAAGAAGTTACAGGTATCGAACTGGATAACGAAATCCTCTCCTCTTATTTCAAAAAGGCTGGCAGGTTGGATATGCCTGAGACTCAAGATTCGTCTCTTGTCAAACATAAATTAGCAAAAGAACTGGGGATAGATAATGATATAGTACAAAATCAGATAGCCCCATTAGAAGCTATCTTTTCCATTCTTGACCATACCAGAACTTTGCTGTTCGCGGTAGCTGATGGTGCACTTCCGAGCAACGTAGCAGGAGGTTATAATCTCAGAGTTATTTATAGAAGGGCTAAATCATTCCTAGAAAAATACAGATGGAAGATAGGAATAATCGATCTCGTTCAACTCCATGCCGAACACCTTAGAGAAATGTACCCTGAATTATTGCAAGCTATGGATAGTGTGGTCGAAGTTCTTTCAGTCGAGGAACACAGATACCATTCAAGTATAGCAAGGGCTACAGCGATCATAGAACAATTGAAGAAAAAGGGTGCACCGACGCTAGAAGACATGATAAAGCTTTACGATTCTGATGGTATAACCCCCGAGCTGCTCAAAGCGAAAGGACTTGAAGTAAACGTTCCTCCCGATTTCTACAGAAGGGTTACAGAAAGACACATGTTACAAAGACCGCAGGTAGAAAAAGTCAACTTCGATGTTACTGGATTGAAGGCAACAGAACTCCTCTATTATGAGGACCAAGACATTTATGACTTCGATGCTAGAGTGCTTAAGGTATTCGAAGGGAAATGGGTGGTACTGGACAGAACGGCCTTTTTTGCAAGGTCCGGTGGACAAGAACCCGATAAAGGTATCATCAATTCTTCAAAAGTTATAGAAGCTATCAAGTATGGTGATATTGTACTTCATAGAATTGATGGGAGGGCTCCGACGGAAGGCGAAATAGTAAAGTGTCATGTTGATAGGGATCGTAGAGAGATAATAACCAGACATCATACCGCGACGCATATAGTTAATGGAGCGGCTAGGCACCTGCTTGGACCTTGGGTGTGGCAACATTCAGCATTCAAAGATGTTAGTGGAGCAAGGTTAGATATCACTCATCATTCACCTCTGACGGCGGAACAAGTAAAAGAAATAGAAAGACTTGCGAATGAAATTGTAAGGAAAAACATACCTGTTGAACTGCATCTTCTTCCTCGTTCCGAGGCTGAAAAAGAATATGGATTCAGGTTGTATCAAGGGGGAATTGTTCCTACAAAAGTGCTCAGGGTGAGAAAGATAGGTGACTTTGATGTAGAAGCTTGTGGTGGAACTCATTGCAAGAGAACAGGAGATGTAGGGTTAATCAAGATAGTTAAAGTCGAGAGGGTGCAGGATGGTATAGACAGGATCGAATTTGTTGCAGGCAAGCCTGCACTTGAATTTGTTGAATCTAGGTCAGAACTTGTGGAGTTACTTTCAGCAGAGTTTGAAACCCAACCTGAGAATTTGAAAAAAGTTCTCCTTTCACTCAAACAAGAGCATGAGCAGCTGAAGAAGAATTACAGGAGTATGGCAAAAAGATTAGCTCTGGAAATGCAGACGCACATAAAGGAAATAACATATGATATTGGTAAAATAAAGCTGATCTTCAACGACTACGAGTATCTTGATGAGCAGGCACATATAATAATAGGGGATAATCTTGTGTCCTATGAACCCCGACTTGTCTATGTAGGTTACGTTAACAGGAATGGAAAGAGCAGGTTGGTAGTCTTGGCTGGAGATGAAACGATAAGCAGCGGAATAAACGCATCGGATGTCGTAAAAGAGGTGTCCAGATCAATATCGGGGTCTGGAGGAGGAACTAAAAGGCTCGGCCAAGGAGGCGGAGAAACATCACAACCTTCAAACTTTATAAAAGAAAAGGTAATTCATATACTAAAAGTAAAATTAGGGGCTGAACAATGAAATATGTATAATACAACACTGAAGGAGCCAGATCAGAATAAGAAAGAGAAAATTGATAGCCAAAAATGGATAAAGAGATGGGAAGAAGAGAAAGTTTTCGAGGCTGACCCAGACCCAAAGAGAGGAAAGGTCTTTGTAACCTTCCCTTTCCCATATATGAACGGGCCTCTCCACCTCGGTCATGTTTTTTCAGGCTCAAGGCTAGATGCATATGCCAGATTCAAAAGAATGCAGGGATATAATGTTCTTTTTCCATGGGCTTGGCATTGGACAGGTCAGCCTGTGGTTTCAGCTGTAAGACGGTATATTGAAGGCGACCCTATTCAGATAAAGATCTTTACAGATATAGACCACGTGCCAGCCGAAGAATTGAAACATTTTAACGACCCTATTTATGTTGCAGACTACTATACACGGGAAAATAGGCAGACTGTAAAAAATTTGGGATTTTCTATCGACTGGAGAAGGGAATTTCATACTACTTCTCATGAACCACTTTATAACAGGTTTGTAGAATGGCAGTATAATACGTTAAAAGCGATGGGGTATGTTGTTCAAGGAACACATCCTGTGGTATGGTGTCCAAAGGACCAGAGTCCAACCCAAGACCACGATAGACTCGAGGGAGAGGGTGTAGCTCCTGAGGAATACACAGCAGTAAAATTCGAGGCCGAAAAAGGGGTCTTTTTTGTAGCTGGAACTCTTAGACCTGAAACCATATTTGGGGTTACAAATATCTGGGTGAATCCAGATGGAGATTATTGCACTGTATTTGTAGGCAAAGAAAAATGGATACTCAGCGAAATAGCTGCTACAAAACTCAGGGAACAGATGATCGCCGCCAAAATACTCATGAAGCATAAGGGAAAGGAATTCCTTGGCAAAATATGCACAGCCCCTCTTACAGGAAGAAAGATTCCTGTTCTACCCGCAGGATTCGTTAAGACATCTAGCGTAACAGGAGTTGTATATAGCGTTCCTGCTCATGCACCTTACGACTGGCTTGCTTTAAGAGACCTTCTTAACCATAGTGATCCGTCTATCAAAAAGATGGCTGAAACAATCAAACCAATTCCAGTTATTTCATTACAAGGTTTTGCTGAAAACCCTGCTGTAGAGTTGGTTAACAAAATGAAGCTAAAAGATCAATATGATAAGAGGGCCGAGGAAGCTACAAATGAGCTGTACAGCAAAGAGTTTCATACAGGAAGGATGAAGGATAACTGTGCAGAATACTCAGGCCTTCCAGTTTCAGAAGCAAAACAAAAGATAATAAATCGATTGATCAGCCTCAACCTAGCTCTAACTTTCTTTGACCTTCCAGAGAAGGTCATCTGCAGATGCGGTACGGAGTGTATTGTGAAGATTCTCGAAGATCAATGGTTCCTTAAGTATAGTGATGCAGAATGGAAAGATAAATCGGTTCTGGCTATATCAAGAGCTAACGTCTTCCCTCCAGAAGCCAGAAATCAGTTCATTCAGACTATACGTTGGCTTAAGGATTATCCTTGTGCTAGGAAGACTGGTCTGGGAACCCCGCTACCTTGGGATAAGGGATGGCTAGTGGAGACGCTGAGTGACTCAACGATATACATGGCTTTCTATACAATAGTCCCTAGATTGCGAAATATAGGTGTGAAACCCGAACAATTGACCGATCAGCTATTAAATTTTGTATTTCTAGGAAAAGGCGACTTAAAGAAGCTGGCTGAAGAAACGGGTCTGAACGAAGAATTCATAAAGCAGCTTAGGTCAGAATTTCTTTACTGGTATCCTGTCAATTTAAGAAACTCAGGTAAAGACTTGGTATCCAATCATCTAACATTTTTCATCATGCATCATGTGGCTCTCTTTGAAGAGGAGCTGTGGCCTATGTCGCTTGGAGTTAATGGAATGGTCCAATTGGAGGGGGCTAGGATGTCAAAATCACATGGAATTTTCATAGCAGCAAAGGATGCAATAATAAATTATGGAGCAGATGCAACCAGAGCTACACTTCTTTCGAGTGCAGAAGGATTGGACGACCCAGATTGGAGGAACAAAAACGCCGATGATTTTAAGCAGAAGATAGAATCCTTACCAGCTTTGGTTAAGAAACTTTTGAACGAGGCCGAGGATAGGGAAGAATCAGAGCTAGATAGATGGCTGATAGGCAGGTTGCAGGAAAGGATAAAGTCTGTGACAGATGCCATGGAAATACTCAAGACCAGAACCGCCTTCTTCAACGCTTTTTTTGCGCCTTGGAATGATTTGAAATGGTATTTGAGAAGAGGAAAGCCAAGCAAAAAATCGCTTATCCAATTTTTCAATACTTGGTCCAAACTTTTGTCTCCGTTTACACCGTTTGTAGCCGAAGAAATCAACGAAGAATTGGGTGGAAAGAATCTTATCAGCACTTCTGTCTGGCCATGTTATGACCTCTCCTTGGTTGACCCAAAGGCGGAGCTTTCTGAAGATCTTATCCAAGCAGTTATAGAAGACATCAACGAGATAAACTCAGTAATTAAAACGAAGGTTACAAAAGCAAAGGTGTTTGTTTCAGACTCTGAAAACAGGAGTAGACTGACCAAAGTATTTGAGTTTCTTAACGCTGGTAAGAAAGACGGAGAAGTCATGTCTACAATGATTCAAAACGTAAGCACAGAAGAGAGGCAGAAAGTCGCGAACGATGTCAAGACTATGATAAAGTACTGCAGGGACATAGGAATGGACAAGATGGCCAAAATAGTAAGTAACCCTATTGATGAATTCTCAGTCATATCTTCAGCGTCAGAGTTTATCTGCAAGGAGGTTTCCCTTGAGAAACTGGATGTCTTTCAAGGTAATGTGGAAGGGTCAAAAAAAGGTAGAGTCCCTCTTCCGATGAAACCTGTTATAGTTTTGAGCTGAAGCTCTAACTGTTTATTATTTAGCTCTTAGAACCCAGCTTGGATGGTTATATTGAAGGCTGTTAGGCTCGTTGATAAAGGAAGGTTAGAAATTGATAACATTCCGATTCCTGAAAAATTGCAGCCAGACCAGGTTCTCATAAAGATAGACCTGATAGGTATATGTTTCAGGGATATACTGACTGTAGAGGGATACTTTCCCAACACCAAATATCCTGTAACACTCGGTCACGAAATTACCGGTAAAATAATGAAAGTAGGAGACAGAGTTTCTCAATTCTCAGTGGGGGACAGAGTTGCATCTTTAATTTATGAACCGTGCGGAAAATGCGAAGATTGCTCTAACGGTAGGGAGAACTTATGCAGATATAAAAAAACATTCGGTGAAGAACTAGATGGTTCTTATGCTGGTTTCATCTTGGCAAGTGAAAGGTCTTTGGTTAAAGTGCCAGAGGGAGTCAGCGAAGAAGCTGCAGCTATATCAGCATGTGTAACGGGTATGCTGATACATGCTTTCAACAGGGCTGGAACCAAGCAAGGCGAAAATGTATTAGTGACAGGTGCAGGTGGTGGGGTTGGGATACATGCAGTACAAATAGCAAGGGCTTTGGGGTGCAGGGTTATTGCTGCAACTTCATCGGCTTGGAAAGCAGAAAAGATAAAGGAATTTGGAGCTGACGAAGTGATAGTTTACGAAAATAACTTCAGTCAAGAAGTAAAGAAACTGACTTCGGGAAAAGGAGTTGACGTTATTCTCGAGTCAGTAGGTACACCCACCTTATCAGATAGCATAAGAAGTCTCTCGTGGGGTGGCAGGTTAGTCATAGTTGGAAACGTCAATCCAGCTCCTGCGCAACTTATGCTTGGTCACATCATACTTAGAGAGAATTCGTTGATAGGAAGCCTCAGCTCTACAAAAAAAGAAGTTGAACAGGCTCTCAAATTAAGCGTAGAAGGAAAAATAAAGCCTGTTATACATGCTGTACTTCCATTAGAACAGGCATTTGAAGGACACAAGATAATGAAGGAAAAGGGTTCTTTAGGAAGAATACTTCTCAGACCATAAATTCAATGATAGGCTGACCTCTCTTTATTATTTCTCCTTCGTTAATCTTGATTTCCTTAATTCTGCCGTTACGTTCGGCCCTCAATGTAGTCTGCATCTTCATAGATTCGATTATGACAAGTTCGTCGCCTAGTTTTACTTCATCCCCCTCCTTAACTCTTATTGCGAGTACTTTGCCGGGCAAAGGCGAAAGAAGAACCAAAACATTCTTACTTTCCATACCATTTGAAGGTTGAGTTCTGTATTCTGCAACATGTCCTTCTATATCAAGAGTGTATGAACCTAATCCTTCTTCGACGAGTCTAATTTTGAAGGTATCGTTGTCAATCCTCGCTAGGTATTCATTCCTGCCTTTTTTTACCAATTCGACTTTGAACAATCTGCCACCTACGTTAACCAAATCGTACTGTTCTGCGTTTCTTATTTCTGTAGCTATCTTTTTACCATTACAATAGAGTTCAAGCCAAGTCAAAGAATCTCCCGTCCCTAACACAATTCTTCTTCCTGTTGTTTCCCTGTTTGACTTCCATATCCTTATGAATTCCTTTTGATAACATAACTGATAATATTATAGCGCCATAGAGTTCGAGCTTGCTATTCTTCTCCAATTCCTTTTTCTTGATCTTTTCCAGAATCTGTTCTTCCTGAATAAAGTCAGTGCTCAGGTGCCAGTTGATAAAAGCATCGCTAGTAAGCACTTCTTTGTGGAAGGTAACATTTGTTTTCACTCCTGATATCTCTAGTTCATCCAGTGCAACAAGCATCAGTTTCCTAGCTTCGTCTAGCGATCTTCCCTTCGTGATTATTTTTGCAACCAGAGAATCATAATATTCTGGTATTCTTGTTCCTTCATCTAGAAATGAATCAACCCTCACCCCTCTTCCAGCTGGTAGACGCAGCCTATGCACAAACCCGGAATCTGGCGCAAAATCATTAAGAGGATCTTCAGCCGTTATTCTGCACTCGATTGCAGCACCAGAAGGCTTTATCTCATCCTGTTCAAAGCTCAACCTTTCTCCTGAGGCAACAGTTAGCTGCTCTTTTACTAGGTCAATGCCAGTCACTTCTTCTGTAATGGGATGTTCTACTTGAAGCCTAGAATTTATTTCCATAAAGTAGAACCTTCCGCTTTCGTCCCTTAGGAACTCCACAGTGCCTGCGTTAGTATAAGAGACTGCCTTTGCAATCTTTATAGCATAATCTCCAAGTTTCTTTCGGTCAATCTCTCCAACCACAGGGCTAGGCGTTATCTCTATCAATTTCTGATGTCTTCTCTGTATACTGCATTCTCTTTCACCGAGATAGAGAACTTTACCATATCTGTCTGCAAGCATCTGCATTTCAATATGTCTAGCAGGTTTGATCAGTTTTTCTATATAAAGGGAGGCCCTACCAAAAGAACCCTGCGCTTCGCCAAGGGCCAAGTTCCAAACATCTTCTAGCTGTTTATCATTACTTGCTTCCCTAATGCCTTTTCCGCCTCCTCCAAAAGCAGATTTAACTAAAATAGGATAGCCGATCTCTTCTGCTATTCTCTTTGCAGTGTCGATGTCGTTCACTTCTCCTTTTGAGCCTGGAGTCACTGGCACTCCTATCGAAGACGCGATCTCCCTGCAACGAGACTTGTTACCAGTCAATTCTAATGTTGCAGATGAAGGACCAATAAAGGCAAGTCCTTTTTTTTCACATAGGTCTGCAAACTTTGAATTTTCAGCAAGAAATCCATATCCTGGATGAATTGCATCGGCACCTGATTTGATAGCTGTTTCAACAAGTACTTCTTTGTTCAGGTAACTTTGCTGTGGTGATGAGGGACCGATCGAATAGGCTTCATCTGCCATGCTAACATGCACTGAATTTCTATCAACATCAGAGAAGACTGCAACACTTCTAACATTCATCAACTTTAGTGTTCTGATTATCCTAACAGCTATTTCTCCTCTATTAGCCACAAGCACCTTTCTAAACATTAGCATCGCCATCAGAGAGGTATATTTCCATGCTTTTTGCGAGGCCTAAATTCAGATTTGTTTTCTAAGGATTCCAGTGCACGGATCAGCTTTGGTCTCGTTTGTGCGGGGTCTATTATTTCATCTATTATACCCCTAGACGCAGCTTCATAAGGATTTGCAAATTTCTCCCTGTATTCCTTTATCAGTTTTGTCCTTAACCTTTCACTTTCTTCTGGAGAAGCTTTTGTTAACTGATCCTTATATATTATGTTGACCGCAGCTTCAGGTCCCATCACAGCTATCTCAGCATTAGGCCATGCGTAGTTTAAATCTGCTTTGCTGTACTTTGAACCCATTGCACAGTAGGCTCCTCCGTAGGCTTTTCTGATTATCACAGTAACTTTAGGAACAGTTGCTTCACAATATGCGTAGAGCAACTTGGAACCATGCCTTATTATACCTCCATGCTCTTGCTCTATCCCCGGCATATATCCAGGTACGTCTACAAAAGTGACTATTGGGATGTTGAAGCAATCACAGAACCTTACGAACCTCGAAGCCTTAACCGAAGAATCTATATCAAGAGCTCCTGATAGATGAAGTGGTTGGTTGGCAACTATTCCAACTACTTTTCCTGAGAGCCTACCAAATCCGACTATAATGTTTGGTGCCCAAAACTGGTGTATTTGTAGAAAGTCTCCAGAGTCAACCACTTTCAGGATCACCTTTAACATATCATAAGGCTCGTAGGGTGTTTGAGGCACAATATTTCGAAGCTCTTGTTCAGTTCTATCAGGAGGATCATTAACTTCTGTCATAGGAGGTTCCTCCTCATTATTTTGTGGCAGGAATGAAAGAAGTTTTCTAATTAGCGCAAAACACTGCATCTCATCGTCAACTACAAAATGAGCCACCCCGCTTTTTTTGGCATTGACTTCAGCTCCTCCAAGCTCTTCGAAAGACACCTGCTGACCCAGAGCTGCCTTAACAACGTCTGGGCCTGTAATGAACATATTACTGATGCCCTTGACCATTATGACGAAGTCTGTGAGAGCAGGTGAATAGACCGCGCCCCCTGCACCAGGCCCCATGATTGCGCTGATTTGAGGTATTACACCTGATGCCATAGTATTTCTAAAGAAGATCTCGCTGTAAGCTGCAAGGCTAACAACACCTTCTTGAATTCTGGCTCCACCAGAATCGTTTAGACCTATTAAAGGGGCTCCATTTTTCAATGCCAAATCCATCACTTTTGTTACCTTTCTTCCAAACGCTTCTCCCAAAGAACCACCAAAGACTGTAAAATCATGTGCGAATACATATACAATCCTTCCGTTTATCTTTCCATAGCCAGTTACTACTCCGTCGCCTAAAGGTCTCTTGTTTGCTAGTTCAAAATCAGTCGACCTGTGAGTAACAAACTTATCGATCTCTTGGAATGTTCCTTCGTCTAGCAGTTTTAGTATTCTTTCTCTAGCCGTCAGCTTTCCTTTTTCATGTTGTTCTTGGATTTTTCGTTCTCCTCCGCCAAGTTCTGCCATTCTGTTCATTTCCTCGAGCCTTTTAAGAGGATCTTCTTCCATTTGGCGTCGAACGGGGAGAGACGTTGTAAGAATTAAACGTTTGTAATTCTTCATCGAAGAACCTATATCTGATTTAGTAATAAGATCCCAAACCTAATGTCAAAATATCATCATACGAAATTCGTGCACAATATACATTGGTTAAGGGAATCAACATTCATATTTTTCGGTAAATGATGACACAGATACAAGGTATTAAGCATCCTTTATCTTTGTCGTAAAAAGTTGTCCTGTTCTTTTTGGCTATCTGTATCAGTCTAGAGTGAACTTTCGAATCTGCTACTATATTTGTCCTCATCTTCGAACAGTCCTTGATGGAGGATAAAATATAATATAAGTCTGTTATTTATGAATCCTAGTCCTGACAGCCTCCAATACTTAGAAGGTGTGGGGTTCCCGATTTGTTATCTTTCTTCATGATGATTCATCCTATAGGGTTTGTCAGAGCAGTCCCTGCCATGCAGATATATAATATATTCCATAGCTCGCTTCCGTTTGTTCACTGGAACTTCCCTTCCATTTCAGCCTGATGTCTATTATATTTCTCTAATACGAAGCTCCTTCACCTTATCCCTTCCTCCATTCTTCATTGAATTATCTTCCTTTTATACCCCTCCTCTTCAGGAGCCAGATCAGATTATAGTTCTCCTGAGCTCTCGCCTTCTTTCTTAGTCCATATGCAACTTTATCATTAACAACGTAAAGTTTTTCCCTTATATGTGCTAATAATAGCTAATTCATCCTCAGCAAGTAACCTAAAATCTTTGCATCATTCTTTGTGGAGGATTGGGATATAAGATTTAGCTTATTCGGACTAGCTACATATACCTTGCATCTATCGATTGATGATAGTCTCTCATATATTGTATGTATAAAACCAACAGATTCTACAACTACATTCTTCTTTCCTTCCTTCGATTGATGAGATAAACTCCTCCAATTTACTCGTTGGTATTCTATCCTCAAGGAGAAGTTTTCCCTTTTTTTAAAGAACAGCAATCCGTAACTCTCTTTCGTGAACATCTATACCTATAGAATTATGATTCATACATCTCCTTCTAACATACTTATTCATTAGGTCATAGGGTCACCTCTAAAGAGTATGGAGTTTCTTTGTTTCCCCAGACCCCTTCGTTGCTAATCGTTTATCATGTAACATTGCCCGTTCTGTTCAAAAAAGGTTTGAAAGACTCTGATTAAATCATGTGACTTGAACTATTACGTTATTGAAAGTAATTCGTTCGCCATCGCAGGTTCCTGATAGTGTGCCTGGCTCAGTAATAGTAAGAGTGCAAGCCATATCGTTGTCCGATGTAGTGAAAGTTATTTTAGGATAGTTAGAAGTATCTCCTGATATGGAGGTTGCATCATAGACTGCCACACCTGTATTAACATTGATCTCTTCTATGTACATTGAACCAGAACAGTCAGGACGATAGGAGTTTCCGACACCAGCCTGGCACCAAATCCAGAATCCTCCTATTTCATAGTCTGTGCTTCCGACAGTCACTCCTGAGGGATTAGAACTGCAATGATTAGGAGGAACGTTGGAAAAGGGTGGAGGAATGCTACACGATAGAATTACCTGGGTTTGGGGAGCTGCTAAAGCAAGCTGCCCAGCAGATAGAACTGTCAGGACGAGCACAATAGGAAATATGGCATAGCCAATCTTCGAATAACGCGCCGCGAGAAACTGTTCATTGTTGCATTTTTGCAGACAGTAAGACTATTGACGTTACTTTGCCGTATTACAGATCTGAAATACCGAAATCAAATGGATTCGTCGGTAGAAGAACAGAACTTGAGGTCTTGAGAAATTGCGAAGGAACAACTGTAGTCTGGGGTTTGCCCGGCATAGGAAAGACTACTCTCGTATCACAATTTGCAATGAGCGTTATGGTCAAGATGCCTGTATTCTGGCACCAGCTGCCGCAGGTAGATAGCTTCCAATATCTCGTAACTAAAATCGCTGTCTTTCTGAATACGCTTGGGGATAGAGAGCTATTAAGCCTAATTGACCGAGGATTTAGGGAGGAGAGGGTTCTGGGAGAATCTGCAGCTGAAAAGTTATCGCTGAACAAAACTTTGATAGTGCTTGATGATTTCCATAAATACAGGGATGAAAGCATACTTCGATTTGTTGAATTGATAGCTGAAAAGGGCGCGCCCCGTTGCATAATAATTTCAAGAAGCAGAACACAGCTATCGAATGCAAAGGAGCTGAAGATAGAGGGCCTTTCCGAAGAAGAGTGCAGACTATTAATTCAGAGTAAGTTTGAGGAATATTCAGATTTCGTCAGAAAGTGCGGCGGGCACCCATTGATGATAAAAATGGTATCTGAGCTGAAAAAACGCTAACGTTAACGACTTCGGTAACACAATCAACAACTTCATAAGAGAATCTATACTTGCTAGTATGGATGAAGAAAATCTCTCCATACTTCTGGCTGTGTCTGTGTTCAGAGGTTTGATAGAAAGGTCAGCCATAAAATCAGTTGTCAAGAAAATAGGCGAAGGCAGAATACTGAACTTCATCATTACAATGGAAAAATTTGGAATACTGAAATTTATCGGCGATGATTTTCAGGTCCATCCTCTTGTCAGGGAAGCGGCTTTCAATTTTGCAGCATCAAAGAAAGAATTGCATGGAATGGCGGGTGAGTATTATGCTGCCAAGGTTAACACTCAAGATAAGATAGAAGCGTTATATCATTTTGTGAGAGGTGAAAAAGTAGAGAAAGCTATCGAATTACTGAAGAATCAGGCGTATTATGTGGACGAGGGATACGGTAAAGTATTGCTGAACATGCTTCAGGAGTTATCTCCTATAAAGGACGAAAGTCTTGCATCATGGGCGTTGGTCGCTCAGGCTAACATAATACGTTCATTGCAAGGAGACCTGAGGACTGCTGAAGAGTATTACAAGCAAGCGCTGAGATGTGCCATAGCCGCACGTGATAATTTGGCCAGAGCTTCAGCACTTAACGGTCTTGGGATAGTCTCGAGGGAACTTGGCAACCTGAAACTTGCACAGGAATACTATGAGAATGCTATGAAGACAGAAGGAATCGACAAGTCATTAGAAGCTCGTACTATGTATAACGCTGCTGAAGCCTATCTTGAAGAAGGAAGATTAGAAGAAGCCTATGCTCTAATGATGAAAAGCATGAAGACCGATAAAAAGTTGCATAATATTCGAGGTTATTATGTGAGCAGGCTAAATATAGATTACATCAGGTTCCTGAAGGCAGAATTTCTTGTGGCTCTTCGTGACCTTGTGAATGCCAGAAGAGAACTGAACAGGATAGGGCTGAAATCCCTTCTTGGTTACTGCGATTTGTATGTATATTATGTCTTTGGAGCTATGAATAGGTTAGAGGATGCCCTTAAAAGCATAGACTCGGCAATTGAGGGGTTTATGCGCTCTGGTTTCACTTTTATGGTTGCATATTCTTATGCAGAAAGGGCTATATTGTTTGCAAGGATAAATCTAATTGGTAAGGCTGCTCAGGATATTAGTGAAGCGATAAAGCTTTCTACTAATGTTCAGGACAGAGATGTACTCGGAACTGTAGAGTTGGCCAACGCTATAGTACACACTTCTAACTCTAACTTTGCGGACGGAGAAAGAAGTTTCGAAAGAGCTGCTGAGCTTCTCCGTCATGATAAAGTGACCTTAGCAAGAGTGCTGGCATGGAAAGGTGTTATGCTAGCATTGCAAGGTGAAAAGAAGCTGGCCATTCAATCACTGAAGGAGGCAAGCGGTATATTCGAAAGTACGAAGTGTGACAGACTGGCAGGGCAGATAGAAATCTGTGCGAGCAAAATAGGCACTGCTGGATGGCAAGACCTTTGCAGACCTTTGATATGAGCAACAACTTCTATTTCATATGATATCCCTCATTAAGCATAACAACGCTTTTATGAATGAGATAATTAACTGAGTTTTATGAAAACATCAAGACAGGTGGCTGGTGCTTCGTTCGTAGTTGCAGTGGCTGAATTTTTCATAGGAATGATGATTTCTGAAGCACCTTATCCAGGCTACAGTATTTCTTCAGACACGATAAGCCATCTCGGTTCAATGGTCTGTTCATCTGGCGTTTGCCATTTCCAACAACCCTCAGCAGACATCTTCAACGGCTCAGTAACTTTATTGGGTCTGCTTATTCTTGTGGGCTCCTTGCTTGGTCTGAATGAAAATAGAGCCATACAAGTTGCCCTCATAATCACCGGGTTTGGAGCTATAGGTGTGGGGCTAACACTTGCATTACATTCAATTCCTGTCATGCACAGCCTAGTCTCGTTGGTTACCTTTCTAGCTGCAGGTATATCAGCAATCCTGTCGTACAGAATGCAGGGGAAGTATCTTTCAATAATATCAGTTATATTAGGCTTTGTTTCGCTCTCTGCAACTGTTCTCTTTACAGCTGGCGAATATGCCGGCTTGGGAATAGGAGGTATGGAAAGATTGATAGTCTATCCTGTCCTGATTTGGGGAGCAACATTCGGAGCTTCGCTTTCCTCATTTAGCAAGGCGTCATAGAGCCACGCAACATAATGGTTTATCCTGTGCTCTTATAATTTACAATCAGGCGAAAGCAATCGAATATGCGTCATTTAGAACTCGATTCTTACATGGGAGGGTCTCTATCGTGAAAAGTGTAAACAGAACAATTCGATTTGTTCCAAACGCAAGAAGCAGATGCGTCTTGTATCAGCTACCTACCATACTCTGATGAGGCTTCCGCATCATATCGATAGCTGCATCGAACAAAAACATACTGAAAGTAATCCTTCGTGTCCTCTTCTAGATGAGCAAAAGTTACGCAAACCCCATTTCTACCTTTAATCAATGTTTTAGACACTTGCATTCTTTCTTGCAATAGCCAACCATTTTTATTAGCAACAAATAATGGTTGAGCGATGATAACAGGATACTCTGGGAGAATATATAAGAACTATCAGGGAAGCGCTTTCGAACTGCTTTCCGAGGTAGTAGAAGAATGCATAATAAGAGCGGGTAAGGATTATCGTGATATTGATGGGCTATGTACAACTTATCTGCCAGGAATATTTGACGGGAAATCTTACCTTCACTTCTTTCCTGACCAGATTAAACAGTATCTGGCGATAAGAACAAGATACACAGATGTAGTGCATTTTGGAGGTGCTTCAGCTTTGACAATGATTTACAGAGCAGAGAAGGCAGTGCAAAGCGGCGAAGCAGAAAACGTGTTATGTCTGATTGGAGGGTTATCATCACCTCTAAGAGCAGCAGGTGTAACTGCAGATTCAGTCGATAAGCTAGACCCAAGCGTTACCCTGACTCCCTTTGATCAGTTGTTGAGAATATACGATGATATGAATCCAGTATCTGATTATGCATTGGTTGCTATGCGTCACGCAAAGCTCTTTGGAACAACCGATGAACAACGCGCATGCTTGTCAGTAAAGCAAAGAAAGAACGCTATGAATAATCAGGAAGCAATTTACAGAAATGCTATAACTGTCGAAGATGTCTTGGCATCGCCAACTATATGCGACCCTCTACACCTGCTCGAGATAGTATACCCTATGGATGGGTTCCACGCATTCCTAGTATCGAGAAGCTCGTCCTCGTCTTCTCTTAGAAGTGTTGAACCTCTTGCGTATGGTGAGGCTCACTGGTCAGAACTTCCTGCTGAGATACCAGATATATGCAATACCCCCGCATCAGAAAGCTCCAAGCTCGCAGGATTTCCTTTAAGCAGGGTTGATTGCTTCCAGCTATACGACTCCTTTACTATAACTGTTATGCTACAGATTGAGGATATAGGTCTGGTGGAGAAGGGAAAGTCAGGCCCATTTGTGGAGAATACAGATATTGCACCTTCCGGCAGCATTCCAATCAATACAGGGGGAGGAAGCCTAAACACAGGTCAACCAGCTTTTATGAGCGGTGGCGTTCTGCTGATGGAAGCGCTTGAGCAGCTGAACAGTGCTGCTGAAGGGCATCAGGTTGAAGGTGCAGATGTGGTATACCTTAATGGAATAGGTGGCTGGAACAGAGGCCATTCTGTAACATTAGTAATAGGTGAAAAGAATTGAATCTGTCTGAGGTGTATAAATGCTATAAAGATTATTTTCAACAGTTCAAGCTCCCATTCTTGCTCTGTCGCTTTTGCGGTCACAGATTTTACTATCCTCGGGATAAATGCCCCAGATGCCATAAGAACGAATTGGATGTCAAGCAGAGTTCTGGTTTAGGTAAGGTCTATTCTTTTACTATTATAAGAAGAAAAGGAAGTGATGTAAGCTGCTATGCCATTGTCGAGCTTGAAGAAGGATTCAGAATATATTCGAATATAGAAGGAAAGGTAGTGATAGGAGATACAGTACGTGTCTTTTTTAAGGAAAAAGGTGGTTCAAGTTTCCCTTTCTTTAGAGCCGGAGAGCCTTAAGATATTATAATGATGATAAACTTCTAAAACGTAGATATCACTTCTTTTTTGAACCATTTTAGCTTCAGAACCATTTCTTCCGGCTCATATCTCCAATTGACGGCAAAGTATTCACAACCCGCATCTTCAAAATCTTCTATTTTCCTTATGTAGTCCTCTGCATTTTTGGCCGGGTTGTAAAGATTGTACGCAAAAGAAAACCTTCTGCCATTGAGCCCGCTTTTAATTTTCTTGGTCAGAGTTGAATACTCATCTACATCAATCACAGTGGGTATCCATCCTGTTCCCAAAACAGTGGCGCCAGAAATCATTCTATCTCCTAGTCCTCCAAACCAGATTTCGGGATGTGGATACTGCCTGGGTTTGGGGAATATACTTGCTCCCCTGGTTGAATAATACTTGCCTTGAAAATCAACCCTGTCTTCAATCCAAAGCC
>Ga0080006_1187708_pt1 | contig 18189 bp, 12 predicted proteins | sample RS3BMetagenome_FD_69209 | JGI IMG/M metagenome (GOLD analysis project Ga0080006, IMG submission 69209) | Ferric oxide microbial mat and aquatic microbial communities from Rainbow Spring, Yellowstone National Park, USA - RS3B (SPADES... ... | reverse complement strand
AGAACGCCTTCGGTCGGCTAAAGGACTGGCGCCGTGTCGCGACCCGCTACGACCGCTGCGCCCACACCTTCTTCTCGGCCATCTGCATCGCCGCAACCGTCACCTTCTGGCTCTGATACAGGGTCCTGAGCCTAGACCGGAGTCAGACTAGCCGCCTTTGGGCTAGCGGTTCAACGACCTCTCTCTGGCGGATAGGCCGGCAGCAGCGGCGGCGGTGGTGGCAGGCTCTCGGGGTGCGCCTTGAGCTTGTCCATCAGGTAGCCCACCGCCGTTTCGAGCTGCCTGTCGTGGCCGGCGAGCAGTTCGCCGGGCTCGTTCTCGACCACCATGTCGGGATCGACGCCGTGGTTCTCGATCACCCATTGCGAGTCCGTGCCGTAGAGGCTGTCCTCGGGGATGGTGATGTAGCCGCCGTCGAGCATGTTCCAGTAGCCGCGTATGCCGCGCACGCCGCCCCAGCTGCGCATGCCGAGCAGCGGCCCGAGCCCGTACTTGCGGAAATAATACGGGAAGATGTCGCCGTCGGACGCGGAGAACTGGTTGAGCAGGCAGATCTTGGGGCCCACGATGAGCTGCTGCGGGATGGTCATCGCCGCGCGCTCGCGATTGGTCGACATGCCGACCAGCACGCGCCGCAACCGCTCCAACACGATCTGGTCGATGAACCCGCCGCCGTTGAAGCGGTCGTCGAGGATCAATGCCTGCTTGTCGATCTGCGGGTAGAACTGGCGGATGAATTGCTGCATCCCCAGGCTCTCCATGTCGGAGAGATAGATGTAGGCGACGCGACCGCCGGAGAGCTTGTCGACCAGCGCGCGATTGTGGTCGATCCAGCCCTGCTCGCGCAGCGACATCTCGTTCTTCACTGGCTCCACCGTGATGTCGCGCGGCTTGCCCGACAGTCCGCTCGCCACCGTCAGCGTCACCGGCCCCTCGACATCGACGAACAGGCTGTACGGGTCGGTCGGCGCGCGCAGGTCGCGGCCGTTCACCGCCAGCAGCGAGTCGCCGTCATGCACGTCGAGGCCCGGCGCGCTCAGCGGGCTGCGGTAGCCCGGACGCGTGTCGTCGCCGCGATAGATGTGCGCGAAGCGGTAGCGGCCGGTCGCTTCGTCGAGCGTGAAATCGACGCCGAGCAGCGCGGTGGGCGCCCAAGGCGTCGGGTTGAGGTCGTCGCCGCCGCCCACATAGGTGTGGGAATTGCCCAGCTCGCCCTGCACCTGGCCAATCAGGTAGTTGAGGTCGTCCCTGCTGCCGAGCAGCGGCAGCAGCCGGGCGTAGCGGTCATGCACACCCTGCCAATCCACGCCGTTGGTCCTGGTGCTGTAGAAGAAGTCGCGCTCCAGCCGCCAGGCGTTGTTGAACATCTCCGTCCATTCCTGCGGCGGCGTCACCTGCTCGACCATGCTGTCCAGGTCCAGCGTGTGCTTCTCGCCGCCGCCTGGCTTGGTCTCGGCGATCATGTAGTTCTTGCCGCTCTTGAACAGGACGTGGCTGCCATCGGCCGACAGCGCGTAGTTGTCGAGCCCGGTGACGATCACCTCGTCCTTGCGGGCGGCCAGGTCGTAGGCGTGCAGCGCCGGCGCCTCGCCGGGCAGCGGCCCCTCGATCATCTGCGGCGGCACGGTCTGGTAGAAGATCCTCGTGCCGCGGGCATCGAGCGAGGCGAGATCGTTGGCCGGGATCGGCAGCGGCTCGGCACGGTCCATCAGCCCGGCGAGGTCGAGCTGGATCGGCTTGGAAACACCCGGCTTCCAGGGCGAGGCGTCGGGCTTCTTGGCCGGCTCAAAGGCGCCCTCGTCGGATTGCGGGGCGAACGGCGACGGTGCCGACTTGTCGAGGGTCGCGACATAGATGCCGCTCTGCTTGAGGGTCGCGATGTTGAACTCGCTCTCCGAGAGCGTCGGATTCTCGTGCCGCGTCGAGATGAAATAGAGATACTTGCCGTCGGGCGAGAAGACCGGCGCCTGGTCGTTGTTGTTCGCCGCGCTGACCAGCGTCGCGCGCCGGCTCGACACCTCGAACAGGTAGATGCCGCGCTGCTGGTTCGGCCGGTTGAGGCTGTAGGCGAGCCACTCCCCGTCCGGCGACCAGCTCTGGTCATGGATCTCGCCGAACCGGTCGCGCGCCACCTGGAACGGCGCGCTGCCGTCGAGGCCCGCGATCCACAGCCGGTGGTCGTTGTCGGAGAACGCGACCTTGCTGCCATCCGGCGAGAAGAGGGGAGCGTAGAAATAGCCGGTCGTGAAGCGGGTCAGCATGCGTTCGGCGCCGCCCGAAGCGGGCCGGAGGGCGATCTCCGGATTGCCGGTGATGTCGGTCGTGTAGGCGATCGTCTTGCCGTCCGGCGACCAGGCGGGATGGTTCTCGTCGGCGTTGCTGGTGTTGGTCAGGTCGCGCGTGGCGCCGTGCTCGGCCGGCACGGTGAAGATGTCGCCGCGCGCCGAGAAGGCGCCGCGCAGCCCGTTCGGCGACAGGGCGTAGTCGACCTGCTGGGCATTGTCGGTATCGCGAACGAAGGGTGCCACCTTGACCATGCGCGGCCCGGTGCGCGTGCCGTCGTCGGCGACCCGCACGTCGAGCTTGTGCAGGCTCTCCGACGGCAGGTCGAGCAGGTAGAGCGCGCCGCCGTCCTGGAAGGTGATGGCGCTGTCGCCGAGCGACGGGAAGTCGACGTCGTAGTCTGTGAAATGGGTGATCTGACGGAACTGGTGGCCGTCGAGGTCATAGCACCAGATGTTGGCGCGCCGGTGCTCGTCGCGGTCGGACAGGAAGTAGATCTTCCGCCCGTACCACATCGGCTGGGTGTCGGTGCCCTTCCAATGGGTGATCTGGGTCAGCGTGCGGGTCGGGAAGTCGTAGGTGAAGACATCCTGGGCGAGGCCGCCGTCATAGCGCTTCCAGGTGCGGAAATCGCGGAAGATGCGGGTGTAGGCGATCGAGTGCCCGTCCGGTCCGTAGGTCATGAAGCCCGACCGGTCGAGCGGCAGGCGGGTGGCCAGGCCGCCCGCGAGCGGCACGCTGAACGGCAGCGAGATCCAGCTGTTCCAGGCCGCGCGGCGCGACAGGAAGACGATGTTCTTGCTGTCCGGCGTCCAGGTGACCACCATGTTGTCCGGGCCCCAGCGCTCGGGCGCCTTCTGCACCAGGTCCGAATGGTAGGTCAGCCGGCGGGCCGGGCCGCCGGCGGCGGGGATGACATAGACGTCCTGGTTGCCCCCGTAGCTGGCGGTGAAGGCGATCCACTTGCCGTCCGGCGAGAAGCGCGGCACCAGATCCTGCCCCGGATCGCTGGTCAGCCGACGCGCCTCGCCTCCCCTGCGGTCGACCAGCCACAGATTGCCGTGGGCGACGAACACCACGCTGCCGCCATGCTGGTTCGGGTAGCGCATGAGCGCCCGTTCGGGCGGCGACGCCTGGCCTGCCGATGCAGGGGCCGCCGATGCAGGCGCGGCCGGTGCAGGGGCGGCCGGCCCGGTCTGGGCGGCGGCGGGCGGCAGGACGGCTCCGGCGGCGACGGTCGCGGCAAGCAGAACGAGGTAGCGTCTCATCATGCACTCCAATCGCGCGGGCATTAAGCCATGCCGAGGGTGCAGACCAGCCCACCACGGCGCAAAATAACCGATGCCACGCAGCGCTGTTGCGGATATGCCGCGCGTGACCACTTCCCCTGCTTGCGGGATTTGGACCGCGATCCGAGCCCGGCGCCAACGGGCCGGCCACAACTTGATCCCGAGCTTGCCGCGGCCCCCGCCGCGGATTGCTCGCCTTGGGGGACCACACCCGCATGACTCCGCACCTCAGGCGGCTCGAGAACGAGAGCATTATGATCATGCGGGAGGTCGCGGCCGACTTCCGCAACCCGGTCATGCTGTACTCGATCGGCAAGGACTCCGCGGTCATGCTGCACCTGGCGATGAAGGCCTTCCACCCCGGCAAGCCGCCCTTCCCGCTGCTGCATGTCGATACGACCTGGAAGTTCCGTGAGATGATCCGCTTCCGTGACGAGACCGCGGAGCGGCTCGGCATAAGGCTGATCGTGCATACCAATGAAGAGGGGCGCGCGCAGGGCATCAACCCGTTCGACCATGGCTCGTCCTACTACACGCACGTGATGAAGACCGAGGCGCTGAAGCAGGCGCTGACCCGGCATGGCTTCGACGCGGCCTTCGGCGGCGCCCGGCGCGACGAGGAGAAGAGCCGGGCCAAGGAGCGCATCCTGTCGTTCCGCGACGCGAGCCACGGCTGGGATCCGAAGAACCAGCGCCCCGAGCTGTGGAACCTCTACAACACCCGCATCAAGCAGGGCGAAACGATCCGCGCCTTTCCGCTGTCCAACTGGACCGAGCTCGACATCTGGCACTACATCACCGACCAGCGGATCCCGATCGTCCCGCTCTACTACGCCGCACCGCGCCCGGTGGTGCGTCGCGACGGCATGCTGCTGATGGTCGATGATGGGCGCATGCGGCTGCGGCCGGGTGAGACACCGGAGACGATGACCATCCGCTTCCGCACGCTGGGCTGCTATCCGCTGACCGGAGCGGTGGAGTCCGAGGCGGACACGCTGGAGGCGATCGTGAGCGAGATGATGGCCTCGCGCACGTCGGAGCGGCAGGGCCGGGCCATCGACCACGACGAGGCCGGCTCGATGGAGAAGAAGAAGCGCGAGGGGTATTTCTGATGGCGCCCGATCAGCAGGCACTCGACGAGGCGGCCGCGGGCCTGACCACCCCCGATCCGCAGGCAGCCCGGCCGGCAGCCGCGGCCCAGCGGCGGCAGGGGTCGCTGCTTCGCTTTCTCACCTGCGGCAGCGTCGATGACGGCAAGTCGACCCTGATCGGCCGCCTGCTCTACGACACCAAGCTGATCCTGCAGGACCAGATGGCCGCACTGGAGAAGGACAGCCGCCGGTTCGGCACCACCGGCGAGGCGCTCGACCTCGCCCTGCTGGTCGACGGGCTGGAGGCCGAGCGCGAGCAGGGCATCACCATCGACGTCGCCTACCGCTTCTTCGCCACCGACCGGCGCAGCTTCATCGTCGCCGACACGCCCGGCCACGAGCAGTACACGCGCAACATGGCCACCGGCGCCTCGACCGCCGACCTCGCCGTGCTGCTGGTCGACGCGCGGCTCGGCATCCTCACCCAGACCCGCCGCCACGCCTTCATCGCCAACCTGCTGGGCGTTCGCCACCTCGTGCTCGCGGTCAACAAGATCGACCTGGTGGGCTACGACCAGGGCGTCTTCCAGAAGATCGCCGACGCCTTCGCGCAGATGGCGCAGGGCTTCTCGTTCGCGTCCATGCGCGCCATCCCGCTCTCCGCCCGGCACGGCGACAACGTGACGGCGCCGAGCCCCAACCTCGCCTGGTTCGACGGCCCGACCCTGCTCGGCCATCTCGAGCAGGTCGATCTCGGCGAGGCGGACCATAGCGGGCCGTTCCGCCTGCCGGTGCAGTGGGTCAACCGCCCCAACCTCGATTTCCGCGGCTACTCCGGCAGTGTCGCCGGCGGCACGGTGCGGCCCGGCATGAAGGTGATGGTGGCCGGCTCCGGACGTGAAAGCACGGTCGAGCGCATCGCCACATACGATGGCGACCTCGAACGTGCGGTCGCCGGTGACGCGGTCACCCTGACCCTGGCCGACGAGATCGACATCTCGCGCGGCGACGTGCTCTGCACGCCCGATGCGCGGCCCGAGGTGTCCGACCAGTTCGCCGCCCATATCGTCTGGATGGACGAGGCGCCGCTGCTGCCGGGGCGGACCTACCTGCTCAAGATCGGCACGCGCACCGTGAACGCCTCGGTCAGCGCGCTCAAGCACAAGGTCGACATCAATAATTTCGAGCATCTCGCCGCGCGCGAGCTGAAGCTCAACGAAATCGGCCTGTGCAACCTGTCACTCAGCGCACCGGTCGCCTTCGACCCCTACGCCGACAACCGCTCGACCGGCGCCTTCATCCTCATCGACCGGCTGACCAACCACACGGCCGGTGCGGGCATGATCAGTTTCGGGCTGCGGCGGGCGACCAACATCCATCGCCAGGCGCTCAGCGTCGACAAGAACAGCCGCGCGCTGCTCAACGCGCAGAAGCCGGTGCTGGTCTGGTTCACCGGCCTGTCGGGGTCGGGCAAGTCCACGGTTGCCAACCTCGTCGAGCAGGCGCTGCACGCGCGCGGCCAGCGCACCTACCTGCTCGACGGCGACAACATCCGCCACGGGCTGTGCCGCGACCTCGGCTTCACCCAGGCCGACCGCGTGGAGAACATCCGCCGGGTGGGCGAGGTGGCCAAGCTGATGCTCGATGCCGGGCTGATCGTGCTGGCTTCGTTCATCTCGCCGTTCCGCGCCGAGCGGCGCATGGTGCGTGACCTGCTCGAGGCCGACGAGTTCATCGAGGTGTTCGTCGACACGCCGCTCGAGACCTGCAAGGCGCGCGACCCGAAGGGACTGTATCGCAAGGCGATGGCCGGCGAGATCCGCAACTTCACCGGCATCGACAGCCCCTACGAGCGGCCGGAACATCCCGAACTGCTGCTGGAAAGCCATGGTGCCCCGCCACAATCGCTCGCCGAGCGGGTGCTCGACCTGCTGCGGGTGCGGGGGATCATCGACCCGCCCTCGCCTTGAGAGTGCCCCTTGAGGGCACTCTGTCCGGGGTGGCATCCTGCCGGTGAGTTGAAGGAGACGGGGCGATGCTCGAGCGCTTTTCGCTGGGGGGCCGCAAGGCACTGATCACCGGCGCCTCGCGCGGCATCGGGCTGTCGCTGTGCGGCGTGCTGAGTGCCGCCGGTGCCGACATCGTGGCTGTGGCCCGCGATACGGCGGGCCTGGCCGAGGCCGCCCGCGCGGTCGAGGCGAACGGCCGGCGCTGCCTCGCGCTGACCGCCGATCTCGGCGACAGGGACGAGCCGGAGCGCGCCGGGCGGGCGGCGCTCGATGCGTGGGGCACCATCGACATCCTGGTCAACAATGCCGGGATCAGCTTCCCCAAGCCGCTCACCGAGCAGACCATCGAGGAATGGGACCTGATCCAGGCGGTCAACCTGCGTGCGCCCTGGCTGATGGCCCGCACCCTGGCGCCGGCGATGATCGCCCAGAGGCGCGGCAAGATCGTCAATGTCAGCTCGCAGACCAGCAAGGTCGCACTCACCGAACACGGCGCCTACGCCGCCTCGAAGAACGGCCTGAACGCCCTGACCAAGGTGATGTGCGCCGAATGGGCCGGCTTCAACATCCAGTGCAACACGGTCTGCCCGACCGTCACCCTTACCCCGATGGCCGACCAGGTCTGGGGCGATCCGGCCAAGCTCGACCCGTTCGTGGCCCGAATCCCGGCCGGCCGCGTCGCCCAGCCGGTCGAGGTCTGCGACGTGGTGCTGTTCCTCGCCTCGACCGCCGCCGACATGATCAACGGCCAGGACCTGTTCGTCGACGGCGGATACACCGCGCTCTAGCCGGCAGCGGCGGACGAGCATCCTCGCCTGTCGGTGCGCCGTGGCTGATCTGTTCGAGGCGGCGCCGTCCGATCGGCTCGTGCGCTAGTGCTCGCCCACAAGCTCACGTCCCGAGCGGCGACGGCCACGCACGACGATCACGACACCTGCCAGCAGCAGCACACCCTTGATGATGTCGCGCTGCCAGTCCGGCCATCCGAGCAGGGCGGTGCCGCTGACCAGGACCGCCAGCAGGAGCACTGCGACAAACGTACCCAGCACGTTGGGCTGCCCGAACTTGATCACCATGCCGCCGAGCAGCACCGCGGTGAGCCCGTCGATGAAGAAGGACGATCCGATCCGCGGCTGGCCGGAGGCCAGGTTGGCGGTGAGGAGAACGCCGGCGATCGAGGCCGCGAATGCCGAGATCACGTAGAGCGTGAAGATGAGGCGACGGGCCGGGATGCCCGCCTCGACGATCGCGCTCCGGTTCTGTTCGGCGGCGTAGAGGTAGTGGCCGAACACCAGACGCTCCTGCGCGAACCAGGCGATCGCATAGAGGATGACGGCGAGGACCGTGACGGCGGGGATGAAGCCGAACCTCACCTCGATGAAGCGGCCAACGAAACCGGTGCTTCCGATCTCCAGCGACGACCCGGCGCCGATCACGGCCGCCATCGACCGCGCGAAGCCGCCGGTTGCCAGCGTGGTGATCAGCGCGGGGAGTCGAGCGAAGCCGACGAGGAAGCCGTTCACCGCGCCGACTGCGAGGCCGGCCACGACGCCCAGGCAGGCGGCCAGCGGCCAGCCGTAACCGGCATGGACGAGGCCGGCGACGATCATGTCGCTCAGGGCCGCGACCTCCATGAAGCTGATGTCGATCTCGCCCGCAGCGATCACCCAGGTCACGCCGAGGAACATGATGGCGGAAATGCTGGCCGACAGGAGGATCTTCTCGAAATTGCCACCGGCGGCGAAATCCGGGCGCAGCACCGAGAACACCGCAATCATTGCGGCGAGGATCAGCACCAGGCTGTAGCGGGCGGCCCACTGACGGCCGGCCGGCTTGTATGCCGGCGCCGTGTCCGTGTTGAGTGTCATGTCGTTCATGCCCGTGTTCCCGCCACGCGGCCTGATCGGAGACCCCGGCCGAACGCTTCCACAAGGCGTGGATCGAACACACCGATCGCGACGATCAGCACCACGGCAACGATCGCGTCGGCATAGTAGTACGGCACACTGAGAAGGGTGAAGCCGTTCAGCATCGCCGAGATCAGCAGTGTCCCGGCGAAAGTCGCCGGCACCGAAGCGGTGCCGAACAGGGCCGCGCCGAGATAGACCGAGGCGAAGGCGGGAGTCAGGAAGCCGTCGCCGGCGCTCGGGTCGGCCTGGCCGGCCTCCGCGCAGTGGAGAATGCCGGCCCAGACGGACAGTGCCGAGGTCAGCACGAAAGCCGCGACCACGTAGCCCCGGGTGTTGACCCCCGAAAAGGCGGCCGAACGCGGATTCTCGCCCGTCGCATAGAAGCTCCGCCCGAACCGGGACCGGTGCATCACGACCGTCGCGATGACGTAGAGCACGAGCATGAAGAAGATCGGCGCGTCGAGATGCGCGATCTGGCGGTCGTTGATGTCGAGGATCCCGGAGTCCATGAAATTGTCCGAGATCGTGGCACCGTTGCTGTAGATATAGGACAGGCCGTAGGTCGCCGAGCCGATCGCGATCGTGGTGACGATGTCGGGCAACCGGAAGATCGCGATCGAGACGCCGTTGACCACCCCGAACACCACGCCGGCCGCGATCCCGCCGACGATGCTGGGCAGCAGCGCGTGGCCGGCAGCGATCAGCCAGCCTGTCGTCATCGCGCCGAGCGAGGCGACGCCGGGGAACGAGAGGTCGAAGCGCCGGACGACGATCACGAAGGTCAGTCCGAGACCGGCGAGACCGTCCGCAGACATGTGCCGGAAGATCGCAGAGATGTTGTTGCGCGACAGGTACTGGTGCGAAAGGCTGCCGAAGGTGATGGCGATGATGGCGAGCAGCGCCAGAAAGGCGGCCAGTCGGAGCACGACGGAACGGCTCATGCCATGACACTCCCGAGCCCGGAAGCGCGGGATGCCTCGACGGTGCTCATGATTCCGGCTTCGAGCAATTGCCCACGGGTGGACGCCGTTGTGCCGGCCTCGTAGACGGCGCGTCCCTTGTACAGCGCGAGGACGCGATCGGAGATGCCGAACACCTCGTCGGCGTCGGAGGACATCACGATGACGGCCTTCGTGCGCGAAAGCTCGCGCATCAAGGCGTAGAGCTTCGCGCGCGCACCGATATCGACGCCGACCGTCGGCTCGACGAAGACATAGATCTCGGCCTCCGCGTAGAGGCCCTTCGCGATCACGATCTTCTGCTGGTTGCCGCCGCTGAACTGCCCGGCGTTTCGCGCCAGGGTGGGTGGCTGGAGCGCGACGCGCCGGGCGAGATCGGCCCCTTCGCGCCGCTCGGCGACGGTCCGGACGAGCCCGCCGGGTCCGGAGGCGCGCCTGAGGTTCGCGAGCGTCATGTTGAAGCAGACGTCGCGCGTCATCGTCAGACCTTCGGTCCGGCGGTCGCCAGGGACGAGGAAGATGCCGGCGCGGAGCGCATCCTGGGCGGAGCGGAGCGTCGCCGTCCGGCCACGGACCAGGATCTCGCCGGTGTCTGGCCGCAGGATACCGAACAGGGCCTTGGACAATTCATCGATGCCGGACCCGACCAGGCCGAAGACGCCGAGGATCTCGCCGCGCCTTGCTGCGAGGCTGACCCCGCGGAACGCGCCTTCGAGCGAAAGGTCGCGCGCCTCGAGCAGAACCTCGCCCGGCTCGGGAGTGCGTTGCGGGTACAACTCGCCCTCCTTCTCGCCGAGCATCAGTTCGGGGAGCGACACACCGCTGTTCCTCGCGTCGGACAGCCGCATCGTGCCGACGTTCTGGCCGCCGCGGAAGATCGTGAAGCGGTCAGCGATCTCGAAGACCTCCTCGAGGCGGTGGGTGATGTAGATGATGGCGATCCGCGCCTCCTTGAGCGCCCGCATCATGCGGAACAGCATGTCCTTCTCGCGCTCGGTGAGCGTCGAGGTCGGCTCGTCGAGGATCAGGATCGCGATGTCGTCGCGCGTCAGTGCGTGGAGCACCGCGACAACCTCGCGATCGACGGCCGCCATGCTGCCGACCTCGCGCGACAGGTCGATCCCGATCGGGAACCGCTTGAGGAGTTCGTCGGCGCGGGTGCGCAGCGCCTTCCGGTCGAGGCGGCGGAACAGGCCACGCTGCTGCTGCTCGCGGCCGAGATAGATGTTCTCGTAGCCGGACAGGCCGGACACCAGCTCGGGATGTTGCTGGACGGCGGCGATGCCGCAATCGATCGCGTCGCGGGGACCGGCGAACTCGACAGGGCGGCCGCGTACCTCCATCTGGCCGGCATCCTTCATGTAGACGCCGGAGATGATCTTCACGAGGGTCGACTTGCCGGCCCCGTTGGTGCCGAGAAGCGCATGGATCTCGCCGGCCTCGAGCTCGAAATCGACGTTGTTGAGCGCCTTGACCGGACCGAACTGCTTTTCGATGCCGCTCATGCGGAGCACGATCTCGGCCATCACCATATCCTTGCCGCCTCGCCGCTTCCGTCCGGAGACGCGGCGCGATTGAAGGGTGGGCGTGGCGCCGGGGAGGCCACGCCCAACGACGTCAGAGCACGCGGGTCCAGCCGAGCTTCTCCGCCTCGCCCGGCTGGTCATAGACGTCATATTGCGCAAGCGAGCCGTTGGCGAGCGACTTCGCCGTGACCGCGTAGACCGGGCTGATCGCCATGCGCGGCACGGGCCGGCCGGCGAGCAGCTCGTGCGCGTAGAACACGTTGAGGTAGCACATGTCGTAGAAGCTCTGGGCGAGGCTGAGCTTCAGCGGGGTGTTGGATTTGAGGTATTCGAAGGTCTGCTTGCCGCCATCGATGCTGGTCAGGAACACGTTCGGCCGGTTGGCGGCCTTCACCGCGAGCGCACCCTCCACGCCGGCGCCGTCCCACGCGCACCAGACCGCGTCGAGATCGGCATGCTCGGTCAGCACGTTGTCCACGGCCTGGCGCGGCGTGATGCTGCCCGCCATGGCGTAGGCCCAGTTCGAGAGCACCTTGATGTTGGGGTAGCGGCTGAACGCGAGATGCATGCCGAGGGTGCGCTCGTCCCACGACTCGTTCTGCGGCAGGCTCACGGTGGCGACGTTGCCCTTGCCGCCGAGCTTCTTCGCCATCCAGTCTGCGGTGTAGTAGCCCATGCCGAAATTATCCGACAGCACGCTGCTGGTCACCGCCGTCCCCGGGATCAGGCTGTCGGCCACGAAGACCGGGATCTTGGCATCAAGCGCGCGGCGCACAGCCGGGGCGATCGCCGCATCATCGGCGGGGCTGATGAAGAGGGCGTCCGGCCGGCTCGAGATGAAGCTGTCGATCTGGTCCGACTGCTTCTTCGGATCGAACGCGGCATCGGTCACCGTCGGCGTGCCGCCAAGTTTGGCGATGCTGTCGAGATAGCCGTGCTGGAGGTGGCGGCCCGATTCGTAGGTCGTCCAGCCGAGTGCGACGGCGAATTTGTAGTCACGGGCGCGGGCCGGCCGCGCGGCGAGCATCCCTGCCCCGGCCAGTATCGAGGCGGTCGCGGCCTTCATCGCCGTTCGCCGGCTCATCGCGGCGGCGAGTTGGGCGCGCAGCGCAGGTGGGTTCGTCGGGTTCTCAGACATGTTTCCTCTTTCGTTCGTTTTTATCGGCAGGCGCGTGTGGGGATGTTCCCCGCTCCGGGTGGATGATCCTCCGCTTTCTCGACCGTGGCCGGCTCAGACTGCGTGCTGCTGGGCCGGCGCCCCGCAACGAAGCATGGACATCGTGGCATCGATCTGCAGGATCTCGGCAGGCCTCAGCCGGATCCCGAGTTTGCTCCGGCGCCACACCACGTCCTCGGCGGTGCGTGCCCACTCGTATTCGATCAAGTAACGAAGTTCCGCGTCGGTCAAGCCCGCCCCGTGGTCGCGCCCGAGATCGGCCAGCGCGCGGGCATTGCCGAGCAGGACCTGCGCTCGCGTCCCGTAGGCGCGAACGAGCCGACGGGCGAGCGGCTGAGGCAGGAACGCATAGGCCCGGCGAAGCCTCTCGACCTCCGCGTCGAAGCCGGTCATCGGGAAGTCGCCACCCGGCAGCGGTTCGCGTCCGGTCCATCCGGCCGGACGTCCTGCGGGTGACGGCAGATGCGGCGCCATCTGCTTGAGGACCGCTTCGGCGAGCTTGCGGAACGTCGTGATCTTGCCGCCGAAGATCGACATCAAGGCGGGACGGCCCTCCTCGGCGTCGAGCGTCAGCACATAGTCGCGGGTCGCTGCCTGGGCGGACCCCTCGCCCTCGTCGTGCAGGGGTCGCACGCCGGAATAGGTCCAGACCACCATGTCGCGGGTGACCGGCTTCTCCAGATACTCGCTCGCCGAGCGGCAGAGATAGTTGATCTCGTCTTCCGACGCGCGGACGAGAGCCGGGTCGCCCCGGTAGTCGAGATCCGTGGTGCCGATCAGCGTGTAGTCGGTCTCGTAGGGAATGACGAAGAAGATGCGCTTGTCGGCGTTCTGGAAGATGTAGCAGCCATCGTGGCGCGTCAGACGCGGAACGACGATGTGGCTGCCCTGGACGAGGCGGACCGGCGCGCGGCTGTTGCCGCGTATCACCCGCCCGGCAACCTCCGACACCCAGGGTCCGGCTGCATTGACCAGCGTCCGGGCGCGGATCGTCCGCACACGTCCCGTCTCCGCGTCGCGCAGGGTCATTGCCCAGGCACCCCCCTCGCGCGAGGCCGACACGCATTCGGTGCGCGTCGCCACCACCGCGCCGAGTTCGGCCGCGGCGAGCGCGTTGAGGACGACGAGCCGGGAGTCCTCGACCCAGCAATCGCTATATTCAAAACCGCGCTTGAACTCGGGCTTCAGTGATTGTCCGACCGGGTCCTTGCGCAGCGATACGGTGCGGGTCGGGGGAAGCTTCTTCCGGCCGCCGATATTGTCGTAGATCAGCAGGCCGAGACGAAGCAGCCAGGCCGGCCGCATGTTGCGGTGGAACGGCAGGACGAAGCGAAGCGGCCAGACGATGTGCGGGGCGATCCGCCACAGCACCTCGCGCTCGCGAAGCGCCTCCCGGACCAGACGGAACTCGTGATACTCCAGGTAGCGCAGCCCGCCATGGATCAGCTTGGTCGACGCGCTCGACGTGCCGGCCCCGAGGTCGTCCTTCTCGCACAGGAAGACCCGCCAGCCTCGCCCGGCGGCGTCGCGGGCGATTCCCGTTCCGTTCACGCCGCCGCCGATGATGGCGATGTCGAACAGGTCTGTCTCGGCGAGTTGCACCAAAGGGCGGGTCCTTGCACGAACGTGGAAATGTTCGTCCGTGGTTCTCTTTACATCAGCGCACGAAAAGAGCGAACCTGCAAGCACTCATGAAGCGCCCTCATCCTCCCCGCCCTCTCCGCCGCCGACCTCGACCACCTCCACCTCGTGCCGGCGGCAGAGCTCGGCCGCGCGTCCGTGCAGCCGGTCGGTGACCAGGATGTCGATCTCGTCGAGCCGCGCGATCCGCACCGGCGCGCGGCGCGTGAACTTGCTTGCGTCGCTGACGAGGATGACTTGACGGGCATTCTCGATGATCGCCCGGGAGACCAGCACCTCGCGCGCGTCGTAGTCGAGGAGTGTGCCCTCCTCGTCGATCGCGGACGTGCCGATCACCGCGATGTCGACCTTGTAGTTGCGGATCAGGTCTGCCGCCATGTGGCCGACCACGCCTCCGTCGCTCGGACGGATGCTGCCGCCCGCCACGACGACCTCGATCGAGGGGTTCCTGTAGAGAGTTGTCGCGACGTTGATGTTGTTGGTCACGATCAGCAGGCCGCTGCCTTTTGCCAGCGCGTGGGCAACCTCCTCCGTCGTCGTGCCGAGATTGATGAACACCGAGGAATTGTGCGGGATCAGCGAGGCGGCGCGCTCGCCGATGCGCCGCTTCTGGTCCTGGGCCACGAGGCGCCGGGCTTCGTAGGCCAGGTTGGCGACCGACGAGGCGATCAGCGCACCGCCATGGACCCGCGTCAGCATCCCGTTCTCGCAGAGGTCGTTCAGGTCGCGCCGGATGGTCTGCGGCGTGACGTTGAAGCGCGCCGCGAGGTCGTCGACCGACACACGGCCATGCTCCCTCGCCAGGCTCACGATCTCCGCCTGGCGGTTCAAGGCACCGCTCACCTTCTGCCCCTGCGCCGACCGCGACCTTGCGGCCCCTCCGCTATGCCGGACGGAGGCGAACCCATGCACCGCGCCATGTTGCCACTCCTTGTCGCCAGGCTTGCGCAGCACTCGTGCCAGACCCCTTCTGACACCGCCCCGCCCGCGACGGCGCCGGGCCGGGGACCCGTGCCGCCATCGGCGCCGGAAGCGAACATGCGATCGAACAAGAAAACGAACAAGGACGGAGGACAGGATGAAAGGCGCGACCACGATTCTCGCGATCGACCAGGGCACGACGTCGACGCGCTCGATCATCTATAACGCGAAGGCGGTGCCGCTTGCGGCCGACCGGCGGGAGTTCGCCCAGCATTACCCTGACCGCGGCTGGGTCGAGCACGATCCGGAGGACCTCTGGCGCGACGTGACCGAGACGGCGCGCCGCGCGGCGGAGCATGCCGGGGGTTTGGAGGCCATCGACGCGATCGGCATCACCAACCAGCGCGAGACGGTGGTGGTGTGGGATCGGGACAGCGGCGCGCCGGTGGGCCGCGCCATCGTCTGGCAGGACCGGCGCACGGCGCGGTTCTGCGAGCGGCTTCGGCAGGATGGCGCCGAGCCGACCATCCAGGCGCGCACCGGCCTCTTGATCGATCCCTATTTCTCAGCCTCGAAGCTGCGCTGGATCCTCGACGAGGTGGACGGCGCGCGGGCGCGCGCGGAGAGCGGCAAGCTCGCCTTCGGCACGGTGGACAGTTTCCTGCTGTGGCGGCTGACCGGCGGCCGCGTCCACGCCACCGACGCGACCAACGCGTCCCGCACGCAGCTCTTCAACATCCATGACGGCACCTGGGACGACGAGCTCCTCCGGCTGTTCGGCATCCCGCGCGCCATGCTGCCCGAGGTGCGCGACAATGCGGGCACCTTCGGCGAGACCGACCGGCGGCTGTTCGGCCGGGCGATCCCGATCACCGGCATGGCGGGCGACCAGCAGGCAGCGATGATCGGTCAGGCCTGTACCGCCAGGGGCATGGCGAAAGCCACCTACGGAACCGGCTGCTTCATGCTGCTCAACACCGGCGACCAGCCGGTCACGTCGGACAACCGGATGCTGACCACCATCGCCTACCGGCTCCGCGGCCACACCACCTACGCGCAGGAAGGTGCCATCTTCGTGGCCGGTGCGGCGGTGAAGTGGCTGCGCGACGGCATCGGGCTGATCACCCACGCGTCGCAGACCGACGACATGGCGACCTCGGTCGAGGACAGCCACGGCGTCTACATGGTGCCGGGCTTCGTCGGCCTCGGCGCGCCGCACTGGGACCCGGACGCGCGCGGCCTGATCGCCGGGCTGACGCTCGGCTCGACCGCCGCCCATATCGCCCGCGCGGCCCTCGAATCCGTCGCCTACCAGACGCTCGACCTGGCGCACGCGATGCGCGATGACGGCGCAGGCGAAGCACGCGCCATCCGCGTCGATGGCGGCATGGCGGCGAACGACTGGTTCTGCCAGTTCCTCGCCGACATGCTCGCCGTGCCGGTCGAGCGACCTGGCGAACTCGAATCGACGGCGCGCGGTGCGGCGTTCCTGGCCGGCCTCGGGGCCGGGATCTGGGACGGGACCGACGCGATCGGGCGGGCCTGGACGTGCGAGCGGGCCTTCACGCCGTCGATGGAGCGCGGGCTGCGGGACCGGCTGATCGGCGGATGGCGCGAAGCCCTCGCCCGGGCGACCTTGAAACCCTGAGGCCCCGGGCGCGGGCAGCACGCCGCCGGGGGATCAGACGCCCACGACCGCACGCTTGGTCTTGTCGAGTGCCTGCATGACCTGCTTGTCGAGGTTGAGGTGCCCCTGGACCAGTTCGGGCGGCGTCATCGCCATCCACTGGTTGAGCGAGACGTCGGCATAGTACGGGCTCTTGAACATCTCGAGGAAGCGCAGGGTGGTACTGCCGGTGTTCTCGATGTAGTGCCCCATGGCGAACGGCACGTAGCCGACGTCGCCCGCGCGGTAGTCGAAGGTGCGGGCGGTTTCGCTGGCGCCGAACACGCTCATGCGCGCCTCGCCCTCGATGTAGTACTGCCATTCGTCGGTGTTCGGATGCCAGTGCAGCTCGCGCATGCCGCCGGGCTCGACCTCGACGAGGGCTGCGGCAATGTTCTTCGAGGCCTTGAACACGCTCGAGTCGATGATCTTGACCGACCCCGCCTTGAAACTCCTGGGCTGCATCGCGCTCGCCCGGAAGCTCAGGCTTTCCGGCACCGGGCCGTGCGCCGGCATCTGGTCCTGCGACAGCGGACCCGGCACGGGAAGCGGGAAGATGTAGCGCTGGTCGGGGCTGGGCAGATGGGCAAAGTCCGACGCCGCCACACCGAAGTTCTTGGCCAGCACGGCAGGTGGGATGTGCTTGAACCAGTCGCTGATCAGGAACGTGTCGTCCTCGTCGAAACCGCCATCGTCGAAGACGAGGAGGAATTCGCAGCCGTCGTCGTTCAGCCCCTGGATGGAGTGCGGCACGCCCGGTGGGAAGTACCACAGATCACCCACGCCGACATCGTCGACGAAGCTACGTCCGGACGGATCGACGGCGGTGATCCGCGCGCGCCCGTAGAGCATGTAGGACCACTCGGCCTGCTTGTGCCAGTGCAGCTCGCGCGTGCCGCCACGGTTGAGCCGCATGTCGACGCCGGCGATCGATTTCGAGACCCCGAACTCGCGCTGCGTCACCTGCCGCGTCCAGCCGCCATCGGTCTGGCGCACGTGCGCGTCGGCGAACGAGAAGCGCAGGTTCGGCAGCACGCCATGGTCCTGCGGCGGCGGGTTGAGGATGTCCGGGTTCTCGCGGTCGCGGGTGACGTCGCGCGGGCCGGGATCATTGCCGCCGCGGCCGGGATACAGGGACGGCTGCGGGACGGCGCCCGCGGTGCCGGGGTCGGCAGGCGCGGCACGCGACGCGGTCAGGGCGGCAAACCCGCCAGCAGCACCTGCGCCGGCCGCCAGCAGGCGTCTGCGTGAGTAGGGATCCATGGGCAGCCATCCTCTTTCTGCTCCGCGCCGGGGCTCCTCCGCTGGAGCTCCCCCCTGGACCTCCCCCCTGGAGCCCCCAGAGGTGCCGCCTGGCGCGCCACCGGTCATGGCGATCGGTCGAGAAGTGATAACCGGGGAAGCAAGCCTCTGTTCCGGGTTCTCCGACACAGCCGGCAGAAAGCGCGGCGGACGCGGGGCCGCACGTCAGGCGGCTGGTGGGCCGGTGTCGGATGATACCGCGGGCATCGTGGACGTCCGGCGCACCCACCGTCCCGGACCGCATCGCCCGGGGCGGAGTGCCTGGCGGAAGGAGGAGCCCTGGGACAGCCCCCTGCGGGTGGCAGTCGATCTTCCCGCCCTGTCCCGCGCGAGCGGCGGCGGGTCGGGCGGCCCCGATCATGATCTCGGTTTTAATGGCACCCCGGACCGTCCCGCCCTAGGTGCGGCAGGCAAG
>Ga0080006_1141034_pt1 | contig 18195 bp, 14 predicted proteins | sample RS3BMetagenome_FD_69209 | JGI IMG/M metagenome (GOLD analysis project Ga0080006, IMG submission 69209) | Ferric oxide microbial mat and aquatic microbial communities from Rainbow Spring, Yellowstone National Park, USA - RS3B (SPADES... ... | reverse complement strand
TGACCGTGAGGAAGCTGACCGTGATCACATGGAGGTATTCGCCGAGGAAGAACATCCCGAATTTCATCGCGGAATATTCGGTATGGAACCCCCCGACAAGTTCTTGCTCCGATTCAGGAAGGTCGAACGGCAATCGATTCGTTTCGGCGAACGCGCTGATCACGAAGAGGAGACAACCGAGGGGCTGGGCAACGATTCCCCAGACATGCCGGTCTTGCCATTCCATGATCCGGGTCAAGTCCAGCGTTCCCGTCATGAGGATGATGCCCAGGATTGAAAGTCCCATCGGAATCTCGTAGCTGATCAACTGGGCGCTCGAACGGAGACCACCGAGAAACGAATACTTACTGTTCGAGGCCCAACCGGCCAGAATCACACCATAGACCGCCAGGCTGCCGATGGCCAGGATGTAAAGGATCCCGATATCGACACCGGGGGCGATCTGAAAATCGATTCGGTGATCGAAAAGGACAGGAGCGGTCTTTCCCACAGGCCCAAATGGGACCACGGCGAAACCGATCGTAGCGGCAATGATCGCGATGACGGGCGCGAGGATGTAAACCGGTTTCGAGACGTAACCTGGCGTCACGTCTTCTTTGAGCAGAATCTTGGCCCCGTCCACGAGCGGCTGAATCAGACCGAACGGGCCGACCCGGTTCGGCCCGAGCCGGTCCTGAGCCCAGGCGGCGATCTTCCGTTCGACCAGGATCAGGTAGGCCACCGTACCCTCTCTAATCCCGACTACGGCGAGGATCTTCACCAGTGTGATCACCAGTTCCCAGACCTGGAATGAAGTCAACCCCAGCCAGTTAAGCATTCTTGCCTCCCTTCGAGGTCGCCTCGCCCATCCGGTCTCCCTTGTGTCCTCGCGCGACCTGCCAGGGATCATCGAATCGTCCGCCCACGCCCACCGGAATTTGATGTGATCCCGAACCGTCTGAGTCCAGGAGGACGCCAAATTCAGGCAGAATACCGCCGTCAGCCGCTGAGAATTTGGGGACAACTCCGGCGAGTTCAGCAAGAACGTCCTTGGAGCGAACCGGACCACCCGACCGACCCATCAAGATGGCGAAGATGTCAAGGTCGGGCAGTGATCCATCGCGAGGGGGCAGGGACGCCTCGGCATACTGAAGCCGTCCGTCCGCATTGACGTAACAGCCCGCCTTCTCGGCGAACGTCCCTGCCGCTAGCACGACATCAGCCAGTTGAGCCAAGGGGGTGACCAGGGTGTCTTGCACGACCAGATACTTGACACCGCCTCGAAATGCTTGAGCTTCCGATTCCGAATTCCAGGCGTCGATCGCATTTGAAGTGAAATAGAGAGCCTGGAACTCGCCTGCACCCACTCGTCGGGCGATCACTTCGAAAGGAATGACCTCGCCCTGGAAGTGGCTCAAGACCGCCTCGACACCTCGCCGATTCGGACACTTCTCGGCGTGAATCGTGAAAGGCCGAGGAACCACGAAGCTCGTGTCGCCCGTCCTGCCCTTGGTTTGATCCGGAGTGAAGGTCAGGTCTTGCCCGCTTGACGGAACAGGCCCCAGAGCCAGGACGCTTTCGGGACTCAACTCCTTCAGATAGGAGGCGAGCAAGAAAGCTTCTTCCACCGTCAAGAAAGGGGAGACGACGGCGGCCATCTTGCCACCGTCTCTGGCCATCTGAGCGAGATTCTGTGTGACCAGATTCAGGGCTTGGTCGATGGGGACCGGCCCCAGATTCCCAGCGATCCGGGCATAGGACGAGGTCAAGAGCCCGTCGTCGTTCGCGGACTTGTAGCTCGCTCGACCCTCGTCGCAGATCCAGTAATCATTCACGAGCGGGTTGTGCCTGGGCGTGAACCGGAAGATCCGGCCACGATTTTCCTCCGCCTTGACGTTGCAACCCGTCGAGCATCGCGTGCAGATTGCGTCATGCTTGGAGAGGAACCAGGCTCGTTGCTTGTGGAGGAAATCCTTGTCGAGGAGCGCCCCCACCGGGCAAAGATCAACCACGTTCCCGGCCAGCGGGTTATCCAGCGGACGATCCGGGAAGATATTGATCTCGGCGTGCGAGCCCCGGGCCATGACCTGCAGTTCGCCGGTCTGCGTGATCTCGCGGGTGAACCGGACGCAACGGGTGCACATGATGCACCGATCCTGATTCAACTGGATCGCATCCGAGACTTCTTTCTTGGGGTTGACCGTTCGTTCCTCGACGAATCGATGGTTCGACTGGCCGTATTCGTAGCTGTAATCCTGAAGGCCACACATCCCGGCTTGGTCACAGACCGGACAGTCGAGCGGGTGGTTGATCAGGAGGTATTCCATGATCATCCGCTGGTGCTCTTTGACCTTGGGACTGTCGGTGACCAGCACGGTCCCATCCTTCGCCGGCGTCTGGCAGCCGGGGACAAGTTTGGGGACCATCTTGATCTCACCCGACTTGGGATCCTTCTGACCGACCTCGATCTCACACATCCGGCAATTGGCGACGACCGAGAGCGCCGGGTGCCAGCAGTAGTAAGGGATATCGGCCCCGACCAGCTTTGCCGCCTGGATTGCGTTGAGCTTTTCCCCCTCGGGGAGGGTGTAGTCCTGGCCGTTGATAATGATCGTCGCCATCGGTGTTCCTTCGAGGGACTCAGCTCAATCGCGATTCAAGAAGCGTGCGGCGACCGCAACGCAGCCTGCGGGCTCGGAACGATCTGCAAAGCGGTATTGGTCGGATCGGCCGAGATTCCAGCCGCAATTGCTTTCTGAAGCGGCGAAACAATCGGTCGCGGAGCCTGATGCGTCCGGATGTATTCTTCGAGTTCGGGACGAAACTTGGCGAGGACGTTCTTGATCGGCCAGGCCGCCCCATCCGCCAGACCACAAATGGTCGTTCCGGGCGTCAGACCCATGTTCTCCGCCATCTGGCCGAGCACATCGAGATCCTCGAGTCGGCCGCCACCCGCCTTGATCCGCTTGAAGGTCTTGTACATCCAGGTCGTCCCCTCGCGGCAAGGGGTACATTGACCGCAACTCTCATGGGCGAAGAACCGCGAGGTGTTGTAGAGGTAATCGACCATGCTCGTCTGGTCGTCCATGACGGTCACGGCGGCGGTCCCCAGGCCCAGGCAGCCCGTCTTCTTGATATCCTCGAAGTCGAGTTTGACGTCCTGCTCGTCAGCTGACATCACGCCCATACTGATCCCGCCGGGCACGGTTGCCTTGAGTTTCCGACCCTTCCAGACACCCCCCGCATGCTCCTCGATCAGTTCCCGGGTCGTCACCCCGAGCGGCAACTCGATACAGACCTGCTTGTTGACGTGACCCGAGACGCAGTAGAGCTTGGGACCATAGCTCTTGGGAGTGCCGATCGACTTGAACCAGTCGGCTCCTCGCTCGATGATGTGCGGCACGCAGGCGAGCGTCTCGACGTTGTTGACCACCGTCGGCTTGCGAAAGGCTCCCTCGATCGCGGGGAAGGGGGGCTTGATCCGGGGCCAGCCTCGCTTGCCTTCGAGGCTCTCGATCAGCCCGGTCTCCTCGCCGCAGATATAAGCTCCCGCACCTCGGTGACAGTAGATTTCGAGGTCGAATCCCGAACCGTAGATGTTCTTTCCGAGATGCCCGGCCTCTCGGGCCTCGGCGATGGCCGTCTCCATGATCCGGAAGGCGTGGATGTACTCGAACCGGAGATAGACGTAGGCCGTCGAGGCCTTGGTGGCGAAGCAGCTGATCAGCATCCCTTCGATGAACTGATGGGGATCAAGTTCGATCAGCTGGCGGTTGTTAAAGGTCGCCGGCTCACTCTCGTCGCCGTTGACGCACATGAACGTTTCCTTCCGATCCTTCGGAAGAAAACTCCACTTGAGCCCCGTGGGAAAGCCAGCTCCACCTCGACCACGAAGTTCCGAATCCTTGACGATCTGAACCACCTTGTCGGGGTCCATCTCGGTGATCGCCTTGCGAGCGGCCTGGTATCCTCCCTTCGACTCGTAAGTCTTCAGGAGGTGGCCGTCGGGGACCGCGAAGTGACGCGTCAGGACGGGTTCAAATTGGGCCACGGTTCGGAACTCCAGGGACGCCGAAGGGCGGTCATCCGGCGATTTTCGACTCAATTCAATTCGGCTTCGAGTTTAAGACTTCCGAGGTGGACGGCTTGGCGGCCCCACTCGAAGGATTCAACCCATGCGAGGGGTCAACTGGACCTTTTTTCAACTCTTCGAGCATGGCGTCGACCTTCTCGGGCGTGAGCGGGCCGAAGATCCGCCCATCGTCCGCGAGCGCCGCGGGCGCGTAATCGCAGATCCCCAGACATTCGGCGAACTCGACGGTCAACTTGCCATCGGGAGTCGTCTGACCCGAACGGACGCCCAGTTTCTTGCAGGCGTACTCGAGCATCTCATCGCCGCCGGTGATCATGCACGAGAGCGACCGGCAAATCCAGACCCGGACATCCCCGATCGGAGCTTGAGGGAAGAATCCATAAAAGCTCATCGTGTCGTGAACTTCCGCCGCCGTGATCTCTAGAAGTTCGGCGATCTCGACCATGGCCTGATAAGGCACACAGCGAAGGTATTCGTGGACAATGTGCAGAGCCGGCAGCGTGACCGCTCGTTTACTGGGATACCTCGGAATATAAGCGAGGATCTTTTCCCGGATCGCCGGGGTGAGCATCGGAGTTGTCGCTTCGGCGGCCATCGGTCGAAATCCCTCTTGCTCGTTCGTTGATCACCTGGGGCGATACGATCCGGAATCGCGTCTTATCGGTCGAGTTCGGCGGCGATGATGTTCAAGCTCCCCAGGATCGCGACGATGTCGGCAATCAGATGGTCCTTGATGATGTGGGGAAACACCTGGAAGTGGATGAACGAAGGGGGACGGGTCCGGGTCCGCCAGGCGGTCTGACTGCCATCCGCGACCAGATAATAGCCGAGTTCTCCATTCGGACTCTCGATCGCGGCGTAGACCTCGTCGACCGGAGATTCCAGACCCCGGTTCGGCATGATCAGCTCGAAATGCTGGATCAGACCTTCCATGCTGTTGTAAGTTGTTCCCTTGTCGGGCACCGCGAACTTCTCAGCGATTGGCACGTTCACCGGACCCGTCGGCAGGTTCTCGATGGCCTGCTTGACGATGGACATGCTCTGGTAGATCTCTTCAAGACGGACCTGGAACCGAGCATAGCTATCGCCTTCGGTGGCGTAAGGAACCTGGAAGTCGAAATCAGGATAGGCAAGGTAAGGCTCGTCCTTTCGAAGATCGTAGATCACGCCGCTTGCCCGAGCCAGGGGACCCGTGCAGCAGAGTGAGATCGCGTCCTGCTTGGTCAGCACACCGACGCCTCGAACCCGGTCGAGAAAGATCCGGTTCCGCAGGACCAGTTTCTCGAGGTCAGAAAGCGCTTTGGGGAGGCTGGCCAGGACCGTCCGGATCCGGTTGATGACCTTGTCATTGAAGTCATGGAGGACCCCACCGACCCGGGTATAGCCGGGGTGAAAGCGATATCCCGACATCTCTTCGTAAACGTCGTAGATCAGCTCGCGCTGATTGAAACAGAAGAGAAAGGCGGTGAACGCGCCCAGGTCAAGAGCAGCCGCGCCGACGCAGAGGAGGTGGTCGCTGATCCTCGCCAGTTCTCCGATGATCACCCGGATGTACTGGCAACGCCTGGTCAACTCGATGTCGAGCAATTTCTCGACCGCGTGATGCCAGGCCACCTCGTTCATGGGCGGACTGATGTAGTTCTTGCGGTCGACAATGGTCACGTACTGATTGAAGTTGAGGTGTTCACCGAGCTTCTCGAATCCCGAATGCAGGTATCCGATATCCGGGGTCGCCTTGACAATTCGTTCGCCGTCGAGTTCGAGGACGAGACGAAGCGTCGTGTGCGTCGCCGGGTGCTGGGGACCGAAGTTGAGAGTCCAGTGGAACTCCTTCTTCTCGGCGCCGATCTCGGGTTCGTCAAGCAGATTGGCCGGCATGTTGAGGACACCTGCGTGGGGCGGCGGACACCTTGGGATCAATCAATAGACGGCAGGAAGCCAAAATCAGGATTCGTTCCGGGTCAGACGAGGGAAATTGTGTCGTTCCCCTCGGCCTCGAAGAGGGTAATCTTTGCGAAGTGGATAGGCGGCGAATTCTTCGGGCATCAAGATCCGACGGAGGTCCGGGTGATTTTCGAACCGGATGCCGTACATGTCGAAGATTTCACGCTCCATCCAGTTGGCCCCTTGCCAGAGGGGAACGGCTGAGGGGACCGAGGGATCGGGTTCACTCACGCCCACCTTGAGGATCACCCGCTCATGGGTGTCCGGGTTCAAAAGCACGTAGTGGACCTCGAAACGCGGCTTGGCGGGATCGCGTCGGGGATACCCGAGATAATCAACGCCGCCCACCTCGAGCAATTGAAAGCCCGACTGATCGCGGAGACTGGTCAGAGCGGGAATCAATTGCTCGGGAGCCAGGTAGACCCGCAGATTGTCGCGAAACTGTGACATCGTAAGCGGGCCAGCACCAAGCGCAGCGGCCAGTGTCTCCAGGGTCGCCGAGGAGGCGGGTGTCTCGGTCGTTGCTGCGTCACTCACGGGTCAACCCTCGCAGACAGAGGCCATGGGATGACAAGCCAGGAGACTTTTTCCCGATCTCACTTCGTCTCATCGCGCCCGACCAAGCCCGTTCCGCCGGGAAGTCGGTAACCGAACCGCGCCTCGTCGCCCCGCTCCTCGGCCAGAGCGAGACCCGCGGGCAACATTTGCTTTTCGAGCAGCATCTTCTCGCGCTCCTGCAACTCGGGGAGCCCATTGTTGCCGAAGAGGGTACCACCCTTCTGGATCTTGGCCTGAAGATCCATCAAGGCCCGGAGAATTTGCTCGGGTCGGGGCGGGCAGCCGGGAATGTAAATATCGATAGGCATGAAGCGGTCAACCCCCTGAACCACCGCGTAGGTATCGAAAATCCCACCGGTGGAGGCGCAGGCACCCATACTGATGCACCACTTCGGCTCGGGCATCTGAAGCCAGATCCGTTGAAGGACCGGCATCATCTTCATGGCAATCCGGCCGGCGATGATCATCAGGTCGCACTGTCGAGGACTGAACCGCATGACCTCAGCACCGAATCGAGCGATATCGAAACGGCTGGCTCCGACGGCCATCAGTTCGATCCCGCAGCAAGCTGTGGCGAAAGGCATCGGCCAGAGACTGTTCTTCCGACCGTAGTTCACACCCCAGTTCACCGCGTCGTTGAGCTTGGTGATGATCGCACCTTCGGGAACCTCGATAGCGCCCTTGGGCCGGATACCAGAGATCGATCCCGTTGCGTTCGAAGGGGCGGTTCCCGGACCGCCCACCGTGGGAATGCCTAGCGCCATTCGAAGACCCCTTTTCGCCAGGCGTAGGCGAAGGCCGCCGCCAGAACGATGATGAAGATCAGGATTTCGCCGAAAACCAGGCCCCGGAACTCCGCGGGAATTCCAGGAGGGATGACGGCGGGGGCGGAGGCGACAACGTCGGGGCCGGCCACAGCGGCGGGAATCTCCCGGCTGTACTGGGCGACTGCCCAGGGATAGAGAAAAAGCAGTTCCACATCGAACAGAAGAAAGACGATCGCCACCAGATAGTAGCGAACGTCAAACCGCTGTCGAGCGTCACCAATCGGGTCCATGCCGGACTCGTAAGGCATCTGCTTGACGGCCGTCGTCTTCCTTGGTCCAAGAATCGCGCTCAGTACGATCATGCTGATCGCCGTGAAGACCGCGACCACAATGAACAGGAAGATCGGCGTGAATTCCATTCCCATGGGTGCCAGCCTGAATCGTGTCGCATGGCCGCTTCGTGAAGAGTTTCACAAAGTCGAGCCAAAAATGATCCCGGCGTGAGCCGGGCTTTCGTGTCTTCGAGCAACGGACACGATCATACGCGGGAATTGCCAGTTCGCAAGGGGGCAGCGTTAAGAACTTTTCCCACATCGACCGAAGCGTTGAGATCTGTTGTAGGCCGATGGATCCAGGCGTCAAATCGAAACCAGAGATCGTCGCCAGAGAATCAAGCCTCCAGGCGAGTTACCTCGGAAGTGGGGTCGGGATGGCGAGTGGGTCGGGAGCAGGGGTGGGACGCATTCGGGAGACTTCCGGCCGCGTTCCGGTGATGGGAGCGGGCGTGGGAGTCGATCGCGTCCTCAAAGGTGAAGGTGCTCGACCAGCCGAGCTACTGGCGGGCGACCGACGACTGGGTTCGCTCGACAGAGGAGAAGGAGCCTGAGATCGGCGATCGAGCGGGGCCGAGGATCGAGCGGTTGTCGACGAACCCGGAGCATTGGGCTTCGATCCAGAGCCTGATTTGGTCGTGGCAGATCGCGTGGTTGAAGACGGGCGGTTCAGGGGATCCAGCTCGATCTGTCGGAGCAATCTGGCTCGCTTCGCCGGATCGCTTTCCTTGATGGCGTTGGCGTAATCCTGTTCGCGCTTCTTCTGACGTTCGTAAAATTCCCGATCTTCCTTGGTATTGTTGGGTTTATAGACACGGTCGTAGCCCAGATTCATTCTTTGATAGGCCTGGTAATAAGGGAGATTACTGAAGGAGCTGGATCGCTGAACCGCGGAAGACTCCGAGCCAATTCCGTCGAGTTCATCGGAGTATTGTTGAAAGCTATTAGCCCGGGGCCGACTCACCACCGGTCTTGAGTTTAGGATGGCCTGTCCAGGTAGTGCAGGGTTGTTCGAATACATGGGATTGCCGAATTCGCGGTAATCGGCGTATCCCGAGTTTCCATAAGGATTGAAGGTGTTTCCCTGAGCCAGAACGGTCGAGGCGATCGACGTCAGGCTGAGGAAAGCGATCAGCAACCGGCCGGTGCTCGCGAGCATGAGAGCTCTCCACCTATCCCCAGGGTCGTTCCAGAATCGGAGGTCGGGGTCTTCTCGCGATCCATCTTCTCTGATTAGAAGCAAGATTTATGCCGCTTGCCGCTCTCTTGGATTTACCATTAGCAAGTTTATCACATCCTTCCAGAAGTCGCACCAATTGAGGGATTGACGTCGAAATATTTTCCGACTTCACTTCGGGACGCCCTCATGGCCGTGGATTTGCTCAAGTCGTGGGCTATAGTCTGAGACTGCCCGGCCTATCTAGCTCGATCTGTCTGCGTACTCGATAATGTTTGTCATCGGGAGGTTTTAATGTTGGCAACGATTCTGGCGGTGGCTCTGATCCACGACATCACCAACGCAACCGACCCGAAGCTCCTCGTCCGACAACTGGGTTCGACTCGTTACGCTTCACGAATCGAAGCGGAGGGTGAGTTAATCCGGCTTGGCCAGTTCGCCTTGCCCGCGCTTCGAGCTGCTAAAGATTTCAAGGATGCGGAGATCCGGACTCGCTCGCTGGCCCTCGTCTCGCAAATCGAAAAGAGTTTGATCCTCCAGGCAACAGACATTGTTCTCAACATCGGCGACCTGACTGTTCCTGACGCAGTCGGTCTCCTCGGCGGCCAGATCGGTCAATCGATCGTGATACTCCCCGAGGATCGGCCGAACCTCGACCGTCGCCGGTTCACCCTGAAGACCGACCAACCATTACCCTTCTGGAAGGCAATCGACTCGATCTGTCTGGCCGCTCGCCTTCATCCCGTCGTTCTCAACCGATTGACGCCGGGAGACCCGGGTGGCACTCTGGTCTTGCATGATGGCCGATTCACCGGAACGAATCTGGTCTCGGATGAGGGACCGTTCCGCGTCCAACTCCTCAGTGTCCATCAGCAAAGTGAAATCCAGCTGACCGAGGGCCAGTCCCATCGCTCGTTCTTTCTCCAGATGGAACTGGTGGCGGAACCGCGACTAAGCGTGACCCGGGGCGGGGCAGTGCAGGTGACCTCGGCCATTGATGAACAGGGACGGTCGGTAATCAACCCCGGTATTTTCCAGCAAGAGGCTGGATATTATGGAATCAGCCCTTCTCCGGTCCTTCGATTTCGGGTCGATCTCGATGAACCATCCTCTCGTTCGCAACGGCTCAAAACGCTTCAGGGAAAACTTCCCGTCATCGTGGCCACCCGAAAACTTGACCCGTTGGAGGTGACTCTGACCGAGTCGATGGGAAAAATCTACACGACCGAGGACACGGTTTTGACCGTGGTTGATTATCACCAGGGTACTCGACAAGACCCCTCGACGATTCAACTGATCACCCGCCCAGTTCAAAGGGAGGGCGAGCTGCCCGCCTCGAAGCCCGGCGAACCTCTCGGATACCGACCCGATCCGATCGACCAACAGATCGAATTGCTCGATGCTCAAGGTCAGACTATGGAATGGTTTCCTTCGAGTCAAATTTTTGATGGAGAGGAGACTCGTCTGACCCTGACGATCAGCCGTCAATCGATGGCGACCAATCCGGTAAAGCTCCGGTTTCATTCTCTGCTACGATCGAAAACCGATGTCTCATTTCAGTTTAACGATATTCCGATCCCTTGAATCGGGCTGAATTTCGGTGGCACCGGCCTAGCGGGTCAGAACGAGGTTGTCGCGGTGAATGACCTCGTCGTAGTAGGCAAGACCGATGATCTTTCGAGCTTGTTCCGATCGAAGACCCACGATCAATCGAGCGTCGGGAGAGGGATAATTGGTCAGACCTCTGGCGAACTCCTGCCCTTCGAGGTCACGGACCCCCACCACATCCCCCTTTTCAAATTCTCCGCCGATCGACACGATCCCGATGGCGAGCAGGCTCCGATCCCCAGCCTCCAGGGCCTTACGGGCTCCAGGGTCCACCACGATCTGTCCGCGAGTCCTGGCGGTCGAGCCAATCCAGCGCTTTCTCGCTCCCTGGGTTTGTCCTCGGGCCAGGAACAAAGTTCCGACGGGTTCGCCTCGGAGAATTCTCGAAAGAGGCTCGGGGTTCTTCCCCGAGGCGATGATGACCGAACCACCAGCTCGGGTCACAAGTTGCGCGGCCTGGAGCTTGCTCCGCATCCCGCCTGTCCCGCCGCGACTCCGGCTATCCCCGGCGAATCCGAGAATCTCCTCGTCGAGATCCGGAACAAGGGGCACAACCTCGCCTCGGCCGGAGGCACCTGGGTCCGTTCGACAAAGACCATCGACCACGCTGAGGATGACCAGGAGCGGGGCCTGGAGGAGGTTCGCGACCATCGCGGCGAGCTGGTCGTTGTCGCCGAATTTGATCTCGTCGACACTGATCGTGTCATTTTCGTTGATTACCGGGATGGCATTGTAGTCGAAGAGGGCCGTCAGCGTGTTCCTCATGTTGAGGTATCGCGGGCGACTGTCGAAGTCCTCGTGGGTCAGAAGAAGCTGGGCCGCGTGAAGTCCGTGACGTCGAAAACCTTCATCGTAGGCCCGGATGAGATAGGCTTGACCGACGGCGGCGGCGGCTTGAACCTGACGGAGGTTGTCGGGACGCTTTGCCAGACCGAGTTGACCCATCCCGGCGCCGACGGCTCCGGAACTGACGAGTGCCACGCGGCGACCGGTCGCCGTCACCTGATGGATCTGTTCGGAGAGATGGGCGATTCGAGCCGGATCGAGTTTACCATCCGGGCCAGTCAGTACGCTCGTCCCGACCTTGACAACCCAGGTCCTGGAAGAGTGGACAATCTCATCGCGGACCAAGTCGCGAACCATTGGTGGCTCGACCTTTCGCAGGAAGTGATGACATGATCAGGAGTTCGAGTGGGAAAAATGTCCCGGAGCGACTTTGCGGATCGGGCGGAATCGACAAGATTGTTGCATTTCTGGTGATTGTTGGAGCGGGGGCATCAACCATGAAGGTTGTCTGTAGATCCTTCCGACATTATAATAAGGCAGCAGAATTCGCTAGGCGAACCCGCCGCTATCCAAAGCCTTAGCTCGTTGTCCCCCTTCATTTTTTGACCCGGTTCGGTCGACGGTTCGAGTCTCCAAAGGGTCCAACCTAATCTCATGGGCGAATTGAACCACGAGTGCGGCGTGGCGGCTGTTTACCATCGCCAGGTCGAGAGCGGTTCGGTTTCCAGGATGGCGCCCCATGCCGGCGACATCAACAGCGTGAGCCGGCTCGTGCCGAGGATGCTGCTGGACATGCAGAATCGAGGTCAGCTGGCCTCGGGAATGACGAGCTACAAAGCGGATCGCAAGGCGATCCTGACCACGCACAAGGAGCTTGGAACGGTCGCGGAAGGATTCCGGCTCAGTCAAAAGGAAAAGTTCGAGAAGATCATGCGCGGGCAGGATGGCCCGGCGGCGATCGGCCACGTCCGGTATGCGACCTGCGGAGCCGAGGACAAGAGCTACGCACAGCCTTTCGAGCGAGACCACGGCAAGAAGGCCAAGTGGTTCGCCTTCGCGTTCAACGGGCAACTCGCCAATTACAAGGAACTCCGGCAGGAGCTGCTCGACCAGGGAGACTACCACCTCAAACGGGATACCGACACGGAAATCCTGATGCACTCCCTGAGCTACGAGCTTCAGAACGAAGGTCCGGAGATTGACTGGGTCGGCGTTTTTTCGAGGCTGGCGGAGCGCTTTGATGGAGCGTACAACGTCGTGCTCCTCTCGGCGCTCGGCGATCTGGTCGTGGCTCGCGACCCGCTCGGATTTCGACCCCTCTGCATCGCCGAGGACGGGCCGCTTTTCGCGGCGGCCAGTGAAAGCGTGCCTCTCTCCAACCTCGGGTTTCGGCAGATTCGCTCGCTCGAGCCCGGCACCCTGGCCGTGGCCAATGCGAAGGGGGTCCGGATCGAGCGTTATACACCGGCTCCGGATCGGGCTCACTGCTTCTTTGAATGGATTTATTTCGCCAACGTCGCCAGCACCCTGGATGACCGATCGGTTTATCTGAGCCGCGCCGCGCTCGGCAAAGAACTGGCCCGGATGGAAGACCCTCACTTCCGCCGGGACGCCGGGACCATCGTCGTGCCTGTTCCCGACACCGCCAAGGCCGCTGCCGACTCCATGGCGTTTGAACTCGGTCTACCCTCGGTGGAAGGCCTGATGCGGAATCGCTACGTCGGCCGGACCTTTATTGAAGGGAATGCCGACCGCGCCACCAAGGCCAAGCTCAAGTATACTCCCCTGCCGGAAGTTCTTTCTGGCAAACGAGTTCTCCTCGTCGAGGATAGCATCGTCCGCTCCACAACGATGCGGGCCCTGGTCAATGAGATTCGTGACCGCGGGGGTGCCCGCGAGATTCACCTGCGAATCGCCTGCCCTCCGATCATCGCTCCGTGCTTCTACGGGATCGACATGTCGAGTCGGGATGAGCTTTTCGCTCCCAGGTTCGTCGATCTGCCCAATGGTGGAGTCTCCGAGGAGGCCCAGCAGCGGATGGCGAAGGATCTCGGAGCCGACAGTCTCCGATATCTTCCCGTAGACTCGATCGCTCGATCCGTTGGACTGGCTTCGGACCGACTTTGCCGGGCCTGCGTGACCGGAAGGTACCCGACCGAGGCCGGCAAGGTCCTCTATCAACTCGATGCAAAAGAGTCTGTTTCCGCCGGAGGCGACGGCCATCGAGGAGTGCGATCTTACGAGCGAAAAGAAGCTTGAGCAAGGCCCAGGCCGAATCGGCTCAGTCTGGGCCGATCCGGCGAGAAAAAACGCTGGATAGAAAAAAGTAAACGGAACGGTGAAGTTGAGATTGATGGTCTCGACGCCGTTTCCCTTCGGTTCACTCACCCCGACCTGACCATCCGGGCGATGAACATCGCGTCGGTATCTGACTCCTGCGGCCAGATCAAGAGTGTGCCATCGGTGGCTTCGCCGGTGATCGGGTGCGGGAAAGGGTCGAGCTGGAACTTCGGGTGGGATTCGAGAAACCCTTTCAAGACGCCCCGGGTTTCGGGCAGGGTCAACGTGCAGACCGAGTAAACCAGGGTTCCCCCAGGTCGAACTCCCGCCGAAGCGGCTCGAAGGATCTGCGCTTGAAGCTCGGCCAGTCGCTCGACCGCTTCCTTGTCCAGGGTCCACCGAGCGTCGGGATTGCGCCGCCAGGTCCCGATCGCCGAGCATGGTGCGTCCACCAGGACTCCGTGATAGGTTCCGGCCTTGCCGACGACATGCTTGCCGTCCCAGGGCTTGGTTGTGAGGTTCCGGAACGGACTCCGTCGGGCACGCCGGGCGGCTTCCTTGAGCCGCAGCTCGTGAACATCGGTCGCCACGACCAGCCCTTTTCCCTTCATCAAGGCGGCAAGATGCAATGACTTGCCGCCGGCGCCAGCGCAGGCGTCCCACCAACGCTCGCCCGGGTCGGGGTCGCAAGCGAGAGCAACCGCCTGCGAGGCCAGATCCTGGATTTCGAGATCACCCCGCTCGAAGCTCGGGAGATGGTGAACGTCGGCCTCCGCGTCGAGCTTCGCTGCCCTCGTGAGCTTGCGATGGACCCAGGGCTTGAGCCCGGTACTCGTCAGTTCGTTCCAGAGCGCCTGTTCGTCGACCCCTTGAGCCCGGACCCAGAGAGGAGAGGGAGTCTGGAGAGCCTGGAGGAATTCGAGATACTTGGCTTTGGGCGAACCCCCGCCGGGTGGAAGCGGCAAGAATTCGCGAAGCCAGTCCGGAAAGAGTCGCCACGGATCGGCCGAGACGATCCGGCCTTCATTCAAGCGTTTCCAGCCTTCGCCCCGGGTGGTCCAGTTGGGTGCTCCGCCGTAGGCGAAGAGGCGCTCGGGGTCGCGGCCGATCGACCGGGCCCAGACCTTGCAAGCGGGGTGGACCGTGGCCGAATCGAGGAGCCAGGCCAGGAGCAACCGGGCTTCCGGGCTATCAAGATGCAGCGTCTCGATCCAGCCTCGCCACCGAAAGAGGGCGAAGGTCGCTCGGGCGATGAACCGGCAATCCGGAGCGGCGAGGTCGCGTCGCGACTTGAGAGCGAAGGCGATCGCGCGATCGGCCCGGCGTTTGTCTTCGAGGACCGCACGCTCGACGGTCATCGCAATGCTGACCGCCGAGCCCGCCAGCTTGTCGATCGAGACCACATTCGAGACCGATCGGGGACCGGGACCGTTCGACGGAGCATCCGGTCGTCGGATCATCGCCGGGTCGGGCTTGCCGGGACGACCGCTGAATTTCTTGGAATGGGGAACATCGAGGGTCCTCGCCTGAGCCCGGCCGGGGGGGCGGGGCTTGGGCTTCGACAGAGGAGAACGCTTGGGCGAACGTTTGGGTGGAGTCATCGGTTCCCGATGCCAGAACTTCGGATGGATCGTGATGATCGGAATTATTTGGGTCGAGGACGTCGTTTGGCCGACTGGCGATGGGGCCGGTAGCCGGTCGAAGGAGACGCCGGCGACCTGGTTTCGCCGGGGATCGTGTGGACGTATCGCCCTTCAGTGACTGACTTGTTGGCCCGGGCCATCCGGGCCTGGAGGGCGACCTTCGGCGGGTTGGCGGGTATCAAAGCATCGCAACCGCTGCCGATCAGGTCGTGCCGACCGGCTTTCTGAAGCGCCTCGCGAACCTCGAAGTAATTTTCTGGTTTGAAGAACTGGAGCAAGGCGCGCTGAAGTTTACGATCGCGGAGATGCTTGGCGGTATAGACTTCTTCGCCGGTGAAGGGGTCGAGACCCGTATGATACATGCAGGTCGCGATATCAAACGGCGCGGGGATGAAATCCTGGACCTGATCGGGCTTGTAGCCGTTCCGTTTCAGGAACAGGGCCAGGTCGATCATAGCGTCGAGGTCGCTTCCCGGATGCGAGGCGATGTAATAGGGGACGAGGTATTGCTTCGGTTTCCCCGCGTTCGCACTGGCCTCCTTGAATGCGTCGGCAAAGCCCGCGTAATCGTTCTGGTCGGGCTTTTTCATCCGCTTGAGAACGTCGGGGTCGGTGTGCTCGGGGGCGACCTTCAGATGACCGCCGACGTGATGTGCGGCCAGTTCTTCCATGTATTCCGGGGAGCGCTGGGCCAGGTCCATCCGGATGCCCGAGGCGACGAACACCTTGCGAATTCCGGGAACCTCGCGACCTTCCCGCATCAGCTCGACCAGCGGCCCGTGATCGGTACCGAGCAGCTTACACACCTTGGGATGAACGCACGAGAGCCGCTTGCACTTCACCTCAACCTCGGGCCGGGTGCAGCGCATCTGGTACATGTTCGCCGTCGGCCCGCCGATGTCGGAGACGACCCCCGAGAAGCTGGGGTCCTGACCCATCCGGGTCAACTCGCCGAGGATCGACTCCTTGGATCGCGACTGGATAATCCGACCCTGGTGCGCCGTGATCGAGCAGAAGGTACAGCCGCCGAAGCAGCCTCGCATGATCGTGACCGAATCTTTCACGGTCTCGAACGCGGGGATTTTTTCCCCTCGATACATCGGATGAGGCCGACGGGTATATGGGAGCCCGTAAACCCGGTCCATGTCCTCTTCGCTGATCGGAAGGCCCGGAGGATTGGCCACGACCGCCTGCCGGTCGTGGAATTGGACCAGGGCCCTGGCATTGAGCGGGTTGGTCTCCTGGTGAATGATCCGGGTGGCCTTGGCGAAGGCGAATCGGTCGCCTTTGATTTCTTCAAAAGAAGGAAGAACAATCGCATCGGCCGGTGGCTGTTCTTTCGCTCCCAGAGCGTAGGCGACTCCGCGCATGTCGCGGAGGTCCCGGACGGACTGACCCCCTTGAATCCGCCGGGCGATCTCGACGATCGGCTGCTCCCCCATGCCGAAAACAACGAGGTCGGCCTTGGAGTCGAGCAGGATCGACCGCTTGACGGTATCGCTCCAGTAGTCGTAGTGGGCCAGTCGTCGCAAACTCGCCTCGACCCCACCAGCGATCACGGGGACGCCCGGGAAGGCCTCGCGGGCTCGCTGGCAATAGGGCATGGTCGCGCGATCCGGCCTCAGGCCGATCCGCCCGCCAGGGCTGTAGGCGTCGTCGTTGCGGACCTTCTTGTTCGCCGTGTAGTGGTTAATCATGCTGTCCATGTTCCCGGCGCTGATGCCGAAGAACAGGCGAGGCCGACCAAACGTCCGCCAGGGCTCGGCACTCTTCCAGTCGGGCTGGCTGAGGATCGCAACTCGAAATCCCGCCGCTTCCAGAACCCGACCAAGAATTCCCATCGCGAACGCCGGGTGATCGACGTAAGCATCGCCGCTGACCAGCACGACATCGACGACATCCCAACCTCGGGCGTCCATCTCCTCGCGAGTGGCCGGGAGCGGCGGCCGGGGCAGGTCGGCCATCGTCAGCACCGGGAGTTGCGTTGGCGCGACGTTGGGCCCGGCGTTCCGGGTCGAGCAGGGAGGAGCGGTCGGAGGGTTGTTCATCACCGGGCGATCAACTCAAAGAAGACGGGCGAGACCCAATCGGTTATTATGCACCTATCCTACGTCCCTCGGCAACAGAGGATTGATCCGATGGCCACGGTATCGAACGTCCGTTACACCCCCGAAGACCTCCTCGAGATCGAGGATCGACCCATGCCCGAACTGGTCGATGGCGAACTTTTTGAGCGCGAAATGGGACAGGAATCCGACGGGATCGCACTATTGATCGGTTACTTTCTGGTCAACTTTGCCCGGGCGAACAAACTTGGTTGGGTCAACGGAGCGCAGGGAAGTTATCAAGTCTTTCCCGGCGATGCCGACAAGGTCCGGATTCCCGACGTCTCTTTCACCAAGAAGGAACGACTCCCGGCGGGAAAGCCGGCCAAAGGTCACGCGCGAGTCGCTCCTGACCTCGTCGTCGAGGTGACCTCGCCGAATGACTCGGTCGACAAGCTGGATCGAAAGATCAAGGATTTCCTCGATGCGGGCGTTCCTCTGATCTGGATCGTTTACCCCGAATCGCAATCCATCCTGGTTCTCAGGGCGGACGGCACAGCAAAGCGCCTCCAGATTGGCGACACTCTGGAAGGCGAGGACGTCTTGCCCGGATTTCGGCTCGAAGTCGCCGAGCTTTTCCAGGTTTGATCCCCTCTCGAATCAGATCCGACGACTCAGCCAACGGCCAGCCAAGCGGGGCGCGATCGCCAGCGCGGCCATCTGAGCGGCGAGCCTTGGATCTCGGGCGATTGTCCCCAGAATCGTCGGCGAGAGACGAATCGATCGGTCGAGACAGGTTCGAGCCAGGATGGAATCGCCTGCCTTCAGTGCTTCGTAGGCCCGATTCAGGTAGGCTCGGGCCAGGATTCGGTCGGCCCGGGACCGAAGCCGGGGAAATTCAGGACCTCCCCGCAAGTGAAGCAGGTTGAGCAGTCTCGATGACTCTTCGAGGTCCATTGTCCCCCCTTTGAATCGGTGCGTCT